>Ga0209006_10000141_pt1 | contig 77962 bp, 73 predicted proteins | sample JacPin_JW_Ref_O2_FD_188567 | JGI IMG/M metagenome (GOLD analysis project Ga0209006, IMG submission 188567) | Forest soil microbial communities from Algoma, Ontario, Canada - Jack Pine, Ontario site 1_JW_Ref_O2 (SPAdes) (version 2) | ecosystem: Environmental > Terrestrial > Soil > Boreal... | reverse complement strand
ACTTCGCCATTTTGAGCTCGATACGTCAGTCGACTACCAGGCAAAGTCGAGAGATAAGGTCTGAGGGTTCGTTTGTCCCAGAAATTCTGCAACATCACATTCGTAGGGGCGGAGGGACTCGAACCCTCACTGGAGGCGGTTTAAGCGCCTTGCCTCTGCCAATTGGGCTACGCCCCCCTCGCACGAGTGCTGCGTTGTAACGGTAATGCATTGTAAAGATTCTTTAAACTCCCTAACTTCACATCACCGCTAACTAGGCTTGTTCCATGATTCGCGTGCGTTGTCGGGGCACGACTCGATCAACCCCCCTAGTGGTCCTGGCATTCATCGTCGCCGCGTTGATCATCACGCCCACCTCGGCACAGGCCGACAGCATCTCGACGACGCAAGGACAGATCGCGGCACTGACCAATCGACTGTCGCGACTCGAGAAGACCAGCGAGATCACGTCCAATCAATACGACGCGGACAAGGTCAAGCTCGCAACGATCACGGCGAACATCAAGAAGCTCCAAAGTAAAGAGAAAGGTAAGCGGGCCGCGATCAAAGTGACCGCCAAAGAGCTAGTCCATGCCGTCGTCCAGGCATTCGTCTTGGGTGCATCGGACGCACAGATCGAAGCGTTGTTCAACCAGAACGCGACGCAAGAAGGCGACCGCACGGTTTATCAGAACCAGGTCATCGGCAACCTCAATGAGTTGAAGCACACCTACATGAAGGAAAAGACGTCGCTGGATTCCACCATCCGAGCCGTCGGCGTCCAGCGAGTCGACGCCGGCAAACAGACCTACGCGATGTCACAGCTGCTCGCGCTCAACATCTACAACACGAACACGACGCAGAGCACACTGCACAAGATGACCACTTCTCTGAAAGGTGAGATCATCTCCTACGAGATCCAACAAGGTGTCATCGCCGCAGAGAGCCATAACCTCGCCGGCGAAGAGGACGCGATCACCGCGGCCTCGGCCGTCGGCGGCCAAGACGCGGCGAATCAAGTGACCGAGGCAATCCAACAGGCCTCGCAAACGGTGACGCTTGCCGAGGTGGGGAGTTCGGCGCAGGGCCTCGCGGCCGTCGCTGCTGCTGAACATGAGATCGGTGTGCCGTACGTCTGGGGCGGCGAGACCCCGGGGCCAGGGGGGGGTTTCGACTGTTCCGGGCTCGTCCAATGGGCTTGGGCTCAGGCCGGCATCCAGATTCCGCGCACCACTGAATCGCAGTGGCCCGCCTTGGTCCATGTGCCGCTAAATGACCTCCAGCCCGGTGATTTGCTTTTCTATAACAACCTCGACGGCGATAACGCCGTCGACCACGTGGTCATGTACGTCGGCAGCGGTCCATGGGGCACCAGCACCGTGATCGCAGCCGCCCACACCGGTACCAATGTTGCGTTGGCTCCGGTCTTTACGAACGGGTTGATTGGGGCCGCCCGACCATAGTCGGCGTTAGCCAGATCGAACTGAGTTGGACTTCACCGAAAGCGCGCTGGAGCCATTCTTGTTCGTAGCGCGCACTTCGAAGGCGTAGTGAATCCTCTTGTTCAGACCTTTGAACCTGCACGACGTCGCGGTCGTCACGCAAGTCTTGGACTTCGGTAACGAGACCACTGTGTAAGACGTGACGGGCGCGCCGCCATTCTTTGCCGGGGCGCTCCAACGGACGGTGATGACGCCGCCCTTATCGACCGCCGTGACGTGCCGCGGCGCCGAGGACACGGTGGTCGGTTCGACGGTCGTGGAGTTCGTCACGAAGAGCTGCGCGTTCCTACTGGCGTCGGTATACAGACCTTGGACCCCGCAACTACCGTCAATACTGCAAGACACTTGCGAGATCGTTGCCGATCCACCTCGGTTCAGCGAGGCCGTTCCGGGAACTTCAATCGGTTTGGACCACGCATGTGATGCTTCGTTCACCAAGAAAGGTTGCGTGCCGCCACCCGCGTCGGTGTAGGAGCCCCCGGCGCTGCACGCGCCGGGCGCGCTGCACGAGATCGTGGTGAGAGTCGCACCCGAGCTGTTGTTAAGTGCCTGTACGCCCGGAACCTCAATTGCGGCACCCCACACGTGATCCGTTTCATCGACGACGAAGGGTTGTGGGACATTCCCGGAGTCGGCGAACCCACCGACGGCGGCGCAGTTGCCAGCAGTCGGACAGTCGATATCACTCAATGTGTTGCTAAGGCCACTGCCGAGTAATTGAGTGGCGAAGAGTTGCGTCGCGTTTCCCCACACACCAGCGACTTCACTCACCACGAACGCCTGGGACCCTCCCGCCACGTCATAGTAAAAACCTCCGGCGACGCAGTCACCGACGGCACCGCAGGACAGGCTGATCAAAGCAGCATCGTTGGTTCGACTGAGAGCAGACGCTCCGGGAACTGCTTGCACGCTGCCCCACACGCCGTTGTTCTCTTCGATCAAAAACGGCACCAGTGATTCCGGCGTCGTCAAAGTGGCGATCGCCCCGCCCACGATGCACGTAGTTCCTGAGGGGCAGTCGAGGCTGGTGACCAGAGCTATTCCAACCGGATTGATCGACGCGGCTCCGGGCACTTCAAGAGGTACGGCCCACACGCCATTTGTCTCGCTAAAGGTAATTGGCTGAGCGATCGAGGTGGAGTTGACAAGATAGGTCCCGACGCCCACGCACGCGGTGGCCGACGTGCACGACACCTCGCTTATGGCGCTGGCATCTTGCGCCGACAGCGTCGTGAAGTCGGGCAACTCGGTCGGAAATCCCCACGTGCCGTTCGTTTGACTCACCACGAAGGCGTGCCCAGTACTCGAGGCATCGGTGTAGTCACCGACGGCCGTGCAACTCCCTGCCGCCGGACACGAAATTCCGGTGACTGCGCCATAGCCACCCACGTTGAGAGCGGCTCCAATTTCCACCGCACTCGACCACACTCCGCTGGTCTCCTGTGAGAGAAAGGCCTGCACGTCTTGCGACTTTCCGGTGTAGCCGCCACCACTCACGCAGTTACCCGCCGAGGTGCAGACGATCGGACCCGGAACCGCGGTTGTTTGGTTGAGCGTCGCGAGACCGGGAAGCTCGATAGCGCTCGTCCAGTACGGGTCAGCGTTCGCGACTTCGATGGACAGAAGGTTGTAACAGAGAACTGCGCTTAGAGCCGACAGCACCGCGACGACACGTCGATGTCGTGGGACCGCTCGTCGGAACGTCGCGAATTGGCCTGTGGCAGCACGCGATTCATCCATGGCCGACCTCTCGCGTTTTCACCGAATTTGACCCGCTGAGCGCGAGAATATCAAACATCTTCGTGGTGAAGTCCCGAAACATTTCTGGCGTTGCGACACGCTTGATCAGGACGACGAACGTGCGTCAGTCGCGGCGCGGCAAGAGCCAGTCCGCCACCAACTGTGGCGCCATATCGTTCCACTCCTCGACGGTGATGGCGTAGCGCGCGTGGTCTTCCCACGCGCCATCGATCTCGAGATAACGCTCGGCGATGCCTTCGAAGCGGATGCCAAGTTTCTCGACGACCCGACGCGACGCGGCATTGCGCGGGATGATGTTCACCTCGATACGGTGCAACTTCAGCGACTCGAAGGCGTATTGCAAGAGGACGACCACCGCTTCGGGCATCAGGCCCTGGCCGGCGACAGCCTCGTCGATCCAGTAACCGACGAAGGCTGACTGCAGCGGACCGCGCTGGATGGACGACAACGTGATTTCACCGACGAAGCGTCCGTCCTGGAAGATTCCGAAACCGAAACCGGTGCCCAGCTGACGCTCGCGTTCTCGAATCGCACAGCGGCTCACGAAGCTTCGTTGGTCGTCGGCCAAGTGCGAGGCGTGCGCCGAACGAGGTTCCCACTTCAAGAGCCAGTCGCGGCACCGGGTACGCACCTCGAACCAGGCGTCGTAGTCCTGATCAGTCATGGTGCGCAGCACTATGCGCCGGCCGTGCAGGGAGATGGGTGAGTAAATAGCCGTTCGTGTACTCATTGAGATCGAATCCTCACTCACCCATCGTTACAGGTCAGGACCGGGAACGCATTTCAGCTCGTCAAAAGGGAGTCAGTGATGCCGTCCAGGATGTCGCTTTCAGACGTGAGCAGCTCGGTCGCCCCGAGTCGGATCATCACCGCGCCGAGCACGTACAGTCCCGCGTGGAGAACATCCTCGCGTCCGCGGAGCATTCCCGGTCGGGCCAATCGCTCCTCGGGCGACTCGGAGGAGAGTCGGTCGCGCCAGAGTTCGACCGTCGACAATGACAGTCGCCGATGGTGGACCGCCTCGCGGCTATAGACGCGCAGTCCGGCGTCCAGTTGTGCCAGGGCCGACACCGTGCCGGCCACTCCCACGAGGCGAACATTCCCGACGATCGACGCGAAGTCCGGGACGGCCGCCCAGGCGCGATCGAGTTCTGTTTGGATCATTTCGCGTGCCGCCGCGTCACTCGCTGGGTTGACGACGCCCTTGCCGAGGGCTCGCTCGGTCACTCGCACACAACCCAACTGCATCGAGTAACTCTCCAGCGCGCCACCGATTTCAACTGCCAATTCCGTTGAACCACCACCGACGTCGACGAGGACCGTGAAACGTTCGTCGGGTGGTAGTCCCGATGTCGCTCCGGCATACGAGAACGCGGCCTCTTCTTTACCGTCGAGGATCTTCACATCAACGCGCGTGCGCCGGCGGGCCTCGTCCAAGAACTCATCGCCATTGTGCGCATCGCGAACGGCCGACGTGGCCACGAGTAAACCGCGCTCGACACCGGCGTCATCCATGAACGTGCGGTACTGGCTCAAGACGTCGTACGAGCGCTGCATCGCTTCGGGCAACAGAATGTTCGTAGCGTCGACTCCTTGGCTGAGTCGCGTGATGTTCGACTCTCGACGAAGGGTCTCATGTCGCTCGTTGACGATCAACAGGCGTGTGGAGTTACTCCCGCAGTCGAGCGCAGCGACGACCTCAGTCACGAACGTCTTCTTTGGAAAGTTCCGGCACGTCCACTTCACCGGCGACCAGTTCGCCGACCGGATCGCTTCCGCCTACCAAGTAATACGCCAGATGCGCGTGTAAACACTTCACGCCGACACGTGTGCCACCAACGCCACCACTCGGTTGTGGCCCCTCGGTACGCACCGTGGCGCGACGACGGCGCTCGGCGTACTCCTTGTGGGACTTTCGCAACTCGTCGGGGTCGACGAGCTCCTCGAAGCGATGTACTCCCCCACTGCCTTCCAGTCGACTTACGGCTTCGTGGAGCTCGGGATCGACCAACCAGTACAGCGTCGGCATCGGCGTGCCGTCACGCAAGTGCGGTTCGTTCTCGATAACGACTGGCCGACCGTCGTTGCGTCGCACCACCACGGCGCAACGACCAGCTAGTGGTCGCCCAAGGTAGCGCTCAACGACGACTATGTCGTCGGGCGATGCGTCGCGAAAACTCAACGCCAGAACTCAAGGGTGCGCGTGAGACGCGAAAGGAAAGCCTTGGCCGATGAATGGTGCTTCGTCGTGGAGCTGTGCGTCGACGCCAACGACGACACCGAAGACGGCGAGACGAGCGGCTGAAGTCCGGGGTCACCCGTAGCCTGATTGGCGCTGTCCGGACCCACTCCCGGGAGGACCTGGATCAGGCTCTGGCCGGGCGAGACGAGCTGGTACTGCTCACGCGCGAGGAGTATCGCCGCGGATTTCGAGTCGATCGATTTGGCTTCGATCGTCAACGCGCGCTGCTGGGCTTTGATCGCGTTGATCTGCGCGGTCGTTGAATTGAGTTCACTCTGTTGGTGCCATATGGAAGTCAATGGGAACCAACCGACGAGCATCACGACGGCCGTCACTAGGGCGAGGGGAACCATCCAGTGGTTGCGATCTCGAGTTACGGATTTATTTGAAGCTGACACCTGCCGCCCCCGACAAAGACGATGCACCAAGAAAACGGGCCTGATCCCCGAGTTGTTCCTCAAGTCTCAGCAATTGATTGTACTTCGCAACTCGGTCCGTACGTGCCGGCGCACCACTTTTTATCTGACCGGCGTTCGTCGCGACGGCTACATCGGCGATGGTGGTGTCTTCGGTCTCGCCCGATCGGTGCGAAATCACAACACTGTAACGATTTTCGATTGCTAAACGAACTGTGTCGAGCGTTTCACTCAAAGTGCCGATTTGATTCAACTTCACAAGAATCGAGTTCGCGATATTGCGATCGATGCCCTTTTGTAAGAGCGTCGTGTTCGTCACGAAGATGTCATCGCCCACGAGTTGCAACTTGTCACCGATGCGCTTCGTCAACGAAGCCCATCCGTCCCAGTCCTCTTCGGCCATGCCGTCTTCCAAGGACACGATCGGATAACGATCGACGAGATCGGCCCAGTAGTCGACCATCTCTTCACTGGAGAGCACGCGACCTTCGCCGTCGAGGTGGTACGAGCCGTCACGGTAGAACTCCGACGCGGCCGGGTCGAGCGCGATCGCGATGTCGCGCCCGGGCGTGCGACCAGTTGATTCGATGGCTTCCACGAGTACCTTCACCGCTGTTTCGTTGTCGGGGAGGTCGGGGCCGAATCCACCTTCGTCACCCACGAGTGTCGAGAGTCCGCGCTTCGTGAGGAGACCCTTCAACGCGTGATAGGTCTCGGTTCCCCACTGCAGCGCTTCGGAGAACGTCGCGGCACCGATCGGCATCACCATGTACTCCTGGAAGTCGATCGAATTCATAGCGTGCGCGCCACCGTTCACCACGTTCATCATCGGCACGGGCAGCACGTGAGCGTTCACCCCACCGAGGTACTGAAACAGCGGTCGGTCGCACTCCATGGCCGCAGCTTTGGCGGTCGCCAACGACACGGCGAGGATTGCGTTCGCCCCGAGGCGCGCCTTGTTGGGTGTGCCGTCCAGATCGATCATGGCGAAGTCCACCGCGCGCTGGTCCTCGGCGTCGAAGCCTTCGAGGAGGTCATTTATCTCGCCGTTCACGTAATCGACGGCGTTTTGTACGCCTTTGCCGCCCCAGGCCTCGCCGCCGTCGCGTAGTTCCACGGCCTCGTTGATACCCGTCGAAGCGCCCGACGGCGACACGGCACGTCCCGAGGCACCCGATTCGAGGTGGACATCGACCTCGACCGTCGGATTCCCTCTCGAGTCGAGGATTTGGCGTCCCAGGACAATTTCGATCGCGCTCATTACGCTTCTCCTCTTGGTTTCGCCCTCAAGGTTACTGGGTACGAATTATCACTCCGAGGTTGCTTCGACGTTGCGTATCTCGTCACGCAACTGACGCGCGCGTTCACGAAGGACGCCTTCGAGATCGACACCGGCCCATTGGGCCATCTCGACCAGCGCAGCGATGGCGTCACCCCACTTGGCGTCGACGTCTGACGATGACGACGCGTCATCAACGCTGTCGCGCGCTAACGACAGTGCTCCCAGCGCCTTCAACGCGTTGTCGCGTGAAGTCTCACCGTTACCGGTGAGTTCCACTTGCGCGGCCTTGCGCAACAACTTCGTGTAGAGGATCAACGCCGGCAGCTGCCACGCGATGCCGTCGGTAACGCTTTCGCGACCTTTCTCATCGCGTTTGAGCATCTCCCAACGTTGTGCCACCTCTTCGGATCCACTCACCTTGACATCACCGAAGACGTGGGGATGGCGACCAGTGAGTTTGTCGCGCACTGAGTCGGCGATCGTGGCCAGATTAAAGAGGTCCTCTTCGTCGCCCAGTTCGGCATGAAAGACGATCTGGAACAAGAGGTCGCCAAGTTCCTCTTCCACGTGCGCCGATTCCTCGGAGGCGTCGCCCTCGTCAACACGCGCGAACGCCTCCAACGCGTCGAGCGTTTCGTAGGCCTCTTCGAGCAAGTGTCGAGTCAATGAGGCGTGCGTCTGCTCCTGGTCCCACGGACATTCCGCCCGAAGCCGACGCATGAAGTCGACGAGGTCGTCCATGGCTTCGCCCGCCGTGCGCAGTCCTTCGACCCAGAGCGACGTCAAATGGTCGACGTCGCCAAAGGAGACCAACTCGCTCGCCGACATCTCCACGATCACCTGATCACGCAGCCCGACGTGATGTAACACGGTGACCACGGTTGCAGCGGGCAGACGATCGGCGACGCTCGCCAACACCTCGGTGGAATACGTCTGCAAGATCAAGAGCGGCCCGGGACCGCGAAATGGTTCGATGTTGGCGAGGGCGTCCACGATGCGCAGGCCACAGGCCATCGGATCTTTCCCCAAGGCAGCGCACGCGACGTCGATCACCGATACCGCCGATTCGAGAATCGTGGTGACACCGTCTGACGCGAGCAAGAGCTCGACCGTGCGCTCGGCGACTACGGGTGAACCGGGTACCGCGTAGACGACTTCGCTGCCGGGTGCATGTCTCGCGAGTTCGATGAGGTCGGCGACGATGGTTTCGTAGAGCTCCTCGAAGGACGCAGCGCTCTCGTAGAGGTCGTCGTAGCTCACCAGGTCGACGAAGGCCTCGGCCGCGGGATGTACGCGAGTTCGAAGGCGTACGACCGGCGCGTCGCGCAAAAGGTCGAAAGTCCGGCGCGTCAGGAGATCGGTGTCACCGGGACCGAGCCCGACGACTCGAACGACGGGCGTCACTTATAGGTGGACGCGCCGCTGCCCAGCGCCGACACCGTCGTCGAACCCACAACCGTGCTCGCCGGCAGCGCGGGCGCGAAGACGGTCGGTCCATTCGAACTCAGGCCCCAGCGACCGAAAGACGGGTCGATCGCAGTCGACAGGTATGAGTTCAACAGGATCCGCGCCTTCTCAGTGTTGGCGTTGCTGGCGTTCAAGCTCTCGACGTCTCCCAGGACCGTGCTCTCGGCCTTGGCGAACGTATCCGGGGTGCGCTTCGTGGGCGCTACGAACAACGCAGCTTCCGAACCGTTGACGTTGATGTATTGCGGCGTCTTGGGAAACGAGTTGAGAGCAGTCGAAATCGTGTCGGAACGAACGGCGGTGAATGAAGCTGTGCCCGGCGCGAAGCATCCGTAGGCGCCGCCCTTGGTCGCCGACGGGTCGCCAGAGTATTTCTTCGCCAGGTCGGCGACACTCATCCCCTGCGCCTGAGCCGCATTGAACGCCGTGACCTGCGTCGGTTGAACCAGCGCCACGCTGACGCAGATCGTGTCGTAGTTCGAGAGGTTCGACGAGAAATATTGCTTCAACGAGGTCACCGTGAGAGGAATCGTCGTGTTCAGCTTCGCCACGACATCGAGCGAAGCCGCCTGGGAGGCGATCTCAAAGTTACGCATCTCGCTTGGCATCTCGGCCAGTGCCTCCGCCGAAGTCCCGGTGCACGGTGCACTTTGGCTGCTCTGACTCGCCGAGGTCGCGGCGGCGCTCAGCTCGCCTTCCAACGATGTTTGCGCCTTCGCCAACGTCGCGGCGTCAGGGTGGAAATGCAACGACTTCTCCGCGTACTGGTTGAGGGCGACTCCTTCGACGCGCAGATTTGCCCAGGCAGCAGCGCCGCCGGCGACCATCGACGCACCTCCGCTACCAGGCGCAAAGCTCGCGGGATCCAGCGCCGCGATGTAGCAGCCCAACGTGGGATTCGACGTGATCGCCGCCAATTCGGAGCGGAATGTCGAACCCGAGATCGTCGATCCGTTAACAGAAATGCCTGAAGAATTACTGCTGAGACCGTAGAGCGTGGCCCCGGCGAGAGCTAGAACCAGCAAGGCAACGAGACGGCGCACCAAGCAACTCTACCGAATCAGGAGTTGACCTCTTCCGACACCTCGACCAGGGTGCGAAGCAATTCAAGCAGCGCGTGCGGACTCGCCCCCTCGTTCGAGACTTCCAATCGAAGCTCTTTGGTCCCCTCGTCATAGACCCGGGACCCGAGGGTTCGACGAACGCGCATCTGTTGGCTGAGCGACAGTTCCAGCGGCGAAATCTTTACGACCGGTTTCGTGCGAATGCCCACGCGCGCCGGCAACACCGCGACCGAGCGAACGCCGAGGTCGATGCACTCGAGGCGCAGTTCACCAAGTTCGAGCAGACCCTGGGCCGGCGCGGGTAGCGGGCCGTACCGGTCCAGCCATTCGTCGCGCAGGTCGTGGAGTTCATCCAACGACGTGACGCCGACCAGTCGCCGGTAGGCCTCGAGTCGGGCGTCGTCGGCTTCGACGTAGGACTTGGGCAAGTGGGCCTCACCCGGAACATCGAGGTTGATCTGCACCACTTCGGGAACCACAAAGCCCTTCGCGTCGGCCACCGCTTCGGCGACGAGCTGCACGTAAAGGTCGTAGCCCACGGCCGCCACCGGACCCGACTGGTCGTGACCGAGAAGGTTGCCGGCGCCGCGGATTTCCAAGTCGCGCATAGCGATCTTGAAGCCGCTGCCCAACGCGGTGTTGTCGCCGATCGTTCGAAGGCGTTCGTAGGCGGTTTCGGAGAGCACTTGGTCGGCCGGATGGAACAAGTAGGCGTAGGCGCGCTGTCCGCTTCTTCCGACGCGACCGCGCAACTGGTGCAACTGGCCGAGACCGAGTCGCTCCGCGCGGTCGACGATCAAAGTGTTCACCGACGGCAGGTCGATGCCTGATTCCACGATGGTGGTGCACACGAGTACGTCGAATCGACCCTGCCAGAAGTCGACCATCACGCGTTCGAGCGTGCCCTCGTCCATCTGACCGTGAGCAACCGCGATGCGCGCGTCGGGCACGAGCTGCCCGAGTCGTCGAGCCACCTGGTCGATGTCCGAGACCCGGTTGTGCACGAAGAAGACCTGGCCCTCGCGCAGGAGTTCGCGACGCATCGCCTCGACGACGGCCGCCTCGTTGAACTCGCCCACGTGGGTGAGGATCGGTCGACGATCGGCCGGCGGCGTAGTGATCATCGACAGGTCACGGATGCCGACGAACGCCATCTCGAGTGTTCGAGGGATCGGGCTCGCGCTCAATGTCAGCACGTCAACGCCAATCGAGCGCGCCTTGATCGATTCCTTGTGCGTCACCCCGAATCGCTGTTCTTCGTCGACGACGAGCAATCCAAGGTCCTTGAAGCCGACCGTCTCGGAGAGCAAACGGTGTGTGCCGATGACGACGTCGACGCTGCCGTCTCGCAGACCAGCGATCGTCTGCTTGCTCTCAGCGTCGTCGACGAATCGACTGAGCATCGCGACCTTCACGGGGAAACCCGCGAAGCGATCAGAGAAGGTGGCGAAGTGTTGACTGGCGAGCAACGTCGTCGGCACGAGCACGGCCGCCTGCTTGCCGTCTTGGACCGCTTTGAAGACTGCACGAATTGCCACTTCGGTCTTGCCGAAGCCGACGTCGGCGCACACCAATCGGTCCATGGGGCGCGCCAGTTCCATGTCGGCCTTTACGTCCTCGATGGCTTGCGCCTGGTCGGCGGTCAACGTGAAGGGAAAGAGGTCTTCCATCTCGCGTTGCCATTCGGTGTCGACGCCGAAGGCGTGGCCGACGGCGACGGTTCGTTGGCGGTACAGGTCAACCAGTTCTTGGGCGACCAGGAACGCGGCCGCGCGCGCCTTGGCTCGGGTCTTTTGCCATTCGGCGCCGCCCATGCGCGAGAGTGCAGGGTGTTCTCCACCTGAGTACGGCGTGAGCGCGTCGATCATCTCGGTCGGCCAATAACTGCGACCGTCCTTGAACTCGAGGATCAAATAGTCCCGGGTCGTGCCGTAGATCGCTCGGGTGGTTGTGCCCGAGAAGCGAGCGACACCGTGTTGGCGGTGCACGACGAGACTGCCGACCGCCAGGTCGTCAAAGAAACCATCGACGTTGCGAGTACGCGTGCGCGCGACTCGGTGCACGGTCTTTCGTCCGGTGAGGTCGCTCTCGCTCCATACGACGATCTCGGGTTCGTCAATGCTGAAACCTGCCGGCAGCGAACTCTCCAAGACGGTGAGTCGCACGTCAAGCACTTTGGTGGGGTCGGTCGAGACGTCAAGGCTCTCACCGCGAAGCTGGTCGGCCATTCGCTCGACGGCTGCGGCGTTCGACGTGAGGACCACACCACGTCGCGTGGTTGACCACTCTCGAACGTGCGCTGCGATTCGCGCAGCGTCTCCTTGGACGATTGGTGGCGACGTGAGATTCAGCAAACTGTTCGCACCGGAGAGCGAGGCGTCGAGCGCGATGTCGATTCGACCGTCCAGGACTTCCGACCACGTCCGGTGCAGCAGAGGAATCTCCGCTGTCGCGCGCCACGTCGTGGCCACTGCATCAGAGAGCTCTCGCTCTTCATCGAGAAGGTCGGCGAGTCGACTCTTGACCCGGTCAGGTTCGACGACCAGAAGCGTGGCACCAACGACCTCGTCGAGCAACGTTCGAGGTTCGTCGACGAAGAGCGGCATCCACCCTTCCATTCCGTCGAAGAGTTGGCCCGTCGCCAGTCGATCGAACGTGGAACGACCCCACGGTCGATCATCGATCATGCGCTCGGCTCGCTCGCGCGCGGCTGCGCTCAATAGCCATTCACGCGCCGGAGCCACGACGGCCTCGTCGAGGTCGTGTAGCGAACGTTGATTGGCGATGTCGAATGACGTCAGTCGTTCGATCTCGTCGCCGAAGAAATCCAATCGAATCGGCTCGTAACCTTGGGCCGGCCAGAGGTCGACGATGCCGCCTCGCACGGCGAATTCAGCGCGGTGCTCGACCAAGGTCTCGCGGCGGTAGCCACTTCGCGCGAGATCCGCGATGAACTCGTCACGGTCAACTTCGCTCCCTCGGCGAACGACGATCGGCTCGATGATCGGCTCCGGTGACAAGACCTGAGCGATCGAACGCGCCGATGCGATGACGATACGCGGCGCATTACCGTTCGCCAAGCGCCAGCGCAGGAGCGCTCGTGTGGCCATGACCTGGTTATCGGGACTGACACGCTCCAACGGATGGGTATCCCAGCCGGGCCACAGGGCGACCTCGTCGTCGGGACCAAGTAACGCGGCAACTGCGTCACGTAGCAATTCGGCTTCATTGGACGTCGCGGTGACCGCGATGGTGAATTCGTTCTCGAGCGCGTAGGCAGCGACCGAGAGTGGTGTCGCGAAGGAACTGGGAAGGAATGTGCCGCGGGCGTTTTCCGCGCGAACCGCGGGTGCGACGCGGTCGAGGACTCGACGAAGGCCGGATGCTTCGCTCACGATCGGTTGATACGTTGCTGGGCTTCCTCAAACTCATAGTCGAGGAGCGTCTCCAAGGCGTCAGCGGCTTCGGCTACATACTGCGCCATCGACGCTTTGCGCGCGCCCGTCGGACGCTGGAGCACGTAGTCGGCTCCTTGTTCCTTGGTGGGGGGTTTGCCAATGCCGATGCGCAGGCGAGAGAAGTCGTTCGTGCCGAGCGTCTTAGCGATGGAGCGCAGTCCGTTGTGTCCCGCGAGACCGCCGCCGAATTTCAGCTGCAGTCGTCCCGGTTCCAGGTCCAACTCGTCGTGGGCCACCACGAGGCGCGAGTAATCCTCCAGTGAGGTTCGGCGAAGGAGCGGTTGCAAGGCAGCGCCCGATTCATTCATGAACGTCGTCGGTACGGCCAACGTGACCGGTCCGCGCTCGGTCGGGAGCGTGGCGCTGAGAGCTCGCTGGCGACTCTCGTGCTTTAGGCTCACGCCTCGGCGTTCGGCGACGAGGCGCACGGCGTCACCGCCCACGTTGTGTCGCGAACCTTCGTATTCGGAACCGGGATTGGCCAGTCCGAGGATGACCAGGGTGCTCGCACTCCCGCGTCGGTCGTGGTCGCGAAAGCGCCGGAGCGCCACGAACTATTCCGCCGCGATTTCGATCTCGTCGGTGGCTGCCTTCACGGGGGCCGTGGTGCGACCAGGACGAGACGTCACGACAGAGACCGTCGGGTCGCCACCAGGCTCTACGCCCTTTGGCAGTTCAAGGTCTTCAACACGAATCGTGCCACCGACCTTGAGGTTCGAGATGTCGCAGTCGATGTGCGTCGGGATCTGGTCGGGGCGGGTGCGCACTTCGATGGAGAACAATTGCTGGTCGACTTCCCAGTCAGCGTGACGGACTTCAACGGCGTCACCGATGATGTGCAGTGGAACTTCGACGACGACCGGTTCGTTCGGGTCGACGACCTGGAAGTCGACGTGCGCGACAGTGCCGCGCACGGGGTGACGCTGGATGTCACGGGCCATGACGAGGAACTTCTTGCCATCGGCGTCAAGTTCGATCAAGGAGTTAATGCCCTGATCGCCCGAGACGGCGGTACGAAACGACTTGGCCTCGACCGCGATGGGCAACGGTTCCAAGCCCTCGCCGTAGACGACGGCGGGAATCGAGCCGGCCAGGCGTAGACGGCGAGCGTCGCGCGAGCCCCTACCCCGAGTGGTGGTCGCGTTCAAAGTGGCGTGTGACATCGAAAACTCCTATCGAGTGGCTGGCGCAAAGTCAGCGCGCACAGGGGAATAAGTCTAGCCGCCTCCGCGTGGAGGCTCCCTGTTCAGAGGAGGTTCTCGCCGCCGAAGATATCCGACACCGACGCGTCCTCGAAAATCGCGGAAATCGCGTTGGCCACGATCGTGGCGATGGAGAGAATCTCCAGGTTCTCGAATCGACGCTCCGGTCCAAGCGGCAAGGTGTCGGTCACGATCACTCGACTGATCGGCGCGTTGAAAAGCCGGTCGACGGCCGGTGGGGAGAAGACGGCGTGCGTGGCCATCACCCAGATCTCTTCGGCGCCGTGCGCCTTCAAGAGGTCACAGGCCGCGACGATCGTGCCCGCCGTGTCGATCATGTCGTCGATCAAGACGCAGTGGCGGCCGTTGACGTCACCGACGATGTGACGCGCCTCGGCGATGTTGGCCTGGCCACGAGGACGGGTCTTATGGACCAGCGCGAGGTCACAACCCAAGTGCTGGGCGTAGCGTTCGGCGACTTTGACTCGACCAGCGTCCGGGGCCACGACCACCAGGTCATGAGGGTTCTCGGCGTTGGCCTTCAGATAGTCCTCAAAGACCGGCGCCGCGACGAGGTGATCAACCGGGATATTGAAGAAACCCTGGATCTGTCCCGAGTGAAAGTCGACCGACAGCACGCGGCTGGCGCCCGCTGCTTGAAGCATGTCGGCGATGAGTTTGGCAGTGATCGGTTCGCGGCCCGCCGACTTGCGATCCTGTCGGGCGTAGCCGTAGTTCGGAATGACCGCGGTGATGCTCTTAGCCGAGGCGCGTTTTGCTGCGTCGATCATGATGAGCTGTTCCATCACGGCGTCGTTCACGGGTGTGGCGTGCGTTTGCACGATGAACACGTGCGCGCCACGAATCGATTCATCGAAGCGGCAGTGGATCTCGCCGTCAGCGAACTCGCGCAGATTGGCCTCGGTGAGCGTGATGCCCAGCTTTTCCGCGATGTCCATCGCCAGTGCCGGATGACAACGCCCCGTCACCATCACGAGGCGTCGTTTGGCGAGTGTCTCCACGGCGCCAGCGTATCCGGTCGGAGGAGGTCTTCTAAGGGGTCCGGTGCGAGAAGGGCGTCACGATCTCACCGGAGTCGATCACCGCACCCGGCGAAAGCACGACGAATGACGCGACGCGAGCTTCAGCGCCAATGCGCGCGTTCGTCGCCTCGACGGTCCCGACTTGAGCGAACTCGCCCACCGACACGTCAGTAAGGATGGCGTTCGGACCGATTCGCGCGCCGCGTTCAATGACGCAACGGCCCTTCAAGACCGTACCCGGCAAGAGCGAGACTTCGGGTCCCAACTCGACATCGGCGTCCACGTAGGTGCTGTGGGGACTCCAGATCACCACGCCGCGACGGAGCCACTTTTCGTTGATCCGTTGGCGCAAGACCGCTTCGGCTCCCGCCAACTGCACGAGGTCATTGACGCCGGCGGCTTCGCTGGAATCCTCCAGCAAGAGCGCCAGCGTGGCGTGACCGGTTTCGTGGAGGACGGCGATGAGGTCGGTCAGGTAGTACTCGTGCTTGGCGTTCTGTCGACCGACCCGTCGTAGCGCCGGACCAAGGAGACTGGCGCGCACCACCATGATCGACGTGTTGATCTCTGTGATCAGTCGTTCATCGGCGTCCGCGTCGCGTTCTTCGACGATCCTCGCGATGCCGCCGTCTTTCGCGTGCACGATGCGTCCGTAGCCCGACGGATCCTCGACCTCAGCGGTCAAGACAGTGAGCGCCGCCTGGCTCTCACGGTGCACCTCGAGCAATCGAGCGACCGTGCTCGGTCGAAGCAACGGCGTGTCGCCCGCCAGGATCAGGACGTCGCCGTCGCTCGTGCCGAGTTCGTCGTCGATGGTTGGCAATGCCACCGAGACAGCGTGTCCGGTGCCGAGCTGTTCACTCTGTTCGACGAAGCGCAGATTCACGTCGGCGCGGGCGCGCTCGGTCAGGGACTTTTCGACCCAGGTGGCGCCGTGGCCGACGACCACGACGGTCGCGCGCACGTCTTCTTGGACGGCCGCGTCAAGTACGTAGAGCACCATCGGACGTCCGCAGAGGTGATGGAGCGGCTTCGGTCGGGTCGACTTCATCCTGGTACCTTCGCCCGCGGCCAGGACCACGACGCAGGTTGGACGACTCACCTACATATCTTTATCAGTTTCCTCCTACGATTCCAGCAATGAGCGATTCCGCGTACGACGAGTTCTCGTATTTCCACGAGAACATGAGCGAATGGAACATCGACACCGAGGTGCCGATCGTCCGTCGCTTCTTCGTGACGGTCGACGGTCTGCGTCAACTCAGCGGTCTTCGGTGGGGTGACGCAGAGCCCGAACTCGTCCTGCTTCACGGTGGAGCACAGAACGCGCACACCTACGACACGGTCGCGTTGGCGTTGTCACCACGTTCACTGATCGCGCTCGATTTGCCGGGCCACGGACACTCAGATCCCTCGATCTATCCGGCGTCAGCGATTGCCAGTCACGCCGTCGACGTAGCGCGCGCGCTCGAACAACTCATCACGCCGCCGCGACCGCTCGTGGGCATGTCACTCGGGGGCCTGACGGCACTACTCGTTGCCCATGACCGCCCGGACCTCGTGAGCTCCTTGGTGTTGATCGACATCACTCCCGGCGTCAATGCCGAGAAGGCTCGTCACATCACCGATTTCGTGAATGGCCCAACGTCCTTCGATGACTTCGACGCGCTTCTCGAGCGCACGATGCAGCACAACCCCACCCGTACAGAGTCATCGCTGCGACGCGGCATCTTGCATAACGCCGTGCAACGACCTGACGGCTCGTGGGTGTGGCGCCACCAGCAACACGGAAGGTCCGAACTCGAAGCGCCTGACGCTGGTGACTTGTGGGAGAAGCTCTCGGAGTTGACGATGTCGGTGACATTGATTCGTGCCATGGGACCAGGATCGGTCGTCGACGATGATGACGAAGCGGAGTTTCTGAAGCGACTACCTAACGCGACGATCGTGCACGTCGCGGACTCGGGTCATTCGGTCCAAGGTGACCAACCACTGATTCTGGCCGCCGCCCTGGAGCACGTTTTGGGGGAGGTCTAGCTGGCGGGGGAGGGCTCGAACCTCCAACCTACGGATTCAAAGTCCGTCGTTCTGCCGATTGAACTACCCGCCACAACTAATGCAAAGGACAATCTTCGGAGATTCTTAGCGAATGTCTGGAGACGCTTAACACCAACCAGCAACACTAGAGCCTGAAACAAAGAACTGAGAAAGCAGCGATGACCACCGCTCCATCACCGAACTCCTACGTCGCGATCGTCGACGACGACGCCGCGATTCGCACCGCCCTCGGTCGAGCCTTGCGGATGGAGAACTACGACGTCGAGCTGTTCGAAGACGGCTTGAGCGCTCTCAAATCGATTCAACTACGCGCTCCCGACGTGATCGTGCTCGACCTGCAACTCCCCGACGTCGATGGACTCGAGATTTGTCGCCGCATCCGCCGCTCCGGTGACTCCACCCCGATTTTGATGCTCACCGCGCGCGACGCTGTGAATGACCGCGTGGCCGGCCTCGACGTCGGTGCCGACGATTATCTCGTAAAGCCGTTCGACCTTGCTGAGTTGTTGGCGCGGCTTCGCGCGCTGTTGCGCCGCCACAGTCCGGTTGACGGTGAGGGCGCGGTGCTGCGCTTCGAGGACCTGTCGCTGAATCCACAGACTCGCGAGGTGCACCGAGGCGCGCGTTCGGTCGAACTCACCAAGATCGAGTTCGACCTGTTGGAACTCTTCTTGCGCCACCCTCGCCAAGTGTTGACGCGTGACCAAATCCTCGACCTCGTCTGGGGCTACAACTTCGATTCCGGGACCAACTCACTAGCCGTCTATATCGGCTATCTTCGTCGCAAGCTTGAGGAGGCCAACGAAGTGCGGCTCATCCAAACGGTGCGCGGCGTGGGCTACGCGCTTCGCACCACGTGACCTTCCGGTCGCGCGTCATCTCGGCGACCGTGGCGGCCGCCGCCATCGCCGTCATCCTCGCCTGCTTCGCCTCGTTTTTCACGACGCGTGATTCCTTGATCCATTCGGTCGATGAGTCGCTGAGCACGCAAGCTCAAGCAGAAGGTCGAACCGGCAGCATGATTCATATCGGCGCGCTCCTCGTACTGCCAAACGGCCAAACAATCGGAACCCTGACCGGCGTCCCCATCGACCCGACGATTCGCGCAGTTGCCCAAGGCAAGAGTCCCGAGGTCTACCGCACCGTTGCCATCGGGGCGCACAATTACCGCGAGCTCATCGAACCGATCGCAGCCAATTCGGTCGAGATCTGTGCAAACGGGTCCCCGTGCGTCGTCAAGACGACGTCGGCAGGACTCTTCATCACGGACATCGACGGTCAGGTGAATGAGTTACGCGGTCTTATTCGCACGTTGATGTTTGTCGCGATCGGCGGACTCTTGCTCGCGTTCGCCCTCGGACTCTTTCTCGCGCGCACCGCACTTCGGCCGCTCGAGCAGGTCACCAACGAGATCGAAAGTGTCGCTGAAACGAATGACATGGGTTATCGACTGACCGAAGGAGACGAGGACGAACTCGGTCGTCTCCGACGAGTGTTCAACCGACTCCTCTCGACGGTTGAAAGCAGCCAAGTCCTCCAGCGCCAACTGGTGCTGGACGCCAGTCACGAGTTACGCACTCCCCTCACGTCGCTGCGCACGAACGCCCAGGTGCTCAGTCGCGCCCAAGAACTGAACCCCGACGATCTACGTCAACTCACCGACGACATGGTCACCCAGGTGGACGAACTCGCCGCCCTCGTCACCGACCTCGGCGAACTCTCACGCGGTGAGCGCAGCGAGGGCGCCATCGAGACCTTACGACTCGAGGAATGCATCGATGAGTGCGTGGAGATCGCGCGCACTCACGCCAGGATCAAGGAGATCACCATCGACGTCGACGTCGAGAACTCAATCGTCCTCGGACGCCGTGACCGACTCGAACGCGCCATTTCGAATCTGCTGACCAACGCCATCAAATTCACGCCCCAAGGCGGTCGCATCGTGGTCAAGTCGCGAGAAGGCTCGATTTCGGTCAGCGACAGCGGATCGGGCATCGCCGAATCCGATCTTCCCTTCATCTTCGACCGCTTTTGGCGCTCGGCCTCCGCACGGGCTCTCCCCGGTTCGGGACTCGGGCTCTCCATCGTCGCTCAGGTCGTCGCCGAACTCGGGGGAAGTGTCGCCGTCGATCGTGATCCGGAGCTCGGTGGAGCCCGCTTCACGATCACGTTGCCTATCGCCGAGACCTCGTTGTAGCCGCACAACGCGTTCGTCAAGGGGGTGGCATCGAGCGCGGCCTTCAGGTCGACTGGTCGAAACCGACTAAGTTAGTTCGAGCCATGGGATCATTAATTAAGAAGCGCCGCAAGCGAATGCGCAAAAAGAAGCACAAGAAGATGCTGAAGCGAACCCGCTTTCAGCGTCGCGCCGCCGGTAAATAGTCTTCGACGACGCTTATCGCAGCGTCGTAGTGAGCGTGGACAACTGGAGAGGGCCCTCGGGACCCGTCATGTCCCAGCGACTCTCGGTGCTGCCCAGGTGCCCCTCGATGAACATCGAAGAGCCTGATCCGGCCAACTGCACCTGCGGTCCGATCTCGGCGCGCAGCCATTCCAGCGTCGAGGCCAAGCGCGGCTCGACTCGCCCGGCCGGCTCTTCCAGGTGATTGAGCCCCGACGGCGTCCAACCTTCCGCGCGCATCTCGTCGTAGGCCGCGTAACACGCGGCCGTCGAGATGCCGAAGTCCGGCACGATGAGCGTCAGGTCCCGGCGCTCGCTAGGGAGTACTTGCAGTCGCTCGCCGACTCCTTCGACGAGCGCGTGTCCGCCGAGTTGACAAAACGGCACGTCGCCGCCGAGCGTGACGGCCACTTCGTTGGACACTCCCCCGGACCAACGAAGGATCGCCGCCGCGTCGGCGCTGCCGCCACCGAGTCCTCCGCCCACCGGGATCGACTTCTCGACCCGCACGCCAGCGCGTCGACCGACGAGACGCAGCGCCCGCACGATGAGGTTGCTCTCGTCGGTGGCGATCTCGGTGTCAAAGGGATTGAGGACCTCCAGGTGGTCTCCGTTCTCTTCCAGCATCAACACGTCGTGCAGACTGATGGTCGTCATCTCGCTTCGAAGTTCGTGGAAGCCGTCGTCGCGCCGACCGGTGATCTCTAGGTTCCAGGTGAGTTTGGCGTGGGCCAAGAGTTCAATCACCGCGCGGCCGCCAGTCTCGCAAACTCTTCGATCGTCAACTCTTCCGGCCGTCTTGTTTCGGCGACGTCGGCCCGCTCGAAGACGCCCTCGCTCGACCATCCGGCCAGCGATCGCCGCAACATTTTTCTGCGTTGGCCGAAGGACGTTCGGATGACCTCGAAGAGTTCGGCTTCGCTGACCTGGGTCGGATCGACGCGCACTGACTCGCGGCGCACTATCGACACCAATGCTGAGTCAACGTTGGGTTTGGGGAGAAAAACCGACGGGCTCACCTTGCCCACGACTCGCGCGTCGGCGAAGTACTGGACCCGCAATGACGCCGCGCCGTACGCTTCATCGCCGGCGCGGGCTGCGAATCGCTCGCCCACTTCCTTCTGCACCATGACGAGCATTCGCCGGATCAGCGGTTCGCTCTCGAGCAGGTGGAGCACCAACGGCGTCGCCACGTTGTAGGGAAGATTGGCGACGACGACCGTCTCACGACCTTGGAGGATCTCGCCGTAGTCAGCACTCAACGCGTCAGCGTGATGCACGCGCACCCCGTGAGGACCCACCACACCCGTCAGCGGTTCGAGAAGGTAACGGTCCACTTCCATCGCGTGCACTTCGGCCCCGGTCTCCACCAGTGCCAGCGTGAGCGACCCCAGTCCGGCCCCGATTTCGAGCACCAGGTCGCCAGCTCCGACGTCGGCTAGACGCGCGATCCTTCGCACCGTATTGGGATCGACCACGAAGTTCTGACCAAGCGCGCGAGACGGTTTGAGACCGTACTCGTCCAATAACGCTCGTAACTCGCTGCGGGTATGGGTCACCAAGAAACTTTAACGACGAGCACGCCTCTCGAGAGTGGGGCGAGCTCGGCGAACTGCACCGAATCAAGGTCGACCACGCGGTTGCCTCGCGCCCCCTCGCGGTCCGAGGCAATGCAGTGCACGACTTTGCCGGTGGCCAGATCGCGAACAGTGATGCGAGTACCGCGTGGCAAATACCACGTGGCGCAGTGACCCGGGATGTAGCGGTACCAGGTGGCGTCACCGATGCGGTATCTGACCGACTTCTTCCTCGGCTTCACGGTGGTGGTCGTGACGGGTCGGCGACAGATGGTGGTCGTGGTCGTCGGGGCGGTGCTGGTAGTCGTCTGACCCACGAGCGTCGTCGTCGAGACCGGCACCGACGTCGTTGTTGGCGGTTTGGTGGTCGTCGTCACCGGCGTGCAGGTCGGTTTCGTTACCTTCCTCACGGTGGTCGTCGTCACAGGTCGACGAACCGGCTTCTTGACGACGGGTCGCCGAGTGCTCACGGTGAGCGCGACGGTGGCGTGCCAGCGCACAAGGGTCCCCGCCCGGGGCGACTGACGTAGGACCACGATCCACTTTCCGTCTGTACTCCCTGGTCCGCGGGTGGTAAAGAACAGCTGGGCTCGTTTCATGACCGCATACGTCCGGGTCCGCGAGAGACCGATGAGTCGGGGAACGCGACGCGGCCCATGAGGATTTGCCAGCGATACCCGCACCGTCGCCTGGAAGTGCCACGGCACGACGGTCCCCGGCTTGGGCGACTGACCAACCGCCTCTTTCCACGTGCCGTTCGCACTGCCCGGACCGGTCGTGACGAAATACAGCGCGTCGCGGTGCATGACGTCGTAGACCTGAGCGCGGGTCAGTCCTACCAGATTGGGCATGTGACGACGCGCGTGCGTCGAGGCGCCGGCATCCAAGGGCGCCACGAACAACGCGGACGCCACCAATGCAGCGATCGTGATCAGTACCGACAACGGACGCCACAGCGCCCGCGGGTTTCCTGCCCTCAGATCTCCACCCTCCGCCACCACACCAGGAATCGCAATCCTCCCGGCCCACAACGCTACGAGAGGGCGCGTCCCGTGGCAACTCGCGCGAAAGCGGGTCCTGAACTACCTGATCGACAGCTTTTTACCGTGATGGCAGACGGAAAAGCCTTGCCGTATTCGCCCTGGTGGCTTCGCGGACCTCGACGAAGCTCTCGCCGCGCAGTTCGGCCACGAACTCACCCACGACGGTGACGAATGCCGGCTCGTTCGTCTTCCCCCGATAGGGCACGGGAGCTAAGAACGGGCTGTCGGTCTCGACGTGGAGTCGATCAAGTGGGATGCTGCGCACCGCTTCTCGTAACAGGTCGGCGTTCTTGAAGGTAACGATGCCGGCGATCGAGATATCGCATCCGAGGGCCAGACACGCCTGCGCCTCGTCGGTGTTGCCGGTGAAGCAGTGCACGACGGTTCGCTCGGGTACCCCTTCGCTCGCCAATACTTCGAAGAGGTCGTCGAAGGCGTCGCGGGCGTGGATCACCAGGGCCAGGTCCAGTTCGTGGGCCACGGCGACCTGGGCGGCGAAGGCGCGTCGCTGGTCGGCCCGGGGCGAGTGTTCGTAGAAGTAATCGAGGCCGCACTCCCCTATTCCCACCAGTTTCGGGTGCCCGGCACGCGCCAGCTCGAGCACCGGTTCGATGTCCTGGAGAGCGTCGTGGGGGTGCAGACCGACGGTGGCGAAGATCTCGACGGGGCTCTCAAAGGCGGCGATCTCTAGTGCCTGGGCCGAAGTCGTGGCGTCGGTGCCTATGACGACGACGCGGTCGACGCCGCCGTCGTAGGCCCGAGCGAGCGTGTCGCTCAGGATCGCGGCGGTCGCCTCATCACCGAGGAACTGGTCCTGGAGGTGACAGTGCGCGTCACTCCAATGACTCACTCGTCGCTCTTCATCCTCGGAAAGAGCGGTTCGCCCTTTTGGATCGTCGCGTCACTTCGGTACTGACCCCACGCTTTCGTGACCGAGCCCGGATCCGTCCGGAAGATCTCGCCGTCCGGAGCACCGCTTAATCCAATGCGTCGCCAGATCTCCTCGCACGTCTTGGGCATCGCGGGAGACGCGAGGATCGCGACGATTCGAATCGCCTCCAGGGCGTCGCCGAGTACCGACTCCAGTTCTGCGCCAGGTTCCATCTTCCACGGCGCGAACTGTTCGAGGTACGCGTTGGTCGCGCCGATAAGTGCCCAGGTCGCTTCGAGCGCACTCTGGGGGGCGAAGCCACTCCACGAGGTCGCGCTGTCGGAGATCGCGAGTTCGGCCGACGCGCGCAGAGCGGAGTCCGGAAGCGGCCTCGGCGCGACACCGTCGAGTTTCGTGGCGACGATGGTCGTCACGCGTGCCACGAGGTTGCCCAGATTGTTCGCGAGATCGGTGTTGTAGCGCGCGAGGATTCCTTCGGCCGAGAAGTCGCCGTCGTTGCCGAGCGCGGTCTCGCGCAACAAGTAGTAGCGAAGAGGATCGACGCCGAATTCATTGGTCAGCTCCACCGGCGCGATGTCGGTGAGGCGAACTTCGCCTTGCGCGACCATGGTCTTGGAGAGTTTCTGACCTCCGAGCAAAAGCCACCCGTGCACCTGGACGTGGCTGACCGGTTCCAGTCCGGCGGCCATGCACATTGCCGGCCACCACACACAGTGGAAGCGGATGATCTCTTTGCCGATGATGTGGTGCGAGTTTGGCCACCACTTGGCGACCTCGTCGTCGTCACGTCCGTAGCCGATCGCGGTCAGGTAGTTGATCAGCGCGTCGTACCAGACGTAGAACACGTGTTCTTCGTCCCACGGAACGGTTACACCCCAGGAGATGGAGGTGCGGGTGATCGAGATGTCGCGGAGTCCACCCTTGATGAACGACAACGCCTCGTTGCGCTTGGTCTCGGGTGTCACGAAGCCGGGGTTCGCGGCGTAGTGCTCGATAAGCCGGTCTTCGAACGCACTCAGTCGGAAGAACCAGTTCTCTTCTTCCATCTCGATGAGTGGGATCCCGTGGATCGGGCATTTGCCGTCGATGCTGGTCTCGATCGTGTAGTAGTCCTCGCAACTGACGCAGTAAAGACCCTTGTAGATGTCCTTGTAGATGAAGCCGTTGTCGTAGATCGCGGTGAGGAACTTCTGCACGCTCTCGTGGTGGCGTGGCTCGGTGGTGCGGATGAAGTCGTCGTAGTTGATGTCGAGACCTTTCCAGGCCTCGCGATATCTTTCGGACTGGAGGTCGGTCCAATCTTGAGGAGACTGCCCGTTCTTCGCGGCAGCGTCAGCGACCTTTTGGCCGTGCTCGTCAGTCCCCGTGAGGAACTTGGTCTCGTCCCCGATCAAACGATGCCAACGCGCCAGCGCGTCGGCGTTCACCGTCGTGTACGCGTGCCCGACGTGGGGCGCGTCGTTCGCGTAGTAGATCGGCGTCGTGATATAGAAGCGAGCCATCTGACAAGGATAATGAGTTAAAGGGCGTCGTCAGCCCGTAGTTCGAGCGCCATCTGATAGACGATTCGATGCGCCACGCCGAGCGACTCCTCGACGTAGGCCACGGCGTCGCGGGTGCTCACGCCTTCATCGATCTGATCGCGCAGCGCCGCCCGGATGAGTTCGTCGTCGACGATCTCTGTTTCGTGAACGCCTTCGAGCACGACCACGATCTCACCGAGAATGTCTCGAGTGATGAGATAGTCCGCTATCTCTTCGACGGTGCCGCGAAGCACCTCTTCGTGCAGTTTCGTCATTTCGCGAGCTACGCAGATGTGCCGCGAGGCGAAGAGGCTGACCATCTCGCCCAACGTGGCCGCGAGTCGTTGCGGTGACTCGTAGAAGACGATCGTGCGGGGTTCGACCATCCACTGGGCGTAGAGCAGTTCGCGCTCGCCGTATTTTCGCGGCAGGAATCCCTCCATGGCGAAGCGCTCCGTCGGGAGTCCACTGATGGTGAGCGCGGCAATCACGGCTGATGGTCCGGGCGCCGTAGTGACGCGGAGTCCGGCCGCCGCCACGGCCGCGACGACTCGGGCACCGGGATCACTGATACCGGGGGTGCCGGCGTCGCTGATCACGACCACTGTCTGCCCACCGGCGACCTGGGCGACGATCTGGTCGCACAGTGACGCTTCGTTGTGATCGTGCAGCGCACGCAGTCGTCCGTTGACGGGAATCGAGTGAGCGCTGAAGAGCGTGGACGATCGCCGCGTGTCCTCGGCGTAGATCACGTCGGCCGTTTCGAGCAGTTCGAGCGCGCGTCGAGAGATGTCACCGAGATTGCCGAGCGGCGTTGCCACGAGTACGAGTTGACCAACGGTTGTCTGAGTGTTATCCATGGTCGTCTCCTCGTTTGGCTCGCCAGAACCTCTATCAACTAACATTGTCACCTATGTCAAAGCGAACCGTGAAGCGCAAGATGCGCGCCAAGAAGAAGGCCAACCACGGTAAGAAGCCGAACTGCGGTCGCGGCTAAAACGCTTTAGAGCACGCCGTCCCACGCGCAGTCCCGTTCCCGAAGCACCTGGACCAGGGCCGCCGGCCGATCGCTGATCAGTCCGTCCACACCCACGTCGAGCAATTGGTGCATCTCACCCGGATCGTTGATCGTCCACACGTGCACGGCGACGCCCGCGTCGTGGGCGGTCTGAACGAAGCGTTCGTCCACCACGGTGACGTCGCCGTACACCGCGGGCACCTGAAACGCGACGACCGGCGGCACGCTGGGAACGCCTTCGAGCATCGAAAAGTAGAACGTCGCCGCCTCCCCGGTCGCGGCCGACGTCGCGACCTCGGGGGCGAACGTGCGAAACCGCTGGACCGCGACGTCATGGAAAGAGCCGACGATAACCGTTGAGGCGCGCTCCAATCGCCGAAGCTCGTTCGCGAGCAACTCTTCGTACGGTTCGACGTCGGGGTCGGTGCGCTTGAGGTCCAGGTTCAACAGCACGTCCGGAAAACGTTCCACGACTTCTTCAAGGGTCACGATCCCGAAGTCACGATCCAACGGCGCCTTGCCGCGCTCGACGTACTCCGACCCGTCTCGACCGGGCGTCACCGTCTCGCCAGCGATCCACCAGTAGGCGTTGTCCATCTCGCGCAACTGTGACAACGTGAAGTCAGCGATGGCGCCGTGATGGTTCGTCGTGCGATCGACTGTCTCGTCGTGAGAGACCACGATGGCGCGATCGGACGTCGCGTGCACGTCGAGCTCGATGGCCGAAGCACCTTCGGCGAGGGCGTGCTTGATCGCGGCCAGCGTCGAGGACGGTGCTTCGTACGAACCGCCTTGATGGGCGAAGGCGATGACTCGACGATCGAGCCAGGGACTGGTCACTTCTTCGGCAGTCCGTCGGGATAGAGCCGCAGGCGCATCCGATGTTCGAGGTAGAACGCGACGCCCGGGAAGAATCCGGCGATCAACATCAAGAGCAGCAGCGCCAGCGGCAATCGGAACTTCAACACCATGTTGAAGCTCGCGATCATGTACAGCGGATACATCACGATGCCGTGCGCGATGCCGTCGATGTCAACGAGGATCTTTATGTGCTTCCATAGCGTCAAGTCAACGGTGTGCAGTAGCAGCATCACGAAGAGCGTGATCAAAGTCGAACCCGTGACGAAGGACATGATCCGGTACCGTCGGAACGCTGTGTCCATCAGTGTCCCCAGAGCCTCTTCTTCGGTCGCGAGGCGATCTCGGCAAGGCGGTCGTTGTAGGCCGCCAACGCTGGGTCCTCGTCGGACTCAGCTTTTCGCGCCAACTGCGCCTCTTGGCGCATCTTCTCTTCGTAGGCTTTGCGCTCTATTTCCTGATCTTCGGTTATTTTTTCCGAGTTCAAGAGTGCGTACCAGCCGAACACGCCGAGCACGGCGAAGGCCGGCCACTCGACGGCGTAGAGGTAGCTGAGCGAGTTGCCGAGGATGGCGACGCCGACCTGCCACCACGCTGCGGCAATGCAGATCGCCACCCACACGACGAGCGCGATATGCAGACCGATCGCTCGGCGCGAGAGATACTTCGACTTCACGCGGACAGCCTACCGGGCGATATTTAGCGTTCATTGGCGGCCGTACAATTGATTAGTGCCCGAAATGTCATCGTCTCGCCCGCAGTTCTCGTGGCACGATTGGAACCAGGGACGCCTCGGAATCCTCCCTTTGCTCTTGATGTTCGCGGCGCTGGTTCTGTACCTCTTTGCTGCGCAACGCGTAGGCAATTGGTCTACCAAGCGCACGATGTCCTTTCTCGCGGGACTCATCGTGACCTTCATCGCGACCGAATCGGTCATCGGCATCTTCGACATGGAGTACTTCAGCGACCACATGATCCAACACCTCATGTTGATCATGGTGGCGGCGCCACTTGTCGCGTTGAGTGCGCCGCTCGACCTCGCTTACGACGCGGGGTCACCGCGACTGCGCCATTTCCTCGACGGTCGATTCATGACACTGGTCACACAGCCGCTCTTCGGATTCGCGGCCTATTTCATCTTCATCCCGGTGACACACCTGACCGGTCTGTTCAATCTGATGATGGAACACGAGTGGGTCCATCACTTGGAGCAGATCGGCTTCTTGGTCGTGGGCTATCTGTTTTTTCGTGTCGCCTTCGGTCTCGAGCGCGGATCGAAGATCCACCGCGGACTGCGTCTGGTCTTCGTCATGGCGGCGGTACCAGTCGACACGTTCACTGGACTGGCTCTGGCCATGTCGTCGCACACGCCCTTCCCGGCGTACGCCGCGATGGCGCCGAGCGGTTCGACCAAGGCCGGCATCCTTGCGAACATCCACTTGGGCGGCGCGATCATGTGGATCGGCGGCGACGCGCTCATGTTGCTCGCCTGCATACCGATCGCGATCGCTTGGGTGAAGTGGGAGACCATCCACACTCGAGAACTCGACGCGATCTTGGACGCGCAAGGACTGTAGTTACAACAGTCCCGCTTCGATCGCTAACTCTTCGAGGTCGTTCTCCGGTCGCGCCCCGAGGTGCGAGATGATCTCTCCCGCGCAGAGCGAACCAAGCTCGGCCGACTCGACGGGATCGGCCCCGAGCGCGAGTCCGTAGAGGAATCCCGACGCGAACATGTCGCCGGCACCGTTCTGGTCGATGACGTGCTCGACCTCCTGGGCCGGAACGCTCACTACACCGGTGACCGTGAGGACGTCGGCGCCAATCGGTCCGCGGGTGACCACGGCGAGGATGCCGAGCTCTTCGAGCAGTGCGAAGGCGTGCTCGAGCGTCGGCACTTGAAAGAGCGAACGGATCTCGGTTTCGTTGCACAACAAGACGTCGACATCGTTGGTCACCAGGTCTAAGAAGTCGCGACGGTGGCGATCGACGCAGAACATGTCCGAGAGTGACAGCGCGACCATGGAGTCATAGTCGTGGGCGAAGTTGACGACCTTGCGAATCGCCTCCTTGGCCGGGGGCAGGTCGAAGAGGTAACCCTCGACGTAGGTGATCTCGGAGCGTTCGATCAGTCGCTCGTTGATGTCAGAGACGTGCAGTTGATTGGACGCTCCCAAATATGTGGCCATGGTGCGCTGCGCGTCGTCGGTGATGAACACGTGACAGCGTCCCGTCGCGCCTTCGCCGGGCGCGGCGATCGCCAAGTCGACCTCGACGCCCATCGACGTGAGGTCGTGCGTGAATCGTTTGCCGAAGTCGTCATCGGCCACTTTGCCGATGTAGCCGCAGGTCCCGCCGAGCGCGGCGACGCCGGCAATGGAATTGGCGACCGAGCCACCGGACATCTGAATGGTTGGACCCATGGCGTTGAAGAAGGTGTCGAGCTGGTCCTCTTGGATCAGTGACATCGCGGCCTTGGTGAGGCCGAGTTTCTTGTAGACCTCGTTCGAATCCTGCGAGATTATGTCGAGCATCGCGTTGCCGATGCCAGTGACCGCCAAACGATTCGGACCAGGTTTCACACGCAGTGAAACGGGCGTAGGGCTTTCTGTCACTTAGCGAGGATAGACCGTCGATAAGTAGGGTTGTTCCATATGACTCTTGAAACCAACCCCTATCGTCTCGACCGAACGCTCGTCCCCTCGGCCTATCGAATCTTCATCACGCCGGACCTGGAGAACGCGTCGTTCTCCGGTCGAGTAGAAATCGACGTCGACATCGTCGAGCCGACCAAGGTGATAAAGCTCAACGCCATCGAACTCGAACTGGGCGCGGCGACGCTGACCACCGGTGGTACCGCCCACCGCTCGACAGATCTTCACCTCGACGAGGAGTACGAAGTCGCCACCTACAGTTTCGATTCGGCGTTGCCCGTCGGAGCGGCCGTGCTCGAGATCGGTTTCAACGGTATTTTGAACGATCAGTTGCACGGTTTCTACCGCTCGACCTTCACCGATCCGTCCGGCGTCAAGCACGTCATCGCGACGACGCAGTTCGAGAACACTGACGCCCGACGAGCCTTCCCCTGCTGGGACGAGCCGGCCTTCAAGGCGACGTATCAGGTGAATCTCACCGTACCGAGTCACTTGGCTGCGTACTCGAACTCGCCGATCTCGTCCGACACCGACCTCGGCAACGGACAGCGCACGGTGAGCTTCACGCCGACCATGAAGATGTCGACGTACCTGGTGGCCTTCGTCGTCGGGCCTTTCGAAGAGACCGAGCCGCTGGACGTCGACGGAGTACCGCTTCGCATCGTCTTTCCGATCGGTAACGCGCACCTCACCGCGCACGCGCTCGAAGCCGGGGCCTTCGCCCTGCGCTGGTTCTCGAACTACTTCGATATCCCCTATCCCGGGGACAAACTGGACATGGTCGCGATCCCTGACTTCATGCAAGGAGCGATGGAGAACCTCGGATGCATCACCTACCGGATGCCGGACCTCTTGATCGACCCCGCCAAAGCCTCACTGGTCGAGATGGAACGAGTTGCCCAGGTTGTCCTGCACGAGATCGCCCATATGTGGTTCGGGGACCTCGTCACCATGGAGTGGTGGGAAGGCATCTGGCTCAACGAAGCCTTCGCTACTTTCATGCAGGCCATCTGCCAAGACGAATTTCGACCTCAATGGGATGTCTGGGTGGCCTTTTGCGCCAGTCGCGATTTGGCCCTCGACATCGACGGACTCCACACGACCCGGCCGATCGAATACGAGGTCGTCTCACCCGCTGACACGCAAGGAATGTTCGGTTATCTCACGTACAACAAGGGTTCGGCGGTCTTGCGAATGCTCGAGCAGTATCTGGGCGCGGAGAACTTCCGCGACGGCATTCGTCACTACCTGCGCCGGCACAGTTACGCCAACACCCGAACCACTGACTTGTGGGACGCCATCGAAGAGGTAACGGGCGAGCCGGTGCGCGACGTCATGAATACGTGGATCCTCCAAGGCGGCTACCCGCTCGTCACCATGAGCGACGGTCAGATCTCCCAGATGCCCTTTGCCTACGGGCCGGCGCGCGGCGAGAGTTTGATCGGCTCGTCCTGGAAGGTTCCGGTGATGACGCGTTCACTGAAGGGCGGACCGATCAACGTCCACCTGCTCGAAGACAACGCGGTCTCGATCACCGATGACGCGCCGGCCGTGCTGAACGCCGGCGGTTCGGGGTACTACCGCTCGCGCTATGGCGTCACGGAATCGGCGGCCCTCGCCGACCACATGGACGAACTTGAACCCATAGAACGCGCTGTGTTGCTCTCGGACGATTGGTCGCTACTGTTCTCGAGTCAGATCGGCGTCGCACAGTTCTTGACGGTGGCCGGCGGTCTCGGCGACCATGATGAACCGACGCCGTGGGGCACGCTGAACGCCGCGGTGGGCCTCATCGATCGAGCGCTCCCCGAGGAACAAAAGTCAGGTTTCGTGGCAACGGTTCGTGCGATCTACGAACCCCAGTTCGCGCGACTGGGTTGGCAGTCACGGCCCGGCGAGAGTGCGTTGACGGGACAGATGAGAGCGTTCGTGCTCTCCACGCTCGGCACGGTCTGTCGCGACAGTGCGATCAGAGCTGAAGCGGTCAAGAGGTTTGAAGCCAACGAGGTCAGTGGCGACCTCGCGACCGCCATCCTTCGCATCGTCTCGTCGCAGGATCACCCCGGCGACTATGAGACGTTCCTCGAGCGCTACCGCCACGCCGTGAGTCCGCAGGAAGAGCAGCGCTACATGAGGGGACTGTGGGGCTTCAGTGACGAGCGCGTCGCACTCGACGCCGCCGACAAGTGCTTCAGTGAGTTCCGCAACCAAGACGCCTCGACCATGTTTGGCTTCTTGACGAGCAACGCCACGACCGGACCAAGCGTGTGGCGTGTGATGACGTCTCGATGGGACGAAGCGAACGCGAAGTTCCCGCCGAACACGCTGTCGTACATGACACGCGGCGTCGTCACGTACATCAACGACGCAGCCTTCGCCGACGAGGTCGAGGCGTTCCACACGACGCACCCGATCCGCGGCGAACAAATGGCCGTCGCACAGAACCTCGAACGGATGCGAGTCGGTCTCACTTTCGCCGCGGCAATGCGCGAACAACTTTGATCACGACATGAACCTGGGGACGTTCGTGGGCATCATTGCCCTGATGTTCGTCCTTGAGTTGCCCGACAAAACGTTCCTCGCAACGGTGATCATGGCTACTCGAGCGCGTCCGCTAATGGTCGTGATCGGCGGGTCCTTGGCTCTGGTCATTCAGATGGGAATCGCGGTCGGCGCGGGAACGCTGCTCACCTTCTTTCCGACGCATTGGAAGGATTTGATCGTTGGCGCGCTCTTTCTCGCCGGGGCCGCGTACCTGCTGTTCGTGACCGAATCGGAGGAAGAGGAGAAGGGGCGTCGCGAAGCTGAGATCGAGAAGGCGGCCACGCGCTGGAAGGAGATCACGACGGCTTTCGTCGTGCTCTTCATCGGCGAGTTCGGCGACCTGACCCAGATCCAAGCCGCGAATTTCCAGGCCAAGCTGCATCAGCCCCTCGAGGTCTTCCTCGCATCCTCGTTGGCTCTCGTGGCCGTCACCTTCATCGGTGCCTACAGCGGTCGCGCGCTGCAACGCAGAGTGCCCCTGCAGCGCGTTCGCCTTGGTGGCGGGCTGATCTTCGCCGGACTCGGACTCTGGACGCTGATTTCGCTCGCGGTTGCCGTCGCATGAGTCGGCGCGATGACCTGCTCGAGTACGCCGACACGGTCAAGGGCTTCATGCCGCGCGACGAGGGACTCGCGCTGTTCGAGTACGCGCTCGCTCACGGCGAACGAAGCCACCGCGGCACGTGGCTCGAGGTTGGTGCCTGGTGCGGCAAGTCGGCGGTCTATCTCGGCGCCGCGGCCGAAGAGACGTCTTCGGTGCTGTATTCACTGGATCATCACCACGGCAGTGAGGAGAATCAAGCGGGCTGGGAGCACTTCGACGCCGCACTCGTCGATCCTGCCGACGGTCGGCTCAACACGCTGCCCACGTGGCAACGTACGATCGCCGAAACTGAATTGGAAGCGACGGTCGTCGGACTCGTGGGACATTCGACGGTCATCGCCGCTCACTTCGACCAGCCGCTCGACGTCCTCTTCATCGACGGCGGTCACGGCCACGACGTCGCTTGGGCCGATTATGAAGCATGGACACCCAAGGTGGTGGTCGGCGGACTGTTGTTGATCCACGACGTCTTCGCCGATCCCGACGATGGTGGTCGCCCGCCGTATGAGATCTACTGCGCCGCGCTGGAGAGTGAAGACTTCATCGACCGCGCCGAGCGCGGCTCGCTACGTGCTCTCACGCGCGTTCGTTAACGCAGAGGACAACCCGGTTCGGGTAGGTCGATCGGCAGCGGCAGCGAATCCTGTCGGAAGAGTCCGGCGGCGGCCGAAGACGACGTAAGCGCGTCGGCGGCGAGGATGATGGCCGCCGCCGTATACGACGAGGTCTCGCGGTCGGGGAACGTGACCTCACTGGGATACGCAATACCGGTCCAGTACGCGCCATCGTCGCGACGGTGCCGTCGGGTGAAGCTGAACAGGTCCAGGGCCAAGTTGGTGAGGCCCAAAGCGTCGAGCGCCAGCACGCACTCGGCCGTTTCGGCCGCGGTCACCCAGTCACTCGTCGAGACGCAGCGCACGCCGTAGCCGTCCATGACGTGACGTTCCCAGCCGTCGTCGATCCGCTTCATACCCGACGGGCCGCTCAGCGCGCCGCAGAAGATCGGGTAGTACCAGTCCATCGCGAATTCGTTCTTGGGAGCGAAGGCCCCGGGGTGGTGCGCCACGGCGTGACCGAGTCGACCGGCCGCCAACTCCCAGGCGGGCTTGGCGGCGTCGACTCGTTCGGCGAGGGCAACCGCACAACGTAGGGAGTGAAAGATCGACGACGAGCCGGTGAGCAATGCGTAGCTCTCTCGTCGACCGATGGCATCGAGCGACCAGGCGATGGTGCCGTCGTCGTGCTGATAGCGCAACACGAAGTCGATGGCGCGCTCGACGACCGGCCACATCTCGACGCAGAAGTCGACGTCGTCGGTCGCCACGAGGTAGTGGTACAGCCCAGCCGCCACGTAGGCGACCACGTTGGTGTCGAGGCGCGCGTCCTTCACTTGATCCGCGACGTAGTAGTTGAACCAGCTGCCGTCACCGAGCTGCGTGTTGCAAAGCCATCGGTAGGCCGCTTTCGCCTCGGCCACGTAGCCGGTGACCGTGAGGGCCATTGCGGCTTCTACGTGGTTCCACGGGTCGCAGTGCCCGCCCACGAACCACGGCACCGCGCCGCTGCGTAGTTGCAGCGAGGCCAGGTGCTGGGCGGTCATCGCGATCTCTTCATCGCTCAAGAGACCAGGCACGCCCGAGACGGTGCCGATGGTCGTGGTCATGATGCCGGCTTCACCAGATAGACGACGATGGACTTGCCCATCAACGGCGCCATGATCCGCTCGGCCAGTCGCGTCGGCCACGGGGCCTTCGTGATGTCCCAGACAAGGAGACGGTGGTAGAGCTTGACGAACCTGTTCGTCTCGTTCGTCGTGCCCACGAGACACTTCAACCACCAGTACGGACTGTGGAGTCCGTGGGCGTAGTGGTGACCGGTGTCGACCAGGCCAACCGAGCGAAGTCGCTGGGTGAGGATCCGGCGGCGATAGATGCGGATGTGGCCGCCTGGCACGCTGTGGTACTCATCGGAAAGCGCCCAGTTGATCAACTCCGGTCCGAACCGCGGCACGGTGATGGCCATCGTGCCGCCCGGCTTCAGCACCCGGGCCAACTCCCCCATCGCGATCACGTCATCGGGGATGTGTTCGAGGACCTCGGAGCAGATCACCCGGTCGAAGGTGGCGTCAGGAAACGGAAGATGCAGCGCGTCACCCTGGACCGCCGCGGTATGCAGGGTCTCGGCGTCGAGCTCGCCGGCGGCCACCATGGCCGAGAACATGTTCTTCACTCCTTCGACTTCGTCGCGACCAGCATCCAAAGCGATCACCTCGGCACCTCGGCGCGCCGCTTCGAAGGCGTGACGTCCAAATCCGCAGCCGAGGTCGAGAATCTTGTCGCCGCTCTCGAGACCCAACTTTTCATAGCGCGCGGTGAGCACTAGTCGAACTCCATCGAATCGGGCAGTGGTTGACCGGTGAGGATGGCGTCGTAACAGGCGGCGGTCCCGCGCGCCGTCACCTCCCACGTGAATCGTTCCATCACGCGTGTGCGACCGGCCGCCCCGAGACGGGCACGCAGTGCTGCGTCATCGAGCAGTCGTCCGATCGCCACCACCAGCGCTTCGGGGTTGTTGGGTTCGACCAATAGGCCGGTCTCTTCGGTGACCCCGACGACTTCGGGCAACGCCCCACCGGTCGTCGCCACGACTGGCACGCCGCAACTCATCGCTTCGATCGCCGGCAAGGAGAAACCCTCATAGAGGCTCGGCACGATCGCGACCTCGGCCTCGCCGTAGAGACGCGCCAGTTCCTCGTCGCTGACGCCCGAGATGGTGGTCACGATGTCGTTGAGTCCGAGTCGGTCCAGAGCCGACGCGACGCGTCCCTTGGGTTGAGGTTTGCCAATGACGATCAGATCGATGTCGCGCTCGGCTCGCAGCTTGGCGATCGCCTCGAGTAGTGGGACCAGTCCCTTCATGGGCACGTCACTCGAGGACGTCACCATCAGGCGGCCCTTCTTCTTGACGACATCGTCGTAAGGGCGAAAGACCGTGTGATCGACGCCGACGGGTACGACGGTGAGTCGATCGAGCGGGACCTGCATTTGGGCATTGATGTCGATCTTGGAGTTGTGCGAGACCGTCAGTACCGCCGGAAGTTGCTTAACGGTACGCACCTGCATACGCAAGAACCCGAACCAGCGCCTCGTCGTGTAGCGCTTCCAGGCGGTCTCGGCGTGATCGAGCGCAATCGATCGGTCGACGGTTATCGGGTGGTGCAGCGTCTCCAAGAGCGGCCAGCCTTGGCGGTGCAGTCGCAAGATCCCCGGACCCATGCACTGGTTGTCATGGATGATGTCGAAATCGCCGCGTCGGTGCTTCAAGATCTTCTCGATACGCAGCGAGTACGCCAGCGGTTCGCCGAATCCCCCGGTCATCATGACGCCGAACTCCGAGACGTCGGCGAGCGACGCGAATTCACTTAGCGCGGGGATACGAAACGGATCGGGGTCACGGTAGAGGTCGAGCGCGCGAACCGCCGTGAAGCCGACGCCTTCGTCAAGTTCGGGCCAGGGTGGTCCTGCGAAGACCTCCACACTGTGGCCGAGATTGACGAGTTCACGGGTGAGGTGGCGGGTGTAGACGCCTTGGCCGCCGCAGCGCGGATTCCCTCGGTAGATCAGGAAGGCAATGCGGTACTTGCCGGGTTCTGGCGGACGTGCCGGGACATGGGCCGGCGTGACGATTGACTTGGAACGCACCCAGGATGCCTTGGTCTCGTCGATGGTTTGGCGCAGGGTACGGGACAAGGGACAACTTTCGGTATAGCGGTCCTCCATTCTCGCCGATATCGTCGCGAGGTCACAAATGTCAGCAAACCAACGGGCTGAAGCGTGACTAGTTTGTTCGAATGGACCTCACGTACCCACCAGAGACCGAACCGTTCCGCAAGGAAGTGCATTCGTGGTTAGAGGAGAATCTGCCCAACGGCTGGTTCGAACCCGGTTTTTCGATGACCCCCGACGAGCGCCGCGCCTTCAACGAGAGTTGGAACGAGAAGCTCTTCGCCGGCGGATGGATCTGTGCCGGATGGCCCGTCGAGTACGGCGGCAAGGGGCTGACCCTGTTGCAACAGGTCGTGCTGAACGAGGAGTTCGCCAAGGCCGGCGCCCCGATGCGCGCCGACTTCTTCGGCGACACGTTGGTCGGACCGACCATCCTGCAGTGGGGCACCGACGAACAGAAGCGCGAATTTATCCCCGGCATCCTCCAAGGCAAGATCGCCTGGTGCCAGGGCTTCTCGGAACCCGACGCCGGTTCGGACCTGGCCAGTCTCAAGACCACCGCGGTGCTGGACGGCGACGAATGGGTCATCAACGGTCAAAAGGTCTGGACGTCCCAGGCCCAACACGCCGATTACGTCTTCTTGATGGTGCGCACCGACCCCGACGCACCCCAGCACGCCGGCATCAGTTACCTGCTGGTTCCGATGCACCAGGCGGGCGTCGAGATACGACCGATCGTCCAGGTCGACGGCTCGGCCGACTTCAACGAGGTCTTCTTCACCAACGCGCGCTGTTCTAAGGACAACGCCGTCGGCGGAATCAACAACGGCTGGAAGGTCGCGATGACCACCCTGGGCTTCGAGCGTGGTTCGAGCTCCACGACCGGTTACCGACGATTCCTTAAAGAATGGGAGGAGATCGTCAAGGAGGCGAAGCGACTCGGGAAGAACGACGACCGACTCGTTCGCGACGGCCTGGTGAAGGCGTGGGAGAAGGTGAAGATCATGGAGATCAACGGCTTCCGCTCACTCACCGACTCGCTCAACGGCACGCACAACGCGGCGTTGCTCGGAGCCTGCAACAAGATGTTCTGGTCTGAGACGCACCGTTCGACCATGGAACTGGCGTTAGACGTGCTGGGCATGGAAGCCCAGATCCTCACCGGAACGGGAGTCAATGACGGATCGGTCGCGCGAGTGCACCGCGGCCGTGCCGACTACCCGGTCTCGGATTTGCAGGGTTCGTTCTTCTTCTCGCGCTCCGAGACGATCTGGGGAGGCACGGCGGAGATTCAGCGCAACATCATTGGCGAGCGGGCCCTAGGACTTCCGAAAGAACCAAAACCACAGAAGGTGTAGCCGGCGGCCCTACTGGCCGCGCAGCGCCTTCTTGATCTTGGTCATGAAACTCGGTTTCATGTAGTACTTCTCGCGCTCTTCTTCGCTCATCGAGTCGTAGCGGGCGTCTTGTTTCTCGAGAACCTTGTCGATTTTCTCTCGTTCGAGAATCGAATCGTTCATCTGTTGTTCTGGACTCGGCGGAGCCTGGGTCTTCCTGCCGACCATTCGCCCCATTCGGCCCCAGAGGCTGTAACCAAGCGGCCCTCTCACGACCTACCTGAATCCGCAACTACAACTGTCGGTAACGAGGCACGTAGCCGCCTACACCGAGCGACATTGAGTCTTCTGGGTCCATCGAGTCGTCGATTCCGCCCACGACCTCGGTCACCCACGCCAGTCGGTCCTTCAAGATTCGAGTAACGCCACCTTGGAGCGTGTCCGACGAGATCGCGCAACTGGAGCACGCACCCTGGAGCTGGACCTCTACGACACCGGTCTCGACGTCGGCACGAATCAGGACGAGGTCTCCCCCGTCGGCTTGCACGGAAGGGCGCATGAGATCAAGCAGCGCGTTAAGCGCCTTCAACCTCGTTGCGCGTTCCTGTTCGGATAGTTCTTCCACGTGTCCAGTCTGCCGCGAAATACACGGCTCGTGACGCCGAATCTAAATCGTTAGATTTGGCTGATGGAACCACACGAGCAATGGACCGCAGATTCGATCAATCTTTCGGATCTTGACTTTTGGAGCCTGCCGTATGACGATCGACACGCCGCCTTTGCGACCTTGCGGCGCGATCGTCCAATATCGCACTATGCGGAGCCGGTTATTGATGACACGGCTGTCGAGTTCCCGGCGGGCAATGGCTTCTACGCCCTCACCAAGTACCGTGACGTGCAAACGGTGTCGCGCCACCCCGAAGTCTTCCTCTCCGGTCCGGGCGCGGTGTCAACCATGGATCTACCCAGCGAGATGGTCGAGTACTTCTCCGGCATGATCTCCACCGACGACCCGAAACACGCCCGTCTCCGCCGAATCGTTTCCAACGCGTTCAATCCACGCAACGTCCGAGCTGTTGAAGACTCGATCGAGCGCAAGGCCGATGAGATCATTGACCGATCGGTATCGGGCGGCAGCGGCGACTTCATCTCGGATATCGCAGCCGCCTTTCCGCTCGAGATCATCTGCGACATGATGGGAGTGCCACCGAGTGAGTACGCGACGGTGCTTCGCCACTCGAACATCATCCTCTCCTTCGGCGATCCCGACATCATTCCCGAAGGACACGACCCAATCCTCGAGTTGCTGGAATCAGGCGCCGCGCTCACCGGCATCATGGAGGAGTTGGGTAAGTACCGTATCGATCATCCCATTGACGACATCACGAGTGCCCTCGTGAACGCCGAGATCGAAACCGAGAAGCTGACCCAGCAAGAGCTGGCGTCGTTCTTCGTGCTGCTCGTCACGGCCGGTAACGAGACGACGCGCACGGCGATCGCGCACGGACTAATCGCGCTCACCGAACACCCCGAGCAGAAAGCGCGTCTACTCGCCGACTACGACGGTCTCGCCAAAACCGCGACTGACGAAATCGTACGCTGGGCCTCTCCCGTCATGTGGATGCGCCGCACGCTGGCCGAGGACTACACGCTCTCGGGCGTGGACCTCGTGAAGGGTGACAAAGTCCTCATGTACTACGTCTCGGCCAATCGCGATGAGGATGTCTTCGAGAACCCTGGCCTCTTCGACATAGGGCGGACGCCGAATGATCACTACGGCTTCGGCGCTCCGGGTCCACACTTTTGTCTGGGAGCGCACCTTGCCCGACGCGAGATCACCGTGATATTTCGTGAGTTGCTGCAGCGCCATCCCGGCATCGAGTCCACCGGACCTCCGTCACAGTTGCGCTCGAGCTTCATCAACGGCATCAAGCATCTGGAGTACAGCTTCTAGGACTTGCGCGCGGCCACCGCTTCGTCGTAGGCGTGAAGGGCTCGCGGTCCCCACACAGTTCCCGGGCCCCCGTTCAGGGCGATGGCCACACCGATGGCCTCGGCGATCTGTTGGCGCGAGGCGCCCTCGCGAAGTGCGCCACGCGTGTGGGCCACGATGCACCCGTCGCACTCGCGCGTGATCGAGATCACCATTGCTAACAACTCCTTCGTCAGTCGAGAGAGCTCACCCTCAACGGACGACGCTTTCGATAACTCCCCGTACGCCTTCATCACGTCGGGGATCATCTCTCGCAAATCCTTCGCCGGTTGACGAAGCTCTTCGCGGACCTCATCCATGCTGTGCATAACCACCTCCTCGGTCGAGCGTAATGACATCCGAAATCGACGACTGCGACGGGGCAACTTTGTGGGACCCGATCACTCAGTGCGTCAACGAACCGCGGGCCTCACGAAGGGCGTAATAGAGGATCACGTAGCCGGCGACAGGATCGGCCCACCACCATCCCAGAAAGGTGTTGAGTGTTAGTCCCGCGAGTACGGCCGTTGCAAGGACTGCGTCGATCATCGTCACGCGTCCTTCTGCTTCTAGCACCGGATTACCGAGGGCCGATCCGACTCGGGCTTTCCCGGACGCCAGAGCGAACATCGCGACAGCGGTGAGCGCCGTCCACGCAATACCGAGCGGACTGTGATGCGGTCGGAATCCCACGACGAGAACCAACGTGCTTTGTACACCGAGATACAAGGCCAACGCGACGAAGGCCGAGCCGATCATCCGCAGCGCTCGGTGCTGACGCGACTGCGCCACATCGGCGAGTTCCCATAACACCACCGTGGACGCTCCGATCTCGATCACGCTGTCCAAGCCGAATCCCGCCAGAGCCACCGATCGCGCGACGATCGCCGCATAAGTAAGGATTGCCACGCCCACCACGTTCCAGCCGAGCGTCACTGCTTCGAACTGGCGTCCGCGCCGCAAGAGCGTCGCGTCGCGTTGATCGGTCACGACACCACGATACGAACTTGATGGTGAACGGAATGATTTTCTGCTCTCCGAACCTTTCCTAGGATTGACCGATGAGCGTCATCGATGAACTCGTTGCCCACAATCGGTCCTACGTGGATCGTCACGGCCATCGCGAGATGCCCACGTCACCGCAACTGCACCTCGCCGTGCTGACGTGTATGGACTCACGACTGGATCTCTTCGGCGCGCTCGGGCTCAATCTCGGCGAAGCCCATTTGATCCGCAACGCCGGTGGCCTGGCCAGCGAAGACGCTGTTCGCTCGTTGTTGCTCAGTCAACGACTCCTGGGTACTCGGGCCATCATGGTGATCCACCACACTCGTTGCGGCTTGGAAGCGTTCGAGGAAGAAGCGCTGGCCATGGAGATCGAAGACAGTACGGGAGTTCGCCCGCCCTTTCGACTCGGTGCCTATCGCGACGTCGACGCCGACGTGCGCGCAACCGTGTCGACGCTGATCGACAGCCCCTTCGTCGACTCGACCGAGATTCGCGGCTTCGTCTTCAACGTCGATGACGGGGATCTCCGAGAGGTCAGTCAAAGAACTTCTTGAAGCCCTGACTCGTCTGACCGTAACCATTGGCGAGGTAGAACCGGTGGGCGTCGACGCGCACGTTTCGACTCGTCAGCTGTATGCGGTAACAGCCCCGCTCGAGGGCGAGGTCTTCGGCCGCGCGCAGCATCATCGCGCCGATTCCTTGGCTTCGCACGTCACTTCGCACGTGAACGCTCTCGATCTCCGCGCACCATCCGCCCGCGTGTTGAAAATGCTGGAAGATGATGACCTGGCACACGCCGACGACCTCACCGTCGAGCTCGGCGACAAAGATCTCGCCGCGTTGTCGACGGGTCTCGAGAACGGCTGACCAGTAGTCATCAGTGCGATCAACGTCTTCGTATTCCGGCATCAACGATCCACCGCGCAGCAAGTCGACGGCCGAGGCGACGTCATCGACTTCGATCGCGCGAACGTATGCCGTCAACGACTACTCCCGAGGATCGATAGGGGTCAGCACGCCGACCGTGTTCTCGATCGCTTCGGCGGCGTCGAGGCAGAGGTCGTCGCGAAAGAGAGTCCCCATCACCTGCACGCCGGTCGGTAGACCGTTCGCCACGCCGGTCGCCACACATGCGGCGGGTAGACCCATCAGGTTGGCCGGCATCACGAAGCGGAAGAGCTCGACCACCTTCATCGCCGTGTCACGGTCGATGATGTCGTAGCCGTGTTCGAAGGGCGGCTGCGTCCACACCGGACCCACGACGAGCGGATAGGTCGTCATGAACTCGCGCCACGCCTTCTCGACCTTGTAGCGGCTCTCATGCATCAAGGCCATCGACTGCGGTGTGGCCGGTGGATACTCGACGGTCGTCAGTTCCAAGAAGCGCCGGCCATCGGCTCCGAGCAGCGACATGAGCAGTGGCTGCATTACCGCGAGGCTGGTCATCATCAGTTCCATCCACGAGAGGTAGCTCTCGAAGACCATGGGTGGCTCGATCTCTTCGACCTCGTAGCCGGCCGCCTCCAACGCACGACCAGCCACGCGTATGCCCTCGGCGACGTCGGCGTCAGTCTCACCACCGAATGGTTCGGGCACCAGTGCCACGCGCCGGGGCACACCCGGGCCGAAGAGTGGCGCATCGATCGACTGAGGATCGCGGTGATGCGAACCCATGACCGCACCGAGTCCAAGTCGGACGTCGGCGACCGTGCGCGCCAGGACGCCGTTCACCAACATGATCTGGGCGTTGATCGGCATGTCGAGCACCGACGAGGGATTGCCCTGAGCCACCCGACCGCGCGACGGCTTGATCGACGCGATCCCGCAGGCGTAGGCCGGGTTGCGAAGCGATCCGCCGATGTCGTTGCCGAGTCCGATGGGACTCATGCCCGAGGCGATCGCCGCCGCTTCCCCGCCGGAGGAGCCGCCGGCCGTGCGGCCGCGCTTCCAGGGATTGTGGGTCACGCCGTAGAGCGAGGATTCGGTGTTGATTCGCAGACCGAGGTCAGGCATATTGGTGCGCGCGAGCGCCACGGCGCCCGCTCGACGCATGAGCTCGACGGGCGGGGCGTCCGCATCGGCCATGAAGTCCTTCAGTGTCTCGCAACCCTCATTGGTGGTGTAACCCTTGACGTCGAGGTTGACTTTGATCGTGAACGGCACCCCGTGCAGCACGCCGAGCGCCCCGCCCGCCTTCTGCTTGGCGTCAGCGGCGTCAGCTTCGGCGCGCACTTCATCGGGTCGAACCTCGACCACGGCATTCACCGCTCCGTTGACCGCGTCGATTCGATCCAGGTGGGCTTCGACGACGTCGCGCGAGGTGACGGCACCGCTTCGAATCATGTCGGCCAACGTCGAGGCCGACTCCTGCCACAGTTCATTTGCCACAAAACCCCCAGTCAAAAACGCTCTGGGTAGTTTGACACGCGCCGCGAGGCTTAGATCAACCGAAGCGACCGAGGGTGTAGTCCAACGTCCGTGGATCGATGGGGTTATTGAAGATCTTCTCAGTCGTCTCGAACTCGATGAGTTCACCGGCTCGGTCCTCGCCCATGAGCAAGAACGCGCAGTCGTCCGAGATGCGAGCGGCCTGCTGCATGTTGTGGGTGACGATGATGACGGTGACGCGCTTCTTCAGTTCGGTCATCAACTCTTCGATCTTCAAGGTCGCGATGGGGTCGAGGGCCGACGTGGGCTCGTCCATCAAGAGAACCTCGGGATCCATCGCGAGGGCGCGCGCGATGCACAGGCGCTGCTGCTCACCACCCGAGAGGTTCGACGCGGCGACCTTCAGCCGACCCTGGACGCTGTCCCAGAGCGCGGCGGACTTCAGCGAGGCCTCGGCGGCCTCATCGAGGATCGATTTCTTCTTGATGCCGTTGAAGCGAAGCCCGGAGACGGCGTTCTCGTAGATCGACATCGTGGGGAAGGGATTCGGACGCTGGAAGACCATGCCGACGCGAGTGCGCAGCTCGGTGACGGTGATGTCGCCGCGGTAGATGTCGGTGCCTTCGAGGAGGATCTGTCCCGCGACCTTGGCGCCGGGCGTCAGGTCGTGCAGACGGTTGAGCGCGCGCAGTAACGTCGTCTTACCAGATCCCGAGGGACCGATCAGACTGGTGACGCGGTTCTTGGTGACGTCGAAGGTGCAGTCGCGAACGGCGGTGCGACCGTGAAACGACACGGCGACGCCTTTCAACTGCATCGCGGCCGTCCCGCGAACGGGTGCCTCGTTCGGGGTCTCGACTACCGCCTCGACCTGTGCCATGAATTCCTGGTCCATTGGTTACCTTGCCTGTTGCTTTCTCGATGCCCACATTCGGGCGCTTAAACTCAAAACAAATACGAACACGACGAGCACCAGCGCAATACCCCATACTTCGGTACGCAGACTGGGCCACTCCGACTTGGCGTTCTCATAGATCGAGAGCGGCAACGCGGCTACAGGGTCCAACGGCTTCCAGGAGTTAATGTAGCCGCCGCCGATGACCAAAAGCACTGGTGCCGTCTCTCCGATGGCTCGCGACATCGCCAAGATGATGCCGGTCACGATGCCCGTCACCGCCGCCGGCAGCACGATCTTCATGGAAACCTTGTGAGGCTTGGCTCCGAGGGCCAAGCCGGCCTCGCGAAGCGTGTGGGGAACTCCGCGCACGGCGATCTCGCTCGAGATGATTATCACCGGCAGCATCAACACCGCCAGCGCGAAGGATCCCGCCAGCGCGGAGAACCCGATGCCCAGGTCGCGCACGACGAAGGAGAAGGCGAAGAGACCCATGAGGATCGACGGCGCGCCGGCCATGGTCTGGGAGATCACGCGCAGTGACGCCGCCAGCTTCGAGTCCGATTCAGCCAAGTAGACGCCCACCAGGACGCCGACCGGGATCGCCATGATCGACGCGTACAGCGTGAGCACGAGCGTGCCGATGATCGCGTTCGAGACGCCGCCGGTCGCGTTCGGCGAGATCAGCGTCGGCGTCGACGGCAACTGCGTATAGAAGGAGGTATGCAAGACGACCGGTAGTCCGCGGTCGAACAACTGGAACAAGAGCAGTACGAGCGGTACGGCGCTGATTAGGAATGCGGTCCCGCACAGCACGACCATGATCCTGGAACGTATTTGACGCCGGGCGCGCACCCGGTCCGAGATCTGGCGAATCTCGTCGCGCATTTGGTGGCCGGTCTCAACGGGTTCCTGGAGTTCGATGATCTCGCTCATACGACGGCCAGGACCTTACGCTGGCGACCGACCAACCAGCGGCTGATCAACGAGAGCCCGAAGTTCAGCAACATCAACAAGATGCCGAGCGCCATGAGCGCGGCGATCTCGTTGCCTTGGGCTTCGCCGAACTCGGTCGCGATCCACGACGCGATGGAGGTGCCGGGATAGAGCAGGTGCGACTGCACGTTGGCGACGCCGCCGGCGACCAGCGCAACGGCGACGGTCTCGCCGGTCGCTCGCGCGAGGGCGAGGAACGTGGCGCCGAACAGTCCGATCTTGGCGGTCGGCAAGATGACCTCACGGATCATCTGCCAGCGAGTGGCGCCGAGCGAGAGACTTGCTTCGATGAGGTCATTGGGGACGACCGATATGACCTCGCGGCTGATTGCCACGAAGGTCGGCAGGATCATGACCCCGAGGACGATGGACGCCAACAGCAACGACTGGCCGTCCTGTTGACCGGGATTGCCCCAGATGTCCTTGGCGAACGGCCAGGAGTTGAGCCAGGGGATGACCGTGTTCAACATCCAAGGTGCCAAGACCAGGAATCCCCACAGGCCGTAGACCACGCTCGGCACCGCGGCGAGTAATTCCACGAGTGTGGCGGCGATGTTGCGAAACCGGCGCGGCAGGATGAACACGATCGAGATCGAGGTGCCCAAACCAATGATCACGGCGATGATCAACGCGACCAGTGACGTCTCGAGGGTCCCCACGATCATGGCGAGGCCGCCGAAGGGTCCGAGTGGTGACTGCCAACCGTTCTTGGTGAGGAGCGTGCCGCTGTGGTGCGTAATCTCGGGCCACGCGTTCCACAGAATCGTGCCGATGAACCCAACGCTCACCGCAGCGAACAGGAGGCTCGCCACTATCAGCACATAGTGATACCACGAACGAGAAGAAGTGCCGGAGTTGAACTCCGGCACTTCTTCTTCGTGCGAGGTGAAATCAGGAGGTGGAGGTATGACGATTGACACTGCTGTGCACTACCTCCGCTTTCTGAATGATTGTTTAGTAGGTGATCACGTTTTGTTCGTAAGCAAGGTTTGTCCACCGGACGTGACGTTCAAGAGCTGCGTCCTCGAGTAGGCCGCGATGGCTGCGGGCAGCGGCACATAGCCCTCGGCCTTGGCCAACGCGGTCTGCGCATAGTGGGTCTCCCAGTCCAGGTACTTGACGATGGCTTCGCCGGTCGCTTCCTTGGTCTGGTTCTTCAGCACGATGGCCCAGCTGTACGTCGCCAACGGCCACACGTTGTTGCCCGGCTGGTTGACGATGGAGAACGAGTCGGGCGTGATGTTCGTCCCGGCAGCGGCCGCAGCGGCGGCGATGTTGGTCAACGATGGCTGGAGCCACTGGCCGTTCTTGTCCTCGAGCGAGGCCGACTGAATCTTGGAGTTACCGGGGATCAACAGGTAGCTGTACTCGACGTAACCAATCGAACCAGGGTTCGAGTTGATGTCCGTGGCGAGTGCTGCGTTGTTGGCCGCGCCCAGGATGTTCGCCGCCTTCCAAGTGTTCCCACTGCCTTCCATCGGGTTACCGCTTGGCGCGTGCGGTGAGGTACCGGCCGAGTGCAGCCAGTCAGTGAAGGCGTACGTCGTACCCGAACTCGCGTTGCGGTAGATCACCTTGATCACGTTGGTTGGCGAGTTGCTGTTGGCGAGAGCCTGGAGGGCCTGACCGTCGGGCGACGAGGCACCACCGTTAGTGGCGACGATCGCCGCGTTCCCCCACGTCGTGATCTGCCCGTCATAGATCTCGGCGACCTCACCGGCGGTCAACCGCAAGTTGTTGACCGAGGGGAGGTTGTAGCCGATGACTGCGCCACCGAGGATGTAGGGCACCTGCTCGTAGTTCGCCTCGACCGCACCGGAGGGCAACGTGCCCGCGCTTGGCGTCATGGGCTGGTCAGAGAATCCGATGTTGACGCTGCCGTTCACGATAGACGTGCGGCCGGCACCAGAACCGGCGGCCGGGTACGAGCTGAAGCTGACCTTGCCACCGGCGGAGTACGCCGTCGAGCCACTCGTCGTCGCGCCGACCATCGGAGCGTCGAAGGACGAGCCGTTGATAGCGAGCGATACCGAACTCGGGACCACGAGGTCAATGTCACCGGGCTTGTTCGTTCCCTGGAGACTGCCTACGGGTGGATGTGGTGTAGGCCGGTGCTTCGACCAAGGCCTGGGGCAGACGCCACCCGAAGTGAAAAAACGTCGTGTCTGCACCTTGTTGTTCACGAGGCGGTAGCAGGTCACATGCTTTTTGGGGAGCGTGGCACTTGCCGGTGCTGAGACGACAGCGAGCAAACCGGCAACGGCCAGCGCAACTGCCGCGAGCGACCTGAATAGATTCTTCATTTTGAACTTTCCTCCTAAAGAAAGTGATTCATTTGCGACGCGACGGTTCGACAATCGAACGTTTTGCCACCAAGAAACCTACGGAGCGAAGGTAAACAGAATGTGAGCGGATGGGTCGTTCAGAGTGAAAAATTAAGGTTTTCTAAAACCTTCGTGTCCGCGCAATCAATCACAACACGAGTCGCGCCAGCCGCACGAAGAGCACTTGAAGTGCGCGTGTTCGGGGTGCAGTGAACCACCGCAGTGGGGGCATTCGGAGAATATGGCGAAGCGGTTCGCACACTCGCTTTGGTTGGTGACCAGTTCATGAACGGTGTCGGCAATCTCAGGCATTTCACAATATTGGTGGCTCGCACTTCAACATGCGGTGATGCCGAGTTACTCGAGTTCCGGTTCCCAATACTCAACCGGTTCCATCCCACGTTTGCGTCGCGCCTCGCCTAAGACTTCGGCAACGAAGTCAGCTTTGAGCGCGGTGTAGCGATCGCGGTCGCCGCCGGAGATCGCCGCGTTCTCGCGTTTGATTGCGGCGTAGCGCTCAAGCAGTGTTGGATCGTCGATCAACGCATCGCGCAGTAACCAGTGGTCGGTGTGCGCTCGATTGTTCTCAACCACCAGATAAAGGTGATGCTCTGGCAGCGGGGGCGTCGAATCCGCCTCGAATGCCTCTCGCCCTGCGACGCCCAGATCCCCTACCCATAGGTAGCCGGCCGATGCGATCTGACGCATAACGACCAGCACAAGTTCTTCATTCTCCACCACGATGTCGATATCGATAATCGGCTTCGCGGCGAGTCCGGGTACCGACGTGGATCCGACATGCTCGATCCGAACCACGGACACATCCATGAAGGGAAGGAGATACGTCTTGATCTCTTGGAACTGACGTGGCCAGTCCGGGTCGGGGTCCACGACGACGAGGCGGTCCACTTAGACCTCGGCGCGAAGCTGACCCGAACGGTAGTGCGAGCGACAGAGCACCTGGTAGTGCACCACCCCTTCGTTGACGTCGCCGGTGAAGAATTGATTGCCCTCGCGCGCGACGATGCCGTCCACCACACGGGCGTTACAGCGACCCTTTTGACCGCACCAACACGTCGAGGTGAGCGGCAGTTCGTGCGACCAATCGGAAATGGCAAAGAGTCGCGCCGATCCCGGGAAGAGATTAAGCAAGAAGTCAGCCGAGAGTCCGAAGGCGTGCACGTCGATCGCGAGATCGTCGACCACCTGAGCGAGCGCGTCGATCTGTTCGACACTCGCGAACTGCGCTTCGTCGATCACGAGGATATTGATGCCGTCGCGCCGGAGCCGTTCGATATGCGGCGCGAGATCGGTGCCCGGCAAGACCGCCTCAGCACTCGCCTCGATGCCGATGCGGCTCGTCACCATACCGGCGTCGCTTCGATCCCCGAAAGTCCAAAGGGCCACGTCGCTTCGACCCTGGCGCAGTTGCCAGCACAGTTGCAACGCGAGCGTCGACTTGCCCGCCGCCATCGTTCCATAAGTAAAGGTAAGTTCCGGCATGAGCCCCTCGTCGTTGCATCGGACGACCAACGATACCTTCCGCGTTGCCCGATCTCCGGCTCGTCGAGCGCTCGTGGCACGGTTTCGAATCTCGGTACATTGGTGGCGTGGACTACACCGTTCGACCAATCGCCTACATCCGCAACGAGCGTGCCGAAGCGCTCGACGACAACTGGGACGAAGTGCTCAGCACCGTCGAACTGGCTCAGGACGTGCCGAGCGAGGCACTTCGCGGACTCGAAGAGTTCTCACACGTGGAGATCGTCTTCTTCGCCGACTGGGCCGAGGACGTCCCGCCGGGTCCCTGGCACCGGCACCCCAGAGGAAATTCGAAGTGGCCGGACATCGGAGTCTTCGCCCAACGAAACAAGGACCGTCCGAATCGACTCCTGCTCTCGACGGTCCAGATCGACGAACTCGCCGAGCGGTCCTTCAGCGTGCGCGGACTCGACGGCATCGACGGCACGCCCGTGCTCGACATCAAGCCGGTCTATCGCTGGAGCGTTCCCCGCGGCGAACTGCGGGTTGCCGAATGGAGCGAGGAACTCGGCGAGAACTATTTCTGATTCGCCGCAACAAATTCGTTCAGGACACGCGCCAACTCCGGACCATTTTCTTCCTGCAAGAAATGAGCGCTGCCCGGGATCGTCGTGTGCGCCTGACCTTTCGCACCGGGAACGACGCGGATGAACTTGGCGTCGCCACCTCGCGTGATCGGGTCATCACTGAAGCAGCAGAGGAAAGGCTTCTCGAACCTCGCCAGCACCGCCCAGGCCGCAACGTTGGCGTCGTGAGCGGGGTCCTGCGGTGACGTCGGCACCAGCTTCGGGAACTGTCGGGCTCCCGCTTTGAAGGTCTCGTCCGGAAACGGCGCGTCGTAGGCAGCGACGACGTCGGCACTGAGGCGTTGCGAACAGCCACCAGAGACGATGTTGCCGACGTGCAACTCGGGCGTGGTCTGACTGAAGTCCTGCCACGCCTTGATGGCTTCGCTCGTTCGTTCGTCGCCGGTTGGTAGTCCCCCGTTGCCGATTACCACACGAGCGAATCGCTCCGGGTGCTGACCCACCAACCTCAGTCCGGTCAGGCTGCCCCAGTCTTGGGCGAAGAGCGTGATGTCGGAGAGATCCAACCGGTCGAACAACAGCTCGCGAAGCCACTCGACGTGACGCGCGTAGGTGTACTGATCGCGCTGACTTGGTTTATCCGACCGACCGAACCCGATCAGGTCCGGAACCACGACGCGGTGCCCGGCGCCCACCAGACCAGGAATCATGAAGCGGTACAGGTACGACCACGATGGTTCGCCGTGGAGCAACACCACGACCTGCCCGTCGCGCGGCCCCTCGTCGAGATAGGCCATCCGCAAGGCGTCGCCACCGGTCGGATCGGTGACCAAGGCGTAGTTCGGGGTGAAATCGAAATCACTGAGACCCTCGAAGTTCTCATCTGGCGTGCGCAGTCGTTCCATATCTATTGGCGGGCCATGCCTTCGCGGGCCGCCGTCTCCTTTTCTTCAGTGCTGTTCTGTGAAACCAGTTGGATATCCACTCGCTCGATGCGCCCTTCGAAGGCGAAGTCGTCGATGTATCGACTGGAGACCGAAGAGCCGTGATCGCGCCCGATACCCATGGCAATCGTGGAGAAAATCCGCATCACGAAGGGAAGGTGCATCGATCCGACGTCGCGTCGGTCGATCGTCAAGGTCACGTCGGCGTCGCTTCGAGTCCGTCGAAAGCGCACCCCGAGCACGCAAGACCCTTCAGGAAGCTCCTGCGTCGATTCGAGCACGTGGTGATCCATGAAGATGTTGTAGTCAAAGACGAGGCGATTGTCCTGGACGAAGAGCGCCACGCCGGCGTTCTCCGTTCCCATCGCGAGGATGACGCCACCTTGGTCGCGCGCACGGTCGACGAGCGCCTCGAGGTCCCAACTCCGTCCCCCGATGCCAGCCGCGGCCGCGGGCGGAATCGGATTGAGCGGAGGTAGGTAGGTGTAGTGACGAGAGAGGGGATGCGGTGAGTGATCGTGCGACCGGGACACGAAAAGAGCGAGACCACGATCGTCGAGTGGTAGCACCCCGTACTCGTCGGCCTCGCGCCACCAGAGTTCTATCAACTCGCGCAGCTTTTCCGGATTGCTCAGCGCGAGGTCGTGACACTCCGATCGGTCTTCGGCGACGTGATACAGCTCCCAGCGATCATCGTCAAAGGGCACGCCGTGCACATGGCGCGTCACCGCCTTCCAGCCCTCGTGATACATGGCGCGGTGCCCGACCATCTCGAAATACTGAGTCTGCTTGTGGCTCGGTTCGTCGGCGGCGTCGAAGGCGTAGGCCAAGGAAGTGCCCGCCATCGGCATCTGTTCCAGACCGCGATACAGCGAGGGCATCGCCACGCCGGCGACTTCGAGGACCGTGGGGGCGATGTCGGTGACGTAGTGGAACTGGTTCCGTACTTCTCCGCGTGCGGCGATGCCCTTCGGCCAATGCACCACGAGCGGTACGTGGACTCCGCCTTCGTGGGTGTTCTGCTTGTACCACTTGAAGGGAGTGTTCCCAGCCTGTGCCCAGCCCCAGGGATAGTTCGAGTGGCTGCTCGGTCCTCCGATGTCATCGAGGTGGGTGACGGCTTCGTCGGGACTCTCCATCACCAAGTTGAAGTACTTCATCTCGTGCAGGACACCGAAGGGGCCGCCCTCTTGACTCGCGCCGTTGTCGCTCATCAAGAGGATCATGGTGTTGTCGAGTTCGCCAATCGTCGTCAAGTCGTCGACCAGTCGACCTATCTGGACGTCGGTGTGTTCGAGGAACGCGGCGTAGGCCTCCTGCAGTCGTGCGGCGAGCCGCTTTTGATTCTCCGGAAGCTCATCCCAGGGCTCGACGCCTTCGTTTCGCGGGGCCAACTCGGTGAACTCGGGAACGATGCCTAGTTCTTTTTGACGAGCGAACCATTTGTCGCGCGCGACGTCCCAGCCTTCGTCGTAACGTCCGCGGTGGCGCTCCAGGTACTCCGGCGGTGCTTGATGCGGCGCGTGGGTCGCGCCGAAGGCGAGGTACGTGAAGCAGGGGCGGTCCGGTCGAATCGATTTCGTGTCGTGGATGAAGCCGATCGCGTGATCGACCAGATCCTCACTGAGGTGGTAGCCGTCGGCGACGCTCCTTGGACGCTCCACCCGATGGTTGTCATAGGTCAGGTCCGGTGCGAACTGGTCGGTCTCACCGTCGAGGAAACCGTAGAAGCGATCGAAGCCGCGTTGGAGCGGCCACTGGTCGAAGGGGCCCGCCGACGACGAATTCTCCATCGACACCAGATGCCACTTCCCAACCGCGAACGTGGTGTAACCGTCTTCGCGCAGTACTTCGGCCACGGTGGCGGCGTGATTCGTGATCTGTCCACGCATGCTCGGAAAGCCCGTGCTCCAATTCGAGAGCCCGCGCATCCCGACACTGTGATGGTTGCGCCCCGTCAACAACGCGGCGCGCGTGGGCGAACAAAGCGGCGTGACGTGGAAGTTCGAAAAACGCAGCCCGCCCGCGGCGAGTCGATCGATGTTCGGTGTAACGAGGTCCGAACCGAAACAGTTGAAGTGGGAGAACCCCAGGTCGTCGATGAGGATCACGACGATATTCGGGGCGTCGTGCTTCGGATGATTCGGCGTCGGCCACCACGGTGTCGATTCGTCGACGGTGCGACCGATGGAACCCTCAAAGCGTTCGTACTGTTTCACCGCTCCCCCTCGACTTCAGTTCACGCTATGTCAAACGAGCAAACGCTCGGCTAAGGCGAACTCCGAATCATCTCGGATACCACGGCGCGTTCAGGACACGACGCGGGACCCAGCACCGAGATCGCGACCGCGGCCGCCGCATTACCTCGAAGCGCGGCTTCAATTGGATCCGTCCCGCGAGCGAGTTCGGCGAGGAAGACACCCGAGTGGGTGTCACCCGCACCGTTGGTGTCGACGACGGTGGCGACGAAGCCCGGCACAAGGACCGGTTCCCCGTTGCGAATCAACAACGTGCATCCGCTCGCGCCGTGTCGCACGACGACACCGTGTCGGCCCGTGCGCTCGCCCAGTCCCACGACAGATTCAACGAGCGATGACTCGCCCGTCAAGAGCGTGGCCTCGATCTCATTGCAAAGAGTCCAATCAGCGCGTTCCAGGATCCATCGCAGGTTCTCTACTGGAATGTCGCTCACGCGATTGCTCGGATCGAAGGCGACGATCACGTCGTCACCGAGTTTCGCCAGCCAGTCAATGACGATGGGCGCCGAGTCGGGGTACATCACGTTGTAGCCGGAGACCAGCACGAAGTCGCCATCGGTCACGTCCAGGCTGAACAGGTCAGATGATCGAAGCGATCCTTCGGCGCCGGGCGACGTGACGAACGTCCGCTCACCGGTGTCGTCGATCAACGCAACGCAGAATCCGGCGTCGTGGGTCTCGTCCGCTTGGAACGGGTTGGCGACGCGGTCGAGCTCCAATGACGCACGAGCGATTTCGGAGAACGGTCCTCGACCGAGTCGTCCGGCGTAGACGGCCGCGACACCCTGGCGCGACGCCGAACTCATGGCGTTGTAGCCGCCGCCGGTGGCGATCAGATGCTCCGACGCCAGCACATCGGCTCCTCGTTCGGGGACCTCGTCTATGCGCAGGACGATGTCGATCATGACCGTGTCGAGACAGAACAGACGCGCGTCAACAGTCACGAACTCACCATAACGACCGCATCAAAAGTGATGGAACCTATCTGGTGCGATTGGTCACGTTCGCGCGCGCGACATGCATAAAATCGTGCCAAGCGATACGCCGTATCGCAAAAGGGGCGCAGTGAGCCAAGTATCAGTAGAGGTCGGTTCCGGCGACGCCGGCGCGTTTCACATTGAAGAGAACGGCATCAACGTCATCACCGAACGCGAGCGCAAGGGCGAGCCTCGACAGCTCTTTTGGCCCTGGTTCGGGGCCAACGTTTCGGTCCTCGGCCTTAGTTACGGTGCGTACATCTTGGGATTCGGCATCTCCTTCTGGCAAGGACTGATCGTCGGACTCATCGGCATCATCGTCAGTTTCGTACTCTGTGGCATCATCGCGACCGCCGGCAAGCGCGGTTCCGCACCCACGATGGTGCTGAGCCGTGCCGCCTACGGCGTTCGCGGCAATCGGCTCCCTTCGTTTATTTCCTGGCTGCTGTGCGTGGGTTGGGAGACCGTGCTCTCGGTGATCGCGGTGCTCGCGACCGCGACCGTGTTCACGGCCCTTCATTGGGGCGGCGGCAACGCTGTCAAAGCGGTGGCGATGGTCATCATCGCGGCGTTGATCATCGGCGGGGGTGTGATGGGTTTCGACCTAATCATGCGGATGCAAGCAGTGATCACCGTCATCACCGGCGTGCTCACCGTGATGTTCATCATCCTCACGTTCAAACACGTCCACTGGCACGTGGTTTCCCACCTGCACAGCGGCTCCACGCAGAGTCTCATTGGCGCGCTCGTCTTCGTGATGACCGGGTTTGGTCTTGGCTGGGTTAACGCCGCGGCCGACTACTCGCGCTATCTCCCCCGCAAGGCTTCGACCGGGGGCGTGGTGTGGTGGACGACATTCGGATCGTCGATCGCGCCGGTGATCCTCGTGTTCTTTGGTCTCCTCCTAGCCGGTTCGTCATCGACACTTAGTTCCTCGATCGGCAATGACCCGGTGGGAGCGTTGGCCGTCCTCTTGCCGACGTGGTTCCTCGTGCCCTTCGCGATCGTGGCCGTGCTCGGACTGGTCGGTGGCGCGGTGCTCGACATCTACTCCTCGGGACTTTCCCTGTTGTCAGCCGGCCTCAAGATTCCCCGGTACGCCGCGGCAGGCGTGGACGGAGTGGTGATGTTGATCGGGACGATCTACATCGTCTTCTTCGCGCACAACTTTCTTCCTCAATTCGAAGGCTTCCTGATCACGGTCGGCGTCCTCATCGCGGCCTGGTGCGGGGTCTTCCTGGGTGACCTGGCCCTTCGAAGGAAGGACTACGCCGACGCCGAGCTCTTCAGTAACACCGGTCGTTACGGCGACGTTCGACTCATTCCGGTTGTAACGACGATCGTCACGAGCGTTATCGGCTGGGGTTTGGTCACCAACGGCGGCGCGTCCTGGCTGACGTGGCAGGGCTACCTGTTGGGACCCCTGCACCTCGGCGGCAAGTCCGGCAACTGGGCGTACGCCAATCTCGGCGTCTTCGCCGCGTTGGTCCTGAGTTTCCTCGTCACCGTCATTTTCACGAGCGGCGAAGTACACCACCAAGAAGACGTCGCCGCGGCCCCGGCCCAAGTGTCCTGAGTTCGGACAGTTCGATTGAACATAGGTTGACGACGATCGCCTCGGCCCGTCGAGCACTAGTGAAGAATCACTCGAGCGCTGTTACGAAGTCCTCCAAAATCGCTGCGTAGAATAAGTAGCGGTTGGGTTCAGAGGAGTTGCATTGCGTATCGGAGTTCTAACGGCGGGTGGCGACGCGCCCGGCCTCAACGCAGCCATTCGGGCTATTGGCCAAATGGCGCTGCGCGATGGCCACGAGGTGATCGGCATCGCCAATGGCTGGGCCGGTCTCGCGAATGATTACGCCGGACGTCCCCTGGTGGCGAGCGACCTCCAGGGTGTCATCGCCCAAGGTGGGACCTTGCTCGGCACCGCGCGCTACAACCTCGACGAGCCCGCGGGCGGTCGTGAACGCGTGCTGGCCGCGATCGAAGAGCACTTGGACGCGCTGATCTCCATCGGCGGCGACGGCACGCACCGGATCTCGACGTGGCTGGCCGATCACGGCGCGCCCATCGTCGGCGTACCGAAAACGCTCGACAACGATCTGCTCGGCACCGATTACTGCATTGGCTTCGATACCGCAATCAGCATCGTCGCCGAGTCACTCGACCGGCTCTACACGACCGCCGCGTCGCACCACCGCGTCATGGTCGTCGAGACGATGGGTCGCCTCACCGGTTGGGTAGCCGCCATGGGAGGTCTCGCCGGCGGCGCCGACATGATCGTGATTCCAGAGTTCCCCGTCACCATGGACGAGATCATGAGGCACCTCGAGCGTCGGGTCGAGGCCGGACTCGCCTTTTCCATTGTCGTCGTCGCCGAGGGCGTCAATCTCGCCACGCTCGGCGGCACCGAAAAAGGTGAGCTGTCGACCGAAGGCGTAGGTGGCGTGCGCTTGGCAACTCGCGGCGTCGGCCAGTTCGTCGCCTCCAAGATCGAAGAGCACACCGACATCGAAGTTCGCACCACCGTGCTCGGTCACCTGCAGCGTGGGGGCAGCCCGACCGCCCACGACCGCATCTGGGCGACTCGCGTGGGCGCCGGTGCCTACGACGCGGTGACCGCGGGCAAGTTCGGCACCATTCCGGTCGTTCGCGACAACAACGTCATCCTTAGTCCGATCCAGTCGGTCATCGGTGGCCAGCGCAAGGTACCGCGCGAGATCTACGAGCTCTGCTCGGTCTTCTTCTGATCTAAGAACGCCTCGAGTTCCAGCTTCGTCGGCCCGGTCGCCGGACCACGTTTCGTAATCGACCACGCCGCCGCGGCGTTGGCGATGCGCGCCGCCTCCAACGGCGTGTCGCCGGCAGCGAGACGAGCGGCGAAGGCTCCGACATGACAGTCGCCGGCGCCGTTCGAGTCGACACTCTCGACGCGAAAGCCTGGAACGACTTCGCTCTGTTCCTTTGATTGCGACACGACACAGCCATCGGCGCCAACGCGCACGATGGCGCCGCCGCGATTCATCCGACCGCGAATCAATCGAGCCATGTCGTCGGTGTCCATGGCGTCGACGAGCAAGCGAGCCTCGCGCTCGTTACAAGAGAACCAGTCGACGCGGTCGAAGACCGCGTCCAGAAACACATCGGCGATCTCATCCACGATCGGACCGGGGTCGAACAGAAAGCACGTCGTGGGAGGAATCCGTTGCAAGAAGTTGACCAGTGCGTGCGAGTTGCTCTCGTGCAAGAGCGAGTAGCCGGAGAAATAGACGTAGTCAGACTCGGTCACATCGAGTTCGTCGAGCTGGGAGGTCGAGAGCGTCGCCTCGGCCCCCACACTCGTGACGAACGTGCGCTCGCCACCGGTCTCGACGAGCGCGACGACGAATCCGGTATCGATGTCCTCATTCGGTGGTGTCCCGACCACGATCGCTTCATCACGCATCGCCGCTTCGGCGGTGGTGGCGAACGGCCCCAAACCGACGACCCCGCCGTAGACCGCGGGGAGTCCGAGCCGCGATGCCGCCGCCATGACGTTGAACCCTCCCCCGGCGAAGGACTCGGTGTGTTCAACCAGCGTGTCCGAACCGGGTTGGGGCAACGCATCGACGTTCAAGACGATGTCCACCACCACACTGTCGACGAGGATGAGACGCGCCGCGCTCACGCAGCGCTTTGCTCAGAACCGTTTCGCAGTTGCAAGAGACTTCGGGCCATGTCTTCCAATTGCAGTGAGTTCACTCGCGACACGGTCTCTCGAGCCTCCAGGGGAAAGACGTTGAGGCCGCACCGCGAACCGACGATGGCCCCGGTCATCGCGGCAATCGTGTCGCTGTCACCGCCGAGCGACGCCGCTACGCGACACGCCATCCACGGTTCATCACTGAAGGCGCTGGCGACGGCGAAGGCCGCCGGCACGGACTCCCACGTCGCCAAGCTGGTGCCCACGAGCACGGGCAGCAGGTCGACCACGCCTTCGGCGTCGAGGCCGTGCACGAGATCGATCGCCCAACGGATGCGCACCGCGACGTCGGCACCGGCGATCCAGTGACCTCGTCGTGATCCGCGAACCGCGGCGTCACACGCCGTATCGATCATCACCTCGAAGGTCAGTCCCTCGATGCCCGCGCTCACCGCACCGGCGACCGCCGCCGCCCCGGCAAGAGCGACACTCGTGTTGTGGGTGAGTCGGCTTGCCTGCGCCACTCGCGAGACCAACTCATCGAGGTCCAGGGACCGAACCGCGATGGCGACCGGCGTGATGCGCATCGCCGCACCGTTGGAGTCGCCGCGACGACCGACTTCCTCGGGGTCGCCGCCCGCGATCAGTGCGTTGATCGCACGCTTCGTGGAGGGTCCGAGTAGATCGAGCGAGCCCTTGGCCTTCATCGACTCTTCCCACGCGATCAACGCGTCGGCCCAATGTTGGATGTTGACCACACCGTGACCGTCGATGAGTTCGGCGGCCAACAGCACCGCTTGTTCGGTGTCATCGGTGATACGTCCGGCGGTCATGCCTTCGGCGATCGGATGGTCAGTCGGCGCCGGCTCGAAATCGACCAGTACCTTGCCGAAGACGCTGACGACCTCATCTCGTGACATCATCTGCGTCGGCATTCCGAGCGCGTCACCAATCGCGAGTCCGTAGAGCGCGCCCGCGGCTCGGTCGAATTGGGTCACGGGCTCCACCCCATCAGCCTACGAAAGCTGGCCGGTCAATTCTTCGCATTGGCTCTTCGACGACGAAGAAAATCACCTCGTAAGGTTGACTTCGAATGGAGGCCACCTCGTGATTCCCATCCTCACCGTGTCCCAGATGCGCGAGGCCGACGCGCTTGCAGTGCAGGCTCGAGGAACTGACGCCCTGGTAGCGGCCGCGGGCACCGCCGTCGCGCTCGAAGCCCGATCGATCCTGGGTTCGTGTTACGGCGCGCGAATAGCGGTCCTCGTGGGACCGGGACTAAATGGCGCCGACGGGCGTGTGGCGGCTGCGTGGTTGCGCTACCGCGGCGCCAAAGTCGACATCGTCGAGACGCAGACCCAGCCCCACGAGTTGCGAGGCTACGAACTGATCATCGACGCCGCGTTCGGCCTGGGTGCCTCGCGCCCGTACACCGCGCCGACGGTCTCCGGCGGAACGCCGGTGCTGGCCGTCGATCTGCCCTCAGGGGTCCACTCGGACACGGGCGAGCTGCTCGGCTCGCCGATGCGCGCTGACGTGACCCTCGCACTCGGCGCACTGAAGCCCGCGCACGTGACCGGCAAGTCGGCGGCGTTGTGCGGACAACTCCGGTTCGCGGGATTGGACATCGTCACACGCTTTGACGATGGTCTCATGGAAGACGGCGACTTAGAAGGACTGATCCAACGCGAGACCAGTGATCACAAATGGACGCACGCCATCCAAGTCTTTGCCGGCTCGACGCTGATGCCCGGCGCCGCCGATCTGGTCGTGCGCGGTGCTCTCGCGGCCGGGGCGTCCATGATCCGCTTATCAAGTCACGGCGACATCGCCCAACTGATCGACCTGCCCGCCGAGGTCGTGCGTAGCGATCAGACGACCGTCGAGAAGCGAAGTCGATGCGTGGTGGCCGGACCGGGACTCGGAGCCGATTCGGTCGACTGGCTTCGCGAACGCTTGGCCGACGTATCGATGCCGGTGGTGCTCGATGCCGACGGACTGGAGCGATCACTGATCAATTCGTCGCCCACCGTCGACATGCGATGGGTCCTCACGCCCCACGAGGGCGAATTCGTACGACTCACCGGTGAGGCGATGCCCGAGAATCGCCTCGAGGCGGTTCGGTCGCTGGCGAAGGCCACCGGCTGCGTCGTGCTGTTGAAAGGTCCAACGACGTTGATCGCCGATCGCGACGGCCGGGTACGCGTCGTTCGCTCCGGCACCCCGACGCTCGCCACGGCCGGCAGTGGTGACGTCCTTTCGGGCGTCATCGGCGCGACGATCGCCCGAGGCCACGATCCCCTCGAAGCCGCGGCGCTCGGCGCTCATCTCCACGGTCGTGCAGGCGCAATGCTGCCGGTCTATGCCAGTGCCTCGGATATTCCGATGGCTATTGGTGAAATCATCGCGGGGCTCTAATTTCTTCACGCCAACTGCGGTCAGCGGCCGTGCATTTCCTCGGTTGTCGCGACGATCAATGAGTGAGTTACTGCGAGTACCTTTGGGAGGGAGGTAGTAATGAAGAAGTCGCCGGACGCCGTGCTGGAGCACGAAGAAGAAGGCCGGGGTCTCCTCGCTCCGATGACCGTCTCGATCGACGACGACGGCGTCGATGAAAGAGACCCTCGACGCGTGGCCGTGCGTGAGTGGTTGGCGGCACACCCCGAGCCGACACCCGTCCAGCTCGCCGAGGCCGGTCTCGTCGCGTCGCACCTGCCACGACCCTGGGGACTTGGCGCTGACGCCACCCACCAACTCATCATCGATGACGAACTGCGTCGCGCGAATATCCGCCTGCCCATCAATCCCATCGGCATCGGCTGGGCCGGACCAACGATCCTTTATGCCGGCACCGAAACACAAATACAGCGCTGGCTGCCGAAACTCTTGAGTGGCGAGGAGTTCTGGTGCCAGCTCTTCAGCGAAACCGGCGCCGGAAGCGACCTCGCCTCCCTCACGACCAGAGCCGAGCGCGACGGTGACGAGTGGGTCATCTCCGGACAGAAGGTGTGGACCAGCTACGCCCACCTGGCCACGTGGGGCATCTTGCTCGCGCGCACGTCCAACGAGGGCGCTGCGCAAAATGGGATCAGTTACTTCGTCTGTCCGATGAACGCACCAGGAGTGACGATCCGTCCGATCATCGACATGACCGGTGATCACGCGTTCAACGAGGTCTTCCTCGATGAAGTCCGACTTCCGGCCGACTATTTAATTGGCGAGATGAACGACGGTTGGCGTCTCGCCAAGGTCACCCTGGGCAACGAACGAGTCTCGCTCTCGGGCGAGGGTGTGCTCTGGGGCCGCGGTCCTACGGCAGCAGACCTAATCGAGCTGGTGCGAACCTCATCGATTCCGCACGACGCCCTCGAGCGCGACGAACTGGTGAAGTGTTGGTCGCACGGGGAGATACTTCGCCTCCTTCGGCTGCGACTCGTCGCCGCCGCCGAAGCGGGTCGAGAACCAGGCGCCGAAGCCAGCGTGCGAAAAGCGCTCGCCGACGACCATGGACAAGAGGTCATGACGCTGGCTAATCGACTCGCGGGCGCAGCCGGCATGCTCGAGGGCCGAGGACCCGGCGGCGAGGACGGCGCCGACGGACGTGCGTGGGCCTTCGGCTTCCTCTACTCACAGGCACTGACGATTGGCGGCGGCACGTCCGCGGTGCAACGCAACATCATCGGCGAACGGGTGTTGGGCCTGCCCAAGGAACCCGCGAACTGAACGTCGACGTCGCGACACCTCGACGCTCACCTGCTCTTTTGCGGCTCCCACGTGAAGTTCCGCATGGCGATGGCGAAACTCACCACGCCCCATATACCCAGCACGACGAACGGTCGCGCCTCCAGTCCCGAGCCGCCGGGTAATGCGATGGCGTGCTGCATCCCCACCACGATCGGCTCGAGCGGCAGGTACGAGGAGAAGCTCAACAGCCAGTGCGGCAAGAGATTCGGTGCGAGGAACACTCCGCTGACGAAGCTCAGGATCACGACGGTGAAGGGCCCGACCGATCCGGCCATCTCTGAGGTGGTGATCACTCTGGTGAGGGCGAGTCCCATCGCCGAGAAGGCGAACACGCCGAGAAGCGTGTAACAAAAGATCGCCAGGTAGGCGTGGCCCGGCAGCGACAGGTGGTAGCCGACGCGCGAAACAGCGAGCATCACGATGATCAAACCAAGTGACGTCACGAAGAGGTAAAGGATCTCGCCGGCGAGGAAGACGCCCGACGGCATCGGGGTGCCGCGAAAGCGCTTGAGCCAACCCGCCTCGCGAGCGCTCACCAGCGAGACGAGGATGCCGGTGAGGGTGCCGAGCATCACGCCGTAGGTGGTGAGTCCACCGGTGTAGAACGCGATCGTCGGAATCTGGTGACCGTCGACCAGTATCGACTTGGACTTATCTCCGAGCACGGAGTTGAACAAAATCAGGAATCCGACGGGCATCAAGACGCCAAAGATCACGGTGCGCGCACTGCGCGTGTAGGCCACGAGGTTGTACTCCGCCTGGCGTAGGGAGAGCCGTATGAATCTCACGTCGTCTCGCCCGTCACATCGAGGAAGACGTCATCGAGTGTCGGACGTACAACCCCGAGCCCGCGCAGTTCGATGCCCTCGTGCTCGGCGTGTTGGAGTAGTCGCAGCAACTGCGCTTGCGCACGAGGGATCGTCGCGGTCACCACGTCACCGACGACACGAAAGTCGATGCCCGAAATCTGCGAGAGTGCAACGATATCGAGACCGGGTTCGAAGTCGAATCGCACCATCGTCTCGCCCGCTAAGGCGATAAGCGACGCCGACGTACCTTCGGCGACGATGCGACCTGCGGCGAGGATCGCGATTCGATCACAGAGGCGTTGGGCCTCTTCCATGTAGTGCGTGGTTAACAGGATCGACGTCCCGCCCGAACGCAGGCCTTCGAGCATCGTCCAGAACTCTCGTCGCGCCGACGGGTCGAACCCGGTCGTCGGTTCATCGAGGAAAAGTAACTCCGGCGAGCCGACGATGCCGAGCGCCACGTCGACGCGACGACGCTGACCACCGGAGAGCCGACCGATGCGCGTGTCCGTCTTGTCGGTCAGTCCGACGAGCTCGAGTGTTTCAGCCACGCTCCTCGGATTGGTGAAGAAACCGGCGAAGAGTTTGACCGTCTCGGCGACCGTGTGGCTGGGGTCGAAATCCGAGTCCTGCAAGACGAGGCCGATACGGTCCTTCCACGCGCCGCCGCCCTTCTTCGGATCGACGCCAAGTACCTCGACACGACCTTCGTCGAGGGTTTGATAGCCCTCGAGGATCTCGACGGTTGTGGTCTTGCCCGCGCCGTTCTTGCCGAGCAGGCCGAAGATCTCCCCGCGCTCGACGCTGAAGGAAACGTCGTTCACGGCGGTTAAGGAACCGAAGCGCTTGGTGAGCCCGGTTACCTCAATGACGTTGGCCATTGAACCCTCTCTGTCGGCACCAGTTCTATCAAAGACGGTCGATGAGTTCGCGACCGAGCCAACGGGTCACCCGTCAGTGACGCCGACAGGATCTAACTTTCTCGCGCCAGCTTTTCCAGCGCGGGCAACGCCAGTTCAAGTCGGGAACGTTCTGCAGGAGTGAGTTGCTCCAAACGTGAACTGAGTCCTATCGTGCGTTGACTCCACAGCGCCGCTAACAATGTTCGACCGTGATCGGAGAGCTCAACGAGTGATGCTCTTTTATCCTCAGGATCGTCGGTCCGGTTCAACATGCCGAGCTCTTCGAGACTCGCGACGACTCTCGTAGCCACGGGCGCTCCCACCGATTCGAGCGCCGCGAGAGCGCTAATGCGCAGCGGTCCGTACTCGTCGACGCTCGCCAGCGCCGAGACCTGTGACGGAGACAAAGTCGTGGGGCCCTGATGACGAAGGGCGCGCGTTAGGCGAACCATGACGAGCCGAAGGCGCGCAGCAAGTTCCGTCGACTGTTCGGATTCCACCACGACGGATTTCATTGCACCACTTCGCTTTCGAGCGCCATTTCGCCGGGCACGGCGCTTGACGTGGACGCCACGTCACCGACGTGTCGGCCCATGGACTGGTCGTCGCGCACGTAGCGCTTGCCGCGAAGGGCCGAGGCGACCGCTCCGATGATCGACATCGCGATCGCGGCGCCAAAGACGATGTCGAGTCCGTGGTGGAAGGAGGTCTCGATGAGGTCAGGGAAGAAATGCTTGCCCGTCAGGATGGACCATTGGGCGTTGGACACGTGTGAAGCGGCCTGTGAACCGAGCAGGCTCTTGAGGGGATTCTTGCCGAGGAACGCGGAGAAGAGACTGCCGACAGCCGGCAGGTTCGCAATGGCGTGGGCCTGGGTCGCGGCGACACCGTGAGCGCTCAGTCCTTTGAACATGGCTTTCGGAAGCGTGTTGGTGAGACCCACGATCATCAAGGAGAAGAAGATCCCGATCGAAAGGACGAGACCGGTGTTCATGAAGGCGGCCTGTATGCCGGCCGCTCCCCCGCGCTGATCGGCCGGCACGCTGTTCATGACCGCCGCCTGGTTGGGTGCCGAGAACATGCCGCCGCCGACGCCGTTGAAGAACACGAAGAGGGCGAACACCCAGTAGCTGAAGTTCGTCGGCACGAGTAGTAATCCAAAGAAGCTGGCGCCGAAGACGAGCATTCCCGAGGTCGAAAGTATCCGTGCGCCGTGGCGGTCCGAGAGATAGCCCGAGATCGGACCGGCGAACAAGAACCCGGCCGTCAACGGCAGAAGGTAGATGCCCGCCCACAGTGGTGTGGCGGAGTACGCGTAGCCGTGCAGCGGCAGCCAGATGCCCTGGAGCCAGATGATGAGCATGAACTGCAGTCCACCGCGCGCGACCGCAGAGAGAAATCCAGCCGCGCTGCCCGTCGAAAAAGCCCGCATCTTGAAGAGCCGCAGATTGAACATCGGCGACTCCACACGGTTCTCGATGATGAAGAAGGCGATCAGGAAGGCGGCGCCGATGACGAACGCCGTCAGCACTCGAGGAGAGGTCCAGCCCATCGCGTGCTGAAGGTAGGGCTGGATGCCGTAGACGATGCCGACGAGGATCGAGGTGAGACCGACCGCGAAGGTGAGGTTGCCCCACCAGTCGATCTTGGCGTTCGCACGCTTGCCGTTGTCACGCAGGCTGTGATAACCCCAGATGGTTCCGATGATGCCGAAGGGAACCGACACCCAAAAGACCAGTCGCCAATCGACCACCGAGAGCAGTCCGCCGGCGATCAGGCCGATGAAGGAACCGCCGATCGCCGCCACTTGATTGATGCCGATGGCCATGCCGCGCTGATCGGACGGGAACGCGTCGACGAGGATCGCGCTGGAGTTCGCGAAGAGCATCGCTCCCCCGACTCCTTGCACCAAACGCCACAGGACGAGCCAGAGCGCGCCGCTGCCACCGCTGTAGGGATCGAGAGCAAGCAGCACCGAGGCGAAGGAGAAGACCGCGAAGCCCAGGTTGTAGATGCGGACGCGGCCCATGATGTCACCGAGGCGACCGAGGCTGATCACGAGCACTGCGGTGACGAGGAGATAGCCCTGCAAGAGCCACAACAAGTAACCGACGTTCCCAGCCGAGAGCGGATCGATGCCGATGCCGCGAAAGATCGCCGGCAGCGAGATCAAGATGATCGACGAGTTGATGGTCGCCATGAAGATGCCCAGCGTGGTGTTGGTGAGGGCGATCCATTTGTAGCGATCGGGATGCGTTCCATCCAAAGTTTTGGGAGCCATTAGTCCACTTCTGTGCTATTTAGTTGCTTGACTACAAGCAAGTATATCGTCATCCGTTCGACTCGCGTCGCGTCACGGCTAGTAGCCCACGCCGTAAGTTGTTGACCAGGATTCGAACGAGAAGGACTACGCATGGCACACGCCAAACTCACGGGACATCACCTGGTGACGGCCGAGAAGATCCTGAGTCATCCGGCTAGTCACAACATCGAGTGGCACGATGCGGCGTCGCTGCTGGCCGAGATCGGCGCCATCACCGAAGCGGACAATCATCGCTTCACGGTGACGCTCGGCGACGAGATTCAAGTCTTTGATCGCCCTCGTGGCAAGGACCTCGATACCCAGCAGATCGTCGACCTGCGACGGATGCTGCGCGCATCGGGTTTCACCTTGGAGAGCCTCCACAAATAGCCTCCTCCGCGAAGGGCATCAAGTTCCGATTTCGCCACTCAGTCGTGCGATGCTCTCTCGCGTCCGGTCACGGAGTTCGACGCGGTCAGCGAATTCGCTACCGGTCGGTGCGATGGGATCGCCAACGACCACGCGCACGTTTCCGGGGTGCGACAGATAGCTACCGGGGCGAAGTACTCCGCGTGATCCGCGAATGCCCACCGGTACCACCAGACAGTTCGACGACGTCGCGGCTTCGAAGGCCCCAAGACGAAAGACCCGAAGCCCCGGTTGCGCACTGATCGAACCCTCAGGAAAGATCAAGACGTGATGACCGCTACGAATCGTGCGCACCAGTATCTCCACCGACTCGGCACTTCGTTCGGCGCGGCCTCGATTGACGAACACGCAGCCGAAGCCCCTCATGATGCGACCCAATAAAAACTGATGTTCCATGTCGGTGCTGGCGACAAAGGTCACGGGTTGATCCAGGAACACGTACAGTACGAGACCGTCGATGAAGCTCGAATGGTTGGCGGCGATCACCGACGGTTGATCGTTGTCGGGCAGTTCACCATGAACCGAAACCGAGATGCCCAATGCGCGACACAGGCTTCGAGCGACCATGCGACCGACGTTTCGACGTTGGGCCAACGTGATGGGCAGTACCGCGAGCGACCAGATCGTCACCGCGAACGGGACGAGTAGCACCCAGGCATAGAGCGAGTAGCCAATCGAACTGGCACTCGGCCACGGCTTGTTCGACGCAGATCCATCGTGGGCGTTGCTGCGCTCGCGCACAAGTCCGACGAGTCGTTTCGCGACCGCGACGGTCCGATCGTTCAACGTTCGAGTGACGTGCCCTGGCGCGGAAGGAGAATCGGCGTGGTCACTCTTTGTCGACTCCACACCGCGCGCGTCGTTGACCGCATCCAACCAGTTTTGAGGCGTCGTCGCCGTCAGGAAGACTTCATCCGGGAGCGATACGTCAAATGTTCGCTCCAACTGATCGCACAACTCCACCAGCGCCAAGCTGTCGACGCCAAGTTCCTCGGTCAGTTTGCTCTGCAGGGTGAGCGAGCCGTCTCGGTCCAACTGCAGCTGATCGAGCAACGCTCGGATGTCGCGCAGTACGAGTTGTTCATCACTCAGCGTGGGTGCGTCATCAGTCATGACGTCGACTCGCTTGGACGCAGCGACCGTCGACACGATCCATCGTTGATCAGTCGTGGTGCCATCGTGAACCTCTCCGTCGTGCTCACCAAGGTTGCGTCTTCGTCGCCAACAGTTTCGAGCGGCACGTCAAATTCACGTTAGACGTCCAAACGAACCAGGTAATCACCCCTTTCTCGGAGGCAATCCTGCTAGACCGAACTGCAATGGGAGAGTTCAACGGCACTATTTCCGCGGAGCCGTACTGGTTGAGCGTCTCCGTCTTGGCCCTTGGCTGCGCGCTACTCTGCACCTGGGCCCGACTGCGCCCGGGACGATGGAGCGCGCGAGCGGCGAAAGTGATTGGCCTGGTGTTGTTGTCGGACTGTGTCGTCGATACGGTGCGTCGATTCGTGGAAGGCACCTGGCACGAACGCACGTCGCTCCCCTTGGCCCTGTGCAACTTCGCCCTCGTCGTGGCCGCGGCGGCGTGTTGGTGGAGAATCCGACTTCTGGTCGAACTGACCTATTACTGGGCACTCGCCGGCACGCTGCAGGGTCTGCTCACTCCCGATCTCAACGTGCCCTTCCCCCATATCGAATTCTTCGAATACGTAATCGGGCATACGCTCATCATCGTGGCGGCCCTCTTCCTCGTCGTGGGCCTGCGCATCCAACCGAGACGGGGTTCGGTGGTGCGCGCTTCGATCGTCACCTATATATATGTCGCACTCGTGGAAGTGGTCGACGTCCTTACCGGCGCCAATTACATGTTCCTTCGTCGTGCGCCCCACCAATGGACGCTGCTTCGACTGATGGGTCCCTATCCGTGGTATTTGGTGACCGGGGTCGCCATCGTTCCCGTCTTGTTCTCCGTCCTCTACAGTCCTTTCTGGCTCGAGCGTCGTCGTGACGCGTTCAGCGTCCGTCCGATCAGCGCGTCACTGCGAACTCGCTGATGAGCGAATCTCTCGACCCAACGTCGTTGCGGACCCCTCGTCTGCACAAGTGGAATGACCGTGTGGTCTGGGGCGCGGTCATCGCGTCATTCGCCTCGGGATTCGGTCAATTCGGCGTCGTCACCGCCTTGGGCAACGTGGCGAAAACCTTTGGACACCTCGTCCATGGAGCGACGCTGGCTGACCAGGCGGGGCTTTCCGGGACGAAACTCGGCGTCGGATTGGCGATCATCCGACTGGCGTCACTCGGCGGGCTCCCGCTGACGTCGATGGCCGACCGGTTCGGTCGCCATCGGATGTTGGTGACGACCGTTGGTCTCGGGCTTTGCGCGACCGTACTCGCGGCCGCGAGCCCCGGCTACTGGTGGTTCGTCGTCATCTTCGCCTGCGGGCGTCCCCTACTCAGTGCCACGAACGCGCTGTCCGAAGTAATCGCCGCCGAGCAGACCGACACGCAAAGCCGGGCCAAAGCTCTGGCTTTTGTCGCCGCCGGATACGGAGTCGGCGCCGGATGCACCGCCATCATCCACAGCCTGGCTTCGAAGTCACTCGGGTTTCGCGGACTGTTTTTGTTGGCCGTCATCCCCTTGGCGCTGTTGCCACTCGTCAATCGTTGGGCCACCGAGCCAGATCGATTCGCCATCGCCGAAGCGACGGCGCCACACGTCGTGCCGGTGCTTGGTGTCGTGGGCCCGGCGTTTCGTCGACGCTTGATCCTGCTCTCGATGCTGGCCTTCGCACTCTCGTTCATCACCGGCCCGGCGAACAGTTTCATCTTCCTCTTCGCGCAGAACATCGACCATCTGTCGGGGGTGACGACGGCACTCATGGTCGCTGGTGCCGGAGTGACCGGGCTTGCCGGGCTACTCATAGGACGGTGGATGGCCGATCGATTCGGTCGCCGCATCACTGGCGCTCTCGGGATGGTCGGCCTCGCGCTCTTCGGCGTGCTCTCCTACAGCGGCCCGCACGCGAACCTCATCGTGGGCTACGTCATGGGTGTCATGTTCGGCTCGATCTTCGCTCCCGCGGGCGGGGCCTTGATCAACGAACTCTTCCCCACGTCGATCCGCGCCTCGGCGTCCGGTTGGTTCCTCGCGGCCGGCGTGCTTGGCGCGGTCGTCGGACTCGTGACCTTCGGGGCCGTCGCCGACATTGGCAACCGCTTCGCGTTGGCCGCGGACCTGACCTTCTTACCCGCGATGCTGGTCGCCGGTCTGTTCTGGACGCTTCCGGAAACCAAGGACCGCGAGCTTGAAGACCTCTGGACGCACTGATCAACCAGCGTTAATCAGCTGCGGTGGTGACGCTTGTTCCGCTCGCGAACTGCTCGCGGCCGTCTTCAGTGATTCGCCAGACCGACGATCGACCTTTGACCACCCAGTTACTCGGGCCTCCGACGATCGCGGTCTCCTCGTCGATGCCCAACACCGTGACCGAAGGGTCCTTGGGCAGGAGGAATCGCGTGACCATGTCGGGGATCCGCGCGGCGAAGGCGTCGAAGTGCGGTATGACGCGCAAGTGCGGCAGCAGGCCGAGTCCTTCGGTGCCGCCTTCGCGCGGGTGGCGAAGCGAGGGCACCCACGAAGAGAACGCCATCGCACCGGCACTGCAACCGGCCAACGCCGATCCGGCGCGCCAGGCTTTCACGATCGCTTCCCACACCAGCGTGTCGCGCAAGGTCTCAGCCAGAAACGCGGGATGACCACCCGAGAGATACACCAAACCCGCTCCTTCGACGAGCGCGGCGATCGACGAGTCGTTGGCGTCTCCGCGATCGTTCACGTCCAGGATCACTGCCTCCACCCCGAGACGTTCGGCCTGCGCACGACCCAGGTTGTGCCAGCGTTCAACGACCGGCGGACCGTCGGGCACCGCAGCCGTCGCGAGTTGCACGTAGCGCGGGGGCCGACCGCTGATGAGACCGCCCTCGATCTCGGCCATTTGGGGTAGGTACTCACCCGAACCAACCAGGGCCAACGGGCCCGGGCCTTGATTTTCGCTCATGGCTTCCCCACTACTTCGACTCGCGGATCTCTCGATGTCAAACGAACGGTCCAACGATTGATTCGTTTCACATTAATGGCGAGATCAACGCGCACCGTGCATAGGTGAGCACCCGGTCGCGAGTCCGAGTCGTCGACAGTATCTTCTCGACGTCAGCGGATCACGATCCGAAGATCGGCACGATCTGCGCTCGCGCGATCGCGTGAAAACGAAGATTGAAGCCCGCGATCGCTGCGGCGGAGTCGGCGTCGACGTCCAGACGTTCCACGTCGACCGCGTGCACGGTATGTACGTAGCGATGAGGGCGGTCGCCGGGCGGAGGCGCCGCGCCCACGAAGCCCCGAGTTCCGGCGTCGTTGCGTAACTGAAGCGCTCCTTCGGGCACCTGGCCCGAGCCATCCGATCCGGCGCCTGTTGCCAGTTCGTTGACCGTCACTGGAATGTTCACGACGAGCCAGTGCCAGAACCCGCTGCCGGTAGGAGCGTCGGGGTCGTGCACCGTCACGGCGAAGCTCTTCGTCTCTGGGGGAAAACGCATCCACGAGAGTTGGGGCGAGAGGTTCTGGCCGCTGTAACCCATGAAGTCCGCTACTTGAGCATCACCCATCATTTCGCCTTCGGCGACGTCGACACTCGTCACATCGAATCGTGCGACGTCAGGGAAAAAAGCAAACGTGAGTGGTGGTCGATCTGCATCAGTCATCAGTTCCTCCTCGTCCAATTGGCAATGACCTTTGACTGTAGTCACGTCGAGCGAGATTCCTGCCTCCCGGTGACCTTCGCTGCGGAGATTCGACCCACTACAAGAAACCGGAGCGCTGAGATCTCGTAACAACGTTGAAGGTCGAAAGTCATTGATCGGTTTTGTTGCGAACGTGTTGTGTCTGTCAATCGCTCGCAAAGCCCGACCCGATAGGTTGTGTGTTGTGGCCCAAGATGACTGGATACTGGGCAGTTCTCCTTCCACGTGCCTGTCGCGCAACCCGTGAAGAGTCGAACAATTCCAGCGGACTGACCCCGAATGTCCTTTGAGTCGTTGCCCAACCCCGACCTGAGCGAGTATTTCTGGAACTCCGTCGATCTCTTGTCGGTGTTCCAAGCCGGCGGGAACTTCGGACTCACCAACCCCGCGTGGGAGCGAATACTTGGTTGGAGTCAGGAGGAACTCGCGGGAAAGACCTTCGTGGAATTCGTCCACCCCGCCGACGTCGAACGAACTCTCGCGGAGAATGTCGAGCAGTGGGACCCTTCTCGCCCGGTTCGGGCGAAATTCGAGAACCGACTTCGTTGTCGCGACGGCTCGTACCGCTGGATCGAATGGTCGTCGCAGCGTCGGGGTGACTTGATCTACTCGACCGGTCGAGACGTAACGGCGCGCAACGCCACTCTCGCCGACCTGGCGGCGTACGTCGAAATGACCAATGCCCTTTTTGCGGCCGCCGCCGATCTCATCGTCATCGTTGACCGCAATCTCGTGATTTCACTCAACAGCCCGAGAGGTCAGAATTTCTTCGGCATCGCCGATGACGACGCGATGGGGGCCAGCGTCTTCGCACTGATGCATCCGGATGATCGGCCCGGGATCAAAGATATTTTGACGCGGATGTTCGACGAGAGCTCCAATGAGATCGTCAGCCTGCGATACCGGGCCCAGCACGCCGACGGACATTGGATGGTCGTCGAGTCACGTGGTCGCGTACTGAACAACGCCGACGGACCCGCGACGCAGGCGGTCTTCATCGTGCGCGACCTCACCGAGAGCCTTGCGGCCGAGGCGGAGTTGGCCGAGAGCAAAGAGACGACCCGTGCCATTCTTGACGCCGCCACTGATTCGATCATCGTCATCGATCGGAACCTTTCGATCCTGGAGGCAAGTCCCGGGACGCAGGCCCTCCACGGCGTGGCCGCCGAAGATCGCGTCGGACGAATGGTCTACGAAATGGTGGTGGCCGAAGACCGCCAAATGGTCCGCGATGCGTTCACCGCGGCGTTCGAAACCGACGGAGCGGTGAGCTTTCGCACCCAGATGCAACACGTCGACGGTCATCTCGTCACCATCGATCTGCGGGGCCGGACGCTCCACGACTCCGATCGACCGCCTACTCGATTGGTCTTCATCGCTCGCGACATAAGCGACAGCGCAGCATCGGAGATCGCTCTTGCCGGCAGCTTCGCCAAGACCAAAGCGATCTTGGACGCCGCGCCCGACTCGATCCTCGTGATTGACCGTGACCTCATGGTCGTGGAGGCGAGTCCGGGAACTGAGCGCATCTACGGCCTTCCCAAGAGCGAACGGATGGGCCGTAGTGCGATGTCCATCGTGCACCCCGACGACGCGCCGGCGGTCAAACGACATCTTGAGAGCATGTTCGCCAAAGACAGCGATGAACTGATGAGTTACCGATTTCGAGCTCGCCATGCGGACGGACATTGGATGATCATCGAGACGCGTGGCCAACTGCTCGACGATGAAGAAGGACAACCCCCTCGCGCTGTGTTGGTGTCGCGCGATGTGTCTGAGGCCGTTGCCTTCGAGGAGACGCTCGCGGCCGCCAAAGAAGAGGCCGAGAGAGCCAACGCCGCCAAAAGCGAGTTCATGTCGCGCATGAGCCATGAACTTCGCACCCCACTTAACTCGGTGCTCGGCTTCGCGCAGATTCTCCAGATGGAACTCGAATCCAAGGAAGATCTCGAACTGGTCGACCACGTCTACAAGTCCGGTCAGCACCTTCTGACCCTGATCAACGAAGTGCTCGACATCTCGCGGGTTGAATCCGGAAACATCGGGCTGGCTCCGCAGAGCGTTCAACTTCGAGAACTGGTCGATGAATGTCTGGACATCATTGGCCCGCAGGCCAAGGAACGAGGCGTCGACATCAGCTCCTCCGATTCATTTGACTACTCGGTGTTGGCGGACCAACTGCGACTCAAACAAGTGATCTTGAACTTGCTCTCGAACGCGATCAAATTCAATCGTCCGCACGGAACGGTGACACTGCAGTGCGAGGCGAAGGGCAAGTACCTGCGCTTCTCCGTCTCGGACACCGGTTTCGGGATCGCGCCCGACCTGCGTGAGCGACTCTTCACCGCGTTCGACCGACTCGATGCCGAGACACGTGGGATCGAAGGCACGGGACTCGGTTTGACGTTATCCAAATCGCTGATCGAGGCGATGGGAGGCACGCTGGATTTCGAAACCACTGTCGATGAAGGCTCGACGTTCTGGTTCGAGCTACCACTATCCAAAGAACCGATTGAGGCGTCACTAGGATGACGCCTGAAGACTGAGACTGGACGAGCGATTCTTTATGGCAACGATCCTCTACATCGAAGACAACCTGTACAACGTGCAGTTGGTCGAACGGCTCTTGCTGCAACGACCAGACATCCAATTGCTCACCTCGGTCCAGGGAAGCCCGGGGATCGAGATCGCTCAGCTCCGTCACCCGGATCTCATCCTGCTCGACGTCCACCTACCGGACATCAACGGCTTCGACGTCCTCCAGCGGCTGCGCACCGACCCGGTAACTGCCACCATCCCGATCGTCGTGCTGTCGGCTGACGCCACGCCGGGCCAAGTTCGAAAGTTCAGTGAGGCCGGAGCGAACGAATACTTCACCAAACCCTTGGACCTGAAACTCCTGCTCGGACTCATCGACAACTATCTCGGAAATGACTCGACCGAGGAATCGACCGCCGAGAAGAAATAGGCGTCGCAATTAGGCTCGGGTCGATGGCGTGAAGGGATACACCGTGCCAGAGACATACCGATACATCCTCAGTGAGCGCCAACGCGACACGGTAACGATTTGGCTGAACAACCCTGATCGACTCAACGTTCTCACCTTGGCGCTCATGGAAGAACTGACGCACGCGTTCGTCGAAGCCGGACAAAGTGACGCGACCGGCGTCATCCTCGCCGCCAAGGGACGACTCTTTAGCGCGGGACATGACTTCGCAGAGATGGCGAATCAGGATCTGGAGACCGTACAACACCTCTTCGGTGTGTGTACAACGATGATGCAGACAGTGCAATCCATTCCCCAGCCGGTCGTGGCGCGAGTTCACGCATTGGCGACCGGCGGCGGCTGTCAGTTGGTGGCGACCGCCGACCTCGCGGTGGCCGCTGAAGAGGCGACGTTCTGCACACCGGGTGGCAAGGGCGGTCTTTTTTGCACCACACCCATGGTCGCGGTAGGTCGCTCGATCGGTCGAAAGCGAGCCCTCGAGATGGCCATGACGGGCGACGCGATCGACGCACGAACCGCAGAGACGTGGGGACTGGTCAACCTCGTCGTGCCGATGAACGAACTCGACGACGCGTGCGCTCGCCTACTGCGGCGAGCGACGCGTGGTAGCGCAACGTCGAAGGGCATCGGCAAGCGCGCCTTCTACGAACAGATCGAGATGAGCCAATCCGACGCGTACGTCTACGCCACCGACGTCATGGCGAGGGCGAGTCTCCTCCCCGACGCTCAAGAATCGATTGCCGCGTTCATTGAAAAGCGTCAGCCGAAATTTGAATCCAAGTCGCCCGTGTAGCAGCCATCGATTTCTGACGCTAGCTCTCGGGAATCGATAAGGGCCGCGCATTCACGTTCCCTCGATATTGCAACACAATGAACGTGGAGCGGGCGATCGGTTCAAATACGGCAAGCGAGATCAGCGCGGTGAGAATGATGGACTCAGTTCCAAGGCGATTGTTCTTCACCGAGTCTTCGATCAATCGCAGCACGATCAGAAGTCCCAACAAGGCGTATTCGGCGCCGCTGCGACGCAGAACCACACTCTTCACTTCAGGCACCGCGCGCACGAACATGACCTTGGCCCGTGCCCACGCGATGCCAACACCCACGACCGCGCCGACAGCAGCCATCGCGACGTGCTCAACATTGGTCGTCATCAAGTGCCAGAAGATCGGCCCAATGATCACCAAGCTCACGACGGGATCGAGCAACGTGATGAGGAGCGGTCGAACTCTCTCCCCCTTTTCGAGAGGAACATTGGCCGTATTCAAGCGACCTCGTCGAACCAGAATTGAGATCACGACGAGCACCGCGAGAGAGAAAAAGGCTCCCCCGCCGCCTCCATTGGACGTTGCAATCACCCAACGACCCTAACGCTCGTGAGTGATCCATCTTGAGCAACGACTGGAACACACCATCACGTCGGCACTACCCACCCGACGGGTGGTGGTGTAGCCACCCCAACACCTCGTCGGGTAACAACCGAGATACTTCGACTGAAGGGCGCAAGAATTACCTGACGGTGCCAGTGTGGCGAGTCGGGTTACATCGCGGGGAGACAACTCAGACGTGAGGACACGAGCGTTAACGATCAGCGGCTACCGTTTTCGCGCAACCTTTCATGATCGATGGACGAGTTACGTGTCGCTCGTGCTCTTCCTTGCGGTGCTCGGTGGCGTCGCGATGGGAACGGTCGCGGGAGCTCGACGAACTGAGACGTCCTTCACCACACTGCTCAATAATCACGACACCTCCCAGCTCTACGCTGCACTTCAGATCTACAACCCGCAAGCGGGCTTTCCGGCTGGATATAGCGCGTCGGCCCTGAACGAAGTTCGCCGACTTCCGCACGTGTCCCAAGTCGAGGCGATTGTTGGACTGAACGCATTTCCCCTGGGATCCAAAGGACAGAGGTTGCCGGGCGACAGTGGATTCTCGCCGGACGCCAGTGTGGACGGTCTCTATCTCGACCAAGACCGTCTCATACTCACCAAAGGTCGACTACCCAATCCCCGTCGACCCGATGAATTCGTCGCGGACTCTGATACGGTGCACCAGTTCCATTGGCACCTGGGTGAAACGGTGACGTTCGCGTACTACACCAACAAGGCCGCGGTGGCGGCGGGACTTTCCAATCCCAAGATCGCGGGCCGATTCAAGGTTCGTTTGGTCGGCACCGGCGCGACCCAACCGGGCAACCTGGTCCAGGACCAAGTTGACAACGTCGGCAATGAAATTGTCCTGTTCACCCCAGCGTTGGCGAGGCGCTACGACACGTGTTGCGCGAATGACACGTTCGTGGGCATCAAAATCAAAGGTGGCAATCGCTACGACACCCAGGTCCGACAAGAGTATGAGCGTCACTTTCCCAAGATCGGCGTGCCGCCGCAATCCGAATCAAGTATTGAAGCTCGAGTCGCTCGTTCGGTGACACCTGAGGCGTTGGCCCTAGGCGTGTTCGGCCTGCTGACGGCGCTGGCGGCGCTCGCGATCAGCGCGCAATTGATCTCGCGAATGATTCGACGAAGCGCGAGTGACTCACAAATTCTTCGCGCGATCGGCGCCGATCCGAGCACAACGCTGGCCGACGGTCTGATCGGCGCCCTCATCGCAATTGTGACCGGATCGGTTCTGGCGCTCGGTGTCGCCATCGCCATCTCGCCCTTGGCGCCGATCGGACCAATTCGCCCTTACTTAGGAGCGCACGTGAATATCGATTGGTCGGTGCTTGCTAGCGGGTTCGGCCTCTTCGTGATCGTGCCCGTGATCGTGACGGTGAGCATTGCCCTTCGAAGTCAGCCGCATCGAACTGTCGCGGTCGCTCGTCACTTCAGTCGAAGCGATTTCAATCCGGCGAGGCTGGCCGGAAACGCCGGTCTGCCCATCGCCGCGGTAACGGGCGTCGGGTTCGCATTGGAAACCGGCGGTGGCCGTCGCGCCGTTCCAATGCGTTCGGCCATACTCGGTGCCGCGATCGCCTTGATCATCGTCGGTGCCACCACGACGTTCGCCACCAGCCTTCGAACACTCGTCTCGAGCCCGACGCTCTACGGATGGAACTGGGATGGAGCGCTGAATGGTGGTGGAGGTGTGGGCGATCTTCCCAAAACGGTCAACGCACCCCTCACCAAGGATCCCGACATCGCGTCGACGGCGAATGCCTATTTCGCCACGCTTCAGATCGACGGCAAGAACGTCCCCGTCATGGGTGAGAACCCCGGAGCCAAGATCCAACCGCCTCTACTCTCCGGACACGGTTTGGAAACCCCCGGCCAAATCGTGCTTGGGGCGTCAACGTTGGAAGCTCTCCACAAATCAGTCGGTGACACGGTTGTTGTCGCAAGTCCCAGATCGAAGCCGACGACCCTCAAGATCGTGGGCACCGCGACGATGCCGGCGTATGGACAATCGGGAAGTTCGCACCTCGAAATGGGAGCCGGTGCGGTATTGAATTACACCCTGATCCCGCTCTTCGAGAGAGATATCTTCGACCTGCCGCCGGGACCGAATGCCATTCTGATCCGGTATCGAACCGGTGTGAGTGACGCGCAAGGTGAGAAATCGGTGGACCACGTGTTGGAGCGTTTGGGAGCTTTCGTCGGCAGCTCGGCACCGTTCAATCTTTACGACTCGGTCGATCGCCCGGCCGAAATCGTGGACTACCGCTCCCTTGGAGATACCCCAATTGAACTGGGCGTGGTACTTTCCGCGGGCGCCCTCGTGGCTCTCGGACTCACCCTGTTGTCCTCGGTGCGTCGCCGACGTCGCGATATCGCACTCTTGAAGGCCTTGGGATTCTCGCGTCGTCAAGTGATCGCGACAATCGCGGTTCAGTCAACTATCGCGGTGGGGCTCGGGGCCTTCATTGGACTGCCGATCGGCATCGTGGTCGGTCGATCATTATGGGACCTGTTCGCCAATTCCATCCACGCAGTCCCCGACGTCGTCATTCCAACGTCGACCCTGCTCTTCATCGCTTTGGTGGCGCTGATATTGGCGAACTTGATCGCCGCATTGCCTGCTCGTGTCGCGGCCAAAACCTCACCCGCCATTCTTCTGCGAGCGGAGTGAAGAGCGGTCCGTCGAAATGCGAGAGTCGCCTCATGACTTTTGCTGACGCGCTGATTAAGCGGCGAAGCAACCGGACTTGGGCGAACTCGTGCCGTCCGATCCGTGCGACGACGCACCTCGCACCGGGGTGACGCTCAGCGACGTTCCGTTCCAAGTGATTGAGTAGTAGGTCGCACTCTCTGGCCACACTTGCAGGAAAGGCCCGCCGTTCGCCGTGGACGTTGCCCAGGCAGTCCCGGCTGCGGGTGACGACCCATTCAGGGACCGGTAGTCAGCGAGGGCCGTCTCGATCGCCACGTAGTTCGCTTGACAGGCCGAGACCGCCGCTTCCTGCGCGCCATTCAGGGGTGTCGTCGGCGCCGTCGTCACGGTCACTCCAGGAATGGTTGTGGTCGAACCAGTGCCTGATGGCGAGCCGCCCAGGGTGTTCAACATGATCACGGCCATCACGCCCAAGATAATTAAGGTGAGCAGCGTTCCGAGCATTGAAATCCCCTGCTCGCGACACGAACCGCGAACACTGCGACGACCACGTATGAAGACGTCCATTTGGGCCAATAGTACAAGCGGTATTGGTGAGAGAACGGAACTCGACAGACGCAATGAGTGTCAGCAGAGCAATTCACAATGGCTCGACAATCGCCAGTTTGGTGGCTCATCGGAATCTGGCGGGGTGACCCTCATCGCACCACGATCGAGCCGAGCACGCGCCAGTTCGGTTTGCCCGCGTAGAGCAGA
>Ga0209006_10000140_pt1 | contig 78248 bp, 72 predicted proteins | sample JacPin_JW_Ref_O2_FD_188567 | JGI IMG/M metagenome (GOLD analysis project Ga0209006, IMG submission 188567) | Forest soil microbial communities from Algoma, Ontario, Canada - Jack Pine, Ontario site 1_JW_Ref_O2 (SPAdes) (version 2) | ecosystem: Environmental > Terrestrial > Soil > Boreal... | reverse complement strand
AGGCGAAGTTGGGCGCCGCGGTCATGGTGCCCTTGTACTTGTCGATGAGCTTGGCCCACAGCAGCGTGTCGCGCAGGAACTCCATCGGCGTGACTTTGACCAACTCGACGCCGAAGTACATCGGCACGGTCAAGAATCCCGTCATCCCCATGTCGTGGAACAGCGGCAGCCAGCACACGATCACGTCGGTATCGACGTCGACCCGGGCCCCGGTGAACATCGCCTCGGCGTTGGACACGAAGTTTCTGTGGGTGATCTGGACGGCCTTGGGCGATCCGGTGGACCCTGACGTCAACTGCAGCAGCGCGAGATCGTCGTCGTCGGTTTCGACGGGATCGATCGGCGCGCCGCCGAACAAGTCCTCGATGGTCAGCACCCGCATGCCCAGCTCGGACAGCAGCGGTGCCGCGGGCATGAAGGGGTCGGAGATGATGACGGCCTTGGCGTCGATCATGTTGATGACGGCGGTGGTCTCCTCGGCCCAACGCTGCAGGTCGGTGCGCGGTGTCGGTTGGTGAAGCATGGTCAGGCTGGCGCCGCGCATCCAGATGCCCTGCGCGGTGGGAGCGATCTCGACGGGGGCGCCGGCCAGCACGGCGACGGCGTCACCGGGTCCGATGCCGGACGTGGCCAGGCCGCCTGCGATGCGGCGGGCGCGCTCGTGCACCTCACGCCATGTGTGCCGGACAGGGGAGTCGGGCTCGCCGGTGACCATGCCCTTGGGGCTGGTCATCGCGTTGGCATACATCGTCTCGGTGAAGCTGCTCACGACAATCCCTTTGGCTCCGGCGCGGCCGCGCGGCGTGCTGGACTCGGGTCGTGAGTGGGCGCACAGGGAAGGCGCACACTCAAGAGTGCAGCGATAGTCGAATCGGTGACGTGCGGGCTACCGGGCGCGAGATTGCTCCGATCAGGGGACGGTGCCAAGCGGGTAAGACGAACTGACTGTACAGACTCGATAGCAGCCGAGCAGCGCAGCGCGCCGATAACCGCTGGACCTGTGGACAAAGGACCCCCGCCAGTGGACAAAACACACCCGTGCACTGTCGGCTCCCGTCGGGGCGCGGAGCCCCTTCGGCGGGGAAATCAGATCGCCGCCGCGACGTGTCCGGAAGGCTGCTGGATCAACCGCGTATGACAGTATCGTGCAGTCGCCCTAATCAACAGCAATTGAGCGGGTTTTGTTACAAGCCGTGACCTCGGAAGTCTGCTGCGCGGATCGCCGATTTGACCAGCACGAACGTTAATAGCTGAGACTGTGTCGCAGCTCAGACGTGGTGCGTAGCTACGAGTCAGGTCACGGGGGGTGCGAAATTGCTTTCCAGCTGATAGGGCGTACCCGTAATTGCCGTGTATTTCAATAATGTAACGGGCATCCTCATGCCGGCAGGCGCGGTCAACGGGTTCGCCGCGATGGCCAAACCCGCGATGTCGGCATCCGCATAGACAATTGGTGAAACACTCTGCACCGCAGGATATTTAGCCGAAGACCGGCATGGGTGCGATCACATGACATTGGACGTCACAGCTCAACAACGTCCCCGGGCCAAGCTGTGCACGTTGCGGTGGCGGCGGCGCGGCCGGGGCGGGCGATTGCGGCGGCGCGGCCGGAGCGGGAGTTTGCGGCGGTGCCGCTGGGGCGGGGGTTTGCGGCGGCGCGGCCGGGGCGGGGGTTTGCGGCGGCGCGGCCGGAGCGGGAGTTTGCGGCGGCGCGGCCGGAGCGGGAGTTTGCGGCGGTGCCGCTGGGGCAGGCGATGGCGGCGGCGCGGCCGGAGCAGGAATTGCCGCGAGGTGACTCGCGGTGAAAGTCGCTGCCTGGTCAACCATCCCCATGTCCGCGTACTCCGTGTGCGCGTTGAAGTCCGTTCCGCTCGAGCAAATTGGGTCATCGGGGACGCACAGGTCGATGGTCTTGGCCTGGTACAGCGGGCCGACCTCGACCAGCGGCTGATTGATCACACGCATGAACCGGCTATTCGGTTTTCCGAACAGGGCGACCGTGGCGACGTGGTTTGCTACATCGGGCGGCATCGGGTTCGGTACTCCGTCAGGTGCTCCATCCGGTACGACATCTGAGGTGACGAAGCCCATCACGGCTGCGCCTTGGGAAAATCCACCCAGCACCATCTGGGTGTTGGGACAGGTCGCCGCCTCGGACCGGACATAAGCGCTCGCATCCCGAACGCCGTCGATCGCGGTGGGGAAGTCGGTGGTGGCGGGGTAGTTGACCGGATATACGCCGACCGACTTTGCGCCGACCCGCGTGCGAAGCGCGTCCACGAATGCCTGTCCCGTTGGACCAAGACCGGGGTCCTCGGTGGTGCCGCGGGCGAATACCACCTCGACGTCGGGGCACGGCTGTGCGGACGCGGACGGAGCGGGTGCGCTCAACGGCGCCCAGCCGGCTACCGTCGCAGCACCAACGAACACAGCGATTTGGCGTGCCCCCACGGCGTAATGCTGACATACCGCGATCACGTCGGCCACTCGAAAGGCCAACGCTCTATGAACGCCGCGTGAATCCGCGCCCCGCGGTGTTCGCATCGTCCCAAGAATTCTTCAAGGACGGCTGTCCAGACTCGTCGCATCGACTTCGGTACCTGGCAGATCGCCCGGCGAAACGACGAGAACGAGAAGAGTCTATCGATGGACGGGCTTTACGCGCTCAATGTCTTCACCCAAAGGCTTCGGGGCTTCATGGATCGCGCCGCCGTTCAAGGAACTTCACCGGACGCGTTGACCGTCCTCGGCATGGCGGGACCGATGGCGGCAATAATCGGCGTCGCCGTGGCCTGGTGGACCGTTTCGGTGCTGTGGCTAGGGGTGCGGCTTTCGCCATGGTCAGCATGGCTGTTGAGCAGCTGAGCTACCTGCCGGCACCGTTGAGTCGGATCTTGGACCTGACGAAGCTGGCGTAGACCAGCGCCAGGACCGCAAGCATGGCGATGTCGAAAGACCATGCCGATGCGGTGTGCTTCCAATGCGAATCTTTCGGCACCGTCGACACCAGGTTGGGAAGATCAGCCGTCGACGCCAGCGAGGCCAAACCCCAGCGCGCGGGAGTGACCCAGGAGAAGGGGTCAAGCAACAGCCGGTCGGTCACCGGGATCATGCCGCCCGCGAGTACCAGCTGCGCCATCAGCGTCACCACCATCAGCGGGAGGACCTGGTTACTGGTCTGCGCCAGCGCCGATACGCACAGGCCGAGGATCGCCGCCACCACGCACGTTGCCGCAATATCGACGAACAACTCCACCATGGGGCTGCCGAGCGCCGCCGCCCCCGACGGCGCAGGCTTGCCGATCTTGGGCGCTGTGACGAGCAAAACCAGTAGCGCCGACTGAATCACCGCGGCCGTGCCGAACACACCGACCTTCGCGAACAGGTACGCCGTTGCCGAAAGCCCCACGGCCTGCTCGCGACGGAAGATGGCCCGTTCGCCGACCAGCTCGCGAACAGTCAGCGCGATCCCCATGAAAACCGCGCCGAAGTTCAGCAACGTCACGATCTGCTTCGGCTCGTTCGGCGAGACACTGCCGACGGGAGGCTTGCCGAAGCCGGCCTGGCCGGCCACGGCGAGCGGCAGCAGACCGACGATGAGCGGCAGCAATACCAGGAACAGGAAGTACCCGCGGTCGGCCACGATGAGCTGCACCTGCCGGCGCGCAATCGTCGAGAACTGGCGCCAAAGGCTCGTGTGCACGGGTTCACCCAGGTCGGTGGGTTTCTCGGTGGGTTTCTCGGGGGGTTGCCCGGGTGCGGCCTGGGCCCGAGTTTCGACCAGATGTTCGGCACGTTGCAAAAATCGTTGTTGTGCCCCGCCGGGATCCGCGCCGACGTCGGTGAAGATGTCGGCCCAATCGGTGCCGCCCATCGTCGGTCCGATCTCACCGGGTGGTCCGCAGAAGGCGATCTTGCCGCCGGGGGCAAGCAGCAACACCTGATCGCACACGTCCAGGAACGTCAACGAATGGGTCACCACTACGATCACGCGGCCTGCGTCGGCAAGCTGGCGCAGCATCGTCATCACCTGCCGGTCCAGCGCGGGGTCCAGCCCCGACGTCGGCTCATCGAGCACCAGCAGCGAGGGACCGGTCAACAATTCCAACGCGACCGACGCTCGTTTGCGCTGCCCACCCGACAGCTGGTCCACGCGCGTTTCGGCGTGGGGCGTCAACTCGAGTTCCTCGAGTACCTGCGCGATCACGTGGAGCCGATCGCGCTTGGTGGTGTCCGGCGGCATCCGCAGTTCGGCCGCGAAGCCCAGCGCCTGATTGATGGTGAGCTGGCGATGCACGACATCGTCTTGCGGCACCATGCCGATCCGGCTGCGCAACGACGCGTACTCGGCGTGGAGGTTGTGCCCCTCGAACAACACTGTGCCGCTGGTCGGCCGCGCGGTGCCGGCGATCACCCTCGAAAGGGTGGACTTGCCCGAGCCGGACGGGCCGATCACCGCCGTCAGCGTGCCGGGCCGGGCGGAAAAAGAAACGCGGTCCAGCAGCGTGATGCCGCGTTCGAGCGTCAAGCTGACGCCGCGGACCTCGAGGCCACCTGTCTTGGCGGCGGGTTCGGTGCGACGGACCAGATTGCCGTCGGCAAAGACCAAGTCGACGTTGCCGATCGTGACGACGTCGTTCTCCCGAAGCACCGCGCCCTTGACACGCTCGCCGTTGAGGAACGTGCCATTGATGCTGTTGGCGTCCTGTATCCGCACACCGTGTGGCTTCGGCACCAACATCGCGTGGTGGCGCGAGGCCAGCACGTCCGGGACAACGATGTCGCTGTCGGGGGCGCGGCCGATCGTGGTCGACCCCGGTGGCGCCGCCACCGACCCGCCCATCCAACGGACGCGCATCAAGGTGGCAGCGATGTTCGACACCGCGTCAGTCGTGCGGCCGGCCTCTTTTTTCATTCGCGCCGGCGGCGGATCCTCCGGCCGCGGGACAGGCCGCACCGGAACTTTTCGCTCTTCGCGCAAGCGGCTCATAGGCCCGAGTTCGAACGTCAACCGCGGACCCTCGGGGGTGCCGATGTGGATGGTCTCCCCGTCGCGAATGTCCACCGAATGCACCCGCCGGTGCTCGACGAATATCCCATTCCGGCTCTCGTTGTCGATCGCAACCCAGCGGCCGTTCTGGCAGCGCAGCAGGACATGGGCCCGGGAGACCAGCGGGTCCGGGACACGCACGTCGGCGTGCAGATCACTCCCGATCACCACGTGGTCCGTTGCCGCGAACGTGCGCTGCCAACCCCCGCAGCAGACGGTGATCGTGGGCGGCGCGGGCCGGCTCATCCGGACAAATCTATCGGTCCGGCGTCATCAATCTCCCAAGAAACAAATCTCCCAAGAATCCTTCAAGCGCAGCGGTAAAGACTTCTCGCATGAACGGGCTTTACGCACTCAAACCCTGGTACACCCGGAGGCTGCGGGTCGTCATGGATCGTGCCGCGGCTCGCGGCACTTCACCAGACGTGTTCACCGTCATCGGCATCGCAGGCGCCGGCGCGGCGGCAATCACCATCGCGGTGGGCTGGTGGCCCCTTTCGGTGCTGTTGCTCGCGGTGCGACTGGCCGGCGCCAACCTCGACGGGGCGGTCGCGCGCGCCCGCGGCGTCTCCCGACCGTGGGGCTTCGTGCTCAACGAGATCGGCGACCGGGTCTCGGATCTGCTGATGTTCGCGGGACTGGCGGTCTGGGCGGCCTACCTGGGCGGTCCGGGCCTGCACTGGCTTTCGTGGCCGGTGATCTCGGTGTTGGCGGCCGCGCTGGCCGCCACGCTGCCGACGTTCGCCTCGCTGGTGGCAGCCGGGGCGGGTGCGAGCCGGCGGAACGGCGGACCGTTCGGTAAGACCGAACGTTGCCTCGCCGTCATCGTCGCCACCGCAGTGCCGGCCGCCATCGGGTGGGTGTGCGCGTTGATCGTTGTCGGATCGCTGGTGACCGCGGGCCTGCGGCTGGTCGCGGCACATCGCGAGTTGGCGGCGGTCTCCGCCACGCCCATCGCTTCAGTGACGCCCATCGCTGCTTAGGACCACGCGGCGAGCACCGCGGAGAGCGCGGCGGTGAAAAGCACGGCCACGACGACCAGGTAGATGCCGTAGAGCCGGCGCAGCCATGGATGCAAGAGTTTTGCCAGCAGCCAGACCGCGAGTCCGACCATCGAGATTCGCAGTCCGCGCTCCAGCAGTGTCCAGCCGGCGAGGTGCCACAGGTCGATGTGTTGTTGACCGGCGGCGCGTGCATACACCTTGACCGGGATGCCCGACAGCGCCTGATGCATGATCGCGCTCGGCCCGGCGGCCAGCTGGTGAAAGGCCGTCGCCGCCATCCGCGGGGTGGTCAGAGGCGCGGGCAGCAGCACACCACGAGACGCCAGCCATGCATTGGTCAGCACTCCCAGCACCGACCCGGCGATCACCGCCGCCGCCCATGGCATGACGCGGCGCGGGACGGCGGCGGCCAGCAGTATCAACGCCATCTCGGCGACGATGAACCAGCTCAGCCCTTCGGCGTAGCCCCACAGAAACGCCAGCAGCAAGCCGTACGGACTGGTGACGACGCGGGCGATTGCCGACCAGACGCGTGATCGGCGCTCCCGCAGGGGGTGTTCGTCACGCAGCGCGACCACGGCGTGCCGCAACTCCGTAGCGGAGGTGGCGGTCGGATCCACGGGTTCACCGAATCGAACCTCCATCGGGTGGGGCGAGAAGCGGCCATGTTTGGGCAGCACGTCGCGGGTGCCGAGAAGCGCAACCGGAACGACGGGCACTGCGCAGTCACGCGCCAAATGAAGTGCACCGGAACGGAACTCGCGAATGCTTCCATCGGTGGTGCGAGTTCCCTCGGGATAAATCACGACGCTGCGGCCTTGCGCAAGTGCGGGTTTGGCCGCAGCGAGCAACGCGGCATAGGTGCCGCCGTCCGTACGCTGCACCGGCAATCCGCCAGCGAGGAAGGTGATCAAGAACCGGCGCACCGGCACGTCGAACCAATAATCCGACGCCGCGGCGAACACCGGCTGCGCGCGCGGCGGCAGCGCCGCCAACAGCACCGCCGTGTCGGCGTGCGAGCTGTGATTGGCCGCCAGTATGCAGCCCCCCGTTTGGGGCCAGCGGCCGGTCACCGTCAAGCCCCCCGCCAGCGAGGCTGCGGTCCGCCACAGGCTGTGCCGGAATCTCCAGGCGAGCAGTTGGCCGCTCATGCGACGCTCATGCGAGGAGATACGCCAGCGGGAGAACGAGCAGTAGCGAATCGATCCGGTCAAGCAGACCTCCGAAACCGGGCAGCCATGAGCCGGCGTCCTTGACCTGGGCCTGCCTTTTCACCATCGACTCGAGCAGGTCGCCGAGCACGCCGCCGAACGCGACCGCGATGAGCAGGCCGACCGAGATCGTGCCGAGCAGCGTGAGCACGAGAAAGGCGCCGATGATCGCGCCGACCAACCCACCGATTGTCTTGTTGGGACTCAACGGGGACAACGGCCGGCGGGCCCAGCGAAAGCGGCGTAACCCTTTTCCACCACACCACGCGGCGACGTCGGTGGCTGCCGCGGCGAAGCAGACCAGAAACGCGTCCGCCCACAACGACACCAGGTGCGCCAACGACCAGCAGATCCACACCGAACCGAACGCGGTGAACGTGGTGCGCCTGCCACCATGTTCGACGTCACCGCTGAACACCGACGGCAGCGCACACGCCAGCACGACGATCGGCGCGAGACCCAACAGAGACGGGCGCAGCCAGGCCGCGAACGGATACAGCACGGCCAGCGCCAAGAGCAATCCGGTGTCGACTCTGCTCAGTTTGACCAGTCGCGCGTATTCCATCACCGCGACGAGGGCCAGCGCGGCAGCCAGCATCGCGGTGGTGCCGCGGCCGATCCAGATCGGGATGCCGACCACCGGTGCGATCAGCACCCAGGTCGTCCACTTCTGGATCAACTCTCGCCGGCGCGACGCAAGCACCGCGATACCGGCGATCACCAGGATCACCACCGTGATCCACATGAAGAACACCGATCGGGCGTGCAGGTGGATGTGCAGCGGTCCCAGGTCGACGTTGAGCGGCAACCGCCGATCGAGGTGAAGGATCCGCAGGTAATAGTCGATGAGCATCAGCGTGGCCCGGTTGTCCGTTGCCGACCTTCCCCAGCGACAGGGTCAGCACGTTGGTCAACTTGGGAGCACCATAACCCCCGGCTGAATGACCTGCTGACGTTTTAGCGTGTCAGAGGAAGCCCAGGTTGCGGCGCCCGGTGCCGACCGCCACGGTGGGGTCGGCGCCCAGAGTGGTCGCCAACAGCTCGTGGTAGATGTCGCGGAAGTCGGTGGTGGGTTTCAGATCGCCGTCGTCGAGGTCGGTGAGGCTGGGTTCCTCGCCGTAGAAGCCGCCCTTCACGCCGGCGCCCGCGACGAACACCGGCCCGGCGGTGCCGTGGTCGGTGCCCTGCGACGCGTTTGCCCGCACCCGGCGCCCGAACTCCGAATAGGCCAACAGCACAACATCTTTGCCGTGCTTGTCGCCGGCCATGTCGTGCAGGAATGCGGTCAGCGCAGCGTCCAGGGTGCCCAGCAATCGCTGCTGGGTGGCCCGCTCGTCGGCGTGGGTGTCGAATCCGCCCAGGCTGACCATGTACACCCGGGCCGGGACGCCGGCCTTGACGGCGGCGGCGACCGTGTCGAGTTGGGCGGCAAGGGAATTGCGCATCTTGCGGTCGTCCGGTGGGGTGGCACGGCGCGCGCTCAGCGGCGCGAACGCGGCGTCGGCGGTCTGGGTGGCGCGGTAGGCAGCACATACCGCGGTCATCGCCGGGGTGTCGTTGGCGTGGGTCTGGCCCAGCGCGGTCATGGTGGCGGCCGAGTTCTCGGGGCGGGTGCCGCCGGCGGTGGGGGAAAGGGCGGCGGCGGTGTGGGTGGCGCCGACGGCCAGCGGGGGCAGCACCGGGCCGATGTTCACCGCGCGCAGCGGGTCGTCGCCGGTGGCGTCGAGCCAGCGGCCTATCCAGCCGGTCGGGACCGGTTCCGTCGGTGAGGCGGTCTGCCAGATGTCCATCGACCGGAAGTGGCTGTGGTCGGGTTGGGGGTAGCTGACGCCGCGAATGATGGCCAGCCTCTTGTCGTTCCAGACCTGCGCGAGGCCCTTGCACGCCGGGTTGAGCCCCAGCTGGTCGTCGAGGTGCAGCACCTCGGCGGGACTGCAGGCAAGCTCGGGGCGCGCGTCGTGGTAGGCGCCGTCGGCGTAGGGGATGACCGTGTTGATGCCGTCGTTGCCGCCGTAGAGGGTGGCGATGACCAGCACGCCGGCCCCGTCCGGCAGAGGCCTGTCGTGGGCGGCGCGCATCAGGTCGGGCCAGGCGATCGCCACCCCGCCCGACAACAGTCCGGCCGCGCCTACACCGGCGCTGGCGATCAGGAACCTGCGGCGATTCATCTCAGGCATATGGGGTCTCGCTAGCTCGTCAGGTATTCGGGGGTGTTGACCGCGGCGGCGATGAGCTGCGGCGGGGTGGCGGTCAGGGGTTTGAGGGCGGCGGCGGTGCGATCCGACCAGGCCCCGATGCCGAGCAGGTAGCCCGCGGCGTCGAGCCGGTCGGCCGCGGCGGCGTCGCTGACTGTCGACAGGTCACCGGCTTTCGCCAGCGCGGCGGCCACCCGCAGCCGGGTGTCGGCGCTGGCGGTGGTCAGCCACACCCGCCCGCGTGGCCAGCCGCCGACGTCGGGCGGGTAGAACGGCCGGTGGCCCAGCCCGGTGAGCGCGCGGTCGATGAGGCGGACCCGCGGTTCGGTGTCGAGGGCCACCCGCAGGGTGCGGACCACGCCGACGAGCCAATCGGCCGGAGCGGTGACCACGGTGGCGCGGGCGCCGAGGAATTCCGGGTCGGTCAGGACCGCCTTGGTCAGCGCCTTCAGGTCGCGCCGCGGGCCGTAGGCGCCGACGAGGCGGCCCAGCGCGGCGTCCGAGGGCGCGTCGTCGCCGGCAAGCTGGGTCCACAGCCGCGTGGCGATGTAGGGGGCCGACTTCGGTTGAGCGAGAACGGCGTCGCAGAATCCGGCGGCGTCGAGGTTGCCGCCGACGCCCAGCACGGTCTTGGCGGCGTGGTCGTGTCGCCGCGGCGCGAGCGAGGTCGTGCCGTCGGCGCCGATGACCCACCCGGTGAGCGCGCGAGCGCCCTCGCGGACATCGGTCTCGGTGTAGCCGTTGCCATGGCCGAGCGCGAACAGTTCCATGAACTCGCGGGCCAGGTTCTCGTTGGCCGCCTTGGCGGTGTTGGTCTGCCCGTCCAGCCAGCGCAGCATTGCCGCGTCGGTCAGCATCGCGTAGGCGAGGGTGCGGAAATCGCCGAGCTTGAGGGTGCGCAGCTTCTGGTTCTGCGCGCCCATATAGGCCGCGGCGCGCACTTTCTTCGCCGACGTGGCGAAGTGGTTGTGCCACACCAGGGTCAGCTTCTCGTGGATCGGGTCGCCAACCGCGGTCATCCGGCGAAGCCACCACCCCGACAGCTCGGCCATCTGCGCCGACAGCTGCGTGGCGTACTGCTGGCGGGCGGCCTTCGTCGCGGTCTTGCCCGGCCGCCGCGGGGTGTCGAAGGCCGGCAGCGGGGTGGCCTGAGCGCCCGGGTCGGCGTCGGGGTCGGAGCCGAGCGCGGCGTCGAGGTAGGCCGACCAGTCGCCCGCAGCCACCGCGTCGATCTGCGGGCCGCTGGCCCCGAAGCCGGCGCGGCGCAGCCCGCGAGCGGTCGCGATCCAGTGCGCCGACTGGGTTGTCATCAGCGCCGACCCGTGATCAGTGCTGGCGTGTGCGCCATGTGCTCACTGTGAGCGGCGAAGCTGAAGAACCGCTGAAGCGGTTGGAATTTCGGGTGTTTCGTCAGGGAATCGGAAGGGGGTACTCAGGTCGGCGTAACCGAACTACACTGACTTGTTTATGACGGCCTCGTCGGGCCCGCTGGGCGACGAATGGGGACGGCGGACGTGTGTGGCACTCAATCGAGGTCAGCTGCTCGGCCGCAGGCAGGCGTCACGAATGAGTCGGCACTTCGCGGGCGTGGGTGTCGGAATTCCGGCGGCGCGCCTTCGGGAGATAGCCGCGGGCGCCCCAGTCGACAGCGATGAATGGGTCGATGTCATTTTCGGGCTCACCGCAAGTGAGACCAAGCGTGAGGAGCGGTTGGCGAAGATTGCGCGGACCCGACGCCGCGGCACGCACTGGCTCATCGTCGCGCTGATGGTCCTCGTCGCACTGAGCGGGCTGTTGTGCATGGCGTGCGGCTTCTTCACGTTGGTTGAGCACGCGGCGCCGTTCTGAACCGGGTTACCGCGCCATTCCCCTGTGCCGGCCCATGGGGTTACTGTCGAGTAACCCCGGCGATGTGGAGGTAAGCGATGACGGTTACCGAAGAAAAAGTCAGCGAGCGGCAGGCCAGGGAGGTCGCCGAGCAGGCGCGCGAGAGCGAGTGGCGCCAACCCAGTTTCGGCAAGGAGTTGTTCCTCGGCCGATTGCGGTTGGACCTGGTCCATCCGCACCCCAACGGCTCGGCGGAGGCCGCGGAACTGGGTCAGGCGTTCCTCGCCAGGCTGCGTGAGTTCTGCGAGTCGGAGGTCGATGCCGCTGAGATCGAGCGAGACGCTCAGATCCCGGACGACGTGGTCCGCGGGTTGAAGGGGCTCGGGGCGTTCGGCATGAAGATCAAAACCGAGTACGGCGGGCTCGGCCTGTCACAGGTGTACTACAACAAGGCACTTGCGCTGGTCGGCTCTGTGCACCCCTCGCTGGGTGCGCTGCTTTCCGCGCATCAGTCGATCGGGGTACCGCAGCCGATCTCGATGTTCGGGACCGACGAGCAGAAGCAAACGTGGCTGCCCCGGTGTACCCGCGAGATCAGCGCATTCCTGCTCACCGAGCCCGACGTGGGCAGCGACCCGGCTCGCCTGCACACCACCGCCACCCCGGACGGCGATGACTATGTGCTGAACGGGGTCAAGCTATGGACCACCAACGGTGTGGTCGCCGACCTGCTGGTGGTGATGGCCCAGGTACCCAAGAGCGAGGACCACCGGGGTGGGATCACCGCATTCGTGGTGGAGTCGGACACAGAAGGCATCGTGGTGGCAAACCGCAACGCATTCATGGGGTTGCGCGGCATCGAAAACGGTGTCACCCGGTTGACCGACGTACGGGTACCGGCCGCGAACCGGATCGGCCGGGAGGGCGACGGACTGCGGATCGCGTTGTCCACGTTGAACGTTGGCCGGCTATCGCTGCCGGCAACGTGTACCGGGTCGGTGAAGTGGTGTCTGAAGATCGCCAGAGAGTGGTCCCTGGCGCGGGAGCAATGGGGCCGGCCGATCGGCGAACACGAAGCGGTGGCCGGCAAGGTCGCGTTCATCGCGGCAACCGCGTACGGCCTGGAGGCGATGCTCGAGCTGGCCAGTGAGCTGGCCGACGCGGGCCGGACCGATATTCGGATCGAGGCGGCGCTGGCGAAGCTCTACGGCTCGGAGATGGCCTGGCTGGTCGCTGACGAGCTGGTGCAGATCCGCGGCGGGCGGGGCTTTGAGACTGCCGAGTCCCTGGCCGCCCGCGGCGAGCGCGGGGTTCCCGCCGAGCAGGTGCTGCGCGACTTGCGCATCAACCGGATCTTCGAAGGCTCCACCGAGATCATGCATCTGATGATCGCGCGCGAGGCGGTGGACGCGCACCTGGCCGTCGCCGGCGACATCATCGACCCGCAGGCCGACGCGCGGAGCAAGGTGCGAGCCGCCGCGAAGGCCGGCAAGTTCTATGCCCGCTGGCTGCCGACCTTGGTCGCCGGAAAAGGCCAGCTGCCAACGTCATTCACCGAGTTCGGGCCATTGGCCGGGCATCTGCGTTACGCAGAGCGGGCCAGCCGCCGCCTGGCGCGCAGCACCTTTTACGCGATGTCGCGGTGGCAGGGCAGGCTGGAGCACAAGCAGCGGTTCCTGGGGCGGATCGTGGATATCGGCGCGGAGCTGTTCGCGATGACCGCCGTCTGCGTCCGTGCACAGCGTGACCGGGCCGACGGTAACGCCATCGAGCTTGCCGACGCGTTCTGCCACCAGGCCCGTGTTCGGGCCGAGCAGCGGTTCGACCAGCTCTGGCAAAACAGCGACGACTCTGACCAGACGCTGGCTCGTGGCGTGCTCGACGGTCGCTACACGTGGCTTGAGGAAGGGATTCTCGACCCGTCGATCGAGGGGCCGTGGATCGCTCACGACGGTGGCGCCGCGAAGCAAGACGTACACCGCGTCATTCGGTGATCACACGGGGACTGGCCGGCCAGACCGTCGTCGTGATCGGCGGCAGCGCAGGCATCGGGCTCGCGACAGCTCAACGTGCCCGGGCGGAGGGTGCCGACGTGGTCCTCACCGGCCGCAACCCCGAGCGGCTCGCGCAGGCGGCGCAGGACGTCGGCGCGCACCGCAGCGCGGCCTTCGACGTGAACGACGCGGCTGCTCTGGAGAATTTCTTCCGCGACCTGCCGACACCGATCGATCACGTGATGGTCACCGCAGGCGGCCCGACGTACGGGCCCCTGCTCGAGATGGACTCGGCGCAGGTGCGCGACGCCATCAGCGACCATGTGGTGACCGCGCTCATGGTCGCGCGTAACGCCGCACCCAAGATGGGGCCCGGGGGCACGCTACTGCTGATGGGCGGTACCGGCGGGCGGCGTGTGGGTCACGGCCTCGGGATCGTCTCCGCGGCCACCGCCGCGCTGCCGCCGTTCACCGCGGCCCTTGCACTCGAGCTCGCACCGATACGCGTCAACCTCATTGCGGCCGGCTTCGTCGACACCCCGTTGTCGGCGGCACTGCTCGGGGATCGACTCGAGGAGCGCCGCAACGAGCTGCGGGCGACGCTGCCGATCGGCCGCGTCGTCGAACCCGCAGATGTCGCAGCGCTGGCCGTGCACATCATGACCAATACCGCGCTCACCGGCGCTACTTATGACATCGACGGCGGACAACAGTTTGTCTGGTGAGCTCGTGATGAAATGGCGTGTCAGGACGGCGGTGCTGCGGTCGTCGGATGCCGGCCGAAGGTCGGCGTCGGCTGGTAGGTCGGCGTCGGCTGGTAGGTCGGCGTTGGCTGGTAGGTCGGCGTCGGCTGGTAGGTCGGCGTCGGCTGGTAGGTCGGCGTTGGCTGGTAGGTCGGCGTCGGCTGGTAGGTCGGCGTTGGCTGGTAGGTAGGCGTCGGCTGGTAGCTGGTCGGCGGTGGCGTGTAGGTGGTCTCCGGCGGAGGCGGTGGCGTCGTTGTTGGTGGTGGCGTGTACGGCGCTGTGTATTGCGGTTGCGTGTAAACCGGCTCGTGCGTGACTGGTGGTGGGGGCGGCGGCGTTTCGGTGACCGGCGGCGGAGGCGGTGGCGCGGCGCGTGGATCGTCGACGTCGTTGGTCCCATTGCCGCCGCGAGGCCGGCCGAAGAATATGCCCGTCACCGGGTCGTAAAGGATGAAGGTGCCGATGGCGGTCGGGCTCGGCCGGACGGTGCTCAGCGATTGCGGGGAGAACGTCGCCCACCGCTGATCGGAGTACACCTCTGAGGTAACGGCGGTCGGCTCCAGTAACGGGTTACCGCAAGCGCAGCGCACCCGTGGCACACCGAATTTGTCGACCAACACCGCGGTTCCGGCTTGTAACACGGACTGCAGCGACGTTGCCTCTCCGTTCGCGAAGCCGTGGTTGGTGACCCGCGTGTCGGTCCGCAACAGAACGGGCGTGAGGTCCGCGACAAAGGCCGGGATCTGTTCCGGGGTGATGTTGAAGACGCTCGCCCATGCTCGTCCCTTGTCGGGGTTCTGAGCGAGGAAGGTAACCATCACCGCGGTATCGCAGGTTGTCAGATTGCGCGAGCCGCCATACAGGCCAGGCAGGTCGCCGTTGGCCGTTCGCACCCCGCCGCCGGGCACCGGCGCACCGGCCGGATCGGCTCCGGGATTGGTCGGCTTCGGCTGTGGTATCGCAGCCGAAGGGGTGAACGGGTTCTGGCCGGCTGCGGTGGCCGGTTCCAGGAAGATTTCTGGAGGACCCGCCGGCGTCTCGCGGGTCACCCACAGCACACCCCCGGTGACTGCCGCGAGCAGAACGACGGCAAGCAGCGCGCCGATCACGGCCAGGCGGCGCCGATGCGACGGCGGCCCGGGTTCGGCGGGCTGGTCCGGTGTGACCTGGCCCGGACTCGTCGCTGGCGGTTGGCCCTGGCCCCCGGCAACGGCGGCCCGCTGGGTGGGGGGCTGATCGGGAGGAGGCGGGGTCAGCCGGTGAGTCGGGAGCTGCTCGGGACGAGTCCCCAGCGGGTAGGTGGGGACCTGGGGACGCGGAGGTGCCGCGAACCGCTGAGTCTGGGGCTCGGGAGGGGGTGGCGGCGGCAGCCGGGGAATCGGAGTGGTGGCTGCCGAGCGGGCAGCGTCGGCCAGCTCGAGGGTGGTCCGATAGCGCTGATCGGGGTCTTTGGCCATGCCTTTGGCGATCACGTTGTCGAACGTTTGCGGCACTCCGCGCCGGGCGACCGACGGCCTCGGCGGCGGCACCGTGAGGTGTGCGGTGACTTGCTGCTCCAGGCTGTTGCCTGGAAACGGCTGACTGCCGGTCAAGCACTCGTGCAGCACACAAGCCAACGCATAGATGTCTGCGCGGGCGTCGGCGCTGCCGCTGCCGAATCGCTCCGGTGCCATGTAGGCCCACGTGCCGATCATGCTGCCGGTATTGGTCAGCCCGGTCTGATCGACGCCGCGCGCGATTCCAAAATCGATCAGGTACGCGAAATCGTATTCGGCGACCAACACATTGGACGGCTTGACGTCACGGTGCACCAATCCCACGTTGTGCGCGGCTTGCAACGCCTTGGCCACCTGCTCAACGATCGTCACCGCCCGAGCAGGGTCCAACGGTCCCTGACCGAGGATGGCTTGTAGGTCGCGGCCCTCGATCAGCCGCATATCCACATACAGCCGTCCGTCAATCTCCCCGTAGTTGTGAATCGGTACCACGTGCGGCTCGTTGAGCTGCGCCGCCGCATGGGCTTCACGCCGGAACCGCTGATTGAACACGGCGTCGTGGGCCAATTGCGCGGGCAACACCTTGACCGCGACGATTCGGTCGGTCTCCGTGTCGCGGGCCCGCCACACTTCGCCCATGCCGCCGCGGCCCAGCAAGGTCATCAGCCGGTAGCGGCCGAATGAAGTTTCCTCCAACCAAGCCCCCCAACGGCGACGACGCGTCCAAACAAAGACAACTCACCATATGGTGCCGCAGCCCGCATTTACACGGCTTCGTGCATACGGCTGGAAGTGCCGATGCGTTACGTGAAGTCCAGCGCCTCGACCGTCGCGATCGGGCCTTCATGGGTGGGCCGGTTCGCGCCGCCGATGCAGTACACGGTGTTGCCGACCGCGGCGACCACCTCCGCGTGACGCGCGGTCGGCATCGGGGGCAGCGTGGTCCACTTGTTTTCGGCGATGTCGTACATTTCGGCGACGGCGAGCACCTGCGTCGGTTCCTCGCCGCCGACAGCCACGATCCGGCCATCGATGAATGCGGCACCGTAACTTCCGCGTGGAGTCGGCATGTTCACCAGCGAGGTCCATTTCCCGGATGACGGATCGAACCGGTCAAACTCCGCCGTGTTCTTATCGGCCGACAGGAACCGTCCGCCGATCGCGTACACGTAGGTGCCATCCGAGACCGCGGCCAGGTGTTCGCGTGGAATCGGCATGTCCCCCGCGTCCTTCCAGGAGTTCCCGTCGAACACCTCGGTCTGCGGGACGATCTTCTTGTCGTTCTGCCCGCCGACGACGACGAGTTTCTCGCCAACCACCGCTGCCGCCCCGCCGGCCCGAGCGTGGCCGAGGGGGGGTAAATCCACCCAACTGCCGCCGCGCAACGCGTACACCTTGTTCGACGCTTGCGCGATGTTGTCGGTCGCGCCCCCGATAACGACCACTTCACCGCGGTACATCGCCGCCGTCGCATGGTGCAACGGAATCGGCAAAGGCGGCTGCGTCTGCCACGTTCCGGTCTGCGGGTCGAAGCTCTGCACGGTCTGCAGCGTGGTCCCATGTTGCAGACCACCGGCCACCCAGATCTTGCCGTCCAGCACGGTCCAAGCCATCATCAACCGCGCGGTCGGCGCGTCGGGCAAGGATCGCCACTGCGACACCGGCTGAAGTTTTCGCGGTGCCAGCTTCACCGATTCCGCCGACGAGGTCACCTGACTGTCGCCGGCATCGGTCGACCCGCCGATGGCATACACCGACTTCTCCACCGCGGCGACCGCCATGCCGTGCCGCGCGGTTCCCATGTCCGGCAACGCTGCCCACGATTTAGCAGACAGATCGAACACCGCCACGCTCTTGAGGATCTGCCCCGCGGACACGCCCCCCGCCGCCACGAGACGTCCGTCGGCGATTGCCACGCCGAGGTCGCTGCGCGCCTGGGGAAGGGAAGGTAACGACGTCCAGGCGTTGGCGGCCGGGTCGTATGCCTCGACCGTTGCCAGGTCCGAGTTGCCGGTGGTGCCGCCAACCGCGTACACGAACTTGCCGTCCGACGCCCCGCTCAGCATCTGCCGCGGAGTCGGCATCGGGGCGCCGAGCGTCCAGGTAGTCCCGTCGAATATCTCGGTGGTTCTCACCAGCGCGCCGTTCGCGTCAACCCCGCCGGCGACGATGATGCGGTCGCCGACCACCGCGGCGGTCGCCGCAGCCCGGGGCTGCAACATGTGCGGCAGCTCCACCCAGTGACTGTTGACCACCCGCCACACCCGGTCGGTTGCGGCCTTCCCGTTGGCGCCGTCGGCCACGCCGCCGAGCACCACCGGGTTGCCCTGCCACGTCACCGACATTGCACGCTCAACCGGTGCCGGCAGGTCGTCGCCGCCCTTCCAGTTGTCGATGGCAGGGTCGTAGCCCTCGTGCCGCCCGCTGATAGCGCCGTCCCCACCAACGCCGCCGAAGATCCAGATCGTGCCGTCGGCCTGCGTGGTTGCCGCGGCAGTGCGGGCGACGCGGGCGTTCGTGATCGGCTGCCATTCGGCTTGCGCTTCGGTCGCGGTCGGCGGGGTGCCTGCGACGTTGGTGGTGCCCTTGCCGCCGTGCGACGTCACCAACACGACACCGCCAATCACCAACAGCACCACCGCGCCGACGGCCCCAGCGATAATCGCGATCGTTCTGCGATCCCACTTCTTCTTCGCGGGCGCAGACCAGTCAGGGAGCGGCCCCGGCTGGTCCCACTCACGCGCCGTAGCCTTTGTCCCGGCCGGACCATTCGGGGGGTTGACCATCGACACCCGGCTCGTCTGCGCCTCGCCTTCGCCGGTGGCCGCGCCTGCCAGGGAGCGCCGAGACGGGTCCGAGGGTTCAGGGCTGCTCGACGGAGGCGAAACCGGCGACACCGACGGATCAGCCTGGACGCCGAACTCGTGGGCAACGGTCGGAGTGCCTGCCGCGATCTCAGCGGTGGCGGTGGGAAGCGCCATCGAATCCGGTGGCAGCCCGTTGTGCCGCTGCGCCGCCTGCAGCTCGCGGCCGAAGTCCGCCGCCGACGCCGGCCGTTTCGCGGGGTCGAGCGACATCGCGTCCTCGATCGCTGTACACACGTCGTCCGGGATTCCCTTGGGGCGCAGATCGGGAACCGACGCCGACGTGATCCGCACAAACTGCGCAGCGATTTCCTCGCCGCTGCGGTGCTCGTGGGCGGCGGTGCCGGCGATAAGCGCGTAGATCGTGGCGCCGAGCGAGTACACGTCGGCCGCGACCGTCGGGTGGTTACCGGACAGCACCTCGGGTGCGGTGAAGGCGATCGTGCCGCTGAAGAACCCGGTCATCGTCTCGAATCCACCTGCGACCCGCGCGATCCCGAAGTCACTGAGTTGCGGTTCGCCGTAATCGGTCAACAGAACGTTGCCGGGCTTGATGTCGCGGTGCAACGTTCCCGCGTTGTGCGCGGTTTCCAGCGCCCCGCACAACTTGACTCCGACTCGCAGCGCTTCGGGCCATGGGATCGGGCCGCTCCGGCGCAGCCGCAGCGCCAGGGAGTCCGCGCCGTGATACGGCATCACGATGTAGGGCCGATTACTCGAGATCACGCCGACCTGCAGAATGTTCACGATGTTCGGGTGGCCGGAAAGCCCGCCCATCGCATAACCCTCGCGCAGAAATCGCTCGCGGGTCACCTCATCGAGATCTGACGCCAGCACCTTGATCGCGACGGTCCGGCCCAGCGAAGTCTGATAACAGCGGTAGACCTTGCCCGAGGCGCCGCGGCCGACCTCGCGGCCATCCGCGAATCCGGCGGCGGCCAACTCGTCAACAATCGCGCTCCATGGGGTGGGGCCGCCGTCCGTGCGTTCTCCAGCCATCTTGTGCCTCTCGACCCCAAATTGAAGGATGGTGTGGCCCGCAAATGTGGCGGTCAGCTAGCGTTCTGGCCGCATCGTACACAGCGAGAGTCCAGGATGCGCCCAAATTCGGCTGCCGGGGCGGCCCGATATCGACGGCCGCGGCCTTGCCGCTCAGCCGGGTAGGCGGCGGTGAACGAGTACTCCCGCGAGCACCGATGCGGCCAGCGCGATTGCGCCGAGGCGGATCCAGCTTGCGCTGGCATCCCCGTGGACCGTCTCATAGCCGATCTGCTGCTGCAGTGTCGCGTAGACCGTCTCGAGATCGTTGAGGTTGCCGGCATGGAACGGTTGACCGCCGGTGATCTCGGTGATCTTCTGCAGCGTCTCGTCGTCGACCGGCACCGGCACGTGCTGGTCGTTGATGTCGACATAGCCGTCCGGTGTTCCGAACGAGATCGTCGAGATTGGCACGCCCTGCTCCTTGGCGGCGCGGGCGGCGGTGTAGGCGCCCCTTGGCTGATCGGGGTCTGAAGGCACGGTCTCCTTGCCATCGGACTCGAGCACGATGCGCGCGGGCGCGGGCCGCCCATCTTCGCGACCCAGCACCGCGCCAACGGTCGCGATGGCCTGCAGCGCGGTGTAGATGCCTTCTCCGGTGGCCGTGCGGTTCTCCGCCTTGAGCGTGTCGATGGCCGCCTTCATCGCGTCGCGGTCAGTGGTGGGGGCGACGAGCAGGCTGGCGGTGCCGGCGAAAGCAACCAGTCCGAGGTTGATGCCCGGCGTGAGTTCGTCGGTGAACTGCTTGCCGGCCTCCTTGGCTGCCGCGAGCCGACTCGGCGCGACATCGTCGGACACCATCGACTCCGAAACGTCGATCACGAGCATCACGACCGCGCGATTACGCGGAATGCGCACCGCGTCGGTCGGTCCGGCCATCGCAGTGGTCAGCAGCGCCAGCGCCGCAATGAGCAGCGCCGCCGGCACGTGTCGCCACCGGGTCGACCGCTTGGGGGCCACCCGTTCGAGCACATCCATGTTGGCGAACCGCATCACCCGCTTGCGCCGAGCGCGTTGGACAACGAGGTACAGCCCGATCACCGCGAGGATCACCACGATATAGAGGAAGAACCATCCGTTCGCGAAACCGGACAACGTCAAGGGACCCAGCAGGGGCACGTTCATGGCACGGACACTAGGCTTCCTCTCGGTGGCTCTTGCCAGGCTGTCCCATCTTTCAGAGTTGTGCAAGCGTTTGACTGTCTCTAGCGTTTCGGGTCTACTTGTGCCGATGGCTGTCGGCGTCGGGGCGACGCAGTCCGGCATGCGATTGGAGGTGCCCAGTGCCTGAGCGAAGTAGCTCGTTCCGCCACGCAGGTACGCGGGCCCGCGCATTCGGGAAAGAGCTCGGTTAGCCGCCCTCCGCGTGGAGACTCGCCCCGAATCTAGCTGTAAACGCAATCCCTGCAATCTATCTCGATACAGTGTCGTGCTGAGACCGCTCGCCGCAGTGAGCCCATCGCGGAGTGGCTAAGGAGGACAAAGTGAGTACAACGCACACCGGTTCCGGCACCGGTTCCGGCACCGGCCGGCCGGTGATTCATCTCTCACAGCTGTTGCGAGCGCCGGTGCTGGCCCGATCGGGTGACGAGGTGGGCCGCGTCGACGACGTGATCGTCCGGCTGCGGGGGGCCGACCAGTATCCGCTGGTGACCGGGATCGTTGCCGGGGTCGGCGGCCGGCGCATCTTCGTCGGCAGCGAATCGATTCACGAATATGCGGTGAACCGAGTGGTGTTGGCCAAGAACAAGATTGACCTTCGCAGTTTCGAGCGCCGCGAGGGTGAGGTACTGCTGCGAGCCGATGTGCTGGGACATCGGCTGATCGACGTGGCCGCCGTCGAGCTGGTGCGCGCGTATGACGTGGAGCTGGAGGACACCGGCGAAGGGTGGGTGCTGGCACGGGTCGACACTCGCCGGCCACCCAGGCTGTTCGGGTTGATCAGAGGATCAGGCGGGCAGTCGGCACGGGATTGGAAAGCCTTCGAGCCGTTGATCGGCGACACCCGGTCGCGGGCCGTGCGGCGGCTGTCGGGCCGGTGGGGCGAGTTCAAACCTGCCGAGATCGCCGATCTGCTGGAGGACGCCGACAAGGCCGAGGGCGGCGAGATCCTCGAAGAGGTACGCAGCGACCCGGAGCTGGAAGCGGACGTGTTCGAGGAACTCGACCCCGACAAGGCCAGGCGGCTCCTCGGCGACATGCCCGACGCCGAAGTCGCCGCCCTGCTGGGCCGGATGCGCGCCGACGATGCCGCCGACGCCATCGCCGACCTTCGCCAGTCGCGCCGCCGGCGCGTGCTGGACCTGATGCCCGCACCCCAGCGCACCAAGGTGATCACGCTGATGGGGTTCAACCCGGACAGTGCCGGCGGGTTGATGAACGTCGACTTCGTCTCGTGCGTAGCCGCCACCACCGCAGCGGAGGCGCTCGCGCTGATCGCCTCTGCTCGGGCAGTGCAGCCCGAAGCGCTGATCAAAGTGCACGTTCTCAACGACGACAAGCGCCTGATCGGAGTGGTGTCCGTGGTCTCCCTGCTGCAGGCAGAACCTACGGAAACCGTTGCGGTGCTGATGGATTCGGACCCCGTGCGGGTGACGGCCGATGCCGACCTCACCGACATCGCGCTGTTGATGGCCGATTTCAACCTCTATTCCATCCCGGTGGTCGACGACGACGACCGGGTGCTAGGGATTGTCACCGTCGATGACGTGCTCGAGGCGACCATCCCGGAGGACTGGCGCCGTCGCGAACCGGCGCCGCGCCCGTCCCGCGAGATCAGCCAGCCCGTCGATGAGGGAGACGCGCGGCGCGGGGGCGAGGGACCGTGACCACCGACGACCACAGGACCCTCGGTCCCGACGACAGTCCGCGCGCCGCCGTGCTCGACAGCGCGCATCTGGGCGACATCGAGGGTGCGTTCGGCCGCATCAGCGTCAGCGAGGAGGACCGGGCCCGCACGCTCAAGACCCGGCTGGTGACCCTGCTGGCCATCGTGGGCCCGGGGATCATCGTGATGGTCGGCGACAACGACGCGGGTGGTGTGGCCACCTACGCGCAGGCCGGACAGAACTACGGTTACTCCCTGCTGTGGGTGCTGTTGCTTCTCATCCCGGTGCTGATCGTGAACCAGGAGATGGTAGTCCGGTTGGGCGCGGTCACCGGGGTCGGGCACGCCCGGCTGATCAACGAGCGCTTCGGCCGCGGGTGGGGCTGGTTCTCCGTGGGCGACCTGTTCCTGCTCAACTTCTTGACCATTGTCACCGAGTTCATCGGGATCACGCTGGCCGCCGACTACTTCGGCCTCTCCAAATACATCGTGGTGCCCACCGCAGCGGTCGCGCTGATCGCGATCATGGCCACCGGCAGCTTCCGGCGGTGGGAGCGGGCCATGTTCGTGTTCATCGCGATCACACTGCTGCAGATCCCGATGTTGCTGATGTCCCATCCCCAGTGGGGACACGCCGCGAAATCCTTCGTCGTGCCGACCATCTCGGGTGGAATCACGTCGGATGCGGTGCTGTTGATCATCGCCATCGTGGGTACCACCGTGGCCCCTTGGCAGCTGTTCTTTCAGCAGTCCAACATCGTCGACAAGCGCATCACCCCGCGCTTCATCGGCTATGAGCGCGCCGACACGGTGCTGGGTGCTTTCGTGGTGGTGATCGGTGCGGCCGCGCTGGTGATGACCGGCGACTGGGCGGCGCGATCCACTGGCTCTGTCGGCGGTTTCACGGATGCCGGCGCCATCGCGCGGTTGCTCGGCCAACACAGCAGCGTCCTCGGCACGCTGTTCGCGATCGTGCTGTTGGACGCCTCCATCGTCGGGGCGGCTGCGGTCACCCTGGCCACCAGCTACGCCTTCGGGGACGTGTTCGGCATCAAACACTCTCTGCACCGCGGCTTCTCCGATGCCAAACAGTTTTACCTGTCCTACATCGCCATGGTCGCGCTGGCCGCGGCGATCGTCCTTATCCCCGGCGCCCCATTGGGTTTGATTACCACCGCAGTGCAAGCCCTGGCCGGGCTGCTGCTGCCCAGCGCCAGCGTGTTCCTGCTGTTACTGTGCAACGACCGGGAAGTGTTGGGGCCGTGGGTGAACCGGCGCTGGCTGAATTGGCTGGCCGGGCTCATCGTCGGGGTGCTGTTGCTGCTGTCGGGAATTCTGATGGCCACCACCTTGTTTCCGCACATCAACGTCGTTGCGGTCAGCGGCTACCTCATGCTGGCCATGGTCGTCCTCGCCGCGGGCGCAGGTCTGTTGTTGCACTGGATGACCCGCCGCCAACCCACACCGCCGGAGCCGGCACCGGCGCGCCCCGTTGATCCCACCACGTGGCGGATGCCACAGCTGGCCCTGCTGCAGCCGGTGACTTGGTCGGCCGGCACCCGCCTCGGGATGATCGCGTTGCGCGCCTATCTGGTCGCCGGTGCGCTACTGCTGGTGGTCAAGGCCATCCAGGTCAGTCGCGGATGAGGCTGTGCGAGCGGCCTTTTCAAACGGGCAGTCGTCGGTTGATCGTCAGCGCGAGCAGCACAGCGATGGTCGCGCACAGCACGGCGAGGCGCAGCCAGCCGGCGCTGGCGGGGCCGGGCACGCTCTGGTAGCCAACCTGGTCTTGCACCGCGGCGTAGCTTCGGTTGAGTTCGTCGACGTTGGTCGCCTTGTACGACTGACCGCCCGACATTTGAGCGATGTGCTGGAGCATCTCGGGATCCACCGGAACAGGCAGCCGCTGATTCTCAACCTCGACAAAGCCGTTGGTGGTGCCGAACGAGATAGTGGATACCGGCACGCCTCGGTCTTTCGCGGCGCGAGCGGCGGTATACGCTCCGCGCGGATTGTTGGGGTTTCCCGGCTTGTTCTCCTTGCCATCCGACAGCAGCACGATGCGCGCGGGAGGTGGGGTCGCATTGCTACTGAGAACCGCGGCGACCGTGGCGATGGAATCCAGTGCGCTGAAGAGGGCCTCACCGATGGCGGTGGAGTTGTCCGGTCGCAGATTGTCCAGGGCAGCGATCGTCGCCTCGTGCTGCGCCGTCGGGGACACGAGCACGTTGGCAGTTCCGGCAAACGCGATCAGGCCGAGGTTCACACCGGGTGTCAGCTCTCTCGCGAACTTTTTGGCGGCCTCCTTCGCCGCGTCGAGGCGGCTGGGCGCAACGTCTGTGGCGCGCATGGATTGCGATACGTCGATTGCCAGCATGATCACCGCCCTATTGCGCGGAATGCGAGTGGTGCGGGTCGGCCCGGCGAGCGCGACCGTCAACAGCAACAACGCGATCAGCAGCATGGCGATCGGCACGTGCCGCAATCGGGATTCACGCTTTGGAACGACGGTGTCGGCCAACTCGGGATCGGTGAACCGGCGCATCCGTCGACGGCGCCGGATCTGGGCCAGTACATACAGCCCCAGCAATCCGATCGGCACGAGCGCGAACCCCAACAACCACGAGTGCTGGAATCCCGATAGCGACATCGCACCGAAACCGGGCACTGTCATCGCGTCTATCCGGGGCGCCGTCATCGCCGTGAAACCGTCGAATGACACGCTGACGACGGTACCCGAGTGGCAGGGTGAACAATTCTGCGAAGCTCGCGCGTCAGCTGTGCTGCGGTAGGCCCGCCCGTCGGACGAGGTCGATGAAGGCCTGGGCTGCTGCGTCCACGCCGGCGTCGTCGTCGGTGGCGACCAGGTCCAGCAGCAGTCCGCGGATGACGGCCAGACCCAGGCGCGGAAGGGCAGGGTCGATCGTGGCGCCTGATACTGCGTCGGCGTCAGCCAGCCAGGCGTCTACGGCTGCGGGCACCAAGCGGGCGTAGGGCTCCTCGCCCTGCGCTCCTCGGGAGTAGCACTCGAAGAAGAGCCGCTCGAACGGGCGCAGCTCGGGACGGCGAACGTCGGCCCACATCGCTTCGATGGCCAGCGCCGGCTCTGCGGGCAGGTCGCGGAGGACCGCCATCTGGCGGTGCTCGACCTCTTCGACGATAGCCAGCAGCAGTTCGCCTCGAGAGCCGAAGTGGTGCAACAGCATTCGGTGGCTGGTGCCGACTGCTTCGGCGACCTCGCGCAGCGAGCGGTCGCCGATGCCGGCTTCCGCGAACTCCGCGACGAGCGCGTCGAGCAGTTCGCGGCGCCGCCCGACGTCAGGAGGCCGGGCCATCGATTTGTTGGCGCTGCTCGCTGCGCGCCTTGAGGCCCTGCGCCTCGAGCTCGAGGTACCGCTTGGTCATCCCGTGCATGAGCCGGCCGATGAGCGCGCCGACTGCGCCGCGTTGGTCGAGCTGCTGCCGAACGAGCGTGTGACCGTCGGCCTGCGGGACCACATCGTGGCGCGCGGAAGTCGAGCCGCCGCCCGGGGATCGTTGCACCCAGGTCCAGCTGGCGCCGGGATTCACCTCGGTGACCTCCCACACCAGCTTCGGCATGCGGGGCTGCTTGATCTCGAATCGCTTGCCGACGGCGAGGCCGGGCCCGTCGAGAGCGACCAGGCGGGTGACCGAGGCGGTCCACTCCGGCCAGCGCTCTACGTCGCTGAAGACGTCCCACACCAGCGAGGCCGGTGCTGCGATCTCGACGCTGCTGTAAGTTTTCATGTACCAAATGGTACACGCTTGGTCGCGTTCGTCGAGTGGTCGGTGCGAATGCGCAATCCGAGCCATCGGTCGTGGGCGTTGAATTAGGGTCGCGAATTAGGGTCGTGCACCCAAATCGGTCCACCTGGAGCCTGTTACAGGTGTGGTCAATCAGCCACTGCGTGCCAGCCCCGCTCGTACAGCTCGTACAAAAGGAAAGGGATGACAGGAAAGGGATGACGAAGGGATGACGTCGTGACCGGTGTGCGTGATCGTCTGGTGGATCGAGCGCGTGGAATGCGCGACCTGGTGCGTTCTGAGGCCGGGGAGTCCGAGCGACTGCGCACGCTCACGCCGGCGATCGTCGACGAGATGTGGGCCAGTGGCCTGATGCCTTCGTTCAACCCGGCGGCGGCGGGCGGGGTCGAACCGTCGTTTGCCGACATGATCGAGACGTTGATTGAAATGGCCTGGCAGGACGGCTCTTTCGGCTGGATCGGCATTGCGAACCTGCCGTCGGCGTTCGCCGCCGCGGCCTATCTACCCGATGAGGGTTTTGCGGAGTTGTTCACCAAAAACGACAACCACATCGCCATCGGGGGTCAGTTCTTCCCCAACGGCCGGGGCACGGTCGTCGAGGGTGGGTACCGGCTGACCGGTGCGTGGAACTTCGGCTCCGGCACCGGACACTCGGCGTACATCGCCGCCGGCTTCATGCCAATGGACGACGGCCAGATGCGCTGGGTCAGCGAGGGCGTTCCCGAACTGCGGGTCGCGTTCGTGCCTCGAGACGAGATCACCTTCACCGACGGCTGGTTTGTCCAGGGGCTCAAAGGCACTGGCTCCTACGACTACAACGCCCAGGGCGTGTTCGTGCCGCAGTACAGAACGATGGAGTTGTTCACTCGCGAGCCTTTCCGTGGTACCTCGGCGGCCACCCGGATGGGCCTGATGCCCGTCACCGCCGCCGGTCACGCGTCGTGGGCACTCGGGGTCGCCAAGAGCATGCTCGATGATGTCGAGGAACTCGCCGCCACCAAGGTGCGGATGAGCGACATGGCGACGCTGGCCAGCCGTCCGACGTTCCAAAAGGGCCTCGCGCACCACGTTGCGGCGTGGCGGGCCGCCCGGCTTCTGGTGCTCGACGCGTTCACGGGGGCCGAGGCCGAGGTCGCCGCGGGCAACGACCTGACGCCCGGAATGCGAGCCGACATGCGCGTGGCCGCGGTGTACGCCACCGACACGGCCAGGGCATGTGTGGAGTGGGCCCATCTCGCGGCCGGCACGACCTCGATCCGCGAGGGCAGCCGCCTCGAGCGCGCGTTCCGCGACATGTATACCGGCAGCCAACACGCGTTCATCAGCGAGAAGGTGGCGATCGACGTGGCGCAGATCTGGCTCGGTATCACCGAGGACCAGTACGGGCTCTGACGGTCATGACCGTTTCGACCGCACACCCGCCGCCGTCGGGCCGCGCTGAGACCCGCCGGGCCATCTGGAACACCATCAGGGGATCGTCGGGCAACCTCGTCGAGTGGTACGACGTCTACGTCTACACCGTCTTCGCCCCGTATTTCGAGAGCCAATTCTTCGACGAGGCCGATCAGAACTCGACGATCTACATCTACGCGATCTTCGCCGTCACGTTCGTGACCCGACCGATCGGATCGTGGTTCTTCGGCCGCTTCGCGGACCGTCGCGGCCGCCGGGCCGCGCTGACGTTCAGTGTGTCGTTGATGGCGGCCTGCTCGCTGATCGTCGCGCTGGTGCCGGGCAGGTCGAGCATCGGTGCCGCGGCGCCGATCATCCTCATCGTGGCGCGGTTGGTGCAGGGGTTCGCAACCGGAGGCGAGTATGGCACCTCGGCGACGTACATGTCGGAGGCGGCGACGCGGGAGCGGCGCGGGTTCTTCTCGTCGTTTCAGTATGTGACGTTGGTGGGCGGTCACGTGCTGGCCCAGTTCACGCTGCTGATCGTCGAGGCGGTCTTCAACGATGAGCAGATTCACCAGTTCGGTTGGCGCATCGGCTTCGCCGTCGGTGGCATGGCCGCGGTGGTGGTGTTCTGGTTGCGGCGCACGATGGACGAATCGCTCAGCGAGGAAACCCTGGCCGCAGTCAAGGCCGGCGAGGACCGGGAGGCCGGCTCGATGCGTGAACTGTTGACGCGCTATTGGAAGCCGCTGCTGCTGTGCTTCTTTATCACGCTGGGCGGCACGGTCGCGTTCTACACCTACAGCGTCAACGCACCCGCGATCGTCAAGGCCGCCTACACGTCGCAGGCAATGACCGCCACCTGGATCAACCTGGCCGGGCTGATCTTCCTGATGGCGCTGCAGCCCGTCGGGGGAATGATCAGCGACAAGGTAGGACGCAAACCGCTTCTGCTGTGGTTCGGCTTCGGTGGGCTGTTCTACACCTACATCCTCATCACCTATCTGCCCGAAACGCGTTCGCCGATAACGTCGTTCTTGTTGGTGGCGGTGGGCTACGTGATTCTGACCGGATACACGTCGATCAACGCGCTGGTGAAGTCCGAGCTGTTCCCCGCACATGTGCGGGCGCTCGGCGTCGGGGTTGGCTACGCGCTGGCGAATTCGATCTTCGGCGGCACCGCGCCGCTTGTGTACCAGGCGCTCAAGGCGCGCAACGAGGTGCCGTTGTATATCGCGTATGTGACCGCGTGCATAGCGGTGTCGTTGATCGTCTACCTGTTCTTCATCAAGAACAAGGCCGCCACGTACCTCGACCGGGAGCAGGGGGCCGCGTTCGGCTGACGCGCCAGCCGGCGAGCGGTGGTGTTCCGATGCGGGACAACAAAGAACGGGCGCCCTTCCGGGCGCCCGTTCTCGCTGTCGTCTCTCGCCTTTGTCAGAGGCGCTATCGCGACTTGTGGGGGTTCTGGTAGGTGCCGTACGCCGTCTGACCAGTGGTCGGGTAGGCAGGCGCGGTGATGTTGTCTTGCCCGTTGCCTGATGGGATCGCGGCGGCGGGGGCGGCCAGGCCAATCGTGAGGGCGGCCAGCGCGCTCGCTGCCAGTGCGGCAAATGTGACGTTCTTCCTCATCGTCTTTCCTTCCTGTTCACAGGGTTCAAACAGGAAGGTTGGAGCGTTTAGTTCCAGGTTGGCTGGAAGTTATCCAGGCATGGCAGGAACGCGCCGGTGACGTGGTCTCGTTACAGCTCGCCGGGGTCGTCAGGCACGTCCACGGCGTGCTGCTGCAGCGTTTCCAGTGGCACCACCTCGCGGGTGGACTCATGGGTGGCGGCAAGCACAACCGGCGCGGCGCAGCCGTCTTGGTGGGCCCGCAGCCAGTTGACGGCGGTGACGCACCAGCGGTCACCGGGCACGAGGCCGGGGAAACGGTACTGCGGCATCGGCTTCGTGAGATCGTTGCCGATGGAGCGCTGGTGCTGCAGGAACTCGGCGGTCACGACAGCGCAGATGGTGTGCCGTCCGATGTCCTCGGGCCCCGTTGAGCAGCAGCCGTCACGGTAGAAGCCGGTGAGCGGATCATCGCTGCACGGTTCAAGCGGGCCGCCGAGCACGTTGCGATCTGCCACCAGTTCAGTATGAACCGGCGCGGCGGTCAATCGCTGAGGTTCACCCGGCCGACGATCAGCGGATCGGGCTCCCCGACGATCTCGTGGTCCTTGCCGTCATAGTCGAACTTAGCGAGCAAGTGCCGCATGGCATTAACCCGCGCACGTTTCTTGTCGTTGCTCTCGATGACGATCCACGGCGCGTGGTCGGTGTCTGTCGCGTGGAACATCTCCTCTTTGGCAGCGGTTTAGGCGTCCCACTTGTCCAGCGACGCGAGGTCCATTGGCGAGAGCTTCCACTGCCGGACGGGGTCGACCTGCCGGATCGCGAAGCGGGTGCGTTGCTCGGCGGGCGATACCGAAAACCACAGCTTGGTCAGGCTGACCCCGTCGCTGTGGAGCATCTGTTCGAAAAGGGGGGCCTGCTCCATGAACTCGCAGTGCTGCTCGGGGGTGCAGACCCCATCACCCGCTCGACGCCTCCGCGGTTGTACCAGGACCGGTCGAAGAACACCATCTCTCCGGCGGCGGGCAGGTGGTTGACGTAGCGATGGAAGTACCACTGCGTGCGCTCACGGTCGGTCGGCTTCTGAGATTTAACCAATGGTTGGGAAACGATCGGTGGCGGCCGCATGAACGACGGGTGCGTGTTGCGGACGGTGGCGGACAACACGGTTTACACCCGGAGTAGGGTTGAAATCGGTGTCCTCTTAGTCAGCGAATAGACGAAAGGCCAATCATGCCAAAGAAATCCGAGTACTCGCAGGGCACGCCTTGTTGGGTCGACCTGCAGACCACTGATCAGTCGGCCGGCAAGCAGTTCTATGCCTCGCTGTTCGGGTGGGGCTACGACGACCAACAGTCCCCGGGCGACGGGGGCGTGTACTCGATGGCGACGCTGAACGGAGAAACCGTGGCCGCTATCGCGGCGATGCCACCGGGCGCCCCGGACGGGATGCCGCCGGCGTGGAACACGTACATCGCGGTGGACAACGTCGACGCGGCGGTCGCCAACGTGGGTCCCGCGGGCGGCCAGGTAATGATGCCGGCCTTCGACATCGGCGACGCCGGCCGGATGGCGTTCGTCGCCGACCCGACCGGAGCAATCGTGGGGCTGTGGCAGGCCAACCAGCACATCGGCGCGACCTTGGTCAACGAGTCGGGTGCGGTCATCTGGAACGAATTGATCACGGACAAACCGGATTCGGCGCTGGCGTTCTACGAGGCGGTGCTCGGGATCACGCACTCCACGATGGAAATGGCTCCCGGCGAGCAGTACAGGATCCTCAAGGCCGGGGGAGTGGACGTCGGCGGCTGCATGGAACCCCCGATGCCGGGTGTTCCCAACCATTGGCAGGTCTACTTTGCGGTCGATGACGCCGACGCCACCGCGAGCAAGGTGTCCGCGGAGGGTGGACAGGTCATTGCCGAACCATTCGACATTCCGTCGGTGGGTCGGTCGGCCGTGCTGAGCGACCCGCAGGGCGCGGTGTTCAGCGTGTTGAAACCCACTCCGCCCCAGTAAAGGGCGAGGCCCGGGTCTACGCGGGTCTACACGGCGAGTTCGGCGGTTCCTGTTACCTGATTCACACCGCGGTTACCTGATTCACGTCGCGGTCGGTTCACACCCGGGTTACCGTTTCCGCGTGAGTAACGGGGGGCGTGCGGTCGCGGGGTCGGTGGACGCTAGCGCCGACGTTGCGCAGGCGCATGTCTTTCACGCGTTGTTGTCTCAGCGGCGGGCGGCGCTGTGTGACCGCCTCGATCAGCAGGCGGTCACATTGGCGCGGCATGAACGGACCCACGACTCTGCCGGTGTCCGGCGTAAGAGGTTACGGATCAAAGAGATTGGCGCTGAGATTCGCGATATCGACCGCATGGTGCAGAGGTTGACGGCCCAACTGTTAGGGGAAGCGCAGAAGCGGCATTCATAGTTTCCCGGCGAAGAGTCAGCGCGGCCCGGCGCTCACCCGAGCAACATCGATCAGTGGGCCGCAACGAACGTCGAACCGTTCGCGCACCGTGTCCAGGGTGCGGCGCAGGTGCGGGCGTTGCCGGCGGTGCGTGAGCACCGACTTCACCAGGGCCACCACGCGGCGTGGCATCGGAAACCAGCGATCGAAGTCGAGTCCGCAGCCGAGGAACACGCTGGCCGGGACGTTGTCGGCGATGAGGCTGAGGTTGTACTGGACGAGCGACATGAGCGTGTACGGGAACGCGGCCCGCGCCTTCGCCCGCATGTCCTCTGCGTCGAGTTCATACAGCGGGATGTCCATGATCTTGCCCAAGAACAGTAAGTGCGTCAGGTAGTAGCCCATGTACGACGTCAAATGCATTGTGGCAGAACGCGGCTGAATCGAGAGCACCGCTCCGCTGGCCGACACGTACGGCTCGTAGCGATGGTCACCGGGCTTGAAATAACCGGTGCAATTCACTATCCAGCTGCCCGGTTGGATCGCTTTGGTAGCACCGCTGCGAAACACCAGGTCCGTCGTGCCGTTGCGGTCGACGGCATCCACCAGGTGGTCCATGATCACGTCGTCAAGGCCGGCGGCGATCGTTTTGTTCTCCGATTCGGACAGCACGCCCAGCAGGAAGTTACCTGTCTCGGGGGTCAACCAGGTGCCGTAGTTAGCGCGAAACCAGCCGGCGACCTCTGCCTCGTTGGTCCCGTCGAAACGACGGGCCGTTTCCACGCCGAGACTGCTGAAAAGCCTGCCGTCCCACCATCGCCTGGCCCCCGTCGGCAGGACCCGGTCGCGATTCGTGAAGTATGTGCCCGAACCTGCCACGAGGTTCACCTCGCGGCCGGGGCAGTCGGTGATCAGCGCGTGGGCAGTATCCATCCCGGTCTTGCCGCCACCAATGATCCACACCGGGGCGTCGCTCTCGCGCATCTCGCCCCGTCGCATGTCGCAGAAGTCGGGAGACACCGACACGACACGCTCGCTGGAGATCTCGAGTGGGTCGTTGGGCACAACTCCGAAGCCGTACGCCTTGATCAATCGCTTCGCCTCGACCACCACAAGCCGGCCGGCCGAGGATCTGCCGGTGATCCGCACCTTCCCGTCGACTTCTTCATCGGACTCCATCACCCAGCCGAAGAGCTCGTCGACCTGCACCCGCTGCTTGATGACGTTGAGGCAGTGTTCAAGGTGGTCGAGCACCTCGCCCTTGGTCGCCAAATAGGACCGATCCTGACCGAGGGTCCACCCGATGTTCCCTGCGGTGAACATGGGATGCGGCTGGTGCAGCCGCACGTACGGGTAGGTATCGACCCACATGCCGCCGACGCGTTCCCTGCGGTCGACCAGAATGACCTTCTGATCGCGAGATAGGTATCGGCTGGCGACGAACAGGGCATTCAGCCCGGCGAGGCCGGCCCCCACGATGCAGACGTCGCAGCTCTGCGCCGCGACGTCCGGCGGTGTAACGCCGGAGGGCTGGAGTCCGGGCATCGCCGCCCCTTTCGTCGCGTTTGAACCTACCTACCCCGGCAAAACGTTGCATCAGTAAGAGACGTTGCATCAATAAGAGCCGAAAGGAGGTCGAGATGAACTTGTTGCTGGTGGCGTGCATCTTCGCGGTGGTCCCGGTGGCCAGTCTTGGCCTCATCGAGGTGCAGTCGCGGCTCGAACGCCGGGAACAGCGCCGGCACGCGGAGGACTAACGTAGAGAACCGTCAACAAACGGAGGGCAGAGCCACGACAGTCACCACCGTCGACGCCGGACCTCACCAGGTCAGCCGGTCGGTCGACATCCCCGCTCCCGCGGCCGAGTTGTTCGCGCTGGTTGCCGACCCGCGCCGCCACCATGAGGTCGACGGTTCGGGCACCGTCCGCGACAACATTCGTGGGCCCGCGCCGCTCCAGTTGGGTTCGCGGTTCTGCACCAAGATGAGGATGTTCGGGCTGCCCTATCGCATCACCAGCAAAGTGACCGCTCTGCAGCCCGACCAATTGATCGAATGGCGTCATCCGGTTGGTCATCGGTGGCGGTGGGAGTTTGCCGCGATCTCGCCGACCAGCACCCGTGTCACCGAGACGTTCGACTACAGCGACGCCGGGCCTGTGAAGAACCGGCTGAGGTATTACGAGGCAACAGGTTTTGCCAAGCGCAATGCCGCCGGCATCGAAGCCTCGTTACGCCAACTCCGCGACCGGTTCAGCCGCTGACCGCGCGTCAGCCCGCGAACCACGCCGTCGTCACCGTGTGTCTTATCGGAACCGGGAACGGGGTGGGACGCGGACCCAGCTGGCCAACGAACACCGCCCACAGCGGCTGCGTCCGGTCGATCGCATCGGCAGGATTCCAATCGGGCGGAGCCAGCACCCCGATGTTGCGCCCACACCCGTAGATCGGGACCGTCTCGTCGGCCCGGCCGCCCAAGTCGACGCCGTTGGGAAGGATGCAACGGGTGCCGTCGTCAAGCTGCATCGCGAACGGCATCGGCGACGCCGGGGGAGCTACCGCCGGCAGCGCGCCCGGAGACGGGAAGCGCCGAAGCGCCTTCGACCACGGGTCACTGAGGCACAACAGCGACGCGGACGCCGGCCAACACACCTCGGCGGCCGCCTCGGGCGGATCGCAGGTGTAGATGTCGTTCGTCACCGCGGCCGGCGACGGGTCGGAGCACCCGGCGAGGTTGGGCGACGCCTGCCGATTCATCACGTGGTAGCCGTTGATCGGCTGACCGCTCGCGTTGACCGCCACGACGTTGATGACATTCGTCGCGTTCGCGTCCGCGCCGGCGTTTCCCGCCGCCTGCAGCGCGATAACGGCAACGAACATCAGCGCAGCCGAAGCTCGTAACCCGCCATGAGCCCACTCACGCATGACGTCGGCCCCCTTCGTGACGAGTACCAGCCTTGCGGATCGGCGCCGCTCATGCAGGCGATTGGGCCGATGGCTAGGCTCGGCGACGTGAAGGCAGTCACCTGCACCAACGCGAAACTCGAAGTCGTCGACTGGGGTAACCCAATTCCGGGCAAGGGTCAATTGCTCGTCGACATCCTCCGGTGCGGCATCTGCGGTTCGGATCTGCATGCGCGTCACCACTGCGACGAGCTTGCCGATGTGATGGCCGAGTCCGGCTACGACGCATTCATGCGGTCGGATCAGAAGGTCGTGTTCGGGCACGAGTTCTGCGGCGAGGTCGTCGACCACGGTCCCGGCACGCGCAAGACGCCGCGGACGGGCACGCCGGTCGTCGCGCTGCCGCTGCTTCGGCGTGGCAAAGAGGTGCACGCAATTGGCCTGTCGACCTCGGCGCCGGGCGCATACGCCGAGCAGATCGTCGTCGAGCAATCGCTGGCGGTCCCGGTCCCGAACGGGTTGGCACCCGACGTGGCCGCGCTTACCGAGCCGATGGCCGTCGGCTGGCACGCCGTCCGCCGCGGCGAGGTCGGCAAGGGCGATGTCGCGATCGTGATTGGCTGCGGACCAATTGGGCTCGCCGTGATCTGCATGCTCAAGGCGCACGGCGTCCGCACGGTGATCGCGAGTGACCTCTCGCCCGGCCGGCGCGCACTCGCGACGGCGTGCGGCGCGGACACCGTCGTCGACCCCGCGCAGGACTCGCCCTACGCGGCGGCCGGCGGCCACGGGCACCTCGAGTCGCCGATCGACGCTTTCGAGCTGGCGCTCGGCACGATCGAAAAACTTCACAAGCTGCGGCTGCCGTGGTGGCACGTTTGGCGCGTTGCCGAAGCCGCCGGCGCGGCAACGCCCAAGCACCCGGTCATCTTCGAATGTGTCGGCGTTCCTGGCATTATCGAAGGCATCATCACCAGCGCACCGCTGTTCTCGCGCGTCGTGGTCGTCGGCGTGTGCATGGGCGCGGACCACATCCGACCATCGATGGCCCTCAACAAAGAGATCGACCTGCGGTTCGTGCTCGGCTACACGCCGCTCGAATTCCGCGACACACTCCACATGCTCGCGGACGGCAAAGTGAACGGCGCGCCTGTCGTGACCGGCACCGTCGGGCTGCCCGGAGTCGAGGCCGCCTTCGACGCGCTCGGCGACCCCGAGGCCCACGCCAAGATCTTGATCGATCCGAAGAGCAACGCTGCGAGCCCGCAAAGGAGCTGACCATGGACACCTTGCAGACCCCGGATTCCCGCTTCGAGAACCTGCCGGGCTACCCGTTCGCGCCGAATTACCTCGACGTGGTGGCCAGCGACACCGACAAAGTGCGCATGCACTACGTCGACGAGGGACCGTCGGACGGCCCGCCAATCGTGTTGCTGCACGGCGAACCGACCTGGAGTTACCTGTACCGCACCATGATTCCGCCGCTCGTCGAGGGCGGCCACCGCGTGCTCGCGCCCGACCTGATCGGATTCGGCCGCTCCGACAAACCCCGCCGCGTCGAGGACTACTCCTACCTGCGTCACGTCGAATGGGTGACGTCGTGGTTCGACAGCCTCGATCTGCGCGAGGTCACGCTCGTCGGGCAGGACTGGGGATCGTTGATCGGTCTGCGTATTGCCGCCGAGCAGAGTGACCGGATCGCGCGAATCGTGGTGGCGAACGGGTTCCTGCCGGCCGGTCAGCAGCCCGCGAACACGGCGTTCCGGGCGTGGCGCGCGTTCGCGCGCTATTCCCCGGTGCTGCCGGCCGGCCGCATTGTGGCGTTCGGCACCGTCACCACGGTTCCGGCCGATGTACGGGCCGGATACGATGCGCCCTTCCCGGGCAAGAGCTTTCAGGCAGGGGCCCGGGCGTTCCCTCGGCTGGTGCCGACCGAACCCGACGATCCCGCGATACCGGCCAACCGCGCCGCGTGGGACGCGCTCGGCCAATGGCGAAAGCCGTTCCTCTGCGTGTTCGGCGCCCGCGACCCGATACTCGGCCGTGCGGACAAACCGTTGATCGCGCACGTGCCCGGTGCGGCAGGCCAGCCACACGCCCGGATCAACGGCGGCCATTTCATCCAGGAGGACTGCGGGCCGGAGCTGGCCGAGCGCATCGTGTCGTGGAAGCCCGCTGAATCATGCTGACGCGACACGAGATCACCGAACAGATCGTCATCGCCCGACTGCAGAAGGGCCTGACGTGGCAGCGGCTGGCGGACGCCATCGACAAACCGGTCGTGTGGACCGCCGCCGCATTGCTCGGGCAGCAGCCGATCCCCGCCGAGTTGGGCAAGGTGCTGGTCGAGATGCTCGGTATCGACCAGTCGGCGGTACCGGTGCTGGCGGCGGTGCCGATGCGTGGTGGGCTCCCGACGGCTGTCCCCACCGATCCGACCATCTACCGCTTCTACGAGGTGCTGCAGGTTTACGGCGGCGCGATCAAGGAACTCATCCACGAGCAGTTCGGCGACGGCATCATGAGCGCGATCAACTTCAGCGTCGATGTCCAGAAGAAACCGCACCCCGCGGGCGACCGCGTCGTGGTCACGCTCGACGGCAAGTTTCTGCCCTACGACTGGACTGCGGCGGAGGGCTGATCCGGTTACCGGGCTGAGGGAATCGTCGGGATTGGTGGTCGCTCGCCCACAGCAATTGATACCTTCCCAAGAATGCGTCGACTCCTGGCGAGCTCAGCGGCGGTATGCGCGCTGGCGATGACGACTGGCGGCACTGGCGTCGCCGGTGCCGATCCGATCCCGGACTGCGGCCCCGACCAGGCGACGGCCCTGGCCATCGCCGTCGCGCGCGAGCGGCATGACCCGCTGACTCAGGCGCCCTGGAGCCTCATCCCCGTCCAGAGCAACTTCGACTCCTGCGCGGACCTGTCGGCGATGCTGGTGACGATCGACAATCCCAAGCCGAATTCACCGCGGCAGGGGTTCCTGTTCCACCGCGGCACCTACATCGGCACGACGCTTTCCATGTCGCGGCCGTTCACGACCCTCGATACCGCAGCGTCCACGAACGACACCGCCGTGTTCGTGTACACCTCCGGGCGGACCTGCGCCACATGCAACGACGGCATCACACGGGTCGTCCACTATCACTGGAACGGCGCCGTTCCGGTGATGATCGAGACGAGTCCGCCGGCGCAGGACTGGCCCACCGCGTAGGTGCCCACCGCGTAGGCACACGAACCCCCAAGCATCCGCACAGGAATTGTCGGTAAGTTCTGGCGGCACCCGGCCCCGACCCGAGGAGCCTTCCGGTGCGCTTCCTTCTTCCGTCGATCATCGCCGTGCTCGGCCTGGTCGCCGCCACGCAAGCAGGGTGCGCGTCGGCCCACCATGAGCTCCCGGCTGACCTCCCGGCACTGCCGCCGACGCCGCCGATGGGATGGAACTCCTGGGACTCCGGAATCAAGCTGACCGAGCACAACGTCGAGGACACCATCGACGCAATGGTGGGCTCGGGTATGCGCGATGCCGGGTACCGCTACGTCAACCTCGATGCGGGCTGGGCGGCTCCGGTGCGCGGGCCCCGCGGAGAGTTGCAGGTCGACCCCACCCGGTTTCCCAACGGAATGGCCGCAGTGGCCCGCTACGCCCACGACCACGGCATGCTCCTCGGCCTGTACGCCAGCCCCTACGACGAGGGCTGCAGCGCGCAACCCGCGCTCGCCAGCGTCGACCACGAGACCCTGGACGCAAACACGTTCGCCGCCTGGGGGGTCGACTATCTGAAGTACGACTGGTGCCGGGCCGACGCCGACCACGACACGCAGGTTCGGGTCTTCACCAAGATGCGCGACGCCCTGCGCAACACCGGCCGCCGAATCCTGTACAGCATCAACCCGAACAGTTCGGTCGATTACACCGCCGGCGCCCGCTACGACTGGTCCGGCATCGCCGACATGACGCGTGCCACCACAGATCTCTATCCGCTGTGGCGCGACCAGATGCCTTCACTCGGGCCCTACGATCCGTTCCCCGTCGGGGCGGACCTCGGTGTCCCCGACGAGTTCACCGCCGCGACCCAGGTCGTGACGTCCAGCCGCCCCGGTTACTGGGCCGATGCCGACATGCTCGTCGCCGGCCTCGGATGGGACCAATGGGCCGCCCGCCACTTCGCATCCATTCGCGACTCCCTGGCGTTGACGTCGGTGTCCGACGACCAACTCAAAGGCATGCTTCTGCAACAACCCAACCTCTCCGACACCGAACAACGAACCCACCTCTCGCTGTGGTCGATGCTGTCAGCGCCGCTGATCGCGGGCAACGACATCCGGTCGATGACTGGCCAGACTCGTGACATCCTGACCAACCGCGACGTCATCGCCGTCGACCAGGATCCGAAGGTGACACCGGCGCATGCGCTCGCGACCGACCCTCGCGTGTTTGTGAAGCCGCTGTCTGACGGATCGGTCGCCGTCGCCTTCTTCAACTCCGGCGAATATCCCGTGACCATCGGAACCGTCGCCGGCGACATCGGGCTCGCCACAGCACCGTGCTATTCGGTGCGAGATCTGTGGTCGCACGCGGAAACTACGAGTGCCGGTCCGCTGGGCAGCGGCGCGCTGCCTGCTCATGCCACTGCTTTGTTGCGCGTCAGCGGCGGGTGCAGATGATCTACGAGGCGGGCTCGTCGGCGCGGTGCGGCCGCAGGATCGCCCATGTGAAGAACGCGACCGCCACGCCGATCAGGACCAGCCCGACCCACCAGTTCGCATCGGTGCCGATGTACAGGTTGGCGCGGTCGCTCGCCGCGGCCGCGTTGTCATGGGATCGCAGCACTGAAGGGACGAACCCGGCGATCGTCAGCAACACACCATAGACACCGAGCAGCGCGCCGACGATATTGCGGATGTCGAACAGGTGCACGAGTACCTTGTCGGTTCGGGGGCTGGCCATGACGAATCCTTCCGGCGCTCAGTGGAAGACGGCGTTCAGGATGATGACGAACACGAGCATTACCGCCGCGAGCGGAACCGGCTTCAGGTACCACGCCTTTCCGGCGTCCGCCGGGTCGGAGAAGATCGGCACCTTCGTCTCCGAGTACACGAACCCGACCAGTTCCTCTCGCGGCTTCGGCGCCGTCACGATGCTCACCAACACGCTGACGACGATGTCGATGACGAACGCGGCCGTTGCTGCCAGGAACGGCACCCCCTGCCCGGGAAGGTCGAGCACGCCGACCCTCGACAGGATGAAAACAAAGACGGCAGAAAGTGTTCCCGCGACCAGGCCCACCCAACCGGCCGTTGCCGTCATCCGCCTCCAGAACATGCCGAGAATGAACGTCGCGAACAGAGGTGCGTTGAAGAAGCCGAACAACGTCTGCAGATAGTCCATCAGGTTCGAGTAGCCCGACGCGATCAACGCGGTGAAGATCGCCAACACCGTCGCCGCGACCGTCGCATACCGCCCGACCCGGATGTAGTAGTCGTCCGGGCGGTCCTTGGCCACGTACTGTTGCCAAATATCGTAGCTGACAACGGCATTGAACGCCGAAATGTTGGCTGCCATTCCCGCCATAAACGACGCGATCAAGCCGGCGACGGCCACACCCAGCAGACCGTTGGGCAGAATGTCGCGGATCATCAACAGCATCGCGTCGTTGTAGGTGACCTTGCCCGAGCCCGTGGACTTCAGGTGGCTCATGTCGCCGATCGCGGCCGCGGCGATCATACCGGGCACCACCACCACGAACGGGATCAACATCTTCGGGAACGCCCCGATGATCGGGGCGCGACGTGCCGCCGACATCGAACTCGACGCCATCGCGCGCTGCACCTCGACGAAGTTCGTCGTCCAGTAGCCGAAGGACAGCACGAATCCCAGCCCGAAGACGACCCCGATCACCGACCAGACCGGGCTGGAAAAGCCGCTGAGCGCCTGGCCCGGCCACGTCGTCAACTGCTCGTGTGCGGTCGCGGTCACCGTGCCGTCCACTTTGGCGGTCGGAATCACCTTGTCGCGCAACCCGCTCCAGCCGCCGACCTTGATCAGACCGAAGATGGTGAGCGGCACCAGCGCCGCCAGAATCACGAAGAACTGAAGCACTTCGTTGTAGATGGCCGCCGACAGTCCGCCCAGCGCGGTGTACGTGAGCACGATCGCGGCCGCGACCACCAGCGACACCCACTTCGTCCAGCCCAGCAGCGCATTGACGACCGTCGCCAGCAGGAACAGATTCACGCCGGCGATCAGCACCTGCGCGGCGGCAAAACTGATGGCGTTCACCAGATGTGCGCCGGTGCCGAACCGGCGGCGCATGAACTCCGGAACGCTGCGCACCTTGGAGCCGTAATAGAACGGCATCATCACCACGCCGAGGAACAACATCGCCGGGACGGCGCCGATCCAGTAGTAATGCATTGTGGCCAGGCCGATCTGGGCCCCGTTGGCCGACATGCCCATGATCTCGACCGCGCCCAGATTCGCCGAGACGAACGCGATGCCGGTGACCCAGGCCGGCAGCCGACGACCCGACAAGAAGAAGTCCAGACTCGACGCGATCTGGCTGCGGGCCAGGTATCCGATCGCGAGCACGAAGACGAAGTAGATCGCGATCAGCGCGTAGTCGAGTGCGCCGACGTGGAGTTGCAACACGTTGTCAGCTGCCAGCGTGGTGGTCGTCGCCATCAACCCCTTTGTTGGTGCGCGTTTGCCAGGAACGTAACAGTGAGCCGGGGCCCAAGTCTGAGAGCTGTCCTGTGCGTTGTGTACTAATCTTCGGGCCGAAGTTGGAAGGCGATGATGAACGACATGCCGACAACGCCGACCCGGTGGACCTTGGCCGACGGGCGTGACCTCCTGTTCTTCGCGCTGCCCGGCCACACCCCGGCGCCGGTCACCGACCGCCGGACGCTGCCTGCGCGCGAACATCACCAGTCGCAGTTGCGCTTCGACCGCCAGACCGGTCAATGGGTGACCATCGCGGTGCATCGTCAAGACCGCACCTACAAGCCACCCGCCGACAGCTGTCCGCTGTGTCCGGATCCGACTGGACTGGTCAGCGAGGTGCCCGCGCCCGACTACGACGTCGTCGTCTTCGAGAACCGGTTCCCGAGCTTCGATGGTGCGGGCGACGCCGCGTTTCATCTCCCCAGTCCGGACGGCGACGACTTCGTCTCCGCGCCGGGACACGGTCGCTGCGAGGTTATCTGCTTTTCCAGCAACCACGTTGCGTCATTCGTCGACCTCGAGCCACCGCAAGCGCGACTGGTCGTCGACGCCTGGCGCCACCGAACCGCCGACCTGATGGCCCGGCCCGGGATCGAGCAGGTGTTCTGTTTCGAGAACCGCGGCGAAGAGATCGGGGTCACGCTGACCCACCCGCACGGTCAGATCTACGGCTATCCTTTCCTCGCCCCGCGCGCCGCGGAGATGCTGCGCCAGGCGGGGGCGCACCGATCACGTCACGGCTCGAACCTGTTCGCCGACTTGCTCGAGCGTGAGCTGGCCGACGGCGGCCGCATCATCACGCGCAGCGGCCTGTTCACCGCATTCGTGCCGTTCGCGGCCCGCTGGCCGGTCGAAGTCCACATCTATCCGAACCGGTTCGTACACAACCTCGTTGACTTCGACGACGCCGAACTCGACGAGTTCGCGCAGATCTATCTCGACGTGCTTGCGCGCTTTGATCGGATGTATTCGGCGCCGCTACCGTACATGTCGGCGCTGCACCAGTACACGGACAGCGACGCGCAGCGGGAGGGGTACTTCCACGTCGAGTTGATGTCGATCCGCCGGACCGCCACCAAGCTGAAGTACCTGGCGGCCTCGGAGTCCGGGATGGACGCGTTCCTCAGCGACGTCACACCCGAAAGCGTCGCCCAACACCTGAAAGACCTGGCGTGATCAGGTACGCGGCACCCGGCAGGATCAACCTGATCGGCGAGCACACCGACTACAACCTGGGTTTCGCGCTGCCGATCGCGCTGCCGGAACGCACCGTCGTGACGTTCGCGCCGAGCGATGCCGACGCGTTAACCGTGCGCAGCGATGGCGAGGACGGCGTGGCCCGGATACCGCTCGGCACCAGTCCGGGTGGCGTGACGGGCTGGGCCGCTTACGTGGCCGGGGTGGTGTGGGCGCTGCGCCGCGCGGGCCGCCGCGTGGTCGGCGGCGAGATGTCGATCGCGAGCTGCGTCGAGATGGGCTCGGGGCTCGCGTCGTCGGCCGCTCTGGAATGCGCGGTGCTGGGCGCGCTCTCGGAGGCGGTGGAGAGTGGCCTCGACCGCGTCGAACGAGCGCGGATCGCACAGACCGCCGAGAACGATTACGTCGGCGCGCCAACGGGTTTGATGGATCAACTCGCGAGCCTGTTCGGCGAGCCGGACAAGGCGATGCTGATCGACTTCCGCGCGGTGTCCGTTCAGCAGGTGCCCTTCGATCCCGATGCGTTCGATGTGGCGTTGCTGCTCATCGACTCGCATGCGCGGCACCGTCATGCGGGTGGTGAGTACGCGGCGCGCCGCGCGTCATGCGAGCGAGCGGCGGCCGACCTCGGAGTCGCTACCCTGCGCGACGTGCAGGATCGCGGGCCGTCGGTGCTCGGGGCCGTCGGCGATCCGGTCGATGCCCGCCGTGCCCGCCATGTCCTCTCCGAGAACCGGCGTGTGCTCGATTTCGTCGCGGCACTGGACGAGTGTGACTTCCTGGTGGCCGGCCGCATTCTGACCGCTTCGCACGCGTCGATGCGCGATGACTTCGAGATCACCACCGGGCACATCGACTTGATCGCCGACACCGCGGTGCGGGCCGGCGCGCTGGGTGCGCGGATGACCGGCGGCGGCTTCGGCGGCTGCGTGATCGCGCTGGTTCGCGCCGACAACGTTGATGCGGTCTCCGATGCGGTGCGACGTGCGGTGGTCGACACCGGCTATCCGGAGCCGACGATAACGCGCACCCATGCCGCGCCGGGCGCGAACTCAGGCGAATAGAGTCCGGCGCCGCGGACAGACGCGACACTGTCCGCGGCGCCGGGGGATCGGGGGATCGGGGCCGTTAAACCGCCACGGTCACAGAGGAATCCAGAGCCCGAAGAACCAGAAACCCCAACCACCCTGGTCGGGTGACCAGATGGGAACCGCCTGGTAGTCGTCGTAGTTAAACGGCTGGTGGTCGAACCGCGCCTGGTCTATGTCGCGCTGTGGTCCGTCCCAATGGCGGTTCCAGCCGCCCGGAGGCGGTGGCCCGTTCCATCCACCGGGAGGCGGCGGGCCGTCCCAGTCGCGCGGTGGGCCGCCGGGTGGCGGGCCGTCATTCCAGCCGTCGCGACCAGGCTGCGGCGGCGGCGGCGCGCCCTGCCCCGGCGATCGCCATCCGCCCGGAGTGTCGCGCGGGCCTCCCTGGTTCTGCTGCTGCGGACCCTGTTGCTGCGGGCCCTGTTGCTGGGGACCCTGTTGCTGTTGTCCGTTTCCGTTGAAGTCCCGTTGCCCGTTGTCCGGGGCGTTGTTCGGCGGGGGACCACTTGGTCCTTGCTGCGGGGGTCCGCTGGGTTCGTGCTGCTGCGGGGGACCGCTAGGTCCTTGCTGCGGTGGACCGCTAGGACCGTGTGGGCCGGGCCCCCCCTGGCAATTCGGCTGGTTGCACGGCGGCGGATCCGCATATGCCGGCACCACAGTGATTGAAAGTCCCGCCATGCCAACGCTGGCGGCAATTGCCGCTGCGGTGGCCATACGTTTCAGGCGCATGATTTTCTCTCCCTATTTGTGTTGCTGACGCTATGCAGCTGAACTGTCTTTGCTCTGCCACATCACTGTCAGACGCCTGGCAACGCGCCTGAACGCGCCTGACAGGCGGAAACGCATGGGATCAAAGCAAACTCACAGCGACCGCTTATGCAACACATGTGTGACCGCTACGCTTCTGCAACATGGCAACCACCGAACTGAGCCGCTCCGTCGCGGGGAGAGCAGCATTTATCACCGGCGCCGCCAGCGGAATGGGCCGCGCGGCAGCGCACGTCTTCGCGGCCGAAGGAGTTCGGCTGGCCCTGGCCGATATTCAGTCGAACGCCGTGGACCAGGTCGCCAAAGATGTGCGAGATGCCGGCGGGCAGGCTCATTCATGGACGCTTGATGTCGGCGAAGGCGAGGCCATCGCCGACATCGTTCCGAAGGCCGCCGAAGTACTGGGCGGCCTTGACTTCGTGATCAACAACGCCGGGATGGTTCAAGCCGCGAGCCTTGACGACCCGAACTACGACCAGCTGTGGTACCGGCAGATCGACGTCATGCTGACCGCGCACCAGCGGATCGTCCGCGCCGCGCTGCCGTATCTGCGGCAGTCGTCCTGCCCGCGCATCGTCAACGTCGCATCCACCGAGGCGATGGGCGCGACCCGCGGGAACGGCATCTATTCGGTCGCCAAGCACGGCGTCGTGGGGCTGACACGCGCGCTTGCCGTCGACCTCGGGCGCGAAGGCATTACCGTCAACTGCGTCTGCCCGGGTCCGATAAGAACCGGTATGACGGAACCGATCCCCGATGAGCAGAAGGTCATCTTCGCGAAGCGCCGGACAGCATTGGGCCGCTACGGCGAACCCGCCGAAGTCGCGCACATGATGCTCAGCCTCTGTCTGCCTGCGGCGTCGTATGTCACCGGTGCGGCGATTGTGGTCGACGGGGGAATGACTGCGCGAAATGCCTGAAAAAAGCCTGTGAGCGCGCCGTAGATCTGCTTGGTGCTCAATCGGTTTCGCCTCTGCGATGACCGCGAGCATGGCAGGATGCCGCAATGCCATTGATCTATGAGTACGTTCGCCATCCGCGTCTCGCCGAACTCCACCTCAGGCCACCCATCAAGACCGCCCAGATACGCGGCGTCGACCATCAGAAGTGGATCGTCCGCTTCAACGCCCGCTTCGGCCTGTGGATCACGGTGATCGTCGGGACGATGTGGTGCGCGTATATCTTCACACTGCTTGCGCTGATCTCGCTGCCGGCCGCAATCCACTCCCACGACGCGATCATCATCGTGGCCTGGATCGCGCAGACGTTTCTTCAGTTAGTTCTGCTACCGATCATCATCGTGGGGCAGAACATTCAGGCCAAAGCCGCCGACAAACGCTCCGAAGAGACGTACAAGGACGCCGAGGCGGTGCTGAAGGAGTCCGAAGAGATCCAGAAACACCTTCTCGCCCAGGACGCAGCCATCTCGAGCATCCTCGAACGGCTAAAGGGCTTGACCCCCGACGGCCAACCCAAGACGCAGTAGCGTCACACGCGCTCGTCGTGGTGCCGGCCGCCGTTGTTCTCGGCCTCGAACTGTGAGTTGGGGTTGAACGGACGCATACGCACGTCCGTCGGATCCTCCAATTGGCGGCTCCGGAGCCGGTCTTTCACCGCATCGGTGGCGCGCCTGACGCCGTCGATCTCGGCCTGATAGACCTCCGTTCGCGTCTCCTGGCTCGCGTAGTGGAAGTACGTCAGCAGGCTGCGCAGCAACTCCAGCTTGCTCCGCTCCCGGTTCGCCAGTTCGTGGCCGGTCATCAACTCGACGCGCTGCACCGGCTGTAGGTCGTCCCAATCCAGCACCACTTTGGTCTGGTATTCGTGGCGACCTTTCACGGTCCGGCGTTTACCCTCAACCCCCGGCAGGTCCGCATATTTGACCGTGCCCACGAACTGGAACTCGATCGATCCGCCGAGCTCCGCGCGGCTCAGCGTCGAGTCCCAGATCGTCCGCCACTCCTGACCCGGTGCCAGCGTCGGAATGGTGGCGGGCAGCGCCAATTCACCGACGTTCACCAGCCCGTCGTGCTCGTTTTCGTATTGGCCGACGGTTGGCGGGTTGACGAACGCGAACCGCACGTCGTACGCCGCGGTCTCGCCGAAGTTCCTCACCACAAGCTCAATGAGGTGCCAGTCCGTGGCGTGCGGCTCCATGAACATCGCGACGTGCGGGCGAATCTGCTCTCGCTTCAGCTCGCGATTCTTCTTGAGCTGGCGATAGGCGAAGATCAGGGCCGCTACGCCCAGGAGGACCACCGCCCAGACCCCGATAACCAGCCAGCTGCCCAACCCGCCACCGGTCAAGCTCTTCCATTGGTTTTCGATCCACCCCACGGCGGTCACCTCTCCGTTCGGTCGCAGCTGCCCCCACAAACAGTTGCTGACGGCAGCATCCTACGTGGTCCCGGGTACGCGATCTGATTGCAGCGCAAAATCGATAGTTTCAAGTCGTCAATTCCTTCGCAAGCGAGCCTGACTGGTCGTGACGAATCTCTCCGCGACGTCGGAAGCACCCATCTGCGCTGCTTGTTAGATATGACATGACTAGCACAGCAACTTCTCAGACCGACAACCGCCGCCGTGACGACGAGGTCCGCAACGTCGAGGCTTCGCCGCAGCTAACCGCCCACCTCCAGCGCGTTCTGGTGGATCTGATCGAGCTCCACATCCAGGGTAAGCAAGCACACTGGAATGTCGTCGGCACCAATTTCCGTGACTTGCATCTGCAGCTCGACGAGGTCGTCGACGCCGCGCGCGAGGCCAGCGACACCATAGCCGAGCGCATGCGCGCCCTCGATGCCGTGCCCGACGGGCGGTCCGACACCGTCGCAGTGACGACGACGCTTCCGCAGTTCCCGGCGTTTGAGCAGAACACCACTGACGTCGTCGACCTGATCACCGCGCGCGTCTACGCGACCGTCGACACCCTGCGGACCGTGCACGACGACGTCGACGCCGAGGACCCCAGCACCGCCGATCTGCTGCACCAGATCATCGATTCGCTGGAGAAGCTGGCCTGGATGATCAAGTCGGAGAACCGCAAGATCTAAGCGCTGAAGCCGCGTAACAGCGTCTTCACGCCGATCTCCCATCGTCGATTCACCGAAGCGGCAGAGTTCCCCAGCCCGCCGCCCGCCTCTTGCACCGCGAGACCCTGCACGAGGGCCAGCAGCACGTGCCCGATGTCGGTCGGGCTGCCGACGATGAGGTCGGCGTCGATGCACCGTTTGATCCGGCCGATGATCAACTCCCGGACTGCCGTGCCCCCGGCGACGTCCTCCGGGCTCGGGTCGAACGACGCGAACGGGCGGGTGAACATGACCTGGGCCAGCGCCGGCCGCTGCACGCAGAACCGGCGGAATGCCGAAGCGATCGCCGCCACGTCGGCCAGCGGATCGTCGGTGGCGGGCACCGTCGCGAGTTCGCGCCCGAGCAGCCGGAATCCCTCGAAGAACACCTGGCGGATCAACCCGGCCTTGTCGTCGAACAGCTCGTAGACGGCCGGCACCGACGTGCCGGCGAGTTCGGCGACCCGACGTGTGGTGAATCCCGAAACCCCATGTTCGCCAAGTGCATCGACGGCGACCCCGAGGACCCGGTTGCGGAGTTCGGGCGTGCGTTGTTTTGCCCGTGGCATGCGAATCTACTGTGACGGAAGGAATTCCGCGGCGATCGTCCGGCGGATCTCGTCGAGCACCCCGGCCCGGGCGAGCAGCTTGCTCTCCCGGTGTGCGCGAGCGTCCAGGGCGGTGAGTTGTTTGGCGACCTCCTGCGCCCGGGCGCGGATCGTGCCTGTTTCGACAAGTTCGTCGAGATAACCTGCGGCAATTGCGCTTTCGCCCTTGAACACAGCGGCCAGGCCGACCGCCCGCTGGAAGGCCGCGGGCGTCAAACGATGCCGCATGATCGCCAGCGCTGGACCTGGCATGGTCAGTCCGATCGCCACCTCGTTGGCCTGCATGCGGTGGTCCGGCGAACCCACGAGGTGGTCGCCGGACAGCAGCAGGAACGAGCCCATCGCGATCGCGGGCCCGGTGCATGCCATCACCACCGGCTTGGGGAAGGCGAGGATCCGTGCGGCCAGCTCGAAACCACCCGCGAGCATGTCGATCGCCGGCTGACCGCCGCCTGTGAGCACCTTGAGATCGAACCCGCCGCTGAACACCTTGGCGTTGCCGGCAATCACGACTGCTGCGACGCCTTCGAGCTCCGCGTGATCGAGCCCCTCGTTGATCTCGCGCAGCATCTCCGGCGACAGCGCGTTGACCTTGCCATCGTCCATCGCGATCGTCGCGACGGACTCTTCGACGGTGACGTGAACCCTGTCTCCCATACGGAGCGACGTTACGTAACACCGCTCCGAAATGCAAGCCTCAGGCGCCCATCAGCATGCGCCACTGCTCCAGGCTGGTCGGGCGGTAGACGTAGTTGGTGCGGCGCACCTCAGACAGCGAGGCACTCGGCTCCTGGGAGTACCAGTGACCGGGGTACACGGTCGGGTCGCCGGGCAATTTGGCCAGCTGGTGCAGGCTGCGGTACATGGCGTCGATGTCGCCGCCGGGGAAGTCGGTGCGGCCGCAGCCCTCGAGGAACAGCGTGTCGCCGGCGACCAGGCGGCCGTCGAGCAGAAAGCACTGGCTGCCGGGGGTGTGGCCGGGTGTGTGCAGCAGCTCGACCTCGATGTCGCCGACGTTGACCTTGTCGCCGTGCTCGTGCTTGGTCAGGTCAGTGAGCGGGATGCCAGTCACCCGCGACACCCACGGCGCCTCGTGGGTGTTGACGTGGACGGGCACGCTGACGTGTTCGAGCAGCTCGGCGAGGCCCTTGAGCTCGAAGCCCATCATGGTTCCGCCGACGTGGTCGGGGTGGTGATGGGTGACGAGCACGCCCGACAGGTGCATGCCGTCGGCTTCCAGCGCGTCGACCAGGTCACCGGCGGCGTAGGCGGGGTCGACGACCACGGCGTCTTTGGTCTCACGGTCGCCGATCAGGTATGCGAAGTTGAGCATCTGGCTGGCGATGGGGTCGTTCTGTGCGAAGTCGCGACCAGAGAGCAGCTGGCGGAAGTACAGGCGGTCGTCGGTGGCCATGGTTTCAGCCTACGAAGTCGCGCCGGACCACGAGCCCCAGGCACCACACACCCTTTTGCTCGCCGAGCGACAAATCGTTGATGTCGGCCACGCGTGCCAATGTCTGACCGTGATTAAACGGCTCCTGCGGGGAACCGAGCTTCGCTATGTGCTGTCGGACCACCTGGCCGTTCACGGTCCGGCTACTGTCGCGGAGCCCGCCGACATGCTCGCCTCGCGGGGTTTCGAGACGGCGGGACGCGCGTCGAAGTCAATATCCGATGCGCTGCGTTGGGAGATGGGACGGGGCCGAGTCTGGAGACGTGGGCGCGGTTGATACGGCCCGGGTTGGATGCCGCGCGATGGAGTACCGGATTCACAAGCGCGCGCTGGCATTGCGTGCCGAAGCCGAAGAATTGTCACGCGTCGGAATGCAGCCGCACCATGCGCGTGGTGCTGCTCTCGTCCAGATCGACGATGTCGGCGCGGGACCGTAGGAAGTCGCTGAAAGACTTGAAGCCCAAAGACTTTTCGCTGAACGACGGGTCCATGCGCTTCATCTGTGCCTTGACCGCGGAGTTGTGCAGCCACTCGGCGTCGTCATCCTTCTGCATGACGATCCGCAGCGCCCGCCCAAGCAGGCCCGTCGCCGCCGCCTGCGCGTCCGCCGTCGAGGCCCGGCGCGCAGACTTCGTCGACGCCTCCTTCGGCGCGCTGGTGACGCCGGGAAGCCCGTCGTACGTGACGAACTCGTCGCACGCCGCTGCCAGCGATCCACTGCTCGCTCCGGCGACGCCGATTCCGACGACGTAGCGCCCGAGGCGTTTGCATCGCTGAGCGAGCGCGATGTAGTCGGAGTCGCCGCCGACGATCACGACGTGCGTGAGATCGGGCAGCCGGAACATGTCCTCGACCGCGTCGACCGCGAGCCGGATGTCGGCGCCGTTCTTGCCGTACGCCGCAGCCGGGAACAACTGCACCAGGTCGACCGCACGCGCCACCAGCTGACTTCTATAGCCGGCGTTGACCTCAGCGGACCAGTCCGCATACGCGCGGGTGAGCACCAGCGTCCCGAACGAGGACGCGAAGTCGATGATTGCGCCGACGTCGACGGTCGCCCGGTCGAGGTGCTCGGCATCGAGCCCCCGGCTCTTGTCCTTCTGGAAGGAATTGCGGCCGTGCACCTGGTCGTAGCGCGAGATGACGATGTTGTCGAAGTCGAGATACACCGCCACCCGAGTCGGAGCGCCGTCGGTCACCTGCTCAATCTATGGGGTGCCCGGGAAAGATCGGGAGGGTTCTGACGACTCTCGCGGCAAACGGGGTCGGCCCAACCTGCTGTTTGGCGGGCCAGCCAGGCAAGTTGTACCCTCTACAGGGCCCTTGCGCGGGTCAGGCCCCCTTAGCTCAGTCGGTAGAGCGTTTCCATGGTAAGGAAAAGGTCAACGGTTCGATTCCGTTAGGGGGCTCGGCGCACGCCGGGCTCACTGGCGGTGCCGTATCACAAGGCGGTGTAGCTCAGTCGGTTAGAGCGAACGACTCATAATCGTTAGGTCGCCGGTTCGAGTCCGGCCATCGCTACAAGACAACAACGACAGAAGTATGAAGAAGGGCAACGGACGTGGCCTCCAGTACCGATATCCGGCCAAAGATCACTTTGGCGTGCGAGGTGTGCAAGCACCGCAACTACATCACCAAGAAGAATCGCCGCAATGACCCCGACCGGCTCGAACTGAAGAAGTTCTGCCCGAACTGCGGCGTACACCGGCCACACAAAGAGACCCGCTGACCGCCGACGATTCGCGGTTAGTCAGCTCGACTAGGTAGGTTCTGGACTCGTGGCACTGTCGGACAAGATCGTGGGGATGCATTTCCGGTATCCCGACCATTACGAGGTCGGCCGGGAAAAGGTCCGCGAGTACGCCGAGGCCGTCAAGAACGACGATCCCTCGTTCTTCGAGGACGACGCGGCCGCCGAACTGGGCTACTGCGGGCTGCTGGCGCCGCTGACGTTCATCTCGGTGTTCGGCTACCAGGCGCAATCCGCGTTCTTCGCGAGCGCGGACGTGGAGATCACTGACATGAAGATCGTCCAGGTCGACCAGGTGCTGAAGTTCGTGAGGCCGATCACGGTCGGCGACCGCCTGTACTGCGACGTCTTCGTGCACTCGGTGCGCCAGTCATTCGGCACGGACATCATTGTGACAAAGAACCTCATCACGAACGCCCACGGCGAATTGGTTCAGGAGACCTACACCACGCTTGTTGGTCGCAGTGACGGAGCGGGAGAAGAGGGTTTTAGCCATGCCATTGCGTGAGTTCAGTTCGGTCAAGGTCGGTGATCAGCTGCCCGAAAAGGTGATCACGCTGACGCGTCAGGACCTGGTCAACTACGCCGGCGTCTCGGGGGATCTGAACCCGATCCATTGGGACGACGACATCGCCAAGCAGGTCGGCCTCGACACGGCGATCGCCCACGGCATGTTGACGATGGGCCTCGGCGGCGGCTATGTGACGTCCTGGGTCGGCGACCCTGGCGCGGTCACCGAGTACAACGTCCGGTTCACCGCGGTGGTGCCGGTGCCGAACGACGGCGTTGGCGCCGACATCGTGTTCAGCGGACGCGTCAAGACTGCCGATCCGGAGACCAAGTCGGTGACGATCGCGCTGTCGGCCACCACGGGCGGAAAGAAGATCTTCGGCCGGGCGGTCGCAACCGCGAAGCTGGCGTAGCCGATGGCTCTCAAAACGGACATTCGCGGGATGGTTCACAAGTACCCGGACCACTTCGAGGTGGGCCGCGAACAGATCCGACAGTATGCGCGGGCGGTCAAGGTGGACGATCCCGCCAGCTTCGACGAGGAAGCAGCCAACGATCTCGGCTACGACACCGTCGTCGCGCCGCTGACGTTCATCTCGATCTTCGCGCTGCTGATCCAGCAGCACCTCTTCCGGCAAGTCGACGTCGGACTGGAAACCATGCAGATCGTCCAGGTCGACCAGAAGTTCGTTTATCACCGGCCCATCCAGGCCGGTGACAAGCTGTTCGGGACCATGCACGTCCACTCGGTGAACGAGCGGTTCGGCGCCGACATCGTTGTCACGAGAAACGTCTGCACCGACGAGCACGGCGAGCTCATCCTGGAGGCCTACACCACGTTGATGGGTCACGAGGGCGATTCTTCGATCCAGGTCAGGTGGGATGCCGAAAGCGGGCAGGTGATGAGGACGGCCGCCGGCGAGTAATCCCTCGGGATTAGTAACTCGCATGTTGACCGATGTACACTCGGACCTCGGGGTTTCCCCACGTCAGCGCGCTGTCCGTCGGTGATGAATCGACCGAACGGGGAGCGCGCGAATTGTGTGGACCCCCGGCGCGCATGCACGTTGGCCTGCCGACCTCAAGGGGCGTAGCTCAATTGGCAGAGCAGCGGTCTCCAAAACCGCAGGTTGCAGGTTCAAGTCCTGTCGCCCCTGCTGAACTGAATACTGACTGATCGTGGACACTGAATAGTGGACACACCAAAGACACGACGGAAGGGCACACGGTGAGCGACGAGCTTGATGCCACTGGCGCCGCAGGCGACGGCGACGACACCACAACCAGCGGTGGTCGGACCGCGATCGCCACTCGGCCGCTGCGTCCCACCGGCAAGCGGTCACGGCAGGTGACCGAGCCCGTCGAGGCCGAGCCGATCGAGAAGTACGACGAGAAAAAGGACGGCGGCAAGGGCAAGGCCAAGGCTGCGAAGAAAACGGACCCAGAAAAGGGTAGGCGCAACCCGTTCGCATTCGTGTGGACGTACATGGCCCAGGTCGTCGCCGAGATGCGGAAAGTCATCTGGCCGAACCGCAAACAGATGGTCAGTTACACCTCGGTGGTGCTGGTCTTTCTGGTCTTCATGGTCGCGCTGATCGGCGTCGTCGACGTCGGCTGGGCCGCGCTCGTGCGGGGTGTGTTCGCCGGTGATTGGACATTGAAGTAGGGAAGGAAAGACCGTGACCACGCCCAACGGCGATGTGGATTTCGCTGCCGAGGAGCGCTTGCGTGAAGAGCAGCAAGCCGCCGATGAGCAGTCGGCTGCCGAAGAGCAATCGCCGGCTGATGAGCTGCCGGCTGCCGAGGAGCAATCGGCGGTTGAAGAGCAGCCGGCTGCCGATGAGCAATCGGCGGTTGAGGCCGCCGACGAGTCGGCGGAGGAGGAGCAGGACCCAGCCGTCGCGCTGAAGGCGGACCTGGCCACCAGGCCCGGCGAGTGGTACGTCGTCCACTCCTACGCCGGCTACGAGAACAAGGTGAAGGCCAACCTCGAGACCCGCGTGCAGAACCTCGACGTCGGCGATTACATCTTCCAAGTGGAGGTGCCGACCGAAGAGGTCACCGAGATCAAGAACGGCCAGCGCAAGCAGGTCAACCGTAAGGTTCTGCCCGGCTACATCCTGGTCCGCATGGATCTGACCGACGACTCGTGGTCCACGGTGCGAAACACGCCCGGAGTAACCGGCTTCGTCGGCGCCACCTCGCATCCATCGCCGCTGTCGCTGAACGACGTCGTGAAGTTCCTGCTCCCGCAGGGCGCCACGAAGAAGGCCGCGAAGTCGACAGCCGCCGGCACCGCAGCAGAGTCCGGCGGAATTGAACGCACACCGGTTCTGGTTGACTTCGAGGTCGGCGAGTCCGTCACCGTCATGGACGGTCCGTTCGCGACGTTGCCTGCATCGATCAGCGAGGTCAACGCCGAACAACAGAAGCTCAAGGTGCTGGTGTCCATTTTCGGCCGCGAAACACCTGTCGAGTTGACCTTCACCCAGGTCGCCAAGCTCTAGACGCCGCGCGACGATGCGGGCCGGTGCGGCCCGCGGAGGAGCACGGCAACCAAGAAAGGAACAACTACACGTCATGGCCCCGAAGAAAAAGGTCGCCGGGCTGATCAAGCTGCAGATCCAGGCCGGGCAGGCCAACCCCGCACCGCCGGTGGGTCCGGCGCTCGGCCAGCACGGCGTCAACATCATGGAGTTCTGCAAGGCCTACAACGCCGCCACCGAGTCGCAGCGCGGCAATGTGGTGCCGGTGGAGATCACCGTCTACGAGGACCGCAGCTTCGACTTCAAGCTGAAGACCCCGCCTGCGGCGAAGCTGCTGCTGAAGGCGGCCCGCGTCGACAAGGGCTCCGCGGAGCCGCACAAGGACAAGGTCGCCAAGGTGACGTGGGATCAGGTCCGCGAGATCGCCGAGACCAAGAAGGAAGACCTCAACGCCAACGACATCGACGCTGCTGCCAAAATCATCGCCGGGACTGCCCGGTCGATGGGCATCACCGTCGAGTAATGCGGCGTACGTGGGAGGGCCAGCTTCGGCCCGGCGATGAGCGCTCGCGCGAAGAGCAATTATCGATGACCACAACCCAACGATCGATTGGATGAACGAATGAGCAAGAGAAGCAAGGCATATCAAGCCGCCGCCGAGAAGGTGGACCACGACCACCTCTACTCACCGATCGACGCGGTGAAGCTGGCCAAGGAAACGTCGTCGAAGAACCAGGACGCGACCGTCGAGGTCGCGATCCGGCTCGGCGTCGATCCACGCAAGGCCGACCAGATGGTGCGCGGCACCGTCAATCTGCCGAACGGCACGGGCAAGACCGCCCGCGTCGCGGTGTTCGCCGTTGGCGACAAGGCCGAAGAGGCGCAGGCCGCCGGCGCCGACGTGGTGGGCAGCGATGACCTGATCGAGAAGATCCAGGGCGGGTGGCTGGACTTCGACGCCGCGATCGCTACGCCGGACCAGATGGCGAAGGTTGGTCGCGTCGCGCGCATCCTCGGCCCGCGCGGCCTGATGCCGAACCCGAAGACCGGCACGGTCACTCCCGACATCGCCAAGGCTGTCAACGACATCAAGGGCGGAAAGATCAACTTCCGCATCGACAAGCAGGCGAACCTGCACCTGGTAATCGGCAAGGCGTCGTTCGACGAGACCAAGCTCGTCGAGAACTACGGCGCGGCGCTCGACGAGATTCTGCGGGCCAAGCCGACTGCTTCGAAGGGTCGCTACCTCAAGAAGGTCACGATATCGACCACGACGGGACCAGGCATCCCGGTGGACCCGTCGGTGACGCGGAATTTCGCCGAGGCGTAGACCCTTTCGCCTGAAAGGTCCATGAATGGGCGGGCTCGGAGTACTCGGCCATGTCTTGATGCTCGGCCTGGTTGTCGTCGTGGGGGTGGTGGTCGCGTACGGCAGCGTATTAGTGGCGGATCGCACACTCGGTGATTCTGTTGGCCCACAGCATAATTCGACGCTGTCCCCGTTCATGACCGTTGTCGGACTTGTCTTCGGCGCTCTCCTTGGGTTCACCGTTGTCGTTTCCTGGGAGCAGTTTTCGTCCGCTGAGGCGAACGTCGCTCACGAAGCGTCCACCCTGACGACGATGTACCGGCAGACCGTCGCGATGCCCTCACCGGAGCAAGCGCAGCTGCGCGAGCAGCTGCACAAGTACGTGAAGGCAGCCGAGGGCCCGGATTGGGAAGCCCTCGACAGCAGCGGCGGAAGCGACGACGCACGTACGGCGATCACCGAGATGTACCGCCTGCTCGGTAATCAGCCCAACGCTTCGTCAAATCCGGTCAACGGGGAATTCCTCAGCCAGCTCACTGTCTTGGCGAACGCGCGCAATCAGCGGGCGTTGGACGCCGAACCTCGAATACCGGCGCTGTTGTGGGCCGGTCTGATCTTCGGCGGGGTAGTGCTGGTCGCACTAACGGGTTTCATGCGCCTGGACAACAGGCTCGGTCACGTGATCCTGTCGAGCGCGGTCGCCATCCTGCTCGGCTTGCTGCTGTACATCATCTTTTGGCTCGACCATCCTTTCGGGACCTCGGTGGGCGTCACGCCAGAACCCTTCCGACACGCCCTGCAGGTTTTCGACATCACCGACCAGGGGAAGTAGCGCTGTCACGGGGAAGTAGCGGCCGTCACAGAGAATGCGAAGCCGCTGATGTCGCGCACCGTCGCCGCGTACACATCCGGCCCAGCGTGGGAACGCCCGCGCGCAGCAGGAAACCTACTCCGACGAGCCGTGGTTCGGGGACACGCATTCGGAGATGCGTCGTCGCAGGAACGCCTTCGCCGGTTCAGACCCCGTTGTCGCGAGCGCACTGTGATACCACGGCAGCGCCTCGTCGAACTGCCCGCTGCGGCGCAACAAATCGGCCCGTATCGACGGCACCAGGCTGGACCGCGCCAGCCGCGGGTCGTCAGCAACCTCGTCGAGCGCCGTCAGTCCTGACGCGTAGCCGTCACGGAAACCGAGTGCGACAGCACGATTCGCACGCACTATGGGGGATTCGTCGACCGCGAGCAGGCGGTCGTAGGCCGCGCAGATGCCTGCCCAGTCGGTCTGCTCGAACGTCGGCGCCGTTGCGTGCAGCGCCGCGATCACCGCTTGCGGCAGGTAGGGGCCCGTCGCGCCGGCCGCTTTGCGCAGATGCCGCAATCCCCGTGCGATCGCTACCGCGTCCCAGCGGCTGCGGTCCTGCTCGTCCAGCGGCACGAGCGCGCCGTCGGCCCCGACACGGGTCAGCCGACGGGCGTCGTGCAGGGTCACCAACGCGCACAGCGCATGGGTGTTGGGTTCGTCGGCCATCAGCGTCGTCAGTTCATGCGCGAGCCGCACCCCTTCTGTGCACAGCTCATCGCGGATCGCTGACGGACCGGCCGTGGACCAGTAGCCCTCGGTGAAGACCGAATAGGTGCACGCGAGCACGTGCGGTGTGCGCTCGGGCAACTGCTCGGCGGCCGGGACCTTCAGCGGGATGCGTGCGTGCCGAATCTTGTTCTTGGCGCGAGTGATTCGCTGACCGATCGCCGTCTCCGTCTGTAGCAGTGCGCGGGCGATCTCGGCCACTGTCAGGCCGGACACCAGTCGCAGCGTCAGCGCCAGCTGCGACGGCCTATCCAGCGCGGGGTGCGCGCAGGTGAACATCATCCGCAGCTCGTCGTCGCGAACGGGGTGCGGATCCGTTGTGTCGGTCCTTGACCTGATGTCGTCGACCACTGCCGCCAATTCCTTTCCCGGGCGCGCAGATTCGCGCCGCAGCCGGTCGCGGGCGCGGTTGCGGGCAACCGTCACGACCCACGCACCCGGCTTCTCGGGCACGCCGTCGCGCGGCCATGCCCGCAGGGCCTCGGCGAACGCTTCCTGGACGGCGTCCTCCGCCACCGTGAGATCGCCCGACCAGCGCGCCAGCGCCGCGACGGCCGGACCCCATTCGCGCCGGAAGGCGCCGTCCAGGTCGCTCATCTCCGGGGAGGGACTACAGCCCCGCCACGCCCATCAGCTGGCGCACCTCCACCGTCGTCGCCGGGATCATCGAGGCCAGCTTCGCGGCCTCCTCCCGGTCGGCCGCCGACAGCACGTAGAAGCCGTTGGCCACCTCGGCGCCCTCGACGAACGGGCCGTCGGTGAGCAGCGTCTCGCCGTCGCGCACGCGCACCGTCGTCGCGGTGCTCGGCCCGTGAAGCGCCGCACCGCCGATGACGTGTTCGCCCGCGGCCGCACCGAATTCGCCGTGGCGCTTGATGCCTTCCTCCCACTGGGGCGTGCCCGGCTCGACCGTCGTCCCGGGCGGCTCCAACAGCAGCGCCAGCCAGTGCTCGCCGGTGAGCTTGGTGGGCGGCTCGAAGTCCATCAGCATCGGCCAGATCTCCACCGCTCCCTTGCCGGCGTGCGGCACCTGGCGCGCGAGCGCCAACGCGGCGTCGAGGTCGTCGGCCTCGAACACGTAGAAGCCTCCGGCGATCTCGGCACTCTCGGGGAACGGGCCGTCGGTGATCACCGGCGCGTCGGGTCCGCCCTTGATGCGCACGCCCGCCTCTGCAGGGGTCAACGCGTCACCGGCCTTGATCGATGACGCTTCGCGGGCATGGAAGTCGTTGTACGCGGTCATCTCTGCCTCCAGCGCGGCCGGATCGGTGCGGTCCTCCGGTGCGTCAGACGGCGAGAGCAATAGGGCGAAGTACTGCATGGCGGTCACCTCTTCGGGGTAGCGAGCGAAACCTTGTATTCCACTCTCTACCTGTCCGACGAACGGCGCTGCCCCAATCCGACAGGCGTCTTGTCGTGCAGTCGCACAGCAAACTCAGGAAGTTTGCTGTTCCCCTTCTCCCGAGGCGCCGTGTTGTGTTTTTATTTGACGCACGCGTAAGACCCTGCGCCCGATGCTGGTCGCTGTCCTGACGTTCCTCGGTGCCATGGCTCTGGGCGCTGCCTCGGCGATGACGGCGACCATCACGCTGGCCGCGACGGCGTTGATCGCGCCGGGCACCGGCACGCACAACATCACTACGGTGATGCCAAGGCATACACGCCTTCGTCAAGGACGTCGGCGGGACAACGCTGGCACCGATGTCTCCGTTTACAACGGGACCATCGACGGTGTCGACATTGGTCGCTCCGAATTCCGGTCCGTCGGCTAATAACTCGGTGGTGGACCCGAACCCGAACCCGAAGCCGAACCCGATCACCAATGCCGGCACGCAGTCGTTGACGATCAACAACAGCCAGATGACCCCTGGCAACGGGCAATTGACAAACCCATTCACCATCCCGGGTCTGCCCAAGCCGAACGGCTCATCTGCGACGCCGCCGACGGGCTCGAACGGGTGGAAGCCGGGGCGGTGATCCAGGCATCACAACCGCGGTTGAGGACGTCATCAACGGGTTGACGCACCCGTTTGCCCCGAAATCCGGTGCGGGCAGCAGCGGCTCGCAGTCGACCAGCGGCTCGCAGGCCGCCGCGTAGGCGGCGAAGCTAGGCGGCCGCGCCCGGCTTCAAGTACGTCACCAAGTTGCAGTCGGTGCACTCGTCGACGAAGTAGTACTGGGCGCCCGTCAGGTACTTCATGTACCGGTGGTAGTTCTCTTCGTCGGTGGCCGCGATGGCCGCGTCTTTGTTGGCCTCAAGCGCGGCGACCCACAACCCGAGCGTCTTGATGTAGTGGGTCCGCAGCGACAGGCACTCGGGCACCACGAACCCTGCCTTCTCACCGTGGTCGATCATCATCTTTGCGGTCGGGATCCGGCCCCCGGGGAAGATCTCGGTGATGATGAACTTGGCGAACCGGGCCAGCTCGAATGTCAGCTTCTTGCCCTTCTCGGCCAAATCGAACGGGTGGTAGCCGGTGCTGCTCTGGATCGTCATCCGGCCGTCGTCGGGCAGGATGTCGAAGCAGTTCTTGAAGAAGTCGTCGTAGCGCTCGAAGCCGAAGTGCTCGAACGCCTCGATGGACACAATGCGGTCCACCGGCTGGTGGAACTGCTCCCAGCCCTCCAGGCGCACGTCGTGGGTGCGGTCGCTGCCGAGCTTGTCCAGCAGTTCGGTGCAGTAGACCTGCTGGTTCTTGGAAAGTGTCAGGCCGATGACGTTGACGTCGTACTTCTCGATCGCGCGCTGCAGCGTCAGGCCCCAGCCGCAGCCGACCTCGAGCAGGGTCATGCCGGGCTTGAGGTCGAGCTTGTCGAGGTTCAAGTCGACGTCCGCGATCTGGGCCTCCGACAGCGTGACGTTGGGCCCGGTGTAGTACGCGCAGCTGTACTTGCGGGTCGGGTCCTGGAACAGCCCGAAGAACTCATCCGACAGGTCGTAGTGAGCCTGGATGTCCTCGAAGTGCGGCCGCAGATCATCTTTCGTGCTTGCCGTCTTGTCAACCATGTCGCGTCCTCTCGCTCTTCACGTACAACTACTTCTCCAGGGTGAACTGGTTGACGTCGCTGTTTCCGTTGCGAAATAGGCCGGCGCAGCCCGTGAGATAACGCAGGTAGCGGTCGTAAACCTCTTCGGACTGAAGCGCAATGGCCTCATCCCGGTGGGCCTGGAGCGCCTCCGCCCACATGTCCAGCGTCCTCGCATAATGCGGCTGCAGCGACTGGATCCTGGCCACATCGAAACCCGCGTCCGTCGAACGCTCTTGCACCATCTCGATCGTCGGAAGCTGACCGCCGGGGAAGATCTCGGTCGTCAGGAACTTGAGGAAACGGGCGAGTTCCATCGTCAGGGGTACGCCACGGTCTTGTGCCTGCTTCATGGTGAGCGACGTGATCGTGTGCAGCAGCATGACGCCGTTGTCGGGCAGTAGGTGATTGGCAGTTTTGAAGAAGTGGTCGTAGCGGTCCTGTCCGAAGTGCTCGAACGCTCCGATCGACACGATCCGGTCGACCGGCTCGTCGAACTGCTCCCAGCCGCGCAGCAGTACCCGCCTCGAGCGGGGGCTGTCGGATTGAGCGAACAGCTGCTCGACGTGTGCCTGCTGGTTCCTCGACAGTGTCAGCCCGATGACGTTGACGTCGTGCTTCTCCATCGCCCGCATCAGCGTCGCGCCCCAGCCGCAGCCGATGTCGAGAAGGGTCATGCCCGGCTCGAGGCGGAGTTTGCCCAGCGTCAGGTCGATCTTGGCGATCTGGGCCTCCTCGAGCGACATGTCGTCGCGCTCGAAGAACGCGCAGCTGTACGTCTGCGTGGCGTCGAGGAAGAGGCGGTAGAAGTCGTCTGACAAGTCGTAGTGCGCCTGCACGTCGTCAAAATGCGGTTTCAGGCCGTCACGCTGAGATTGAGCCATCGCTTTAGTATTGCCTTTCTGGCTTCTCATGGGCCGCATAGCGGTCCTGGCGGCGCGGCAGGCGCTGACGCGTTCGAGCGGAAATGGTAACCGATCGGGCCCTGACCCCTGAAATTCGGCGCCGTGGCTGGCGGTTAGGTCACCTCGGCAAAGTTGGTCTTGAGCTCGCCGATGATGTCGTCCCACAGCTGCGCTGGTAGCTCGTGGCCCATGCCGTCGAACAGCACCAGCCGCGCCCCGCGAATCGCCTTGGCCACCGCCCGGCCGCCGAACGGCCGCATCAGCTTGTCGGCCTTGCCGTGGATCACGACGGTCGGCGCCTCGATCTGGCGGTCAAAGCCCAGCAGGCTGCCGGTGCCCAGGACCGCGGCGAAATGCCTGCCGATGCCGGCGGGATAGTAGGACCGCTCGTAGCCCTCGATCGCCTCGGCGCGAACGGTCTCGTCGGGCTTCGGATAACCCGGGCTTCCGATGATCTTGCTGACCCTGATCGCGTTCTCGATGATCGCCTCGCGCGACGACCCGTTCGGCTTCTGCAGGATCGCCTGCAGTTGCACCGGCCCGGGGGGCGGCAGCAGCGGCTGGTTATTGCTCGAGAAGATGACGGCCAGCGTGTTGGTGCGGTGCTTGAAGCGGGCCGCGAAGACCTGCGCGATCATGCCGCCCATCGACGCGCCGACGACGTGCGCGCGGTCGATGCCGAGATGGTCGAGAAGCGCTGCGGCGTCGTCGGCCATGTCCTCGAGCGTGTAGATGGACGGGCTGCGCACGCCGAGGAACGACCGCACCATCCTGGGTGCCAACGGCCCGTTCTGACGACGGCCGTGCAGCTTGGTGGACAGCCCGACGTCGCGGTTGTCGTAGCGGATCACCCGCAAACCCAGGTCGACGAGCTTCTCGCAGAACTCCTTGCGCCACAACAACAATTGCGCGCCGAGACCCATGATCAGCAGCACGGCCGGGTCATTGGGATCGCCCATGTCCTCGAAGTGGATGTCAACGTCGCCCGAGCGGGCCGTGCCGGTTCGCACTGGCGCGCTCATGCCTCGACTTCCTCCGAGTGCTCCCGGCTGAGCTCCACCATGAAGTTGGCGAAGTAGCCCGTGAGTTCGGGGTCGGACATCATCTGCCACTTCGGCGCGAGCAGCTTCATGTAGCGCTCGACGTAGAGGAACTGCTTACCGATCAGCACCAGCTCGCGGGGCAGCTTGACGTCGTAGGCGTCGGCCAGTGTGGAGAGCTGCTTGCCGATCTCGGCATAGCTCAAATCGCCCAGCGACTTCATGGTCAGCGGTGTTGCGAACGCCTCCAGGTCCTTGGCCGCCTGGCCCTCGGGCTTCACCTTGCCGACCGCACCCATCAACACGACGATCTTGCCGGCCGCTGCGTGGTCCTTCTTGACCAGCAGCGCGTAGACCAGCTCGCGCAGCAGCCAGCGGGTGCGCGGGTCGACGCGGCCCATGATCCCGAAGTCGAAGAACACGATCTTGCCGTCCGGGTCGACGTAGAGGTTGCCGGCGTGCAGGTCACCATGAAAGAGCCCGTGCCGCAGGCCGCCCTCGAACACGCTGAACAGCAACGCCTTGACCAGCTCGGTCCCGTCGAACCCGGCCTTGCGGATCGCGGCTGCGTCATCGATGCGAATGCCTTGCACCCGCTCCATCGTCAGCACGCGTTCGCTGGTGTGGTCCCAATAGACCTGCGGCACCCGGATGTTCTTGCCCAGCGGCGAGGCGTGCATGTGCGATACCCAGGCGTCCATCGACTGCGCCTCCAGGCGGAAGTCAAGTTCCTCGGCGAGGTTGTCGGCGAAGTCCGCGACGACGTCCTGGGCGCTCAGGCGTCGGCCGAGCTTGGCGAGCTCGACGACCTGGGCGCCGCGCTTGAGGATCTGCAGATCGGCGGCCACCCGGCGGCGGATGCCCGGCCGCTGGATCTTCACGACGACGTCCTCGCCGCTGTGCAGCGTGGCGTAGTGCACCTGGGCGATCGACGCCGACGCGAACGGCTGGTCGTCCCACTTGGCGAACAGGGTCGCGGGATCCTCGCCGAGATCCTCCACGAACAACTTGTGCACCTCGTCCGGATCGGCGGGCGGCACCGCGTCGAGCAGGCTGCGGAACTCTCTGCTGAGTGGCTCGCCGAATGCGCCGGGGCTGGACGCGATGATCTGACCGAACTTGACGTAGGTGGGACCGAGGTCGGCGAAGACGATCGGAACTTCTGTGATGACCTTCTGCTGCCAAGGCCCTTTACCGAACAGGCTCTGAGCGACTCGGCCGACGGCTCTGGTTACGTGCCAGCCGGTCGTGCCGATGCGCGCGGCCTCGGTGAATAGCGGCACCCGGTCGAGTTTGGCAACTTCGCGGTGCTTGGTAGAGCTCATGGGTGCAGTGTGCCCTACGTTCTTAAGATCCTCATAATCTGAGGACTTCTGACTCACCCGTCAATCATGCGCCTCTTTCAAAGTTCTCGGTGAGCGCATCGACGATCGGCTCCCACACGGGTTCGGGCAGGTCATGGCCCATTCCGTCGACGACCAGGAAGCGCGCTTCGGGGATCGCGCGGGCCACGCCGCGGCCGTTTCGTGGCCGCACCAGAGGGTCCTCCGTCCCGTGGATCACCACAGTCGGGGCGGTGATGTGACGGGTGTAACGCAGCAGGCTGCCAGTGCCAAGGATGGCGTCGAACTGGCGCAACACACCCTGCGGGTAGTGGCTGCGTTCGGTGAGGTCGATGACGCGGCGTCGCAGCTGGTCGACGGGTGGCAGGAAGTTGGGGCCGTTGAACAGCGAGATGTTGCGGACCTCGTATTCGAGCCGTTCGTCGGCCGTTGCGTCCTTGGCGGGGGCCTGGAACGGTCGTGTGATCAAGCGCCAGCGCGGGATCGAGGAGAGCGGCTTGCCGGTGCTGGACATGATCACCGCCAGCGAGCTGACGCGCTGCGGGTGGCTGCCGGCGAGGACCTGGGCGATCATCCCGCCCATCGACGCGCCGACCACGTGTGCCTTGTCGATCTCCAGGTGGTCCAACAGCTTTGCGACATCGTCGGCGAGGTCGACGAGCGTGTACGGCACCGGGCTGGTCCGCCCGAACAGGTAGCGCGCGACGCGTCGGTAGACCGAGCCCTTGGCGCGCATCCCGCGCATCTTGGTCGACAGCCCGGTGTCGCGATGGTCGAACCGGATCACGCGGTAGCCGTGCTTGATCAGCCTTTCGCAGAAGCCGTCGGGCCACATCGGTAATTGGGCGCCGACACCCATGATCAGCATCACGGGCGGGTCGTCGAGATCGCCGAGGTCCTCGTAGAACAGCTCGATCTCGCCGCAGGGGGCCCGCCCGGTTCGTGTCGGCATGACCCTTTTCTACCGCTTGTGGGGCTTTTGCCGCCGGTTTGCCTTCTGGCGCTTGTGGGGGTTTTGCCGCCGACTGTGCGGTTTCTTACGCGACACGCCGATTCCGCGTAATAAAACGCACGATCGCCGGGGAAACCAGTGGATGCCTGGTGGGGCGAGCCTGCTTGGGCGCTATTTGGGAGCTATTTGGGAGCTATTTGGCGGGCTTCCAGCGCTTCACGAAGTCGGTCTCCGGCCATTCCTCCAGCGCCGCCATCAGCTCGTACATCGTTGCGCCGTCGATGGACTCGCGGATGAGGTCTGCGTGGCCGGCGTGGCGGGTCAACTCCTCGATGAGGTGCAGCGCCACCCACCGCACCGACCAGTTGTCGACGTCCTTCGGGAACCACGGGACCTCGTGCGGCACCGGAACCAGCCTGTCCAGATCCGCCCCCTCGAACGCCTGCACCGTCGCGGCGTTCTGCGCCTCCAATGCCTTCAACAGCCCCTCGAGGGTTTGGTCGTCGCGCATCACGAGCTGGTCGGTTCGGTCGGCCATCTGATCGTCGATCGGCCGATCGTCGCGCGACGGGAAATCGGGGGCGGCGATCACTCGCTGCGCCCACGCTTCCTGCACGCCGGTGACGTGCTTGATCAGGCCGCCGATCGACAGCGCGCTGACCGTCGGGGTGGACCGGGCCTGCTCGTCGGTCAGGCCGTAGGCGAGCGCGAAGAACGCGCGCTGATTGAAGTCGAGGTACTGGCGAAGCGCATCGCGTTCGTCGGCGACGGGGGGAGGCAAGCCGGGCATGTGACGTTCTCCTTGTTCTCTAGTGGTTCTCTAGTGCGCGAGTCTCTCAGCAATTGCGGACAGTTCCTGTCCTCTGACTCTGGCAGGCTTGTTGACATGGCGGAGACGACGGGCCGCGTGCTGCAGCTGTTGGGGCTGCTGCAATCCCGGCGCGTGTGGAGCGGTGACGAGCTTGCCGAACGGCTGGGCGTGACCACCCGCAGCGTGCGCCGCGATGTCGAGCGCCTGCGTGACCTCGGCTATCCGGTGCATGCGAGCAGGGGGCACGGCGGCGGATACCAGCTGGGTGCGGGGGGTTCCCTGCCGCCGCTGCTGCTGGATCCCGACGAGGCCGTGGCGGTCGTGGTCTGTCTGCGGCTGGCCGCCGGCGGCAGCGTCGCCGGCGTGGGGGAGGCCGCGCTGCGGGCGCTCACAAAGCTGGACCAGGTGCTGCCCGCGCGACTGCGATCGCAGGTCGGCGCCGTGCACGACGCGACCGTCACCTTGACAAGGGACGCGCCCGAGTCGCTGGTCGAACCCGATGTGCTGATGACGCTGGCGCGCGCGTGCCGCGACCGCGAACACGTGACAGCGGAGTACGTCGACCGCGCCGGGCGCGTCACCCGGCGACGGCTCGAGCCATATCAACTGGTGACCACCGGCAGGCGCTGGTACCTGATGGCCTACGACCGCGACCGTCAGGACTGGCGCAGCTTGCGGCTGGACCGGATGACCGAGGTGGGGGCGGTGGGCAGCACGTTCACGCCCCGCGAGGCGCCGGACGCCGCTGCCTACGTGCGCCAGTCAATCAGCGCGTCGTCCTACCAGTACGTCGCCAGGGTCAGGTACTTCGCCCCGTATGACGTTGTAGCGCCGCATTTTTCACCGGGATCGGCCACCGTCGAGCCGGACGGCTCGGACGCCTGCATAGTGACGACGGGCGGCGACGACGCCGAGCGCATCGCGCTCTACCTGGCGATGGTGGCCGCCGATTTCGAGGTCCTCGACCCTCCCGAGGTGGCGCGGGCCGCGCGGACGCTCGGGCAACGGCTGCTAGCGATCCGGTAGCAACAGCGTGGCCGCCTGCGGCCGCGAACGGGTTGTTCGCACTAACGCGCACGTAAGGTGTTTGGCGTGCCCGTCATCTCCGCGGAGTCAACGGAGCTGTTCGCGGGACCGTCAGACGCGCCGCTGCAACTGGTGCGGGTGACCTTCTGCGAGCACTTCGAGCCCGTTCGCGTTGAGGGCGACGGCCTGACCACCGCGGGGCAGCCGCGGCATCCGCGGCAAGGCGTCGCCGAGGTGCCCGTTAGGGTCGTCAACCCGATACCCGGCGAGCGGCGCGCGGCGCGCGTGATCGCGGGCGGCACCACCACACCCTTCACGTTCACCGTCGCCGAGCCCGGCTGGACGATGTTCATGATCAGCCACTTCCATTACGACCCGGTGTGGTGGAACACCCAGGCCGGCTACACCAGCATCTGGACCGCAGACCCGCCCGATCGTCAGACGAACGGATTTGCGTTGGTGCACGCGCATTTGGAGATGGCCCGCCGCGAGCCGGAGTACAAGTTCGTACTGGCCGAGGTCGATTACCTCAAGCCGTACTGGGACATCCATCCGGAGGACCGGGCGGACTTGCGGAGGCTGATCGGCGACGGGCGCGTCGAAATCATGGGTGGCGCGTACAACGAGCCGAACACCAACCTCACCAGCCCTGAGACGACTATCCGAAATTTCGTGCACGGCATGGGTTTTCAGCGTGACGTGCTGGGCGCCAAACCTGCGACCGCCTGGCAGCTCGACGTGTTCGGGCACGACCCGCAGTTTCCCGGCATCGCCGCCGACGCCGGCCTGACGTCCAGCTCGTGGGCCCGGGGCCCGCATCACCAGTGGGGGCCGATGGCGGGCGGCGGCGATCCGCGGCGCATGCAGTTCTCCAGTGAGTTCGAGTGGATCGCCCCGTCGGGCCGTGGCCTTCTCACCCATTACATGCCTGCGCACTACGGCGCGGGGTGGGGGATGGATTCGGCGCCCACACTCGAGGAGGCCGAAGCTGCCACCTTCGGGCTGTTCGAGTCGCTGAAAACGGTGGCGCTGACGCGCAATGTGCTGCTGCCCGTCGGGACGGACTACACGCCACCGAACAAGTGGGTCACCGAGATTCACCGCGACTGGAATGCGCGCTACGTCTGGCCGAGGTTCGTCAGCGCGCTACCGTGCGAGTTCTTCGCCGCGGTGCGTTCGGAGCTGGATGCGCGTGGAGTGCGGCCGTCACCGCAGACCAGGGACATGAACCCGATCTACACCGGCAAGGACGCGTCGTACATCGACACCAAACAGGCCAACCGGGCCGCCGAGAACGCGGTGCTGGACGCGGAGCGATTCGCGGTGTTCGCCGGCCTGCTGGGCGGTGCGACGTATCCGCAGGCGGCGCTGGCGAAGGCCTGGGTGCAGCTGGCGTACGGCGCCCATCACGACGGCATCACCGGCTCGGAGTCCGACCAGGTGTACCTCGACCTGTTGACGGGCTGGCGCGATGCTTGGGAACTCGGCGTCGCGGCGCGGGACAACTCGCTTGCGCTGTTGTCGAGTGTGGTCGACGGATCGATCGTGGTGTGGAACCAATTGGCACACAATCGAACCGACATCGTCACCGCCCGATTGCATGAACCCCTCGGGCGCGGAGTCCGGGTTTTCGACGCCGACGGGGTGGAGGTGCCCGGGCTGGCCGAGCACGGCGGGCGTTCGGTGAGCTGGCTGGCGCGCGACGTGCCGTCGCTGGGCTGGCGCGCGTACCGGCTGAGCGCCGCGAACACTCCGGCTCGCTGGGAGCCGTTGGGCGGCAATCAGATTGCCAACGAGCATTACCGGATGACCGTCGATCCGGCCCGCGGTGGAGCAGTGTCGTCGCTGATCGACATCGGCGCCGACTGCGAGCTGATCGGCGATGGTTCGGTGGGCAACGAGCTTGCTGTCTACGAGGAATATCCGGCGCACCCGCAATCCGGTGAAGGCCCATGGCATCTGTTGCCCAAGGGCCCGGTGACCTGTTCGTCGGAGTTCCCTGCGGAATCGGTGCAGGCCTATCGCAGTCCGGTGGGGCAGCGGCTGGTGGTGAGCGGGCGGATCGGCGAGTTGTTGCGTTATACGCAGACGCTCACGCTGTGGGAGGGCGTGGCGCGTGTCGACTGCCGCACCACGATCGACGAGTTCACCGGCGTCGACCGGCTGGTGCGGCTGCGCTGGCACTGCCCGGTACCGGGGGCGCTGCCGGTGAGCGAGGTCGGCGATGCGGTGATCGGGCGCGGCTTCGGGCTGATGCACCGGCCGGGCTCCGAAACCGCCGTCGATACGGCGCAATACCCTTGGACGCTGGACAACCCGGCTTACGGTTGGTTCGGGTTGTCGTCGGCGGCCCGGATCCGAGCCGACGGTTATGTTCGCGCGATGGCGGTGGCGGAGGTCGTCACGCCGAGCGAGGTGGCGTCGGCGCCGCTGGCACGCGACCTGATGGTCGCGCTGGCGCGCGCCGGTGTGACGGCGACCTGCAGCAGCGCCGACAAACCCCGGTACGGGGGTCTCGACGTCGACTCCAACCTGCCGGACACCCGGATCGCGCTGGGCGGCCCTGACGAGAATGCCTTCACCGCCGAGGTTCTCGCCGCGGCCGACCCGGTCTACGGCGACGAGCTGAAACGGCAGCTGTATGCCACCGGCGCCGCAAGGGTCTTCGTGCCGGCGGCAGCCCCGCTGGCCACCGAGTGGCTGCCGGGCGCAGACCTGCGCGGCGTGCGGACGCTACCCGTGCTGATCATCGCGGCCGCACATCTTCAGGAGGCCCTGACGGCAATCGTTGACGACCTGGCCGATGCCGAGATCACCGTAACGCAGGACGTCACAACAGATTTGGACAAGTTTGAGTCTCGGACTGTCGCGCTGCTCAACCGCGGGGTGCCCGGCTTCGCGATCGACTCCGACGGGACACTGCACACCTCGCTGATGCGATCCTGCACCGGGTGGCCGTCCGGGACGTGGATCGACCCGCCGCGCCGCACCGCACCCGACGGGTCCAATTTCCAGCTGCAGCACTGGACCCACACGTTCGACTATGCACTGTTGTCCGGCGACGGTGACTGGCGCGGCGTGGGTCTGCCTGCCCGCAGCGCCGAGTTCTCCAATGCGCTGCACGCCGTTGAAGCTGGTGGTGAAACAGCCGGTGGCCTACCGTCGTTCGGCTCGTTGTTCGAGGTCGAACCCGCAGGCGCCGTTGCTCTCGCAGCACTGAAGGCTGTTGGTAACCCGATCGCCTCCGGAAGCGGACGGCACGTTCACCCGTCCGAGGGAGTGGCGGTACGGCTGGTCGAATCGTGCGGTGCGCAGTCAACGGAGGTCACGATCCGTTCCGGGTTGCGCAGGGTGGCGTCGGCCACGCGCGTCGACCTGCTCGAGCAGCCGCAACTGCGCGGCACGTCGACCGACGGTCTGACGCTGCACGGCTTTGAGATCGCGACCGTCTCGACCCGGCTCAATCTGCCGAAGGTGGTGGACGCCGACCATGCCGTGCTTGCGCCGGACGCTGAAGCGGCGCAACCGCTTTACGCACGATACTGGCTACACAACCGCGGGCCGGCACCGCTGGGCGGGCTACCTGCCGTCGCTCATTTGCATCCGCCCCGTGTAATCGGCGAGCCGGATTCCGTTGTGCTGCTGCGGCTCACCGCGTCCAGCGACTGCAGCGATGCCGCGTTGCACGGCCGGGTGCGGGTGGTATGCCCGGAAGGCTGGGCGGCGAGTCCGGCCGAACTGCCGTTCGTGCTGCCGCCCGGCGAGCATTTGGAGACCGACCTCGAGCTGACCGTGCCCGCGGAAATACCCACCGGCCTGTATCCGGTGCGGGCAGAGCTCGCCGTCACCGGCAGCGATGCCGCCTCGATGCCCGCCGCGTGGCGGCAGATGGTCGAGGACGTCTGCGTCGTGTCGGTCGGCCCGCCGAGCGAGGACCTCGACGTGCTGCGGCTGATCACCGGGCCGGAGGCCGTCGTTGTCACAGCCGGCGAATCGGGGCGCCTCGCAGTCACTGTCGGCACCGATGCCCGAACGGATCTGGCCGTCGAGGCGCACCTGATCAGCCCGTGGGGCACCTGGGAGTGGATCGGCCCGGCGGCCGCGGGCGCTACCGTGCCGGCTGAGGGGAGCGTGGAGCTCGAATTCGACGTATCGCCTCCGGCGTGGGTAAACCCGGGCGAGTGGTGGGCGCTGGTTCGCGTCGGCTGCGCAGGCTCGCTGATCTATTCGCCCGCGGTGGCGGTGACGGTCCGGTGAGTGCGGTGGCCGCCAAGGTCGGCGGAATGCCGATCCGGGTCGACGAGATCGACGCCCGGGAGGCTGCGCTGCGCGCGGGCTCCGCCGGCACGCTGCCGCGCGCCGGCACCAGCGAGGGTCGACAACTGCGGCGGTGGCTCACGCAGCTGCTGGCCACCGAACGGGTGGTGGCGGCCGAGGCGGCTGCGTTTTCAGTGACATCCGAGCGTGCGCCTGCAGAGGATGAGCTGCTGCCCGACGCCTCGGCCCGGTTCGACATCGGGAGCGTCGCAGCCGCGGCGCTGGCGGATCCGCTGGCCCGCGCGCTCTTCGCGCGTGTGACCGCCGCGGTCGAGGTGTCCGACGACGAGGTGGCCGACTACCACGCCCGCAACCCGCTGCGATTCGCGGTGCGACCCCGCGCCGAGGGCTGGCGCCCGGCGCGTGCGGCGGCGCCCGCGCTGAATGAAGTCCGGGCCGTGATCGTCGACCATCTATTGGCGGCCGCCCGCCGCCGCGCGTTCCGGGTGTGGCTCGACGCGCGGCGCGCCGCGCTGGTGGAACTCGCGCCCGGCTACGAACATCCCGGGGACCCGCGCCAGCCCGACAACACGCACCGGCACTGATGGCCGACATCACCCTGGCCATCGACGTCGGCGGCACCAAGATCGCGGTCGGATTGGCGGACCCTGACGGCGCGCTTGTTCACACCGCGACGCGGCCCACCCCGCACGGCGACGCCGAGGCTGTCTGGGCGGTGGTGGAGCGGCTGATCACCGAAACCACAGCTGACAGGGCCGTGCGCGGCGTCGGCATCGCCTCGGCCGGGCCGATCCAGCTGTCGACCGGCACAGTCAGCCCGCTCAACATTCGCGGCTGGCGCGAGTTTCCGATCGTGGACCGCGTCGCGGCATTGCTGCCGGGCGTGCCGGTGCGGCTCGGCGGCGACGGCCTCTGCATGGCGCTGGGCGAGCACCGGCACGGCGCCGGCCGCGGCGCGCAATTCCTGCTCGGCATGGTGGTCTCCACCGGAGTCGGCGGCGGCCTGATCCTGGACGGCGCACCGTACGACGGTGCCAGCGGCAACGCGGGACACGTCGGGCACGTCGTCGTCGACCTCAACGGCGAGCCCTGCGCCTGTGGCGGTCACGGCTGCGTCGAGGCGATCGCGTCCGGCCCGCAGATGGTGCGGTGGGCGCGCGACCACGGCTGGGCCGCGCCCGCCGATGCCGGCGCAAAGGAGCTCGCCCAGGCCGCTGATGCGGGAAATGAATTGGCGGTGTTGGCTTTTCGTCGCAGCGCCACCGCGTTGGCTGCGATGATCGCGTCGGTCGCCGCCGTCTGCGACCTCGATCTGGCCGTGATCGGCGGCGGAGTGGCAAATGCGGGCCCGCTGTTGTTCGACCCATTGCGGGAGGCGCTCGGCGGCTACGCCAGGCTCGACTTCCTTCGCGGGCTGTCGGTGGTGCCCGCGCAACTCGCTGGCGACGCGGGCCTGGTGGGTGCGGCCGCTCTCGTCGACGGCCGTTTTGGCTGATCGAGGGCGGTTGCGCTAACCTGGAAGGGCTCCACCGAAGACCGTCGGTCACCGCGAAATCGGTTGAAGGTCCGGGAGATGATCCCGGCGGCCCACGCAGGCGGACGAGGCACTTGTGCGCCCCGACCGTTGCGTCGGGGCGCTTTGTCATCTCCAGACCTGATCCGGCCGGGTCCTGGCGATCTTCTTCGGGGCAACCGATACCCACCGAAGGAGGCATGAATGGCCAAGGCTGACAAGGCCACCGCCGTTGCCGACATCGCCGAGCAGTTCAAGGATTCCACCGCCGCGTTGGTCACCGAGTACCGCGGGCTGACGGTGGCGAACCTCGCCGAACTTCGCCGCTCGCTGGGCGACTCCGCCACCTACTCGGTCGCCAAGAACACGCTCATCAGGCGGGCGGCAACCGAGGCCGGCGTCGATGGCCTCGAGGAACTATTCGTGGGCCCAACGGCGATCGCGTTCGTTACCGGCGAGGCCGTCGACGCCGCAAAAGCGCTGAAGAAGTTCGCGAAGGATCACAAGGCGCTGGTGATCAAGGGCGGCTACATGGACGGCCGCCCGCTCACCGTCGCCGAGGTCGAGCGCATCGCGGATCTGGAGTCGCGCGAGGTGCTGCTGGCCAGGCTGGCCGGCGCGATGAAGGGCAACTTGACCAAGGCCGCCGGCCTGTTCAACGCCCCGGCATCAAATGTGGCACGGCTCTTCGCCGCGCTGCAGGACAAGATGGCAAGCCAGGAACCGGCCGCTGCACCGGAACCGGTTGCCGAGCCAGAATCGGCTGTCGAACCCGGACCGGTTGCCGAGCCAGAATCGGTTGTCGAACCCGGACCGGCTGTCGCCGAAGTTGCTGCCGGACCCGACGCTGCCGAACCCGAACCGGCTGTCGCCGAACCGGCTGCCGAATAACACCCGAAACCCCACATCGAAAGATATTGAGGAAGGACCCACACCATGGCCAAGATGTCCACTGACCAACTGCTCGACACATTCAAGGAAATGACCCTGCTGGAACTCTCGGACTTCGTGAAGGCGTTCGAGGAGACCTTCGAGGTCACCGCCGCCGCCCCGGTCGCCGTCGCGGCCGCTCCCGGCGCGGCCGGCGCAGGCGCGCCCGCCGAGGCTGCCGAGGAACAGAGCGAGTTCGACGTGATCCTCGAGGCGGCCGGTGACAAGAAGATCGGCGTCATCAAGGTCGTCCGCGAGATCGTCTCGGGCCTGGGCCTCAAGGAGGCCAAGGACCTCGTCGACGGCGCCCCGAAGGCGCTCCTCGAGAAGGTGACCAAGGAGGCCGCCGAGGAGGCCAAGGGAAAGCTCGAGGCCGCCGGCGCGTCCGTCACGGTCAAGTAGCTCATGCACCAGGGGCCGTCCCGGGACGGCCCCTTCTTGAGCGTTCACAACCTGGCGCTATAAGTGTTGGCGACTGTCGACGTAGGCTAGAGTGACTCAAGCCACAAGCGGGAGGCAGGTGGCCGAGAAGTACCGGCGGAAGGAAAACGCGTGGGCATCGGAATTCAGGTTGAGGGACTGACGAAATCCTTCGGTTCCCAGCGAATCTGGGAAGATGTCACGTTCGAGATCCCGCCGGGTGAGGTAAGCGTGCTCCTGGGCCCGTCGGGTACCGGCAAGTCGGTGTTCCTGAAGTCGTTGATCGGCCTGCTGCGCCCGGAGCGCGGCAGCATCGTCATCGACGGCAGCAACATCATCGAAAGCTCCGCGAAGGAGCTGTACGAGATCCGCAAGCTGTTCGGCGTCATGTTCCAGGACGGTGCGCTGTTCGGCTCGATGAACATCTACGACAACACCGCGTTCCCGCTGCGTGAGCACACCAAGAAGAAGGAAAGCGAAGTCCGTGACATCGTCATGGAGAAGCTCGACATGGTGGGCCTCACCGGCGACGAGAAGAAGTTCCCCGGCGAGATATCCGGCGGTATGCGCAAGCGCGCCGGGCTGGCCCGCTCGCTGGTGCTCGACCCGCAGATCATCCTCTGCGACGAACCCGACTCCGGACTCGACCCGGTGCGTACCGCGTACCTGAGCCAGCTGCTGATCGACATCAACGCGCAGATCGACTGCACGATCCTGATCGTCACGCACAACATCAACATCGCCCGCACGGTGCCCGACAACATGGGCATGTTGTTCCGCAAGCACCTGGTCATGTTCGGTCCTCGCGAAGTGCTGCTGACCAGCGACGAGCCCGTGGTGCGGCAATTCCTCAACGGCCGCAGGCTCGGTCCGATCGGCATGTCGGAGGAGAAGGACGAGGCGACCATGGCAGAAGAGCAGGCCATGGCGGACGCGGGTCACCACGACGGCGGCGTCGACGAGATCGAGGGCGTGCCGCCGCAGATCGTGGCGACACCCGGTATGCCGGAGCGGCAGGCCGTCGAACGTCGGCGGGATCGCGTTCGCGAGATGATGGGGTCCTTGCCGCCCGCGGCGCAGGAGGCGATTCGCGACGACCTCGAGGGCACGCACAAGTACAAGGTCCACGAATTCGCCGACGCCTCCGAGCCGACGCAGGAGACACCACGTCACTACGCCGCCGACGCCGACGAATCGCCCACCGGACGCATCCCGCTCGCTGGGGACCGCTGACCCAGAGAGTGACCCCTGAGCGGCATGGTCGCAACGGCGGAAGACGGCCGGTGCGCGTGGAGCCCGCGGGGAAGGCGGCGCGGACCGAGGCATGCCCCGTGTCGGGAGCCCATCGACAGCGATTCAGCAGGAGAATTAACGCGACAACCGCGCGTGAACTCTTGACGGGAACGCTCCGAGGCTGCAGTCTGTTGGGCAGCATGTGCATAGGTAGTAGCCAGGACGCCAGCCAGCGCCTTTACTGCCGCGTGCCCGTGGTTGAGGAATAAGCCGTCCTGCGGTACTGTTGGACGTTGCGCTGGCTGCCTCCTGCCCACCTCACCTGAACCTGACACTGTGGTCCACGCCTGAGCCCTCGTCGGGGCTCTCTATTGAGTCTCTTCGCGTAAGCGGCTCATTGGAAATGCGTGCGTGAGTACCGGACAGGTCGCTAGCCGGCCAAACCGACGCAGAATCGCGGCGAAGAGTCCGGTCAGTCCGGAGTTGAGTCGCATGAGGTGCTGGAAGGATGCATCTTGGCCTCTCGCCAGAGCAAATCAGCAGTAGCTACCGCCAATAGTTCCGTCCCCGGAGCTCCCAATAGAATCTCCTTCGCAAAGTTGCGTGAACCGCTCGAGGTTCCCGGCCTGCTCGACGTGCAGACCGAGTCGTTCCAATGGCTGATCGGATCCGACGCGTGGCGCGAGAAGGCGGCCGCCCGCGGTGACGTGAACCCGTTCGGTGGCCTCGAAGAGGTGCTCACCGAGCTGTCCCCGATCGAGGATTTCTCCGGGCAGATGTCGCTGTCCTTCTCCGACCCCCGCTTCGACGAGGTCAAGGCGCCGGTCAACGAGTGCAAAGAGAAGGACCAGACCTACGCGGCCCCGCTGTTCGTGACCGCCGAGTTCATCAACAACAACACCGGTGAGATCAAGAGCCAGACGGTGTTCATGGGTGACTTCCCGATGATGACGGAGAAGGGCACCTTCATCATCAACGGCACCGAGCGTGTCGTCGTGTCGCAGCTCGTCCGCTCGCCCGGTGTGTACTTCGACGAGAACATCGACAAGTCCACCGAGAAGACGCTGCACAGCGTCAAGGTGATCCCCGGCCGCGGGGCGTGGCTGGAGTTCGACGTCGACAAGCGCGACACGGTCGGCGTCCGCATCGACCGCAAGCGTCGCCAGCCGGTGACTGTGCTGCTCAAGGCGCTGGGCTGGACCGCAGAGCAGATCCGCGAGCGGTTCGGCTTCTCCGAGATCATGATGTCGACGCTGGAGAAGGACAACACCGCGGGTACCGACGAGGCGCTGCTGGACATCTACCGAAAGCTTCGCCCGGGCGAGCCGCCCACCAAGGAGTCCGCGCAGACCCTGCTGGAGAACCTGTTCTTCAAGGAGAAGCGCTACGACCTGGCCCGGGTGGGCCGCTACAAGGTCAACAAGAAGCTCGGGCTGCACGCCGGCGAGCCGATCACGTCGTCGACGCTGACCGAAGAGGACATCGTCGCCACCATCGAGTACCTGGTGCGGCTGCACGAGGGGCAGACCACCATGACGGCGCCCGGCGGCGTCGAGGTGCCGGTGGAGACCGACGACATCGACCACTTCGGCAACCGCCGGCTGCGCACGGTCGGCGAGCTGATCCAGAACCAGATCCGGGTCGGCCTGTCCCGCATGGAGCGGGTCGTCCGCGAGCGGATGACCACGCAGGACGTCGAGGCCATTACGCCGCAGACGTTGATCAACATCCGTCCGGTCGTGGCCGCTATCAAGGAGTTCTTCGGTACCAGCCAGCTGAGCCAGTTCATGGACCAGAACAACCCGCTGTCGGGCCTGACCCACAAGCGCCGCCTGTCGGCGCTGGGTCCCGGCGGTCTGTCCCGTGAGCGCGCCGGGCTGGAGGTCCGCGACGTGCACTCCAGCCACTACGGCCGGATGTGCCCGATCGAGACTCCGGAAGGCCCGAACATCGGTCTGATCGGGTCGCTGTCGGTGTACGGGCGGGTCAACCCGTTCGGGTTCATCGAGACGCCGTACCGCAAGGTGGTGGACGGCAAGGTCACCGACGAGATCCACTACCTCACCGCTGACGAGGAAGACCGTCACGTCGTCGCGCAGGCCAACTCGCCGCTCGACGAGGACGACAAGTTCCTCGAGGAGCGCGTGCTGGTGCGCCGGAAGGGCGGCGAGGTCGAGTACGTGTCTGGTCGCGAGGTCGACTACATGGACGTGTCGCCGCGCCAGATGGTCTCGGTGGCCACGGCGATGATCCCGTTCCTCGAGCACGACGACGCCAACCGCGCGCTGATGGGTGCGAACATGCAGCGTCAGGCCGTGCCGCTGGTGCGCAGTGAGGCGCCGCTCGTCGGCACCGGCATGGAGCTGCGCGCTGCGATCGACGCGGGCGATGTGGTCGTCGCGGACAAGGGTGGCGTGATCGAGGAGGTCTCCGCCGACTACGTCACCGTGATGGCCGACGACGGCACCCGGCACAGCTACCAGCTGCGCAAGTTCGCCCGGTCCAACCACGGCACCTGCGCCAACCAGCGTCCGATCGTCGACGCCGGCGACCGGGTGGAGGCCGGCCAGGTGATCGCCGACGGCCCGTGCACAGACAACGGAGAGATGGCGCTCGGCAAGAACCTGCTGGTCGCGGTCATGCCGTGGGAGGGCCACAACTACGAGGACGCGATCATCCTCTCGAACCGTCTCGTCGAGGAGGACACGCTGACCTCGATCCACATCGAGGAGCACGAGATCGACGCCCGTGACACCAAGCTGGGCGCCGAGGAGATCACCCGCGACATTCCGAACGTCTCCGATGAGGTGCTCGCCGACCTCGACGAGCGCGGCATCGTGCGGATCGGCGCCGAGGTCCGCGACGGCGACATCCTGGTCGGCAAGGTCACCCCGAAGGGCGAAACCGAGCTGACCCCGGAGGAGCGGCTGCTGCGCGCGATCTTCGGCGAGAAGGCCCGGGAGGTGCGCGACACCTCGCTGAAGGTGCCGCACGGCGAGTCCGGCAAGGTGATTGGCGTTCGGATGTTCTCGCGCGACGAGGACGACGAGCTTGCCGCAGGCGTCAACGAACTGGTCCGGGTGTACGTCGCCCAGAAGCGCAAGATCTCCGACGGCGACAAACTGGCCGGCCGCCACGGCAACAAGGGCGTGATCGGCAAGATCCTGCCCGTCGAGGACATGCCGTTCCTGCAGGACGGCACCCCGGTGGACATCATCTTGAACACCCACGGTGTGCCGCGACGCATGAACATCGGCCAGATCCTGGAGACCCACCTGGGCTGGGTGGCCAAGACCGGCTGGAAGGTCGACGTCGCCGGCGGCACGCCCGACTGGGCGGCCAAGCTGCCCGATGCGCTGCTGGAGGCCGGGCCGGACACCATCGTGTCGACGCCGGTGTTCGACGGTGCCCGCGAGGAGGAGTTGCAGGGCCTGCTGTCCTCGGTGCAGCCGAACCGCGACGGGGCCGTTCTCGTCAACCACGACGGCAAAGCAATGCTCTACGACGGCCGCAGCGGCGAACCCTTCCCGTACCCGGTGACGGTCGGCTACATGTACATCCTGAAGCTGCACCACCTGGTGGACGACAAGATCCACGCCAGGTCCACCGGCCCGTACTCGATGATCACCCAGCAGCCGCTGGGCGGTAAGGCGCAGTTTGGTGGCCAGCGGTTCGGCGAGATGGAGTGCTGGGCCATGCAGGCCTACGGCGCTGCGTACACGCTGCAGGAGCTGTTGACCATCAAGTCCGACGACACCGTCGGCCGGGTCAAGGTGTACGAGGCGATCGTCAAGGGCGAGAACATCCCCGAGCCGGGCATCCCCGAGTCGTTCAAGGTACTGCTCAAGGAACTTCAGTC
>Ga0209006_10000139_pt1 | contig 78249 bp, 70 predicted proteins | sample JacPin_JW_Ref_O2_FD_188567 | JGI IMG/M metagenome (GOLD analysis project Ga0209006, IMG submission 188567) | Forest soil microbial communities from Algoma, Ontario, Canada - Jack Pine, Ontario site 1_JW_Ref_O2 (SPAdes) (version 2) | ecosystem: Environmental > Terrestrial > Soil > Boreal... | reverse complement strand
CCCCCTGCCGTCGCGTCGGCGTCGTTCGCGCGCTCGTCGCCGAGGTGCCAGCTGTGGACCTCCCTGCCGCGCTTCCCCAGCGGACTCTCCCGGCTCTGATCCGGCCCGGCGACAAAGCCGTCGAGCGAGATCGACATGTGGCAGGTGGTGTCCGGCATCGGCGTCCTCCAAGTGATTGCGATTTGCAAGCGTCGGCACCGTACCGCGCTGGTGGTGGCAAAGCTGCAAGCACCATCTACGTCATGGCGACGCGTCCGGCCAGCGAACCTAGGTCGGGCTGCCCGATCAACGCGACTCGCACTCGAACGTTCTGCTCGCCGTTCGGCCCTTCAGTGCCGACGACAGAGCAGACAATCTTGACCTCGCCCTCGCCCTCGCCGGGCGCCTTCGCACTACTGGGTTCGGTAGTGCGTAAGCAGCGGCGTGCCTAACTGAGCTCAACATAGGCAAGATATCTCGATGCCGAGTATGGCCAGATCAAATCTAGAGCGGACCGGATCGGAGATTCGCGACTTCTATGCGGTTCACCAGCTGGTGAAGGACATGCCAGGGATTCGCCGGAAGCTGGACGTATTGAACAAAGGCACGATCGTGCTCCTATCGGCCATCTGGGAGGGATTTTGCGAGGACCTCACGGCGGAGGCGCTGCTACTACTCGTTGACGGAGCTCCAGACGCTGCCGCATTGCCAACTACGCTGCAACGGATCGTTGCTCGAGAGCTCAAGCAATCGCCGCATGAATTGGCGGTCTGGTGCCTTGCTGGGGACGGCTGGCGGGATGTGCTTCATACGCGCCTGAGCTACTTGCAGAAGGAGCGGAATCGGCGGCTTAACACACCAACATCCACAAATATCGACGAATTCTTCAAGCAAGCGCTCGGCATCGAAGCGATGCCCTCGAATTGGGCTACGACTCAAGCCAGCGCCAAAGAGAACGCTTCCAAGCTTGACGCTTTCATCGAATTGCGCAACGCGATAGCCCATCGTGAGCTGGGTGATGCCGTCGTGTCCAAGGCCACGGTCAAGAACTTCAACAACCATATCCAGCGGTTGGCCACGCTAACGGAGTCTGCGGTAGAACAACTGCTCGAGCGCTCGATCGGTCGTCATCCCTGGAAAACGCGAAAGTAGCATCGCCTCTGGGCCAACGTCGCGTGCTTTATTGACTGGCTGCGAATCGCCGAGCTGAACAACTGGCTCGGCTCCGCTTGCTCCGCAAAGCGAGGGAGAATGGCGTCAGGACGAAGATGAATGCTGGCGTGGAAGCCGCTGCGAACCTCATCAGGCGCCTCGCTCTCTACGGCCTTGACTTGCCCTACAGCCCAGAGGCGGCAGCGCTCGGACTAGGCAAGGAAACAACCGCCGTCTCTCCACCCAAGCGACGACCCACCCGGACCGTAGCCGCCCCAGGTCGTCATCCGAGTTCGCAGTCGCTCCGGGAAAACGGCTTTGCGCTTCTCGGCCTCGCACCCAGCTCAACACGCTTAGCGGGCGGCCGATGCTTAAGCTTTCGGGCTAGACGCGTAAGCGGCAGCATCGCAGGGCCGCCGCAGCGTTATTCCAAAACTTTAGGAAGAGCTGCCCCAATAGTGGCGGGGGCGGTGTGTGGTTTCAGCACATAGGCGACAGGTGTGTCAGGACATAGGAGACACCAACGTGAGGGGGTCTTCCTGTGGGCATGGCGAGGTATCTGGTCGAAGCACACGTGCTGGAGGGCCGGCCGGTGGAGGAGCTCGCCGCTGCTCACGGAGTTCATCGCAGCTGGATCTACAAGCTCCTTGCCCGCTACCGCGATGGTGGCTACGAGGCGCTCGAGCCGCGCTCCAGGCGCCCCCGCTCCTGCAAGCACGGAACCCCACCCGAGGTCATCCAGGCCGTCGTTGAGCTACGCAGCCAGCTCGCCACCGAAGGCCACGACTGCGGAGCGCACACAATCGCCTACCACCTCGCCCAAGAACTCGTTGGGCCGCCGGCGCCGTCTGTCTCGACGATCTGGCGAATCCTAAGAAGAGAGGGATTGGTCACCCCGCAACCACAGAAGCGACCCCGCTCCTCGCTGATCCGTTTCCAGGCCGACCTACCGAACGAGATGTGGCAGACCGACATCACCCACTGGCAGCTCGCCGACGGTGAGCACGCTGAGATCCTCAACCTGATCGACGACCACTCACGGCTATTCCTGCGCTCCGAGGCATTCCGGACCGTCAAGGCCAAAGACGTCGTCGATACCTTCCACCGCACCGTCGCGATGCACGGCCTGCCGTTCTCGCTGCTCTCAGACAACGGCGCAATCTTCACGGGAACCCCACGCGGCGGGAAGGTCCTGCTGCAAAGCGAGCTCGAGCGGCTCGGAGTCGCGTTCAAGAACAGCCGGCCCTACCACCCCCAGACCTGCGGCAAGATCGAGCGCCTACATCAGACACTCAAGCGCTACCTAGACAAACGACCGCCAGCGAACACACTCCCACAGCTCCAGGGCCAGCTCGACGCGTTTGTCCGCTACTACAACCACATCCGGCCCCACAGGGCCCTCAACAAACAGACCCCACTACAGGCCTACAGCGCCCGCCTGAAGGCCAAACCAGCGATACCCGGCCCCGGCGCCCACTACCGGGTCCGCAACGACACCGTCGACACGCACGGCAAGGTCAGCCTGCGCCACATGAGCAAGCTCCACCACATCGGCATCGGCAGAGCCCACACAGGACAGCGAGTCAAGCTCCTCATCGCCGACCAACACATCCGCGTGATCACACTAGAGGGCGAACTGATCAGAGAGCTCACGCTCGACCCAACCCGCGACTACCAGCCCCTCACCCAACACTGAGCGCCGTCTACTATCACCCGAGACATCAGTCTCCGATGTCCTGCGACACAACACTAAAGCGGATGAAGGGATTCGAACCCTCGACCTTCGCCATGGCAAGGCGACGCTCTAGCCAGCTGAGCTACATCCGCAAGGTCGGGCCATTCTAGCCGTCAGGCTGCGCGCGTGTGCAAAGCGGCCTTCAGACGGGACGACGAGCAAGGACCTGGTACACGGCGGTGATACCCGCCGTGAAGCCGTGGCCGGCGGCGCGCAGGTAAAGACGCCACACACGGGTGCGCTCGACGCCCGCCAGCTCCTGCGCCCTGTCGATGTGGTCGTCCAGGCGCCGTGCCCAGTGGCGCAGCGTTTCGGCGTAGTCCTCGCGAAAACCCTCCACGTGCTGCGTGCGAAAGCCCGCCCGCTCCAGCGAGAGCTGGATGCGCGACAGCGGCAGCGGCTCGCCGTCGGGAAACACGTAGCGCGTGGAGAACAGGTCCTCCAACGGCGTAGCTCCCGGGTCCAGCGCGGCGATCGCGTGGTTCAGAAGCGTGCCGCCCGGTTTGAGCAGGTCGAACAGCGTCTTCGCGTACAGGTCGATCTGTTTGTCGCCCACGTGCTCGGCCATGCCGATGCTCGCGATCGCGTCATAGGAGGACGGCGTCAGGCGCCGGTAGTCCTGTACACGTATCTCGACCTTGTCCGTCATCCCTGCCTGCTCGACCCGTTCGCGGGCCATCACCGCCTGGGGCTCAGACAGCGTGATGCCCGTCACCTCCACGCCGTACTCACGAGCAGCGTGGATCGCGAAGGCGCCCCAGCCGCAGCCCACGTCCAGCACCTTCATCCCCGGCTTCAGATCGAGCTTCGTCGCCACCAGGTCGAGCTTCGTGCGCTGTGCCTCCTCCAGCGTGGTCGCACCGCGCGAGAAGATCGCACAGCTGTAGGTCATCGACTCGTCCAGGAACAGGGAGAAGAACTCGTTGCCGACGTCGTAGTGGTAGCGAACCGCCGCGGCATCGCGCTCGGCGCTGTGCAGCGGGCCGCGCAGGATCAGCTCGATGCCAGGGCGCTTGGGCAGCCCGCCGGGCACGGCCGCGGCCACCAGTGCCAGCCCCAGACGGACGCGGTCGCTGACCGGTAGCTCGGGGGGCTCCCATTCGTCCACCACCAGGAAGGCGCCGTCGAGATCGTCCACCGCGAGTGAGCCATCGACGTAGGCGCGCCCGAGGCCGAGCGTCCCAGGCGCGCTCAGGAAGTGCGCGAGCGCTGTCGGCCGGCGCACGAAGAAGGTCGGCGCCTTGCCCTCGGTCGACGGGACCGAGTTCCCATCCCAGAAGCGCACGGTGAACGGGCGCGAAGGAAACACGCGCTGAAGTTCGTTGCCAAGTGGTCGGCTGGCGGTGATCAGTGCCACGGACTCCTACGATTGCACAAGAGCGCTAACCCTTGAAGGTCGATCGCCCGAGATCTCCGAACGGCTCGTCGCGCTCGCGCACCGCCTCGCGAAACCCTGACTGGGCAGCCAGCCGCTGGAAAGCGAAGCCCTCCGCCGTGTGACGCGCCACCCCGTCGAAGACAGTCCCCAGCAGCTGCGTCGCATGCAGGCCCTGAGCGTGGAGTGTCTGATTGACTAGGAGCTTCATCATCATCAGCTGGTTGACAGGAACGCGCGCGATTCGCTCAAGCAGGATCTCCGTGCGCGCGACGAGCTCCCCCTCGGGATGTGCCTCCAGCGCAAGACCCCACTCGACCGCCTCGCTCCCAGAGAGAGTGTCGCCCGTGAACAGCAGGCGCTTGGCGCGCTGCGCTCCCACCCGATGCGCCCACAGCGCCGTCGTCGGCGAGCCCCATACGCGCGCCGGCGGATAACCGATCTTCGCGTCCTCGGCGATCACCAGCAGATCCGAGCACAGCGCGATGTCCGTCCCGCCCGCCACGCAGAAGCCGTGCACCCTGCACACCACGGGCTTGCCGCAGTTGAACAGGCTCATGAACCCCTGGACGTTGCGGCTCATCATCGCGTAGTCCACCATCGGGTCCCACGTCCCCTCGGGGTCGTGGTTCGCAGCGATCGTCGCCGGCTCGAGCGGCGATCCGCTGGGCGCTCGAGCAGCCTCCCGCGAGCCCATCCCCTCGGCGCTCTCCACGAGGTCATACCCGCCGCAGAAGCCCGTGCCATTTCCGGCGAGCAGCAGCACATGGACGTGTGGGTCGAGATCCGCGCGCTCAACGCACGCGACCAGCTCCTCGATCATGCGGCGTGTGATCCCATTGCCGCGCTCCGGGCGGTCGAGCGTGATCCGCGCCACCCGATCTGTCACCTCATACGCGACAGCCGGCAGCTCGCTCATAGCGACCGCCGACATCCCTGCAGAAGGCCGGCCGAGCACCGGCGAGCGCAGCTGAAGCGCATCGCCGGGCACTCTATATCCAGTGTTCGCGCGCGTCCATACCGGCTCCCGCAGCGAACGACTGATCGGCTAGCCTGAGTGCATGCGATTTTTCGGCCGGGATCACACCACGATGGTCGAGCCGAGCGCAGCCCTTCCAGGACGCGCTCAGGAGTTGTCGGTTCCTGACCGGCACGAGGTGCTGGGCACGCCGCTGAAGGGACCGTTCCCCGACGGCGTGCGCACGGCGATCTTCGGCATGGGCTGCTTCTGGGGAGCTGAGCGCATCTTCTGGGAAGCGAACGGCGTCTACACGACGGCCGTCGGCTACGCGGGCGGGACCACGCCGAACCCAACCTACGAGGAGGTGTGCAGCGGGCGCACCGGTCATTCCGAGGTCGTGCTCGTCGCCTTCGAGGAGGCCAAGACGAGCTACCAGGAGATGCTGAAACTCTTCTGGGAGGGTCACGACCCGACACAGGGCATGCGCCAAGGCAACGACGTCGGTACCCAATACCGCTCGCTGATCCTCTGTGACGGCGACGCACAGCTCGCCGCCGCACAGGCCTCTGAGAGCGCCTATCAGCAGGTGCTCTCCGCGGCCGGCCACGGGACGATCACAACAGAGATCGCGCTGCTCGACCCGCAGCACCCCTTTTACTACGCCGAGGCCTACCACCAGCAGTATTTGGCCAAGAACCCCGGCGGGTACTGCGGACTCGGTGGCACCGGCGTGGCCTGCCCCGTCGGCATCGCCATCTGACGTCCCGCCAGCGGGCTGAGCGCTCGAATCGGTCGGCGTGCCGTTAAACATTGACGGCCCCGCCGAAGCGGGGCCGTCAACCGTCCTCAACCCCGAGGCGGGCGCGTCCGTGGGGAGGACGCGCCCGCTCTAGGAGAGAGCTTGTTCGCTACGACCCGGCTGGCGCCGGTGCCGGTGTCGGCTGCCACGCCGGCTGCGAGCCACCCAGCGTCGGCACGTCCGACGGGTAGACCTCGTTGCCGTGAATCGCGTGGTCGCCTATCTCCAGCTCCTCATCGGAAAGTCGCAACGGGATGAATATCCCGATGAACTTCAAGATGATGAACGTAGCCACTGCTGTATAGGCGATCACCCACACAGCGGTCTCAGCCTGCCAGCGCAACAGCGACCAGCCGCCGCCGAGGAGGAGGCCCTCCTTGCCCGGCAGGTTGCTTGCGCCGCCCACACCGATGTACTCGACGATCGATGGATCGGCGAGCAGCCCGACCATCAGACCACCGAACAGACCGGCGATACCGTGGGTATAGATCACCCCCAACGTATCGTCGACGCTGCGGAACATCGGCGCTCGGCTCAGGTAGCGGATCGCGAACCACACGATCGTCGCATCGACCACACCGACGATGATCGCCCCCCAGCCATTGATGAACCCTGCCGAGGGGGTGATACCCACCAGACCCGTGATCATTCCGTTGATCGCGCCGATCATGGACGGCTTGTCGCGGAAGATGTAGTCCCATGCGATCCAGACCATCATCGCGACCGCGGTCGCCAGGTTGGTGTTGATCACGGCCGCCGAGGCGTCAGCGCCGGCGTAGTAGGAGTCTCCTCCGTTGAACCCGTTCCAACCGAGCCACAGCAGACCGGCCCCGACCGCCAGCATCAGCAGGTTGTTCGGGGCGTCGACCTCTCGATCTCGTTGCAAGCGTGGTCCGATCACTGCCGCAAACACGAACCCGGACACACCTGCCGACAGGTGGATGACGTATCCACCCGAGTAGTCCAACGCGCCGTGAGCGGCGAAGTAGCCACCGCCCCAGATCAGGAACGCGTTGACCGCGTAGACGAACGTGATCCAAAGCGCCACATACGGGATCCACGCCTTGAAGTTGACGCGGCCCAGAACCGATCCCAATGCCAGGATCGGCGTGATCGCCGCGAACACGAACTGGAAGTACACCAGCGACGCCTCAGGGAAGTGGAACGGCGGTCCTTCCGTCACCGACGGGATGATCGCCTGCGCCTCCTCACCGGTATGACTCAGCACGCTGCCAGGTTCACCGAGGAACGTTCCGAAGAACCCTTTCGTCCCCGTGATGCCGGAGCCACTGTGAGCGATCGGGCTACCGAAGCCCATCTTGAACGCCCAGAGGCACCAGACGATGAGCGTCACGCAGAACGCTACGAACGTGAGCATCATCGCGTTGACCGACCAGCGCTTCTGCATAACACCGCCGTACAGGACCGCGAGGCCCGGAAGGCTCATCAGCCCCACGAACGTCGCTGCGGTCATCTGCCACGCGTTGTCCCCCGCGTTCAGCCAACTTGGGTATGACAGCCAGGTCATGTGCCTCCGTTCCTACGGTTGTTTGCGGTTGAGCGCCCACTTGCGCAGCACGGACGCCGCTCACCAATGACAGTCCCGGTATGAAATCCGGGACGCGATAACCGGGGTAGGGCCAACCTGGCCAACACTTGCAGCAGGGGTTTCGACATTTGTCTAGACGCCCCGGAAAACCTCAAGCTGGGCGCCGAAAAGGCTTCTCCTGCAGGCCTTTCCAGCTCCTACGGGAGCCGATTCGCAGGCGCGCATTCGGCTCCTCGCGAGGGGCGTGAGAGGTACGAACGCAGCAAGCCTGTTGCGGCTCAGCTGCGAGGTGCGAACGGGAACCCCGCTCGACGACAGGAGGCTTCGAGTTCGGCGGCCACGTGCTTGAACGAGTCGGGCGAGGCGCACACCCTTCGGGCCTGTGCCCCGCAGGCGTGCTCCGTGGCGCCCCCCAGCGTGGAGGCGAAGTTGACTTCGATGCAATCCTTGCGTGCGGGAGAGCCGCTCGTGAACGCGTACGCTCCAAGGGCGAGCACGACCACCAGCGTGCACGCGAGCACGGCGCCCACAACGGTCTTCTCACGCTTGCCCCAGCGCAGCGGCTCAGACAGCCGTTTGGACTGGTCCATCATGATCATGACGGCTGAGCCTACCGGCTCTAGGACTGCGAGTGGGCGTCCGGCGCCGGCGTCTGCGGCTCGAATGCGAGCGCCGCCGAGTTGATGCAGTAGCGCTGCCCGTCGGGTCCGGGACCATCGTCGAATACGTGCCCGAGGTGGCCTCCGCAGGTGCGACAGAGAACCTCTGTGCGGCGCATGAAGAGGCTGTTGTCCGGACGCAGCTCGACAGCCTCTGCCACAGCCGGCTCGGTGAAGCTCGGCCAGCCCGTGCCCGAGTCGAACTTCGTGTCGGCGCTGAAGAGCATCGCCCCGCACGCAGCACAGCGATACTCGCCCGAGTCCTTGTTGTACACGTACTCGCCTGTGAACGGCGGCTCGGTGCCCGCCTTGCGCAGAACCTCGTACTGCGCGGGCGTCAGCTGCTCGCGCCACTCCTCATCGCTCTTCAGGACCTTAGGCTCGCTGGACGCCATGACAACGTTTTAGCAGTTGCCCGGCGGCCGATCAGGCGTGATATCATGAAGTTAACGTTCACGTCAGATTCAAAGACTCACGAGGTAGGCAGTTGACCGATATGGACAAGAACCGGACAGCGTCACGACGGACCAGCGGCCCGGTGGGGTCGCGCTTTGGCGTCGCCGCGGGGCATGCCAACTACAAGTGGTGGGCGCTGTCCTGTACGAGCCTCGGCATGCTGCTCGCAGCCACGAACTCCGGCACGCTGATCATCGCCCTGCCCGATCTCGAGCGCTCACTGCACGCCAGTCTGCTCGCACTCGTGTGGGTGATTCTCGCGTACCTGATCGCCGCGACGGTGCTCGTGCTGATGGCGGGACGCCTGAGCGACCTGTTCGGACGCAAGCGCGCATACGTCGGCGGCTTCGTCGTCTTCGCAGTCGCCTCGCTCGGCGCCGGGTTCTCATCCGACGCCACGGTGTTGATCCTATGGCGCGTACTGCAGGGGATCGGCTCCTCGTTCATCTTCGCCAACGCGGCTGCACTGGTAACGGACGCCTTCCCCAAGGAGGAACTTGGTCTGGCAATGGGCGCCAACACGATGGTCGCCGCGATCGGGCTGGTGCTGGGACCGGTGCTCGGTGGCGCGCTCGTATCGATCTCCTGGCACTGGGTCTTCTGGTTCAACGTCCCGTTTGCTCTCGCCGGAGCCGTCTGGGGCGCGCTGATCCTGCGCGAGCTCGCCAAACCCGACTCCGTGCGCGGCTTCGACGTTCTCGGCACAATCACTTTCGTCGTCGGCCTCACCGGCCTCGTGCTGGGCGTGTCGCGTGGCGGCCTGAGCGGCTGGAACGACCCGATCGTGATCGCAGGCCTGGCCGCCGCTGCGGTGCTCCTGCCCCTGTGGGTGCTGATCGAGCGTCACTCACGCGCGCCGATGCTCGACCTGCAGATCTTCCGAAACCGCCTGTTCGCCGCCGCCAGCGGCGCCGCGTTCATCAACGGCCTCGCGCGCTTCGCGCTGATGTTCCTGTTCGTCTTCTACTTCCAAGGCGCTCAGGGCGACTCGCCGATCAACGCCGGCATCAAGCTGATACCGCTCGCTCTGGGGATGCTTGTTGCCTCGCCGCTCGCAGGAATCTACGCCGACCGTCACGGGTCGCGGACGCTGGCCGCGCTGGGCATGCTCGTGAGCGCTGCGGGCCTCGCGGCGATGACGACGCTCCAGGTGCACTCCCCCTACTGGCAGAGCGCGCTGTGGCTTGCGTTGGTGGGCGTCGGGTCGGGCATGTTCAACAGCCCCAACACGGCGGCGATGATGGGCGTCGTCCCCGCCAACCGCCGTGGCATCGCCGCCGGTGCGCGGACGCTGCTGCAGAACACCGGCGCGGTGCTCTCGATCGCGTTCGTGCTGGCGATCATCACCTCGGCGGTACCCAAAGCAACCCTGTTCGCAGTGTTCTCCGGACTCGCCAAGGGGCTCTCGGCGGCCAAGCTCGCTCCGTTCATCGCCAACATGCACACCGCTCTGTGGGTGCTCGCGGCCGTATCGTTCCTGGGTATGTTCGTCTGCCTTCTACGCCCACGCCACGTACGCCCCGAGGTCTCCTCCGAGCCCTTCCTCGCACCCGCGGGCGCCAACGAGCTGCATGCGGCTGCGCTGGGTGGCGGGCGTGCAAGCGACGCAGTTCCTGCGAGCACGCGTTGAGCGCCGCCGCCCCCGAGACCTCCGAGCGCGCGCAGGCTCCGGTGAGCGACGAGCCTGCCACGGAGTGCCTGCGCATCGGCGACGTCGCGCGACTGGTTGGGACCACGCCCCGAACGATCCGCTACTACGAGGAGATCGGCCTGATCCCCGAGGCGCCGACCCGCCCTTCGGGAGGGCACCGTGTCTATACGCAGGCCGAGGTCGAGCGGCTGGCCGAGGTGATGCGATTGAAGGAGCTGCTCGGTGTCTCGCTCGATGAGCTGAAGACCCTTCTGACAGCCGAGGAGGCGAGGGCTGAGGTGCGTGCGCAGTTGCGACGCGACGACGTCGACCCGCGGCGCCGCCAGCAGCTCCTGGAGGAGGCGCTCGGTCACATCGACCGTCAGCTCGAGCTCGTCCGCCACCGCTCCACAGAGCTCGGCAAGCTCGAGCGCGAGCTTTCAGAGACACGCAAGCGCGCACGGCGCATGCTGCGAGAGCTGCAAACGGGCACCAAGCCCAAGCCCGAGCGCACCGCCGGGACTCGCGCGCCAGCGCGCTAGAACAAGAGTCATCGACGAGAAGCGAGTGACAGGTGGAGCGTAAATGGTGGACATTGATCGCCGTCTGCGTGGCGATCTTCATGCTGCTGCTGGACATCACGGTCGTCAACGTGGCGCTGCCCGACATCCAGCGCTCGCTGCACGCCTCGTTCTCGGACCTGCAGTGGGTCGTGAACGCCTACGCGCTGACCCTTGCCGCGTTCCTGTTGACGGCCGGCGCTGTCGCCGACCTGATCGGGCGCAAGCGCGTTTTTGTGACCGGCCTATTCGTGTTCACGATCGCCTCGGCGGTCTGCGGCCTCTCCACCTCGCCGCTGATGCTGAACCTCGCGCGCGCAGTTCAGGGCACCGGCGGGGCGATGATGTTCGCAACCTCGCTGGCTCTGATCGCCCAGGCCTTCCACGGCAAGGAGCGCGGCACCGCGTTCGGGGCGTTTGGCGCGGTAACCGGTGCGGCCGTCGCGGTCGGCCCGGTGCTCGGCGGCGTGATCACCTCGGGCATCGGCTGGAAGTGGATCTTCTTCGTCAACGTGCCGATCGGTGCGGTGGCGGTGGCGGTGACGTTGATGAAGGTCGCCGACTCGCGCGACCCCAACGCGACGGGCGTTGACTGGGCCGGCCTCGTCACCTTCTCCGCGTCGCTGTTCCTGCTCGTGTTCGCGCTCGTGCAGGGCAACGAAAAGGGCTGGGGCTCGACGCAGATAGTGGCGTACCTGATCGCCGCGGCGGTGCTGCTGGTTGCGTTCGTGCTCGTCGAGCACCTGCAGAGCCGCCCGATGCTGGACCTTTCGCTGTTCCGACGACCGGCGTTCGCCGGCGCGAACATTGTCGCGTTCGCGATCTCGGCTTCGTTCTTCGCGATGTTCCTGTATCTGACGCTGTACATCCAGGACGTGCTCAACTTCAGCCCACTGCAGGCGGGACTGCGTTTCCTGCCGGTCACGGTGCTCTCGTTCATCGTGGCGCCCGTGGCCGGCAAGCTGAGCGTGCGCGTGCCCGTGCGTCTGCTGCTCGGCACCGGGCTGGTACTCGCCGGCGTGGGCCTGCTGGCGATGACCACCGTCAGTGCCAGCTCCGGCTGGACGGTGCTGATTCCCGGCTTCGTCCTCGGCGGCGCGGGTATTGGGCTGATCAACCCGCCGCTCGCATCGACCGCGATCGGCGTCGTGCCGCACGAGCGCAGCGGTATGGCATCCGGCATCAACTCGACCTTCCGCCAGGTGGGCATCGCGACCGGCATCGCAGGTCTAGGCGCCGTCTTCCAGCACAGCGTCACCAAGAGCACCACCGCGACGCTGCGTGCCAGCGGCCACGCACACGAAGTCATCGCCGCCGCGCACGGCCACCTGGGAACGGTGCTCGAGTCCGGCGAAGTCAGCCACGTCGCTCGCTCGCTTTCCGCGGCCGGGCGTGCCGCGCTTTTGCACTCCTACCGCGTCGGCTTCACCGGCGCGTTCACGACGATCGCGATCATCGCCGGTTCGATCGCGCTCGTGGGAGCCGCGCTGGCTTTCGCGCTCGTGCGCGGCAGCGACTTCGTCAGCTCCGCACCTGCACCGGCGAGCCCCGAGCGCGAGCCCGCCGGAGCGATGGCCGGTTGACGGGGCGCGAGCCTCTTACGTGCCTTCAGCTTCCGGGGTCGTGCGGGTCTCATATCCCGGGCACGAGAACACCGGCAGCCGCGGATAGCGCGGATACTGGGGCTCCTCGCGCGATCGTCGGCACAATGAGAAGCGGGAGCCGCGCGTGTTGCGCACGAGCTGCTGGTGCTCGCAGCTGTCACACAGGCCTGCCGCCGACGGTGGCGGCTTGGGAAGCGAACCGGGCTCAGTCATGAGCGCAGCTTAGGAGCAGCTCGAGCCGGGACGCTCGGCCGTCGCCGAACGCCTGCGATAATCGTTGCCCATACAACTATGACGACCTTCAATCGACTACTGGGATTTCTGAGGCCTTACAAGCGGGGCCTGATCGTCTCGTGGGTGCTCGCGAGCCTCGCGATGGTGATGACGGTTGCGCTGCCGGCGCTCACCGGGAGCGCCGTCGAATCGGTGCGCAAGGGCGCGTTGGACGCCACTCGTCACGAGAGCGCGGCCCGCTCGCACCAGCACCACACCCTGCTCGTGCTCGCGTTCGTGATTCTCGCGGTCGTGCTCGTGCGCTGGGGCCTGACCTACTGGCGGCGCATGATCGCCGGGCGGCTGTCGCTCGGCGTGGAATACGACCTGCGCGAGCTGATGTATGGGCAGCTGCAGCGCCTGGAGCTCGGCTTCTTCGATCATCAGCAGACGGGACAGCTGATGTCACGCGCGACCGTCGATCTGCAGGCGGTGCGCTTCTTCCTCGGCTACGGGCTCGTCTTCATCCTGCAGTCGGTCCTGTCGATCGCACTCGCTGGCATCGTGATGATCGTGATCAACCCGGGATTGGGTCTGATCGCGCTGATCCCGGTGCCGTTTGTGGTCCTGATCTCATACCGCTACGGCAGACGCGCGCGCCCGGCGATCCAGGAGACCCAGCAACGCATCGGCGAGCTCACCGCGGATGCCGAGGAGAACATCTCAGGCGTGCGCGTGGTGAAGGCGTTCGCGCGCGAGGAGCGCCAGCTGACGCGCTTTCAGAACACCGTCGGGCGCGTGTTCAGCCAGGCGATGGTCGCCACGCGCCTGGAAGCGACCTACAACCCGGTGATCGGGTTCCTGCCCCAGCTGGGGCTTGCGGCGGTGCTGCTGCTGGGCGGAGACTCGGTGATCCACGCCCACCTCACGCTCGGCCAGTTCACGGAGTTTTACCTGTACCTGAACATGCTGATCACGCCGATGCGCTCGCTCGGGGTGACGCTCAACCTCGCGCAGCGCGCGACAGCGTCCGGAGCGCGCATCTTCCAGTTGCTCGACCGTGAGCCGCGACTCACAGATCCCCCCCACCCCGATCCCCTTCCGCCCGGTAGCGGACACGTTCAGCTGCGCGATGTGACGTTGCGCTACGAGGACTCGCACGACGAGCTCAACGCGAACGCGCAGGGCGCCAACGGCGCCAGCGTGCACACCAGCGGGCGAGCGGTTCTGCGTGACATCGATCTCGACGTCCCCGCCGGGCGCACCGTCGCGCTGGTCGGCCCGACGGGCTCGGGCAAGACCAGCTTGGTGGCGCTCATCTCGCGGTTGTATGACCCCGTGTCGGGCGAGGTGCTGCTCGACGGCGCCGACGTGCGCGAGGTGCCCGTGCGCTCCGTGCGAGGCGCTGTGGCGGTTGTCAGCGACGACCCCTTCCTGTTCTCCGCCAGCGTCGCCGAGAACATCGCCTACGCGCGCCCCGACGCGCATCAGAGCGAAATCGAAGACGCCGCGAAGCGGGCACAGGCGCACGAGTTCATCGTCGAGCTCCCACAGGGATATGAGACGCAGGTGGGTGAGCGCGGCCTGACGCTCTCCGGCGGCCAGCGCCAGCGGCTGGCGATCGCGCGAGCGCTCGTGGCGAACCCGCGCGTACTGGTTCTCGATGACGCCACCTCCTCCGTGGACGCCTCCACTGAGCAGAGCATCAAGCTGGCGCTCGCGGAGGCGATGGCCGGCCGCACGACCTTCGTGATCGCCCACCGCCTGTCGACGATCGCCCTGGCCGACCAGATCGTCGTGCTCGAGCACGGGCGGATCGTCGCCGAGGGCAGCCACGATGAGCTGCTGGAGCGCTCGGAGCTCTACCGCGAGATCGTCTCGCAGACGAGCAGTGGCGGCGCCGCGTCGAGCAACGGTCACGGTGCGCCCGAGCACGTGCTCGCGGCCAACGGCACGCAGCTCAATCGAGGCGGGCAACTATGAGTCCTCCCGGCGGCATGATGGGTGGCATGGGCGGCGGCGGGCGCGGCGGCGCTCGCGCGGGGCTGGGTCCAGGAAGTGCCCGCGGCGGGCAGCGTTGGGCAGGCGAGCGTCCCAGCCGTGGCAGTCGCGCGAGCAACCTGCGCGGCCTGCTGCAGCTGCTGCGGCCCTACCGGCTGCGCGCGACGGCGATGCTCGTCGCGCTCGTGCTCGGCACCGCCGCCTCGCTGGCGCCGCCGCTTCTGGCAAAGCTGGCGATCGACCGTGGAATCGAAAAGCACGACACCCACACGCTCGCGATCGTGGTCGTCGCGTTCCTCCTCTCAGCGCTGCTCGTTTGGGCCGCTACGTACGCCCAAACATATTTGGTCGGTTGGGTCGGTCAACGCGCGCTGGCGGACCTGCGCATCCGGATCTTCAAGCACCTGCAGAGCCAGCCGATCGGCTTCTACGAGAGCCGCCCGGCGGGCGTGTTGATCTCGCGCATGACCAACGATGTGGAGGCGCTGGAAAGCCTCGTCACGGACTCCGTCGTGACGTTGTTCCAGTCGGGACTGACGTTGATCGGCGCGATCGGCGTGTTGATCTACCTCGACGCCGAGCTCGCGCTGCTGACGTTCTGCATCGTCCCGTTCGTGGCGGGCGGGAGCATCTGGTTCCGTCTGGTATCCGCGGGCGCGTTCCGGCGTACCCGTGAGACGATCGGCTCGATCACCGGCTACCTGCAGGAGACACTGTCGGGCATCCGCGTGGTGCGCAGCTTCGGGCAGGAGCCCGTCCACGAGGCCCGCTTCGCTGAGCTCAACGAGGACAACGCAGCGGCCAACATGGTCACCGTGCGCCTCAACGCCGCGTACTTCCCGGCGGTGGAAATGCTCTCCGGAATAGCGCTCGCCTTGATCGTCCTCTATGGCGGCGATCAGGCGATCAACGGCCACGTCACCGTGGGCACGATCGTCGCGTTCGTGGCGACTCTGTCGTTCCTGTTCGAACCGATCCAGCAGCTCTCCCAGCTGTACACGACCTACCAGTCAGGGATGGCCGCGCTGGAGAAGATATTCCAGCTCCTGGACACGAAGCCGACGCTCGAAGACATCCCGAACGCGCCCGCGCTCGGGCCGATCCGCGGCGATGTGCGCTTCGAGGACGTCTCGTTTGCCTATCGGCCGCGGTCGAAGGGACGCGACGGCTCCGGCGCGCCCACCGAACCCGAGCCCGAGGAGGTGCTGGCGCTCGAGCACGTCGATCTCGACATACCCGCCGGGCAGACGGTCGCCCTGGTGGGAGCGACCGGCGCGGGCAAGTCCACGATGGCAAAGCTCGCCGCGCGCTTCTATGACCCCACCCGTGGTCGCGTGCTCGTCGACGGCCACGACCTGCGTGAGGTCTCGAGCCACTCGCTGCGCTCGCAGATGGGGATCGTGCCGCAGGAGGCGTTCCTGTTCTCAGGCACCGTCGGTGAGAACATCGCCTTCGGGCGCCCCGACGCCGATGATGCCCAGATCCATGACGCGGCCACCGCCGTCGGCGCCGACGAGTTCATCGCCGAACTGCCGCGGGGCTATGACACCGAGGTCGGCGAGCGCGGCGCGCAGCTCTCCGCCGGACAGCGCCAGCTGATCGCCTTCGCGCGCGCGCTGATCGCCGACCCACGCATCCTCGTCCTGGACGAGGCCACCTCCAATGTGGACCTGCACACAGAGGGTCGGATCGAAGCGGCGATGCGCCGCCTGCTCGCGGGACGCACCTCGATCGTGATCGCCCACCGCCTCTCCACGATCCGACAGGCCGGACGCATCGTGGTGCTCGAGCACGGGCAGATCGCTGAGCAGGGCACCCACGACGAGCTGATCGCCGCCGAGGGCCGCTACTACGAGCTCTATCGAGACTGGACCGCGCAGGCGGCCGCCGCGTAGCTGCCACGATGGCGCAAAGTCGGGTTTGCCGGGCCGGGCGAGGGGTATCGCATGAGGCATGGCAATCCTGATAGCTACAACCACTCACCACCGCGGTCTCATCTGGGGGATCGCCCTCGTGGTCATCGGCGTGCTTCACATCACCTTCAGAGGCTTCTATGCGCGCCGCGCCGAAGCCTTCCACGACGCGCGTCAGGACACTGCGCCGGCGGCGACGAAACACCTCTGGCGGCGACACGAATCCAACTGGTACGCGGGCTACACGCTCTGGGGCGGTTGCCTTTTCATCGTTCTCGGAATTCTCGAGATCGCCATCGCGGCTTGAGGAGGTCCACGAGATGACAGTCACAACGGGTGGCATGGAACCGGCGCGCGGAGCCGCGCGCGTGTTCTGGTGGGTCTCTCTGGGGCTCGGCGTGGCGTTCCTCGTGGCGGCGCTGGTCACCGGGCGGGGCGGCTTCGCCGGTGGCGGGTTCATGCTCGTTTACCCGGTGCAGCGTCTGTTCTGGAGCAAGCGTGGGAGCGACCCGTCGAAGAGTGGGTGGCAGCGCGCGCGTGGAGCGGGTGGCGAGCCTCCACAGTCTATGTCGTAGCGCAGCCGCCGCCTCTCGGGTAGAGGGGCTTTGAAAACGCGAAGCGCCCCGGGTCAGCGGGGCGCGAGCGAACTCCGGGACAGGGACTCGAACCCCAATCTCCCGGACCAGAACCGGGCGTCACTGCCAATTGGACTATCCCGGACAGTGTTGGCACAGAATAGCCAACCGACCAGCGAACCCGGCACGCCGCTCCTCAGAACGCGGCAGGCGTCCCGTTGGGCGAGAAGTAGGCCGTGATCGCCTCCTCGAGGCCGGGGTCGAGCACGAGCAGTACCTCGTCGCCGGCTTCGATGACGGTGTCGGGCTTTGGTACGAAGCCGGAGCGCCCGCGCAGCACGGAGATGATCAGGCTGCCTTCGGGCAACGCGATGTCGGAGATCCGCTCGCCTACGGTCGGCGCGTCGGAGCTCACCTCGAGCTCGATGATCTCCAAACGCTCCTCTTCCAGCGCGAGCAGGTGTACGAGCCCGTAGCGGGGCACCTCGTGCTCGATCAGGCGCAGGATCAGGTCGGTGGCCGAGACCGCCGGCTGGATCCCCAGCAGCCTGAAGTGGTCGTGGTTGCGGGGGTTGTTGACGCGGGCGATGATGCGGTCGCACAGGTACTTCTCCTTGGCGACCTGGCAGACGAGGATGTTGTCCTCGTCGTCGCCGGTGACCGCGATCACGAGGTCGGCACGCTGGATGCCGGCGCGCTCGAGCACCCACAGCTCGGTGGCGTCCCCGTATTGGACCGCGTGCTCGAACTCTTCCTCGTTGGCGAGGTAGCAGTCGCGGGAGGACTCGATCAGCGTGACTTCGTGGTCCTTGGAAATGAGCTCGCGGGCGAGGTTGCGCCCGACCTTGCCCGCGCCGGCAATGATCGCGTACATCTCTATGCCGCCTCTGGCTCGATCGCTTGCTCGAACATGTCGATCGCGTGCTTGGTCGGGGAGATCGTCTGCAGCCCCTGCTCCCTGTACCAGTCCGCGCGAGCGGGGTCCATCACGCGCACGATCGCCTTGTCCACGCCGAAGCGCTTCTGCGCGATCTGCGCGATCACGAGGTTGGTGTTGTCACCGGCGGTGGACGCGATGAAAGCGTCTGCGCGCTCGATGCCCGCTTGGATCAACGCGTCCGTCTCGAGTGCGGTGCCGACGGTGAACTGGCCGCCGGAGTCCTCCCAGCTCTTGCTCTGACCGGCGTCCAGGCGCTCGTGCGAGAGAGGGTCCTCGTCCAGCACGGACACCTGATGGCCGGAGGCGAGGGCTGACTTGGCGACCGCGGAGCCGACGCGGCCGGCACCGACGATCAGTACGAACATGGAGGTGAGCAGCAGATGGTCATGACCGGCAGGTTAGACGATGGGGGCGCCGGCCTGAGTTGGGCGTGTGGGCTCGGCGGGCGGTGCACTCGCGGGGGGCGCGGTGACGATCACCCGACACTCCGCCTTGCGGATCACGTACTTTGTGACGTCTCCCACATACGCGTCGAGCGGTCCTCCCCGGCCCCCGAGCCGGGCGCCCCCGCGAATCAACGAGGGCTCCTCGGCGCCGAGCACGATCGCCTCCACGCCCCTGCGCCGCGCCTCCTCGACGATCGCGTAGCCGGCGCGACGCGTGCGTACGGTCGCGGTCGCCACCTGCACCCCGGTGTACTCCTCCCCCACGGCCTTCGCCCGCGCCAGCACCTGGCGGGCGTATTTGATCTGCGCGTCCGGCAGGCTCGCGTCGAGCGGCAGCGACATCGGGATCACGAACACCCACAGCGCCTCGATCGTGGCGGCGTCGATCGCGGCCTCGTCGGTCTGCTCGCCCGAGACGAGCAGCGCGGCCGTCTGCACGATGTCGTCGTCGAGAGTGGTTCCGAACAGCGGCACCAGCACCGATCCGTAGTCCTCCTCCCGCGGCTGCTCCGCGCGCAGCACTTGCGGCGCCACGGTTACGCGACGCAGCAGCGAGGTCTCATCGGCGCGCCGGTAGACGACATACAGGACGATTCCGAACGCCATCCACCCGAGCCCCACGTAGCGGGCGGTTTCGTGCAGGATCAGCACCGCCACCCAGCCGGCGGCGGATATGAGCACACCGAACACCGCCGGCAGCGGCAGCTCGCCACCGCGCACGCGAATCGACATGGGGATCCGGTAGGGCCGGTCGCGGTCGGGCTCTGTGTAGCGCAGCCGGCAGATCGACAGGTGCGCGATCGTGAACGCGAGCGTGGCGCCGAACGCGTAGATGCCGACGAGGAAGTCGAGGTTCTCCGGCACCACCAGGCCGGCGGCAAGCACTCCGGCGAGGATGATCAGCACATAGGGCGTCGAGCGCTGCGGGTGCAGCCTCCCAAGGCCGCTCGGAATCTGGCGGTTCGTCGACAGCGAGTACGCCAGACGGGAAAGGCCGAGCATCGCCGAGTTGGCGGCTGCGACCAGCGTCACGGCGGCCAGTGCGGCGACGAGATATGTGAGCGTGTGCTCGAGCCAATGGGGGTGCACCTGCTTGACGATCCCGATCATCGGCGCATCCAGGTAGCGGTGTCCCAGTTCTGTCCGGCCATGGCGAACGGGCAGCGCGGTGACAGCCACGAGGGCGATCCCCACATACAGGAAGGCGACGGTGGCGGTCATGCTGCCCACGAGGCGCTTGAGGCCGCCGCGGCTGATCCTGACCTCTCCGGCGAGCCCTGAGGCCGACTCGAGGCTCGTGAAGGAGATGACCGCGATCGTGAGCGCGAAGGCGAGCCGCGGCCATGTCGGCGCGCTGCCCAGATGGATCGGTCCGGTCAGCGTGTGCGGGCTGAAGAACAGCACCAGACCGAGAACGACGATAAACGCCTGCAGCGCGAGGTCGCCGGCCAGCAGCATGCCCACGCGCCGCGCGCGCTGACCGCTGAAGCCGCGAATGTTGCTGACGACGACGAGCGCGATGAACGCCAGCGCGAGCGCCAGCGACTCGCCACGGTGGTCGAGCTGGCTCCAGAAGACCTTTAGGTACTGGGTCGCCGAGAAGGCCGTGACCGCGATCAGGATCACGTAGTCGAGCAGGATCGCCCAGCCGGCGATGAAGCTCACGAGCTCGTTGAACGCGTAGCGCGCGAACACGGTCGAGCCACCCCGCTCCTGGTGCAGTGAGGCGCCCTCGACGTAGGTCATCGCCGTGATCGCGAACAGCCCTGCCGCGACCAGGAAGACGAGCGGCGTCAGCCCGAGCGCGTGATTGGCGATCACGCCGAGCGAGAAGTAGATCGCGCTCGCCAGCGAGGAGTAGACGACGGTGAACAGGATCGGCGAGCCGAGGCTGCGCTTGATCATCACGCGCGAGCGCGACGCCAGCGCGTGGCCTGGCTCTTCCTCGGCACTCATGAGCCTCGGCTCCGTCTCACCTCGAGATATCCACGGGCCACGCCCGCGGCGAGGAACAGCACGCCCAGCAGCAACCGCGGCGAGATCACACCACCGTCGCCACCGAGGGCCTGGGAGATCAGCGCCAGCCCGATCACTGCCATCGCGAGCGATAGCAGCAAGGTGCCCGTCCGGTGCACGTGTCGGCCGTTCATCTCAGGCTGAGCTTAGGTCCTAGCGCCTCGCCGGGCGCGGCGGCACGGCGCCAACCGCTGCCGCCCGCCCGACCGGTGCCGACGCCGCGTCGCCAGCGTCTCAGGTGATGAGCGGGATGATCAGGATGGCGACGATGTTGGCGACCTTGATCATCGGGTTGATCGCCGGTCCGGCGGTGTCCTTGAAGGGGTCGCCGACCGTGTCCCCGGTGACGGAAGCCGCGTGCGCATCCGAGCCCTTGCCACCAAAGGAGCCGTCCTCGATGAGCTTCTTCGCGTTGTCCCACGCGCCGCCGCCGGCGGTCATCATCACGGCGAAGAAGAAGCCCACGACGATCACGCCGATCAACAGGCCGCCGAGCGCCTGCTGGTCGATCAGCCCCACGATCAGCGTCAGGCCGATCGGCAGCAGGGAGGGCAGGATCATCTCGCGCTGGGCGGTCTTCGTGACGATGTCCACGCAGCGCGCGTAGTCGGGCTCTTCGGTGTAGTCCATGATCCCGGGGTGCTCGCGGAACTGGCGGCGCACCTCCTCCACCACCGCACCGCCGGCACGCCCCACAGCCTCGATCGACAGCGACGCGAACAGGCAGACCATCAGCCCGCCGAGCAGCAGTCCGATCAGCACGGGCGGTTCGTTGATGCCGAAGGAGATCATGTGTCCGAGCTTGTTTTCGAGTTCTTTCTGGAAGCCGGCGAACAGGCCGACGGCCGCGAGCACCGCCGAGCCGATCGCGTAACCCTTGGTGACGGCCTTCGTCGTGTTGCCCACAGCGTCCAGGCGGTCGGTGACCTGGCGCACCTCCTCGGGCAGATCCGCCATCTCCGCGATTCCACCGGCGTTGTCTGTGATCGGCCCGAACGCGTCGAGCGCGACGATCAGACCTGTCAGCGACAGCAGGCCCATGGCCGCGATGAGGATGCCGTAGATGCCGGTGACCCCGCCGCCCGCGAGCTTCCAGGAGCCGAGGATCCCGAGCACGATCACCAGCGCCGGCAGCGCCGTGGCCTGCAGGCCGGAGGAGAAGCCCTGGATGATGTTCGTGGCGTGGCCGGTGATCGACGCTTTGGCGGTCTTCTTCACAGGCGAGAAGCGGGTCGAGGTGTAGTATTCGGTTAGTCCGAATAGCAGGCCGGTGACGACGATCCCGATCAGCGAGCACAGGTACAGGTGAAACCAGCTCGGGGTGTTGACGGTGCTGCCCACGACCTTGAACGTGAGGTTGCGCATCAGCCAGTAGGTGATCGGGGCAAACGCAGCTGCGGCGATCACGCCGGAGACAACCAGCCCCTGCAGCAGCGCGCGCTCGACGTTGCCCGTGTTGGTGCGCACGGCGAACGTGCCGATGATCGAGGCGATGATCGCCACGCCCCCGATCACGAGCGGGTACATGGCCACCTGCGTGGACTCGTGGAAGGTGAGGACACCAAGCAGGATCACGGCGATCGCGGTCACCGCGTAGGTCTCGAAGAGGTCCGCGGCCATGCCGGCGCAGTCGCCCACGTTGTCGCCCACGTTGTCGGCGATCGTGGCCGGGTTGCGCGGGTCATCCTCGGGAATTCCCGCCTCGACCTTGCCCACGAGGTCCGCGCCCACGTCGGCGGCCTTCGTGAAGATGCCGCCACCGAGCCTCGCGAACACGGAGATCAGCGAGCCGCCGAAGCCGAGGCCGACGAGTGCGTCCACGGCCGTCTTCGGGCTGTCGTTGAAGATCGACGTCAGCGCGCCGTAGTAGCCGGACACGCCGAGCAGCGCCAGGCCGACGACCAAAAGGCCGGTGATCGCCCCACCGCGGAACGCAACCTTCAGCGCCGGTGAGACCCCACCCCTTGCGGCCTCTGCCACACGCGCGTTGGAGCGCACGGACACGTTCATGCCGATGTAGCCGGTCGAGCCGGAGAGCAGCGCTCCGATCAGGAAGCCACACGCTACGGCGATGTTCTGGATGAAGATCAGCGCCACGAACACGACCACCCCGACACCGGCGATCGTTATGTACTGACGGTTCAGGTAGGCGCGCGCGCCCTGCTGGACGGCCAGGGAGATGCTCTGCATCTTCTCGTTGCCCGGCGAGAGCGCGAGCAGGGATCGCGTGGTCACGAGGCCGTATGCCACCGCACAGGCGGCGCAAACGAGGGCGACGACGATCCCATGGTTCGTCAGAAAGCTGCTCAACAGAAATCCTCCGCGGTCTGATTGGCGTGCCGCGCGAGGATCTGTCGCGCGCACATTTGTCGCCCGGTTCGCTCGGCGCGAGCGTCTACCCGGTGCAAACGCGGGCGCAGTGTATCGTGCCGGACGGCGCTATGCCTGCCCAGCGTCGTCCGGCGTGCTGTTTCTTATCGTCCCGGCACCCACAGCCTGCCACTCGTCTCCGCCGGTCCGGGGGCACCGGGCTGGGCGTCGGGTTGAGCCGGCTGGCCGTGTGAGCCATCCGCGCCACCGGCGGGTCCGGCGCCCCCCGAATGGGGGCCCGGCCCACCCCCCGGCGCGGCGCCCGGCGCTTGCCCGGCGGCGCCCGTGATCTGCATCTCCCGCGCATATGCCATCTGCAGGCGCGAGAGCGCATCTCGGAGCGGGCCGAGCTCCTGCGGGATGCTGCGCTCGAGGATCTCCAGCAGGGCTCTGACCCCGTCGATCGCATCGCGTGCCTGAGCGAGATCGCGCTGCCCGGCAGCGGCTGGGTCTCGCTCGTCCGCCGGCGCCAGGCGCCGAGCGCCCAGGTTCAGAAGCGACACGGCGGCCTGGGCCATCATGTCGGTGGTGCTGATGCGGCTCAGTTCCGCCTCATAGGCGGCCCGCAGCTCCTCTTCGCTCGGCTGTCCGGCGTCCTGTCCGGACCGGGACGCCTGTGCCATCTGGTCTTCGGCGCTCAAACCGTCACCTCCTCGGGGTAGCTCTCGGTGGTCTCGATCACGCTTGCTGCGAACGCCTCTTCGAGCGTCGCACCGGCCTCGATCATGTGGCGCTGGCGCTGCGCGCCGTTGCGCTCGGGAAAGCTCGGGTCGATCGCCAGCTCCGCGCGCATCGGCGCGGTCCACGCGAGCAGCCGCTCGATCGCCTCGCGGGCCGGGTACTCCTCGGCACGCTCCAAATCGATCAGGTGCCCGTCCATGCCGAAGCGGATCGCGCGCCACATGTTCTCCTCGATCAGGCGCGGTGCGGGGTCCTCGAACGGGACGCCCTCGTCCACGTCGCGAACGGCCTGGGCGATGCAGGCGACCATCAGGCCGGCGAGCGCCTCGGACTCCGATGCGCTGGCCTGCGCATCGCAGATGCGGACCTCCACCGTGCCGAAGCTGAAGTGCGGCCTGACAGACCACCACACCTGCGTGAACTCGACGATCGAGTTGGTCTTCAGCAGGAACTCGATGTAGTCGCGGTATGCGGCCCAGCCGCCGAACGCGTCTGGCACGCCGCAGCGCGGGAAGCTCTTCGTGAAGCTCTGTGTGCGGGCGGAATGCAGCCCGCTGTTGCGGGCGTCCAGGAACGGGGAGTTGGCGGAGATCGCCAGCAGCAGCGGCAGCACCGGACGCAGACGGTCGACAGCGCGGATCGCGCGGTCGATGTCGCGCACGCCCACGTGGACGTGCAGGCTGAACGTGTTGTTTCGCCAGGCGACGTATTTGAGCCCCTGCTCGACCCGGCGATAGTGCTCGGTGTCGATGATCGGCTGCTCGCGGTAGTCCGCCCACGGGTGCGTGCCCGTTGCGGCGAGCGAGACGCCTTCGCGCTCGGCCAGCGCGAACAGGCGCCGGCGGCGCTCGCGCTGGCGGGCGAGCGCATCCTGCAGATCGGAGCCGACGCCGGAGATGACCTCGATCTCGGAGGAGATCAGCTCACCGGCGACGCCGTCGCGCAGCAGCGGGTCCGCCTGAGCGGCGCCTCGCAGCTGCTCGAAGCGTGGCGCCAGGTCGAGCGTGCTCGGGTCGAGCAGCGCAAACTCCTCCTCCACTCCTACGGTGAGGTCGCTGGCCGTGGCAAACGTCTCGGCTGCTCGGTCTAGATCCAGGCTGTTCATCGCTTGGCGTCTACGTGAGGCTTGCTCAGCGCGCTCGCACGTCCAGTGTGACGCACGCGGCGTACGGGCGGGCGGGCATTTGCGTCAGGTCAGGTAGAAGTACAGCGCGTAGAGCAGATCGACCGCCGGGCTCGATGTGTGGACGGTCACCTCCGGCGGCACGTCCAGCAGCGACTCGGAGTAGTTGAAGATGATCTTCACGCCCGCGTCGACCAGCTGGTCGGCAAGGCCCTGCGCAGCCTTCGTGGGCACCGCCAGCACGCCGACGACGATGTCCTCGTCCTCGACCACCTGGCGCAACTCGTCGATGTGGCGCACCGCCTGGCTGCCGACCTGCGTTGCGACCTTCGCGTCGTCGCTGTCGAAGATCGCGACCACGCGAAAGCCATGGTCGGCGAAGATGTCCGAGGAGGCGATCGCCTTGCCGAGATGTCCCGCGCCGATCAGCCCGATGTTGTGCTGCCCGGCGGTGCGCAGGATCTTGCGGATCTGCGAGACCAGCGCCTCGACGTTGTAGCCGACGCCCCGCTTGCCGAACTTCCCGAAGCCAGAGAGGTCGCGCCGGATCTGCGTGGAGTTGACGTGGGTGTAATCGGAGAGCTCCTGCGAGGAGATCGTCTCCTTGCCCATCTTCTTGGCCTGAGTCAGCACCTGCAGATAGCGCGAGAGGCGCGCGGCGACACCCAGCGAGAGTCGCTCTGTGGTCGCGCCCGCGCCGTCCCTGGCGCCCGCCAGAGCGGTCGTCCGTTCTCCGTAGCTCATGTCACGGACTTTAGACGCTCCCGCAGAGCGGCCTCATCGACGAAGTACTCGCTCAGCTCCTCGCCGTTCAGCATCACGACGGGGATCCGCTCGAAATAGGCGCGCTCGAGACGTTCATCGGCGGAGATGTCCAGCTCCTGCAGCTCGAAGCCAAGCTCGAGCTGGAGATCGCGCAACAGCGCCATCGCGTCGGCACAGAGGTGGCACCCGGGCTTCGAGTAGACCACCAGCTTCGCAATTTGCCCGCATCCGCCCACGACCGCTGAGGCTAGCGAGGCGTCGGGCGCCGCTCGTTCGACGCCGTCAGGCGGCTACTCGCCGGGTGCACAGACTCCGGTTTCTCGACGACCGCCGCCTGGCGGAAGGAATCAGCCCGCGAAATTCCCGCTCTTTGCACGAAAAAATCGTGCTATCCCATTGACAGCCAACATTCGATTGAAAGAAACTGACCCTGTCTGGAGAGATGCGACTCGCGGGGGGCGCGGTGCGGACTGGATAGGTCGAAGAAGCGAAACGTCACCGGCTGGTGCAGGCGCCGCCGCCGGGGTCGTCGATCAGTCACGCCTTCGGTGTGTGCGGCGCGTCTACGTTTTCACATCTATTCCCGATGTTGAACGACCAAGACCCGATGAGGTAACAGGGAGGATCGACGATGACTCGATTGAAGACACTGGCAATCTGTCTGCTGACGGTGTTCGCCATCGGCGTGGTGACAGCAGCCACGGCGTCGGCGGCAGCGCCCGAATTCGGACGGTGCGTGAAAAAGGCGAAAGCGGAAGGCAGCGGATACTCAAACGCCGGTTGCACGACCGCGACTGGCTCGGGAGCCAAATATGAATGGCTGTCCGGCTCCACGACGACGTTCACATCCGAAGCCCGGGAAGTCGAGATCGGCAAAGCCAAAAAATGCCTGCTCTGGTGGGAAGAAGTCAAGAGGGGCAACACCAAACACGCGGAAGAACTGCTCATAGAATGGAAAATCACCAAAGCTGAATGTGAAACGGTGGTAAAGGCCCACGCCTGCTGGGACGAGATCAGGAAAGGCGAACCGAAAGAAGCCGAAGAACTTGGCTACACGACATCCGAATGCGAAGAAGCCTACCGAGGATGGCAGGAAGAAGACCTGAAAGAACCGGTGATCCTGGAAACGACGAGCGGCTCGCGCGTGGAATGCCTGGGGCTCACCGCCTCCGGCGAATACAGCGGTACGAATACGGTGTCCAATGTGCGCACCACGTTCACCGGCTGTGAACTCAAACTCGAAAAAGCAGAAAAAGTCGGGGCCTCGTGCCATTCTGCGGCGGGGAGTGCGGGAGAAATCGTCGTGAATCCCCTGGAGGGCGAACTGGGGCTGATCACGAAACAGGCAGAACCGGTCAAAGACACCGCCGGCATCGCGCTGTTCGCGGCGTCTGGGCCGATCGCCGAATTCGCGTGCGGCACCTACAGCATCGTCGTCACGGGATCGGTCATCCATCAAGTGTCGGTGAACAAAATGCTGCTCGAAGAAAACGAAAAATTCGACCAGAGCAAAGGCAATCAGTCGGTCGAAAACTTCTACGGGGGTGAACAGGACGTCCTCACTTCCACAATCGACGGCTTCTTCAAATTCAAGTCCGGCGAGGCGCTCTTGACGCGACTCGTCAACGCGCAAGAAGTGGAGGTCAACACCGTCGCCTGACTCAGGTCCGTAGGTGATCGTTGGGGCGCGTGCGGTCAGGGAGGGCCGCACGCCCCGTTCGGCTTCAGCCCCGCGCCGCGCGCAGCAGCACGCCCGGGTGCGCTGCCAGCTTCGGCCCGAGCACGAGGGCGAAGAACGTGACGCCGAGCCATGGTCGCAGGTAGGGCCTCACGCGTCGGATGAGCCCGGCGTCGTTGAGCTCGCAGACCATCGCGTCAGCCAGCTTGAACGGGCCGATCTTGCCGTCGCCCAAGACGACGCGCAGCGCGCCATCCCCCACTTCCTCGTGCCAGCGCAGTCCTGTCATGGCGCCGTACACGGTCCCGAGGAGGACGCGAAGGTCGTCGTGTCCGCGGAACACGAAGCGCGCGGACAGCGGCGAGACGAGCTCGGCATCGGGGGCGAGGCTGGCGAGCAGCGCGTCGATGTCGTTGGCTTCAGAGGCAGAGCGGTAGCGGGCCACAGCGTCGTCCACGACGCCAATCTTTCCACATGATCGGCTCAGTGGGCGCGTTCGCCGGTGGCGTAGGCGTCGAGCGTCAGGTAGGCCGGGTAGGACAGGCGCGCGCCGAAGCGGGCGGCGCTGGCGATCATGGCGGCGTTGTCGGTGCAGAGCGAGCGCGCGGGCACGTGCACCTCGGCGGGCAGCTCTTCCAGGCGCCGGCGCAGCGCGCCGTTGGCGGCCACGCCGCCTCCGACCGCCAGGCGATCGATCCCGGTGAGGGTGAGGGCCTGCTCGGCGCGTGCGTACAGGCGCTCGACGATCGCGGCCTGGTAGGACGCAGCGAGATCGGCGGCACGCTCGCGCGTCTGCTGCTCGCCGAGGTCGCGGGTGGCGTAGAGCAGCGCGGTCTTCACGCCGGCGAACGAGAAGTCGAGGCTGTCGGCGAAGTCCTTGCGCGGGCGGCTGCGGGTGCGCTCGCCGGGCGAGCCGGGGAAGTTGAACGCCTTGGGGTCGCCGTCTGCTGCGAGGCGCTCCAGTGCGGCGCCGCCCGGGTAGCCCAGGCCGAGCATCCGCGCCCCCTTGTCGAACGCCTCGCCGGCGGCGTCGTCGAGCGTTCGGCCGAGTACCTGGAAGCCGTCGTGCTCGGTGACGAGCGCGACGAGCGTGTGCCCGCCGCTGGCGAGCAGGCACACGAACGGCGGCTCGAACGGCAACTGACCGGGTGAGTCTCCATTCAGGAGGAAGTTGGCGGCGACGTGGCCCTGCAGGTGGTCGACGGGCGCGAACGGCAGCTCTCTGGCGGCGGCGAGCGCCTTGGCGGTGGAGAGACCGACGAGCAGCGCGCCAACGAGCCCGGGACCCTGTGTGGCGCCGATCAGCTCGACGTCATCGAGCGTGGCACCGGCGCGCTGCAGCGCCTCCTCGACGACCACGTTGACCAGCTCCAGATGGTGGCGCGAGGCGATCTCGGGGACAACGCCACCGAAGCGCCCGTGCGCCTCTTGAGAGGAGATCACGTTCGAGCGCATGCGGCCGTCCGCGTCGATGACCGCTGCGCACGTGTCGTCGCAGCTGGTCTCCAGGGCCAGGATCATCGATTAGATCCCCGCCCGCTCGTCCGGGTTGGGGACGTCGCTGAGCGAGCCCTGGAGCGTGGCGGGGGTGCGCCACATGACGAGCGCGTCCTCGCCGTTGTCCTGGTAATAGCGCCGGCGAGTTCCCGCGGCGCGGAAACCCTCGCGTTCGTAGAGATGGATGGCGACGGCGTTGGAGCGGCGCACCTCCAACGTGAAGCGGGCATCCGGGTCACCGACGAGCGCGTACAGGTGGGCGAGCATCGCGGATGCCAGGCCCTGGCCCTGACGGTCGCGATCCACGGCCACGTTCATCACATGCCAGACGGTGTCGTAGCGCGAGCAGATCAGGTAGCCGACGAGCCGTCGCTCGCCTGCCTCGTTTGGGAGCGTGGCCGCGAGGCAGATGCCAGACTGCTTGGAGAGCTCGAGCACGAACATCGCCAGCGACCACGGCGTGGGGAACACACGGCGCTCGACGCCGATCACCTGCGGCAGGTCCGGATAGCTCAGACGACGGATCTCCAGCGGGTGGGTGTCCTCCGTTCGGTTGTGCGCTGTGGCTCGCTCGCCCATCTCAGGCGCCCCCTGCAGCCGTCGAGCCCTCGAGCGCCAGCTCGGCGTCGGGACGCCGACGGTAGTCGGGCAGGATCGCCTGCAGGCCCTGCGCGTCGGCCAGTTCACCGAGCGCGCAGATGGCGGTCGCGCTGACGAGGTGAAGCGGTGAGGAGTCGGGCTCGACGTGCGCCCCGGCAGCCTCCAGCTGGGCGCGGAAGCGAACGGCCCCGTCGCCGACGGCGAGCAGGCTCAGGACCTCCCCCCCAGCGGCGTTGGCCGCCTCTGCGATCGCGCTGGAGATCGCCTGTGGGGGCAGCGCCAGCGGCGGCGCGAGCTCACGCGGCGTGTCCTGCTGGCCCGCCTCGTAGACGGCGGCGAACACCTCGCCGCGCCGGGCGTCGATCGCCGCGAGCACGGCGCCGTCACGTCCGTCCGCAGCGAGGATCGCGTCAAGGCGCTCGGCGGCGAGCGCGGGGATGGCGAGCGCGAGCGTGCTGGGCACCCCGACGAGCTCGACGCCGAGCGACTGTGCGAGGCCGCGCGCGGTGGCCACGCCCACACGCAGGCCGGTGAACGTGCCGGGACCCAGGCCGACGGCGATGCGATCGAGCTCGCTCCAGGCGATGCCTGCATCGCTGAGCAGCCGCCCGGCCATGTCGAGCAGCCGCGTGGCGTGCCCCGGGTGAGCTCCGGCGGGTGGGTCATCGCGCGCCTCGACACCGACTCCGTCGGGCAGCCGCAGTGCGACTGCGGTGGCGCGCGTGGAGGTGTCGAAGCCGAGCACGATCATCGCGGCTGATCCTCGTGCGCTCCTGCGGCAGTGCCCATCTCGTGGAGCTCGACGCACCTGCGGTCGCCGCCACGATGGCTGAGGCTCACGCGGATGCGCGCCTGAACCAGCTCTACGTGGGCGTCCTGCGGCCACTCGACGAACGCAATCCGTCCGGGACCGAGGTAATCGGCGAGCAGGTCTGGATCCTCGTGCTCGAGACCTTCCAGGCGATAGAGGTCCAGGTGCGAAACGGTCAGACCGTCGCCGGCGTAGCGGTGGCCGATACTGAACGTGGGGCTGGTGACGGGGTCGCTGACGCCGAGCGCGCGGGCGGCGCCGCGCACGAGCGTGGTCTTGCCCGAGCCGAGATCTCCGTGCACGAGCACGACGTCGCCGTCGGCGAGCGTTGCTGCCAGCTCGGCACCCAGCGATTCGGTCTCGGCGGGACCTGCGGTTTCGACGGTTCGTGCTGCCACTGAGCAGACTCTAGAGACGCTCGCCGCCAGTGTCGGTCAGGGCCAACGCGCCCCAAAAAAAGACCGACCCGCGGGAGAATGGGTCGCGGGCCGGTCGTTACTCCTGGAGGGATGGAGACATGACCTACATCGGCAACCTTGCCAAACTGCTTTAGGACCTCCGAGAAAGTCTTCGCCAAAGGCCTGAGAACCCCTCTTTTGCAGGGAAAACGCCACTGGACATGTGTCCAGTGGCGACTAGAACAGGCCCAGCTGGTCGGCTTCTCCCTCGTCGGCACCGACCGCTGAGGATCCCGGACCGCCGGCCGCCGTCCGCGCTGGTTGGGTCTGTGCCGCCTCCTCGGCGAGCTCCGGAACCTCCTCGAGGAGCGGCTGCTCGGGCGCGCCCTGCGCCAGCAGCGCCGGCAGTCTTGTGAAGTCCTCGCGAAGGGTCTGCAGCATCCGCGGCGTGTAGAGGGCGGCAGCTGGGTGGAAGATCGGGTACAGGCGCACGGCGCGCCTGCCGAGCACGATCACCTCCGGCTGGCCGTGCAGGCGCGTGATCCCTGTGGGATCGCCGCGCAGGAGCTTGGTGGAGAAGTTACCGAGCGTGCAGATCACGGTCGGCTCGATCAGCTCCACCTGGCGCAGCAGGTAGTCCTGGCAGTTGGAGATCTCGATCGGCAGCGGGTCGCGGTTGCCGGGAGGCCTGCACTTAAGCGTGTTTGCAATAAACACGTCCGTACGCTCCAGTCCGATCTCCACGAGCAGCGTCTCGAGCAGTTTGCCGGCGCGACCGACGAACGGCACGCCCTGCTCGTCCTCGCTGGCGCCGGGGGCCTCCCCCACGAACATCAGGTCGGCGTTTGCGTTGCCCGCCCCGAAGACGACCGTTTTACGCGTGGCGGCGAGCTCGGGGCAGCGCGTGCATCCGCAGGCCTGTGCGTACACCTCCTTGAGTACCTCACGGCGCTCTGCGGGGGATCGCTCGGGCTCCACGGCGGACACCGCGCGCATGGTAATTGCTTATGGGGAGAGCGCGCGCGGTCAAGCGCACTGTGTGGCGGTCTGGCATGTGGCGGACCGACGACACCTCCGTGAGCGATGATCTGGCGATGGCGTCGGCTGCCGAGCACTCGGTCACCGCCCCGTTTGCGGGCGTGGTGGTGGCGATCCCGCGCGAGCTGCGCGAGCGTGTCGGCGCGGACACGCCGCTTGTGGTCCTGGAGGCGATGAAGATGGAGCACGAGGTGCTGGCGCTTGTAGGCGGCGTCGTGGCGAGCCTCGAGGTCGCGGTGGGCGATGCGGTCGAGGAGGGCCAGTTGCTGGCGCGGATCGAGCCCGGCGGGGCCGAGGTCGCGCACGTGGGCGACACGGATGAGCTCCACGCAGACGGCGAGCGCGCGGATCTTCAGGCGGTGCGCGAGCGCCACGAGATCGGTCTGGACGCCGCGCGCGCGGAGGCGGTGGCCGGCAGGCACGAGCGCGGACGGCGCACGGCGCGGGAGAACCTCGAGGACCTGCTCGACCCTGGAACGCTGGTGGAGTACGGGCCGCTGGTGTTTGCCGCGCAGGAGCGCAGGCGCCCGCGCGAGGAGCTGATCGCGCGCACCCCCGCTGACGGGCTGGTGGGTGGCATCGGCCAGGTTCACGGTCGCACGTGCGTGGCCATGTCCTATGACTACACCGTGCTGGCGGGGACGCAGGGCATGCGCAACCACGCGAAGAAGGACCGCCTGTTCGAGCTGGCGGAGCGCCGGCGGATGCCGGTGGTGCTGTTCGCGGAGGGCGGCGGCGGGCGCCCCGGGGACGTGGACATGCCGATCGTGGCGGGCCTGGATTGCCGGGCTTTCGAGCTGTTCGCGCACCTCAGCGGCCTGGTGCCGCTGGTGGGGATCGCCTCGGGCTACTGCTTCGCGGGCAACGCGGCGCTGCTGGGCTGCTGCGACGTGGTGATCGCAACCGAGGATTCGAGCATCGGCATGGGTGGCCCGGCGATGATCGAGGGGGGTGGCCTGGGGGTCTATGCCCCGGAGGAGGTGGGCCCGATCGACGTGCAGCATGCAAACGGTGTGGTGGACCTGCGCGCGGCGGACGATGCTCAGGCGGTGGCGCTGGCCAAGCGCTATCTCTCCTATTTCCGCGGCCCGGCCCAGCCGGGCGTGGTCCCCAACCAGGAGCGCCTGCGCGATCTGATCCCAGAGCAGCGAAAGCGCGTGTACGAGGTACGGCAGGTCGTGCAGACACTGTTCGACGAGGGCTCCGTGCTGGAGTTGCGCGACGGTTTCGGCGCAGGCATGCTTACGGCGCTGGCGCGAATCGACGGCCGCCCTCTGGGCGTGATGGCCAACGACCCCAAGCATCTCGGCGGCGCGATCGACGCGGACGCGGCGGACAAGGCAGCGCGCTTCCTGCAGCTGTGCGACGCGTTCGAGCTCCCGGTGCTGTTCCTGTGCGACACACCGGGGTTCATGGTGGGGCCGGCAGCAGAGCGCACGGCGACGGTGCGCCACTTCGCGCGGATGTTCCTGGGGGGCGCCAACGTGAGCGTGCCGACGGGCACGATCGTCCTGCGTAAGGGCTACGGCCTGGGCGCGCAGGCGATGGCCGGCGGCGGCTTCAAGGCGCCGCTGTTCACGGTCGCGTGGCCGACGTCGGAGTTCGGGGGCATGGGCCTGGAGGGTGCGGTGCGGCTGGGCATGCGCCGCGAGCTGGAGGCGATCGAGGACCCGCAGGAGCGCGAGCGTCTGTACGAGCAACTGGTGGCGGCGGCATACGAGCGCGGCCAGGGCTTGAACATGGCCGCGTACGGCGAGATCGACGACGTGATCGACCCGGCCGACTCGCGCCGCTGGATCGCGACGCTATTCGACGAGTACACCGGCCAATGGTGGCGCCGGTCTGAGAAGAAGCGCCCGAACGTCGATGCCTGGTGAGGCGGCGACGGCAGGCAACGCCGCCCGGCTGTGACATTGGGCACACAGCCGAAGCGGCTCGTTGAGAGGCCTCCAGGGCGGTACAATCCGCGCAGGCCGTCACTGATCGAGGTTGGGATGGACCTGAGCAGCACCCCGTCGTACATCTGAAGTCGCGCCGGTATCCGAAGGGAACTGGACCGAAACCGATGAGCACCCACTACCGCAGTCCTACGCGCGCATGAGAACCGTGCGCACAGTGGCCGAGCTGCGCGCCGCGCTGGCGCCGGCACGCCGCGAAGGCAGCTCGATTGGCCTGGTGCCGACGATGGGCGCGCTGCACGCCGGGCATCTCTCTCTGATCGTCGGCGCGCGCGAGCAATGCGACGTGGTGGTGGTGTCGCTGTTCGTGAACCCGGCGCAGTTCAACGAGCGCGCCGACCTCGAGCGCTACCCGCGCGATGAGCGCGCGGATGCAGCAGCGGCAGCAGCGGCCGGCGCGGACGTCCTGTTCGCCCCATCGGTCGATGAGGTCTACCCCCAGGGTTTTTCCACGAGCGTGGAGGTGCTGGGTGTGACCGAGCGTCTCGAGGGAGCCTCACGTGGTGCAGAGCACTTCCGCGGCGTGAGCACGGTGGTGACGAAGCTGCTGTGCATGGCGCTGCCGGACGTTGCGTACTTCGGCCAGAAGGACGCGCAGCAGGTGATCGTCGTGCGCCGCCTGGTGGCGGACCTGAACCTGCCCGTGCGGATCCAGGCGCTGCCGACTGTGCGCGAGGCGGACGGCCTGGCGATGTCCAGCCGCAATACGCTTCTCAGCGCAGAGGATCGCACGCGCGCGCTGGCGCTCTCGCAGTCGCTGCAGGCCGCGTCGGCGTTGGCGGCGAGTGGCGAGCGCTCCGCGCAGGCGCTGCTGGACGCAGCCCGGGCGGAGTTGCGCCGGCTGGACGTCGAGGCGGATTACGTCGCGCTGGTGAACCCGGACACACTCGAGCCGATCGACCAGCTCGCCGGCCACGCGCTGCTGGCCCTCGCCGCATGGATCGGCGCTGTGCGCCTGATCGACAACGTCACTCTCTCCCCCGCCGGCGACGGCGCCGCGGGTGAGGCACTCACCCGGCCACTCCCAGGAAAGGCGAATGCCACATGCAGCGCGTGATGCTGAAGTCGAAGATCCACCGCGCGACGGTCACCGACTGCGACCTGCACTACGTCGGCTCGATCACGATCGACCCGGACCTGCTGGAGGCGGCGGACATCCTCGAGCACGAGCAGGTGCACGTCGTCGACATCGACAACGGCGCACGTTTTGAGACGTACACGATCGCCGGCCAGCGCGGTTCTGGCGACATGCGCGTAAACGGCGCCGCCGCGCGTCTGGTGCACCGCGGCGACACGATCATCGTCATCTCCTACGGCTCCTACGAGGAGGCCGACCTGCAGCGTTACGAGCCTCGCGTTGTGCACGTGGAGGCCGACACCAACCGCATCATCACGATCGACGAGCAGGTGGCGACCCTGCTCTCTTAGAGAGCGAGCGTCAACCAGCCCTCAGAGAGGAAGCCCCCCATGTCCAGCCGTCCCACCATCCAAGCCCCCTCAGACCCTGGTCGCCTGCCGATGACGCTGCCGCTGCTGATGGAGAAGAAGCGGCTGGGCGAACCGATTGTGATGGTCACCGCGTATGACTACCCGAGCGCCCGCGCAGCGGAGGCGGCGAGCGTGGATCTGGTGCTCGTGGGCGACTCGGCGGCGACGACGATGCTCGGCTACAACGCGACCACGCCGGTGGAGCTGGGCGACATGCTGGTGCTCGCGCGCGCTGTGCGCCGCGGGCTGCGCACACCGCTTTTGATCGGTGACCTCCCGTTCGGCTCCTATGAGGTCTCCGACGAGCAGGCGATCACCACAGCGATGCGCATGGTCAAGGAGGCGGGCTGCGACGCGGTCAAGCTGGAGGGCGGCGGCAAGGCCTCAGCGGCGCGTGCTGCCGCAATCGTGGGCGCGGGCATCCCGGTGATGGGCCACGTCGGGCTCACCCCGCAGACCTCCACCGCGCTCGGCGGCTGGAAGGCGCAGGGCCGCACGGCGGGCGCCGCCGCGCGCATCGCCTCCGAGGCGCTGGCGCTGCAGGAGGCGGGTTGCTTCACGATCGTATTCGAGGCGATCCCCAGCGCCGTGACCGAGGAGCTGATGCCGTTGTTGGAGATCCCGGTGATCGGCATCGGCGCGGGCCCGGCGACGGACGGTCAGGTGCTCGTGTTCCACGACCTGCTGGGCATCCGCGACGGCCTTGGCGCCCGCTTCGTGAAGCGCTACGCGAACATCCAGCAGGACATGAACGACGGTGTCAGCGCCTACGCACAGGATGTGCGCGCGCGTCGCTATCCGGCGCCGGAGCACTGCTACTCGATCGATCCGGCGGAGCTCGCGGAGCTGCACGAGCTGCTCAGCTGACGCGCAGCGCCTCCCGGACCGCTGCGGCGGTGGGTGCGAGCTCGTGCGAGAGACGGTCGAGCAGCGTCAGCCACGCGGGCTTCTGCGCGGCCGCGCCGCGCACGAGCTCGAGGCCTGCGTCGAGGTCCTCCGCGGCGGCGCCCAGTCCCGCCCAGAACGTGAGCTCGTCGCACTCCGGGGCGAGTTCGGCGGCGTCGAGGTAGAGCTGCGTGGCCTGCGTGTGCGCGCCTTGCGCGGCGAGCTCGTCGGCCTGGCCGGCCATCTCGTAGGCTCGTGCCAGGCGCACGAGGCGCCGCAGCTCGCCGAGCGGATCGGCGTGGTCCTCGACGCGAACGTCGAAACGCACGCGCCAGGGCTCTCCCTTGGCGGGGACGACGAGCAGCGCGGCGGACTGTTGGCCGCGCACGTCGCCGCCGGCATCCTGCGCGGCATCGAGCGCCGCCAGCAGCCGCTCAGCCAGATCGCCGTCGTGGGCGGTGTAGGCGTCGGCCATCGCGGTGGGAACGGTGTCGTTGGTCATCATGTTCGCCTGACAGGTGAACCCCGCTCCCGCCGCCTCGCCCGCGCAGGGGATGCAGCCGGAGCCAGTGTGCACGGCCACGCCGCCGTGCGCGTCGATGACGCCGAGCTGACGGAAGTGCGCGAGCGCGTCCTCGTGCAGGACCGAGGCGAGGGCCTCTCGTGCCGACTGTCCGTCATGCAGCCGCTCGAGTGTGTTGGGGCCGTGTGCGACCTCAGCGACAGACTGGGTGGCCACCGCACCGACCCCGGGGCGCGCCCACGCGACGACGGCGCCCACGCCGAACCAGTGCGACTGCACGGCCACACCCAGCTCGCCCGTGGTGGGGTCGCGCGCGACGATCGAGTACGTGCCCCGGCGCACGCCCGTGCCGATGCCCGCACCCATGGCTAGAACAGCGGGTCTCCGTAGCGTCTTCGCGTCGAAGCTGTCCGGGTCGGCGAGCACGGGATCTTGCGTGAAGTTACGGGTGGTCGGCGCGCAGCGCATCGCCTCGTACAGGTCCATGCGCTGACGCTAGCCGCTTTTGTACTCGACCGGACGGATCACCTTGGCGGGTGCGCCGGCGGCGATCGAGAACGACGGCACATCGCGGGTGACGACGCTGTTGGCGCCGATCACGCAGCGCTCGCCGATCGTGACGCCGCTCGTCACCACCACGTTCGCGCCCAGCCAGCAGTTGTCACCGATGCGCGTGGGCCCCTTACTCTGGAAGCCCTGCCAGGTGATTGGCTTATCGGGATCATCGAAGCGGTGGCTGGCGTCAGATACGAAGCAGCCGTTGGCGAGCATGCAGTGCTCACCGATCTCCACGAGCTCCTGCGCGGCAAGCATCACGCCCATGTTCAGGAACGTGCCGGCGCCGATCGTGACGCGTGCGCTACCGGGCGCGGTAATCCACACCCCGGGCTCCAGCAGGGCACCGGCGCCGATCTCCAGGCGCCCCTCGCGCAGCGCCTCGAGCACGTTGCCGTGCACCGGCCAGCGCACGAACGCCTCGCGTCGCATGAGCTCCCAATGGATGCGCACGCGGTTCCATGGCAGCGAGCTGCGCTCATACCAGCGCCACTTCTGCGCCCACAGGCGCATCTCGCGCGCGAGCGGGGAGGCGTGCCCATCATCCACGTCCCCCACCATACGGGGCTCGTGTCGCTACGCCGCGAGCTTGGCGCGCCGTTTGCGCGCCGGTCCTTTACCGGTGTTGGCCGTGCGACGCCTGACGGCCGGCGTGAGCAGCTCGGCGAGGAACTGCCCGGTGTAGGACTGCGGCTCCGCGGCGACCTCCTCGGGGGTGCCCACAGCGATCGCCATACCACCCTCCTCCCCACCCTCGGGTCCCATGTCGATCAGCCTGTCCGCGCTCTTGATGATGTCCAGGTTGTGCTCGATCACGACGACGCTGTTGCCCTGATCCACGAGTCGCTGCAGCACCACCAGCAGACGCTGTGTGTCTGCGAAGTGGAGCCCAGTGGTGGGCTCGTCGAGGATGTACAGCGTCATCCCGGTGGCGATCTTCGAGAGCTCGGTGGCGAGCTTCACGCGCTGGGCCTCGCCGCCGGATAGCGTGGTCGCGGGCTGGCCGAGGCGTACGTAACCGAGACCGACCGCTTCGAGCGTCTCCAGGCGCCTGCGGATCTTGGGGATGTGCTCGAAGAACTTCAGCGCCTCCTCCACCGGCATCTCCAGCACATCGGCGATGCTCTTGCCCTTGAAGCGCACTTCCAGCGTCTCGCGGTTGTAGCGCTTGCCGTGACATTGCTCGCACGGAACGTACACGTCCGGCAGGAAGTGCATCTCGATCTTGATCTGCCCGTCACCGCGACATACCTCGCAGCGCCCGCCCTTGACGTTGAAGCTGAAGCGGCCTGGCTTGTAACCACGCGCCCGCGCCTCCTGGGTCTTGGCGAACAGATCGCGGATCACGTCGAACAGGCCGGTGTACGTCGCGGGGTTGGAGCGCGGCGTGCGCCCGATCGGCGACTGGTCGACGGCGATGATCTTGTCCAGCTGGTCCAGGCCGTGTATAGAACGGAACGCGCCCGGGCGCTTGCGCGCACGATGCAGACGGTTGGCGACGGCCTTGTAGAGCACGTCGTTGACGAGTGTCGACTTGCCCGACCCCGAGACGCCTGTGACGCACGTGAGTACGCCCAGCGGCACGTGCACGTCGATGTCGCGCAGGTTGTGCTCGGTCGCGCCCTGGATCTCGATGTACCCACTCGGCGTGCGCCGGTGCTTGGGCACCTCGATCGTGCGCGTGCCCGCGAGGAACTGGCCGGTGAGCGACTCCTTCACCTTCTCCACTTCCACGGCCGTTCCCTGCGCCACGATCCTCCCACCATGCTCGCCCGCGCCCGGACCGAGGTCGACGAGGTGGTCGGCGGCGCGCATCGTCTGCTCGTCGTGCTCGACCACGATCACCGTGTTGCCCAGGTCGCGCAGGCGCTCCAGCGTGCCGATCAGCTTCGAGTTGTCGCGCTGGTGCAGCCCGATCGACGGCTCGTCGAGGATGTAAAGCACGCCCACCAAAGACGACCCGATCTGCGTCGCCAGGCGGATGCGCTGCGCCTCGCCGCCCGAGAGCGTCGCCGCCGCGCGGTCCATCGACAGGTACCCGATCCCCACGTTCTCCAGGAACTGCAGGCGCTCTGAGATCTCGCGCAGGATCAGCCGCGCCACGTGCCTGTCGGTCTCCGACAGCTCGATCTCATCCAGCCACTCAAGCGCCCGGCGCGCCGACAGTGCGCAGAAGTCCTCGATGCGCGTGCCCGCTACCAGCACCGCGCGCGACTCCGCGCGCAGGCGCGCCCCGCCGCAGACCGGGCAAGCGCGCAGCGACATGTACTCCTCGATCTTCTCCCGCGTCCACTCCGAGTCCGTCTCGCGATAGCGGCGTTCGAGGTTCTTCACGATCCCCTCGAATTTCGCCGCATAGGAGCGCCGGCGACCGTAGCGGTTGCGGTAGGTGACCTGCACCGGCTCGCCGTTGGTGCCGTTGAGGAACACGTCGCGTTGCTCATCCGACAGGTCTTCCCACGGGGCCTCGAGATCGATGTCGTAGAGCTCCGCGATCGCCTCGGTCATCTGCTCGTAATAGTTGGAGGCGCTGTTCGCCCACGGCGCGATCGCGCCTTCGCTGATCGATAGCGACGGGTCGGGGACCACCAGGTCGGGGTCGATCTCCATCTGCGAGCCCAGGCCCGTGCAGCGCTCACACGCCCCGTGCGGCGAGTTGAACGAGAAGATCCTCGGCTCGAGCTCCACCAGTGAGGGCCCATGCTCCGGGCAGGCGAAGCGCTCTGAGAACGTGAACAACGCCCCCGGCTCGGGCTTCACGCCGGGCTCGATCTGCGCGGCCGCCGCGCGCGGACCCTTCGCCCCCTTCGCGCCCTTCACCGCCTTGCCACCATCGGCCGCGTCGTCCCCCGCGCTGCCATCGGCGGAGGCCGAACGGCCGGAGCCCACTATCTCAACCTCGACCAGGCCGTCCGCGAGCGCCACCGCCGTCTCGATCGAGTCAGCCAGGCGCTTGCGCACGTCGTGGCGCATCACCAGACGGTCCACCACCACGGAGACGTCGTGCTTGTAGCGCTTGTCAAGCACGATCGACTCCTCGAGCATGCGCACGCGGTCGTCGATCTTCACGCGCGCGAAGCCGTCCGCGCGCAGCTCCTGCAGGAGCTTTCCGTACTCGCCCTTGCGCCCGCGCACGACCGGCGCGAGCACCATGAAGCGCGTGCCCTCTGCCAGCTCCATCACCTGGTCGATGATCTGCTCCGCCGACTGCCCCACGATCGGGCGCCCGCAGATCGGGCAGTGCGGCTTGCCCACACGCGACCAGAGCAGACGCAGGTAGTCGTAGATCTCCGTGACCGTGCCCACCGTCGAGCGCGGGTTGCGCGAGGTCGTCTTCTGGTCGATCGAGATCGCCGGCGAGAGCCCCTCGATCGAGTCCACGTCCGGCTTGTCCATCTGCCCCAGGAACTGGCGCGCATACGCGGATAGCGACTCCACGTAGCGGCGCTGGCCCTCCGCGTAGATCGTGTCGAACGCGAGGCTCGACTTGCCCGACCCAGACAGCCCGGTTATGACAACCAGGGCATCGCGCGGGAGCGTCAGCGAGATGTCCTTCAGGTTGTGCTCTCGGGCCCCCGAGACGACGATCTGGTTGCTTTGCGGCATCTACCATCTATGATAGTTAGGCGAACAGACGTTCGCCCCTCAGACGGCCCATACGCGCGCAATTTGCGGCGGTTTGGCGCGCCTCTACGCGCCTCTAGTAAGAAAAGAGCTCGGTCACGTCTAGCTCCGCCACACCCTCGGCCGGCGAGGGGACCTTCGTGCCGAGGCCGTAGATCTCGCAGCGGCCGTAGCCGTCGGGACCCGGCTCCGTGAGTACCTCAATCGTCTTCGCGGGTACGTCCACGAGCCAGTAGGTGAGCACAGGGGCAGACGCATACATCCTCGCCTTTGTCTCACGGTCCCTCTTGTGCGAGCTGACCGCCACCTCGACCGCCAGCAACGCCGTGCGGGGGTGGTGACGGGGCGAGCGCTTGGCCTCCGTGAGCATCAGGTCAGGTTCAGGCAATGAGCCCCATTGGGCTTCAAGCGGAAGCTGCACACTCAGATGGCCGCGCGCCGAGGCGAGCAGGCTCGTCAGGCTCGAGATCACCAACGCATGCTCTGGTCCTTCGGGGCTCACCTCGACCAGCAGCCCTTCCAGCAGTTCAATAGGACGACCCTCCAGCTCACCCGACGCAACCATGCGTTCGAAGGTCCCCACGTCAAGTCGATGAATGCAATCGTCGCGGTGGGGCCACTTGTTGATGAGCAGCCCTTCGAGCAACTCGACCTCCACCCCTTCCAGCGCACCAGCGTCGACCAGGCGGTTGTAGGTTCCCACGTCAAGTCGATACAGCGGAAGCGGCGAGTCAGTGAAGACGTTGTCAGCGGATTGGGTCGCCATGGGCTCATTCTGCCACGCGACGATACGGCTGGCTTGGGATGCCTGAGAGAAGCGCTGCTCAGCGTCGACGCGCACTCGCGCGCGTCGTCCTAGCCCTCTATGGCGGAGTAGACCTCGTCGATGAGTTTCAGCCGGTCGGGCAGCTGGAAGTTCTCGGCGAGGTAGCGCTCCGTGTCGGCGCGGGACTCGCCGTTGAGCGCCATGTTCAGCGCGATCAGGCGGGCGCCGTCGAGGTCTCCCCCGCCCGCGGCGCCTGCCTGCGCGGGAGCGCCCACCGTCACGGGCGTCGCTTCCAGCGCGTCGTCGAGCTCTGACTCGAAGCGGCTCTGCGGCTCGGGCTCGGGAGCTCGCGCCGTCGGGGCCTCGTACTGGCGCGGAGCCTCGGCTTCAGCTGCCGCCGCGGCGCGTCCGGAGGCCGCGTCGTAGAGCTCTCCCATGTTCTGCTCGACCGCCGATAGGTCCGCCGCCAGCCGTCCTGCGCCGGCGCGAAGACTCTCGACAAGGGCATTCACCTCGCCGTCCATCGATCCCACGTGCTCGAGCAGTTTCGCCGCTACCTGCGCCACACCGGCGACGTGCTGGCGAGCCCGCTCGACGGCCTCCTCGCGCGTGCGATCCGCGTCGCGGTCGGCATCCTCGCGAACCTGCCTCGCGTTCTCGAGCGCGTGGCGCTCGATTTCCGCGGCAGCGGTCTCCGCTGCCTGCAGGATGCTCTGCACCTGCGTCCCGGCGGTCGACGCGACCGACACGTCCGCGCCGCCGGTGATCGCCCTGCGCTGCAGCTGGTCGAACTCCTCCGCGAGCCCTCGCAAATGCGTGTCCACGGCTGCCGGGTCGTATCCGCGGCGGCCGATCGGAAAGTCCCGACGTTCGATTGCCTGCCGATCGAAGTCCACGGCGGGCATCCTAGGTGATGTCGCGTACGGAAGTCTCACCGACGGCGATCTCGCCCTCGGGAGCTTCCTGAGAGCGGATCTCCTGCAGGTCACGCCGCAGCTCGCGCAGCTCGTCGCGTAGCTGTGCCGCGTACTCGAAACGCAGGTCGTCGGCCGCCGCGATCATCTCCTCCTCGAGCTCCACGATCATGCGCTCGAGCTCGTGCTTTGGCATCTCCTCGCTGGCTCCGCGCTTGGCGGTCCGGCGTTTGCGCCCTCGCGGCACCTTCGACTCGCCCTGCAGGAACTCGGCGATGTCGGAGATGCCCTTGACGATCGTCGCCGCCGTGATCCCGTGCTCCTCGTTGTAGGCGAGCTGGATCTCGCGGCGGCGGTCGGTCTCGGAGATCGCCGCTTTCATCGCGCGGGTCTCCTTGTCCGCGTACATCAGCACCGTGCCCTCGATGTTGCGTGCGGCGCGTCCGATCGTCTGGATCAGCGAGGTCTCCCCCCGCAGGAAACCCTCCTTGTCGGCGTCCAGGATCGCCACCAGCGAGACCTCCGGCAGGTCGAGGCCCTCGCGCAGCAGGTTCACGCCGACGAGCACGTCGTACTCGCCCAGACGCAGGTCGCGGATGATCTGGATGCGTTCCAGCGTGTCGATCTCCGAGTGCAGGTAGCGCGTCTTGAACCCCATCTCCAGCAGGTACTGCGAGAGGTCCTCCGACATCTTCTTAGTCAGCGTCGTCACCAGCACGCGCTCGTTGCGATCGACGCGCTTGCGAACTTCGTTCATCAGATCGTCGATCTGGTTCTTCGTCTCGCGCACCTCCACCATCGGGTCCACGATCCCGGTCGGGCGCACGATCTGCTCGACCACGCTCGTGGAGCGTGTGCGCTCGTACTCGCCCGGCGTCGCGGACACGAACAGCAGCTGCGGCGTGATCGAAAGGAACTCCTGAAAGGTTTGCGGACGGTTGTCCAGCGCGCTCGGCAGCCGGAAGCCGTAGTCGACGAGCGTCTGCTTGCGCGAGCGATCGCCCTCGTGCATGCCGCCGATCTGCGGCACGGTCTGGTGGGACTCGTCGATCAGGCAGATGAAGTCCTTGGGGAAGTAGTCGATCAGGCAGTAGGGCCTCGAGCCGGGCGGGCGGCCGTCGAGGATCCGTGAGTAGTTCTCGATGCCCGAGCAGAAGCCGACCTCCCTGAGCATCTCCATGTCGTATTGCGTGCGCTGGCGCAGGCGATGGGACTCAAGCTGCTTGCCTTCGGACTCCAGCTGCTCGCAGCGCTCGTTCAGCTCCCGTCCGATCTCTGCCACTCCCGATTCGATCGTGCCCTCCTTGACGTTGTAGTGCGTCGCCGGCCAGATCGCAACGTGCTCCAGGTCATCCTCCAGCAGCTCGCCCGTCAGCGGGTCGAACTGCTGCAGGCGCTCCACCTCGTCGCCGAACATCGTCGCGCGGAAGGCGCTCTGGGCATAGGCAGGGAACACCTCGAGCGTCTCGCCGCGCACACGGAAGGTGCCACGCGAGAGCACGCTGTCGTTGCGCGTGTACTGGATCGAGACGAGTTTGCGCAGCAGCCCATCGCGGTCGATCATCTCCCCGCGCTTGAGGATCTGCATGTTCATCTCGTAGGTCTCCGGCGAGCCGAGGCCGTAGATGCACGACACCGACGCCACCACGATCACGTCCCTGCGCGCGAACACCGCCGCCGTGGCGGCGTGGCGCAGGCGATCCACCTCCTGGTTGATCGCCGAGTCCTTCTCGATGTACAGGTCCCTGCTGGGGACGTAAGCCTCCGGCTGGTAGTAGTCGTAGTACGAGACGAAGTACTCCACCGCATTATCCGGGAAGAACGTGCGGAACTCGTTGCACAGCTGCGCCGCAAGCGTCTTGTTGTGCGCGATAACCAACGTCGGGCGCTGGACCTCCTGGATCACGCCCGCCATCGTCATCGTCTTGCCCGTGCCCGTCGCGCCCAGCAGCGTCTGGAAGCGCTCGCCCTGCTCAATGCCCTCAGCCAGGGCGGTGATCGCCTTCGGCTGGTCCGCGGTGGGGGTGAAGATTGAGTCGAGCTTGAATTCTGGCATCGGCTCCATGCACGTTAGCGACCGGCGTCCCTGGCAGACGATGCTTGCCCGACTCAGCCCGGTCGCCGACGCGCGGACCGGCTGGCCGGGTTGGCTCAGCCGAGGAGCACGGGCAGCGGGAGGCTGTAAGTGGCGAAGCCGTGCCTCGCTCCAGGCTTCGCGACGACGCTGCTCGTGAGCGTGTAGAGGCCCGCCTTGGCGACGGCGGGGACTTTGAGCGTGATGCGGAAATGGCCGTCGCGGGAGGGCTTGAATGTTCCGACAGTCCTCGCTTTCCCGCATTCGAGCTGCTGCTGGACACTCACGGACGCGACAGGCTTGCGCAGCGGTGGCAGCACCTGCCCCACGAGCGTGACCGTCCCGTCGGAGAACCTGGGCGGCTCGAGGATCAGGCGTCTGGTCAGCTTCAGGTCCAGCGAGCGCTGTCTGCCGAGCTCGGCCATGTAGCGCGCGCTGTTGCTGTCGCGCATCCGCGCGGGCGGCAGCGGCGCGCTCGTGGAGAACTCACCGTCTGCCCCGATCCTCGCCGTCGCGACCTGCTTGTGCCCATCGAAGATGAGCTTGACCTCCTTGCCGTGCAGGTCCTCGGCGGCGCTGCCCTCGAGCAGCACCCGATCGCCGTGGACGAGAACGTCGTTCAGGACCAGCGGTCGTTTCGTGCACGCCAGCAAGAGTTCTTCCACGCCCTGCGGTGTCGTGGCAATTCCAGCCGTGGACGGGGAAGTGTTCCCGGTGGTGGTGGTCTGTGTGGGTCCACCGTTGGCCGGGGAGCCGACCGTGATCGTCACGCTCGCGGGCAAGGACGTCCCGTCTTCGTTCTGCGCGGTGAAGCTGAAGCTGTCAGGTCCGCTGAAGCCGGCGGCGGGCGTGTAGGTGACTTCATCGCCCGCTACCAGCGTCCCAAGGCTGCCGTGGGTGGGCGAGCCGGCAATCGCAAGCGTGACCGCTTTGCCGTCCGCGTCACTGCAGCTCAGCTTCAGGGTGATCGCCGTCTCATAGGGAGTCGTCGTCGTGATGTCGCCGCACGTCGGGAGCGTCTCACGTCCGAACACGTCGAGGTCTTTCGCGACCTCGGTGCCGGCATAGAGGCTGGCGCCGTTAGGGCTCAACGCCAGCGAGACAGAGAAGGAGAGCGCTTCTTCAGGGACCGTGGCCGTGCACACCCCGAGCTGGTTTCCGGTGCAGCCGGCGAAGCTGAGGGCTCCCGCGGCTCCGCGCGCGTACTCATACACCCCCTGCTCGGCCGAGACGTAGAGATCCGCCCCTTCGGGGCTGATCGCCACAGTCAGCGGTCCTGCCGGGTTCCCCCCGGACGGCATTTCGGTGCACGCCCCGGGCTCCCCGCTGAGCGCGCCGTCGCAGCCCGCAAACGTCAGCGCCCCGCTGGTCGTGTTGCGCGCAAGGACGTCGACCACGCCGTTGGCGAAGTTGCCGGCATATAGGTTGGCGCCGTCAGGGCTGACCGCCAGCGACGTGGGCTCGTTGATCGCCAGCGGGCTGACTTGTTCGCAGACGTTGGAGTTGCCGATGCAGCGCTCGTAGGTGAGCGCACCTGTGGACACGTTGCGTGCGAACGTGCTGATCGAAGCTCCCTGCCCGCCTACATAGACGTTCGCGCCACCTGGGCTGATCACGACGGCAGTCGCCAGGCGGAGGGTTTCCGACGGCGTCGGCGTGCAGCCGGACGCGTTGCCGATACAGCCATCGAACGTCAATGCACCGGTGGCGGCTTCGCGCGAGAACTCATCGACCGCGCCGCCCGCGTTCTCCGACGCCGTGTACACGCTCGTGCCATCCGCGCTGATCGCGATCGACCCCGGGCCATCGATGGCTTCGGCCGGCGACGTAGGGGTACATCCGGGGAGCCGACCGATGCAGCCGATGTAGGTCAGTTCTCCGGTCGCCGCGTCGCGAGCGAACTCATCGACTGAGTTCGATCCGACCGACACGGCGTAGACGTTCTTGCCATCTGGGCTCACCGCCACGGCAAATGGCCGTTCGACTGCTTTAGCCTGCGGGGAGGTCGTCGCGCATCCTTTGTGCTGTCCGATGCAGCTCGTCAGGGTCAGCGTCCCGTCGACGAGGTTGCGGGAGAACACATCGATCGCGCTCGCTTCAGCGTCGGCTGTGTAGACGTTAGCTCCGTCCGGGCTCACGGCGAGGCCCTTCGGTTCTTCCACGGCACCGGTCAGGCCACCGGGAACGGCCGAGCATCCGCTCAGGCTCACCTGGCCGATGCAGCCCAGGAACGTCAGTTCGCCCAACGACGCATCGGCGCTGGCTGTGTCGATTGCCACTGCGAGGGCGAAGCCGACGAGTACCAATGGCGCCACAGTCGCGGCTCGCTTCAGGGGCCCGATCTGCCGTACCATTCGCCACACTCGTTACTCCAATCCTAGCTGCCGTGGGTATGTTTCGCGATAGGCGCGCTCGGCATCCAAGACCCGCTGCACGTATTCGCGCGTCTGCGGGAACGGGATTTCCTGAGAGCTCAGCTGATGGCCTTCCGCTTCAGCCTGAGCGACCCACTTGTCGACGTTTGTCAGACCGCCGTTGTAGGCGGCCACCGCGAGCATTTCGTTGCCGCGGTAGTGGTTGAGCAGGTAGCGCAGGTAGTAGCTGCCATACGCCACGTTCACGCTCGGCTCGGCGAGGTCGCTCGCGGTGAAGGTGATGCCCCCCGAGAGGTGCGCCAGGTAGTAGGCGGTCGCCGGCAGTATCTGCATCAGGCCCTCCGCTCCGGCGGAGGAGCGGCGCGGGTCGAATTTCGTCTCCGCGTAGATAACCGCCGCGATCAGCGCAGGGTCCAGGCGCTTCTCCGCAGCCTGTTCGCGGATGATGCCCGCGTCGCTGAGCGGCAGCGCGAGGTTGTTGGCGGCGGTATGGAGCATGCTCGCCACCACCGCGGCCACCAGCACGGCGACCACCAGCGTTGCAATCGTGGCGAAGGCTCTGCGCGTCATCCTCCTAGCTTGCCAAGAACGACCGACAGCTTGCGCTCCAGATCCTCGACGCTGCCATCGTTGACCACCACGAACGTCGCTCGCTGCGCCTTTTCCTCCTGGGAGAGCTGACGCGCGGCGCGCTCATCCACGAGCGCGTGCCCGCGCTCGGACGCCCGACGTCGGCGCACCGACTCATCGGCTGTGACCGCGATCGTCGCGTCGTAGATCTGCTCCAGGCCCGCCTCGAACAGCAGCGGGACCTCGACCACCGCTGCCGGGGGCGCGGGCCGCTTGGCGCGGGCCTGCTCGAGCCATTGCGCGACACGCGCTCCGACCAAGGGCCAGACCTGCCCCTCCAGCCAGGCGCGATCGTGGCCGGTTGCGAACGCCCGCCGTGCCACCGCCGCGCGATCGACCACGCCGCCGGGCGCTACGGCAGCGCCGAAGCGAGCGATCACCGCGTCTCGCAGCGGCGCGCTTTCGTAGAGCTCGTGTACGACCGCGTCGCTCGAGATGACCTCGGCACCGAGACGTCGCAGTGCCTCAAGTGCCGTCGACTTGCCCGAGCCCAAACCGCCCGTCAACCCGACGAACGGCACCGTTGGCCCATCCTCCGGGGACTCGCTCAGCGCGTCTCAGTCCTGCTGGGCGGACTCTGCCGCTGCAGGCTCCTGCGGCGCGGCCACGGCCTCGGCTGCTGCCGGCTGCTCCTCGGAGGCCTGCTCGACTGCGGCTTCGATCTCGGCGGCCTCGACAACCTCCGCGAGAGCCTCAGCCTCCACAGACTCCTCGACGGCGTCCGCGACCTCGATCGCCTCGCTCATCTCCGCGACAGCCTCCGCTGCCCCGGCCTCGACGACCTCGGCGACCGCCTCGCCTTCGCCGGGCGCGATCTCACCGTCGGCGTCGGAGGCGGGTTCGCCGGGCCGTGAGACGGGCAGGATCTGGTCCTCGACCCGCTTGGCTGAAAGCGACAGGCGGCGGCGCTCGGAGTCGATCTCGAGGATCTTCACGCGGATCTCATCGCCCGGGTGGACGATCTCGCGCGGGCTCTCGACGTGATGGGGAGCGAGCTCGGAGATATGCACGAGCCCCTCGACGCCGTCCAGGATCTCCACGAACGCGCCGAACGTGACTACCTTGGTGACCTTGCCGGCGAGCTCGTCGCCGACGTTGTAGGTGTCGACGATGCGCTGCCACGGGTCCTCCTGGGTCTGCTTGAGACCCAGCGAGATGCGCTGGCGGTCACGATCGATGTCGAGCACCTTGACCTTCACAGTGTCGCCGATCGAGAGGATCTCGCTCGGGTGATTGACATGCGACCAGGAGAGCTCTGAGATGTGGATCAGCCCGTCAATCCCGTCGAGATCGACGAACGCCCCGAAGTCGACGATGTTCGAGATCTGCCCTTCTACGACCAGGCCTGGCTGCAGGCGGTCGAGGATCTGCTGGCGGACCTCCTTGCGCTCCTCCTCGAGCACTGCGCGGCGCGAGAGCACCACGTTGTTGCGCGAGCGGTTGAGCTCGATCACCTTGGTCTCGATCTTGGTGCCCATGTACTCGTCGAGGTTGGGCACGCGACGGATGTCCACGAGGGAGGCGGGCAGGAAGCCGCGAACGCCGAGGTCGATGATCAATCCGCCCTTGACGACCTCGATGACCGTTCCCTCGACGGGCTCGCCGGACTCGGCCGCCGTTTCGATGCGCCGCCACGCCTTCTCGAAGCGGGCGCGCTTCTTGGACATGATCAGGCGACCGTCCTGGTCCTCCTTGGTCATGACAATCGCGTCGACCTCCTCGCCGAGGTGCACCTCCTCGTTGGGGTCGACCGACTTGCGGATCGAAAGCTCGTTGGCGGGGATGACCCCCTCGGACTTGTAGCCGATGTCGACGAGCACCTCGTCCTTGTCGATTCGCACGACGTGGCCGGTGACCACCTCGCCCTCCTCGATCGGCCGAAAAGTGGCGTCGTAGTTGGGCACGATCTGGCCGTCGACTTCGAGCAAGAGCCCGTTCGACCCGTCGACCACGCGGGCCTGAGGATTCTCCATCACAGTTTGCACCGGCCGAAGCGTAGCGCAGCCGTATCATTGCCGGGCATATGCCTGTGCGAGCGACCAAGCGGGGAGAGCAACGGACCCGCCTGGAACGCGACTGCGATGTGCTTGTTTGCGGCGCCAGCTTTGCTGGATTGGCCGTTGCGAGAGAGCTTGCAAGCTCCGGTGCGAAGGTGCTCGTGATCGACCGCTACGAGCTCGGTGAGCGCCAGACGTCGGCGTGCGCGATGCCCACGGGATGGATGCACGCGCTCGATTTGATGGATTCCTGGCGCCAGCGCTTCGACGAGATCGTCGTGCGCACTCCGTTTCGCGCGGCCCGCTGGCGGCTGCCGTGGTCGTTCTCGACGTTCGACTACCGCGAGCTCTGCGCGCTGCTCTGGAGTCAGGCCGAGTCCACCGATCTCGAGCTCGAGACAGCCACCGTCACGGGACGCGAGGGAAATACGGTCCACACTGACCGCGGTGAGCTGACGGCGCCCCTGATCGTCGACGCGCTCGGCTGGCGACGAGTGCTCTCGAACGCAACGCCCATCCAGCCGCCGAACGCGAGGCTCTCGCGCGGCCTGGAGGTCCACCCGGAGGGGCGCGGTGACGAGATGGAGCTGTGGATCGACCCCGCGTATATCCGGGCGGGCTACGCGTGGAGCTTCCCAGCGGGGGATGAGATGCGTGTCGGGGTCGGGTCCTTCTGGCCTTCCCACCACGTCAAGGAGCCCACCGTGAGGCTCGTCGGGGAGCTCGGGATGGCGCCCGATGGCTACCAGGGGAACTGGATCCCGCACGAGCTGCGGCCGGCCGTCGAGGACGGCGTGTTCTTCGCGGGCGACTCCGCCGGCCATTGTCTCCCGCTCACCGCAGAGGGCATACGCACGGCCCTGTATTTCGGCATCGCCTGCGGGCGTGAGCTCAGTGCCGTGCTCCAAGGTGAGAGCACGCGCGAGCAGGCGCTCGCCCGCTACAGCGCCTTCTCGGACTCGCACGAGCGCAAATATCGCTGGCTGCTGCAGGTCCAGCGCGGCGTCGGACAGCTCACAACCAGCCGCGCTGTCACGGCGATGGTTGGCGCCGTCGAGAACGCCCGCCTCTCGAGCTGGCTGTTCAAGCACTACCTTGCGATCGCCCCGCCATCCTTTGTCAGCTCGGGCGCACCGGCGGGGCGCCCGCGGGCCGGCCGGCTCGCGGACACGCTCGCCTCCTGACTCACGCGGCGAGGACGGTCAGCCGCGCACGCGATCGAAGCGCGGCTGCGCTCACGCAACCTCGCGCAGCCTCGGGCGCATCGTGTTGAGCGCCTGCATCGCGAGGCTGCTGGCCTCCAGCGCGCTCGCCCAGGAGACCTCCGCGAGCAGCCCATCGGCAGCGACCATGTCGCCGGCGAGGAATACGCCGTCGCCGCGATCGACCGCCGGCCGGTCGCGCCAGGTCGTGCCCGGCATGTCTAGCGCGCCGCTGCGTGCATCCATCACCTGACGTCGCCTCCAGGTCTCGCGCGCCCGCCAGTCTTCCAGCCCGAGATCGAGCAGCCGCTCGAGGCGCAGTCCCGCCTGCTCGACGCTCTCGCCCGGACGGATCGGCATCTGCGCCTGGATCAGCTCCTCACCGTCTGGTGCGACGGTCGGGTTGGTCGTCGAGTAGCGGCCGATCCAGCCGGCCTCGTCGGTATCCGAGACGATCACAGGGTCACCTCGGCGGTGGCGCAAGCCGACGTCGACGCAAACCGTGTTACCGCTCTTCCAGCCGAGGCTGTTGTCTTTGAGCAGCTCGCGCGCCTGGCCGAGCTCGGTCGCGAGTATCACGGGTGACCCGCTCGGCAGCTCCTGGACGCGGGTCTCCGTCTGCACGTCCACGCCCAGCTCACGCACGCGTCGCTCCAGCGAGTCCACGAGCGTGCTCCAACCCCCTATCGGGTAGCGCACCGGCGAAGGCGCCGCCAGCAGGCGCACGGCCCGTGACCAGGTGAACTCCGCCGAGAGCTCGCCCGGGTCGTGGTGGAACGTGAAGACGCCACAAACACCGGAGAGGAACCCGGCGGTTTGCTCGTCGGTGTGGCTCGTCGCCCATGTACGGAAATCGACGTCAACAGGCGCCTGACGCCCACGAAGGCGCAGGACGCCGGGCAGCGCGGCCAGCGGCGGGGTGCGTCGCAACGCGCCGTCGATGCGCAGCCGGGCCCCGGTCAAACGCGTCGATACGTGAGCGGGCAGGATGTCGCGCTCGCGCATCCACTGCCAGAACGAGCCGAGATACAGCGCGTGCGGCCCGAGGTTTGCTTTGTAGGGGCCGTCGGTGTTGCGGGCACGGCCACCGAGCTGGCTGTGCGCCTCCAGCAGGGTCACGGCGGCGCCGTCTTCGGCACAGGCGATCGCGGCTGTGAGACCGGCGATCCCGCCGCCGATGATCGTGACGCGCTTGGACGAGTTGGGGTGGGCGCTGGTCTGGCTCATGGTCGAGGCCTCCATTCGGGGCGCGGGGTGCGGAGTCCGGGGAAACGGGCCACGCGGGTGTAGGTGCAAGGTAGACCCGCACTGGTCTGCTTTACAGTGCCAGTGATGGGTACAAACGTAGGGCCAGTTGAGGAGGGTCGCGGCCCGAACCTCCTCGTTGAGATCGACCGGTCAGGCGAGCTGGCGCTGCATGAGCAGCTCGAGCGCGTGCTCCGTGAGCGGATCCGCTCGGGCACCCTGAGCAGCGATACGCAGCTGCCCTCCACGCGAGCGCTCGCAGCCGAGCTTGGCGTCTCACGGGGAGTCGTGACCGAGGCCTACGGGCAGCTTGCAGCGGAGGGATATCTGACGATCAGCCAGGGCGCCCCCGTACGCGTGGCCAGGGCGGTGCGTACCGCGAGCCCGCGCGCCCCCGCGCGCTCGCTGCTGGAAAGCTTTCCCTACCACTTCCATCCGGGCCTGCCGGACCTGGCCGGCTTTCCGCGCGAGGCGTGGCTGCGCTCGCTGCGAACAGCGTTGCGCGAGTCCCCGCTGGCAGCCACCGGCTATGGCGATCCCCGCGGAGTCCCGGAGCTGCGCGAAGCGCTGGCCGGCTATCTCGGACGGGTACGGGGCGTGGAGGCGGACCCTGAGCACATGCTCGTGTGCACGGGCTTCATGCAGGCGTTCACGCTCGTCTGCCGCACGCTGCGAGCGCGCGGCGTCGAGCGCATTGCGCTCGAGGACCCTGGCTGGCACGTCCACCGCCTGATCGTGGAAAACGCCGGCATGGAAGTCGTTCCCGTGCCGCTCGACGAGCAGGGCCTGCGCGTGGACGATCTCGCACGAACGGATGCCGCGGCAGTGCTGGTGACCCCGGCTCATCAGTTCCCCACGGGCGTGGTCATGGGGCCTGAGCGACGCGCCGCCCTGATCGAGTGGGCCGAGGACGAGCGACTGATCATCGAGGACGACTACGACGCGGAGTATCGCTACGACCGCGTCGCCGTCGGCGCGCTGCAGGGTCTCGCTCCAGAGCACGTCGCCTACATCGGCTCGGCGAGCAAGCGCCTGGCTCCCGGCATGAGGCTCGGCTGGATGCTGACGCCGTCCTGGCTGGCATGGGAGCTGACCTCTGCCAAGGCGATCGAGGACGGCGGCTCGGAGGCGATCGGGCAACTCGCGCTGTGCGACTTCATCGCACGAGGCGAGCTCGACCGCCACGTGCGACGCATGCGCCTGCGCTACCAGCACCGGCGTGAGGCCCTGCTCGAGGCGCTCGCGCGCTGGGTCCCGCAGGGGCAGGTTAGGAGCCCCGGCGCCGCGGGCCTGTTCGAGCTCGTGACCCTCCCTGAGGAGATCGACGAGCCGCGCCTGCTGCGGGCAGCCGCCGCGCGCGGCGTCGGCATGGAGGGGCTCGCCTGGCACCGCTTCAGGCCTGGCGGACCACCGGGCGTGCTGCTCGGCTACGGCAACCTCTCCGAGCCGGCGATAGAGCACGGTGTGCGCCTGATCGGCGAGGCGCTCGGCGAGCAGAGCGGCTAACGGCTACCTGCGCACCGGCGGGGCGCTCACTTGGCCTCCAGCCAGGTGCGTCCGACGCCGATGTCAACCGCCAGCGGCGGCTCGCGCTGCTCCCAGACGCCGACCATCTCGCGCTCGATCAGCTCGCGCGCGTCGGGCGCCTCGGCGGGCGGCCCTTCGAAGAGCAGCTCGTCGTGGATCGTGAGCAGCAACCGCGTGCTCAGCTTCGACTCCGCCAGCGCCTCATGGGCACGAACCATCGCCAGCTTGATGATGTCAGCTGCGGTTCCCTGGATGACCGTGTTCACCGCCAAGCGCTCGCCCAACGTGCGGACCTGGTAGTTGCGTGCGCGCAGCTCGGGGATCTGGCGGCGCCTGCCCCACAGCGTCGTCACGTAGCCGTCCAGCTTCGCCTGCTCGATCGTCTCAGCCATGAACTCGGCCACGCGCGGAAAGCGCTCGAGGTAGGCGTCGATGAACTCCTTTGCCTCCTCCCTGGGGATGTTTAGGCGGTCCGCCAGGCCGAAGTCCGAGAGGCCGTAGACGATCCCGTAATTGATCATCTTCGCCTTCGAGCGCATCCCGGGGTCGATTTCGCGAGCCTGCACGCCAAAGACGCGAGATGCGGTCGCGGTGTGCACGTCCTCGCCGCGCTCGAAGATCTCCATCAGCACCTGCTCACCGGCGGCGTTGGCCAGCACGCGCAGCTCGATCTGCGAGTAGTCCGCGGAGATCAGCACGCTCTCCTCCTCAGCCTCGAAGCAGCCGCGGATCTCACGCCCGAGAGGCGTGCGGATGGGTACGTTCTGCATGTTCGGGTTGGTGCTCGACAGCCGACCCGTCTGCGCTACCGCCTGCAGGAAAGTGGTGTGAATACGTGAGCGCTCGTCGACCAGATCCGGGAGCACGCCCAGGTAGGTCTTGATCAGCGTCGAGAGCTCGCGCCAGCGCTCGATCTTTGGCACGATCTCGTGCTCGGCGCGGATCGCCTGCAGCACACGAGCGTCGGTCGAGTATCCGGTCTTGCCGCGTCGCTTGCGTGAGAGGCCGAGCCGCTCGAAGAGGATCTCGCCGAGCTGCTGCGGAGACGCGATCAGGAACTCCTCGTCGGCGAGCTCGAAGATCTCGCGTTCCAGCCCAAGGATCTCGCTGCTCACCCGCCCCGTTATCTCCCCCAGGCGATCGATGTCGAGCCTCACACCAAGCAGCTCCATCTCGCGCAGGACCGCCACCAGCGGCAGCTCGATCTCGCGCATCAGCGACTCCAGCCCGCGCTCTGAGATCTGCTCGCGCTGCCAGTCCGCGAGCGCTCCCAGCATCAGCGCGGCCGCCGCCACAGGATCCTCGATGTCGCTGGCCATGCCGCGCTCCTCGCACAGCTCGGCGAACGGGTAGCCCCGACGAGCAGGCTCGAGCAGATACGCGCCCAGCAGGGTGTCGTGGACGAGCCCCGGCGGCACGATCCCGAGCGCCTTCGCGTCGTGCGCGACGACCGGACGCGCACCGCAGGCAGCCACGACCTCCTCCGGGCCACTGCAGTCACCGGCCAGCACCTCGCCGTCAGCGCTCACGGCGAAGCGCCACGGTGCGCCTTCTGCGAACAGCTCGCCTTCCGGCGCCTCGCTCTCGCTGACGACCACACGCAGCTCGCTGTCCGCGCCGGCGAACCGCGCGATGTCCGAGGGCCCGCCGGCTCGCAGGCGGCCAGTGAGGCGCTGCTCGGCAGCAGGCGCCGGGGCCGCGACGTCGGGATCACCCAGCGCCTCCTCCAGGCGCCGCAGAGGGTCGCGCAACTCGTACTGGCGGAAGACCTCGCGCACCCGCGAGCGATCTGGCTCGCGCACGGCCTCCGCGGCGATGTCGAAGTCGACCGCGACGTCGCGTTGCACGGTCGCAAGCTGCTTGGACACGCGCGCGTCCTGCGCGTGCTCGATCAGGTTCTGTTTGCGCTTGGCGCCTTTGACGTCGTCGATGTGGGCGAGCACGTCCTCCAGGCCTCCGAAGCTCTGGATCAGCTCGCTGGCGGTCTTGTCGCCGATGCCGGGGACGCCGGGGATGTTGTCGGAGGTGTCCCCCTTGAGCCCGTAGAAATCGGGGATCATCTCCGGGGCGATCCCGTAACGATCGATCACCGCCTGGCGGTCATAGATCTTCGTCTCGGTGATCCCCCGCGCGGTCGCCATCACCTTGACCAATCCCTGCTCGTCGATCAGCTGGAAGACGTCGCGGTCGCCGGTCACGATCATCACAGGCACGGGAGGGCTGGCCTGCAGCGCGCGCTCGGTCAGAGAAGCGATCACGTCGTCGGCCTCAAACCCCTCGACCCTCACGTTGCTGTAGCCGAAGGCCTCCACCAGCGGTTCCATCGCGGGCCACTGCTGCTTGAGCAGGTCAGGGCGCGAGCGCCGCTGCGCCTTGTACTCCGCGAACATCTCAGTGCGCCCGGAGGTACCGGCGTCCCATGCGACCACCGTCGGGCACACGCCGTACTCGGTGACGATCTTCACGAGCATCGAGGCGAAGCCGAAGATCGCGTTGGTCGGCTCGCCGGTCGACGTGGCAATCGACTCGGGCAGGGCGAAGAAGGCCCGGTAGACGAGGCTGGGGCCGTCGATCAGGAACAGCCGCTGTCCGGTGGCAGCGCCACCCGATGGTCCCGGCACGGCGGTACGCGCGTCGTTCTTGGCGCTGCGGCTGGGAGCTGGCTTGGTGTCGGCGGCCACGCCCAAGCACTCTACGAGCCACGGCCTACGAACATGTGCCCGCTGCCTCATACCTCCTAACATCCCGTCCCGCCAAACGACCGAGGGAGCATCACCAGTGAGCGCCACTCCAAGCGCCCAGTACCGTCTCACGATCCGCGTCAAGCTCGAGGACTCCCTGGGGATCCTGGGGAAGCTAACGAGCGCCATCGGCGCAGCCGGCGGCCTCGTGGGAGCGGTCGACCTCGTCGAGACGGACGGCGCGCACAGCCTGCGCGACATCGTTGTCGACGCCTCCGGCAAGGATCACTGGACGCACATCCTCGAGGCGATTGGCGCGGTGCAGGGCGCGGAGGTGATCGACACCACCGACCGTACCTTCCAGCTGCACGTCGGCGGCAAGATCGAACAGGCCAACAAGCATCCCCTGAAGACGCGCGATGACCTCTCGATGGTCTACACCCCGGGCGTGGCCCGCGTGTGCCTGTCGATCGCCGACGACGAGGCCCGCGCCTTCCAGTACACGATCAAGCGCAACACGGTTGCGGTCGTCTCCGACGGCACGGCCGTGCTCGGCCTCGGCGACATCGGCCCGCGCGCGGCGATGCCGGTGATGGAGGGCAAGTGCTGCCTGTTCAAGGAGTTCGCAGGCGTCGACGCCTTCCCGATCTGCCTCGACACGACCGACCCGGAGGAGATCGTGCGCACGGTGAAGCTGATCGCACCGGCCTTCGGCGGCATCAACCTCGAGGACATCTCCGCGCCGCGCTGCTTCGAAATCGAGGAGCAACTCAAGCAGCAGCTCGATATCCCGGTCTTCCACGACGACCAGCACGGCACGGCGGTGGTCGTGATGGCAGCCCTGCTGAACGCGGTCAAGCTGACCGGACGCAACCTGGAGGATCTGAGCGTCCTCGTGATCGGCCTGGGCGCGGCGGGTATCGCGGTCACGAAGATCCTGCTCGAGGCCGGGGTACGGCAGATCGTCGGCGCCGACTCTCGCGGCGTTCTGTCAGCGCACCGCGAGGACTACCTGGACGGGTCGATGAACGCCATCAAGCGCTGGTTCGCCGAGGTCACCAACCCCGACTGCCGAGAAGGCACACCGGCGGACGTGATCGACGGCGCAGACCTGTTGATCGGGCTCTCGGGCGCACGTGTGCTGCCGGCGGAGGCGCTCGCGCGCATGAACCCCGACGCGATGGTCTTCGCGATGGCGAACCCGAACCCCGAGGTCAACCCCGAGGAGGCGGCGCCCTACGTGAGGATCATGGCCACCGGACGCTCGGACTACCCCAACCAGATCAACAACGTGCTCTGCTTCCCCGGCATCTTCCGCGGCGCGATGGACGTGCGCGCACCGGAGATCACCGAGGAGATGAAGATGGCGGCCGCCTACGCGATCGCGGCGATCGTCGATGAGAGCGAGTTGCGCGAGGACTACATCATCCCGTCGGTCTTCAACCGTGACGTCGCGCCGGCCGTCGCGGCCGCTGTAGCCGAACAGGCGCGCAACGCAGGCACGGCGCTCGCGGGCCAGGAGATCGGCTTCGCCCCAGGCGACGCTGTCGTCGCAGGTACGCAGGTGCTCGCATCGTCCCCGCAGGGGGACGGCCGCTTGTGAGAGGCTGAGCGCATGTGCGCGATGCGTGTGACGCTGACCGGAGCAACGGGCCTGATTGGACCTTCGCTCGTTGCGACGCTGCGCGAGCGCGATGCGCAGGTCACGGTCCTTACGCGCCACCCCGAGCGCGCGAAGGCAAAGCTCGGCGACGTGGAAGCCGTCCGCTGGGAGCTCAACAGCGAACCTGCACCAGCTGAGGCATTGGCGGGACGTGACGCGATCGTGCACCTCGCGGGAGAGCCGGTGGCGCAGCGCTGGAGCGCGAAGGTCAAGCAGGCGATCCGCGAGAGTCGCCTCCTCGGCACGCACAACCTCATCGAGGGCATCCGTGCCGTCGCGCAGGAGGCCGGGCAACGCCCCGGCACGCTGGTTAGCTCCTCTGCAATCGGCTACTACGGCCCGCACGGCGACGAGCCGCTGGACGAGGACGCCGCTCCCGGCAGCGACTTCCTCGCGGACGTCTGCGTCGAGTGGGAGAACGCCGCAGCAGCGGCCCGCGAGCTGGGGCTGCGCGTGGTGCAGGTGCGCACGGGCGTTGTGCTCGACAGCGACGGCGGCGCGCTCAGCAAGATGCTGCCTCCGTTTCGACTCGGCGTCGGCGGACCCGTGGCCGGAGGGCGTCAGTACATCTCCTGGATCCACGCCAAGGATCTGGTTGGGATGATGCTCGCAGCGATCGAGGACGAGCGCTGGAGCGGCCCGGTCAACGCCACTGCACCTGAGCCTGCGACCAACCGAGACTTCTCGAAGGTCCTCGGCCGCGTGCTCGGGCGCCCGGCGCTGCTGCCGGTGCCCGGCGCGGCGCTGCGCGTGCTCTACGGCGATATGGCTGAGATCGTGACGAGCGGCGCCCGCGTTTTGCCCGCCAAGCCGCTGGTGCTCGGCTACAAGTTCAGCCACCCGCAGTTGGAGGAGGCCCTGCGCTCGGCCCTAGACGCCGGTTAGCGCCGCCTTGCGCTCAGGCCGGCAGGGGCACGGCGTTGCGTCGTGCCGCCGGGCGATTGTCGGTCTCGATGATCACGCGACACGGTCGCTTGCTCAGCAGGTAGACCGCCGTCGGGCCGATCCGCTGCTCGCCCGCGGGCGCGTGGATCGTGGACCAGTAGATCACGTCGCAGTGAACCCGTTCAGCTTCCTCGACGATCGCCGCGCCGGCGTTGCGTGTGCGGATCAGACCGGTGTGGATCTTGATGCCGGCGCGCCTCGCCTGGATGCGCGCGCTCTCGAGCACTGAGCGCCCGTGCGCCTCCTCCTCTTCGAGCCCCGACTCGAGCGAGAGCTGGCTCGGTACCGGTAGCACGTAGATCGCATAGACGACTCCCTCCTCACCGATCAGCTTGGCGGCGCTGCTCAGCGCCGAGGCGCTCACGTCATCGCCGAAGATCGGCACGAGCGCCGTCTTGTACTCGAGCTCCTCGAAGTCCGCCGGGCGTGCCGCGCGCTCGATCTTGTAGCTCTTGCGAGGGTCCAGTCCCTGGCGCTTTCGGTAGTAGAAGTAACCGCCCATGCCGAGCACCATCCAGGGGATGCCGACGACGCGCGCCTCACTGTGCAGGACCGTCACCGCGACCCATGCGAGGAACGTGCCGATTCCGCCGATGACCGCAGCGAGCGGGATCACATATCCCCTGATCCTGATCCCGCCAGGAGTTCTGTACGGACGCTCGCGATCGGGGTCTTTCACGCGCAGGGCCACGATCGCCGCGTGCGCCGTCGTGAACGACAGCATCGCCCCGAACGAGTAGAGGTTGCCGAGCACGTCCGTGTTCCCGTAGATGATCAGCGTGCACGCGAGGAACGAGAAGAAGATCAGGGTGAACCACGGCGTGCGGTACTTGGAGTGCAGCTGGGAGAAGATCTGTGGCAGCTGGCGGTGCTCTGAAAGCGACCAGGACAGGCGCGAGATCCCGATCATGCCGGCGTTGGTCGCGATGAACAGGATCGTCGCGGCGAGGACCCCCAGGTAGTACTTGGCGAGTTTCAGCACCACCCCGTGCAGGCCCAGGTGTTCGACGACGCCGAGCATCGGGTCGTTTTCGAAGAAGCCGCCGAGCGAGGTCGCATACCCGGGGGTGGAGAAGCTCTGTTTGAGCGCCGGGCTGTAGCCGACGCCGTGGTGCAGAATCGGCAGCGCCGAGAGCGCGACGACCGAGATCCCGGCATACACGCCGAGCACCGCCAGGACGACGAGATTGACGGCCTTGGGCACCTGCTTGCCCGGGTCCTTGGACTCCTCGGCCATGTTCGCGACCGTCTCGATGCCCGTGTACGCGAGCATCGCCAGCGACAGCGCGAAGATCAGTTCCTTCCACGTCGGCACAGCACCAAGGTGGATCTGATGGACCAGCAGATGCGGGTTTAGCACGAGCACGAAACCCAAGGCCGCGAGCAGGATCTGGGTTGACAGGTCCAGGAGCGCGAGGACGATGTTCAGCTTCGCCGACTCGCCGAGGCCGCGGATGTTCAGCCAGGCCAGCAGCGCGACGACGATCAGCCCGCCGAAAATGTCGTCGGGGTTGTGCTTCAGCGCCCCGAGCCCAGGGAAGGCGCTGAGATAGTGGGGCACGAAGAACGCCGAGATGGCGATCGTGAGGATGTAGTCGAGGCTGAGCGCCCAGCCTGCGAAGAACGACACGACATCGTTGAAGGCGTGACGGGCGAACGAGGAGGACCCCCCGGCTTCGGGGAACATCGAGGCGCCCTCGGCGTACGTTTTGGCGGTCAGCGCGAACAGGCCGCCCGCGAAGATGAAGACGACGGGCGTCAGCCCCAGCGCGTGTGCGGCGACCAGCCCGAGCGCGTAGTAGATCGAGGAGCCGACGTTGCCGTAGGCGGTGGCGAACATGCCGGAGACGCCAACGGACTTGCGCAGTCCATGCTCTGAGAGCCGAGCCATCTAGCGGCGATCCTTGGCGCCGCATCCGCTCGCGACGGCGTGGGTCCTCACGGTGCCACAGTAGCTCGCTGCCCGTCTAGCCCGTGTAAAGAACGGGCCTTCGCGCGTTCAGATTTTACAAAGATAGTGACAATCGAAGCTTGCTAGCGGCTCAGCCGCTGAAGCGGTAGCCGATGCCCGAGTCCGTCCGGATCAGCCGCCGCTGTGGCTCGCCGACCTGCAGCTTGCCGCGGAGATTTGCGATGTGCGTGCGCAGGACCGGCGTGGCATCCTCGTACTCCGGTCCCCAGACTTCGGTCAGCAACTGCCTGTGCGTCATCAGCAGGCCTCGGTTGAGCACCAGGACTCGCAGCAGGGAGAACTCGGTGGGCGTGAGATGAACATCCTCACCGTTCACCCACACCGCATGTCTGGCGAGATCGACGACCAGTCCGTCCGTCTCGATGCGTGGCTCGTTCGCGTCCCGACCGGCTCGCCGCAGCGCAGCTTTCACCCTCGCCACGAGCTCTCCCGGCCCGAACGGCTTCGTCACGTAATCGTCCGCGCCGTGGTGCAAGGCCTCGATCTTCGTCTGCTCGTCGCTGATCGCGGACAGGATGAGAATCGGGATCTCGGTCCACTCGCGCAGCCGTCGGCATAGTTCGATCCCAGGTTGGTCAGGCAGCAGCAGGTCGACGATCGCCAGGTGCGGCGCCGCTACGGACGCGTAGTCGAGCGCCTCCTCGGCGCTCGAAGCGATCAGCACCTCATAGCCGGCCTCGCGCAGGATCAGGCTCAGCGCCCGGCGAATCTGCGGGTCGTCGTCGCAGACCAAGATGCGCTCGCCGGACATCAGCCACCCAGCTCAGCGATCGCAGGCGCCTCTCGGCGCGCCGCCTCCTGATCCTCCAAAGGGAACTCGACGACGAAGCTCGTGCCGCGACCCGGGACCGACTCGACGCTGATCCGCCCCCCGTTCAGCTCCAGGAAGCCGCGCGTGATCGCCAGACCGAGGCCCGAGCCCGGATGGCGCTCGGGAGCCTCGGAGGAGCGATAGAAGGGAAGGAAGATCCGCTCCTGCTCGCTGCGGGGGATCCCGGGGCCCTGGTCGGCCACCAGGATCCGGATGCGGCCGCGCACGGCCCGCGCCCTCACCGTCACGGGCTTCTCGCCGGAGTAGCGCGCGGCGTTCTCCAGGACGTTCGCAAACGCGCGCTCCAGCTGCCCGGGGTCGCCCTGCAACAGCGGCATGTCCGGTTCGACGGACAGCTTGAAGTCGGGCGTCTCGCCGCCCACCTGCTCGATCGCCTCCTGGAGCACCTCGTCGATCGAGTACCAGATCAGGCGCGGCTCCGCGCGCCCCGCCTGCAACACCGACAGGTCGAGCAGCTTCTCGATCAGCCGCCACAGGCGCGTGGCCGCGTCGAGGACCTGCTCGCGAACGTCACCCACGTTCTCCCGCGTGGGTCGCTCCGCGTCCAGCGCCGTCGCGGCCATCAGGATCGCCGTGAGCGGCGTGCGGAGGTCGTGCGAGACCGAGCGCAGCACGGCGGTCTTCAGCTCGTCGCTGCGGCGCAGCGCGGCGGTCTCGACAACCTCTGCCTGCAGCTCTGCTCGGTGCAGAGCCGCGGCGAGGATCGACTCGAGCGAAGGCACGACCCGCCCGGCGATACGCGCACGCTCATTGCTCGAGAGCCGACTCGGCAGCAGCAGTGTGCCGATGCGCCGACCGTTGCTCTGCAGCGCAAACGCCAGCTGCCCGTCGCCCTCATCCAGCTCGGCCAGCGAGACGGTCGCCCAAGCAGCCCCCACGGCCAGCGCGAGTCGCTCGGAGGCGACCGCGAGGGCGCTCTGCAGATCCGCCGTGCCCAGGAGCAGTTGCGCCATCTCGGCGGAGAGGTCGGCCTCCTGACGACGCTGCTCGGCCTCGCGGCCGCGGGCGCGCGCGAGGTCGGCGAGCATGCCGGTGGCAGCCGCCACCACCACGAACGCGAGCAGCGCCACCCACTCGCGGTCATCGGCCAACGCGAAGCGTCCACCGGGCGGGAGGTGGAAGAAGTTGAAGGCGCCCGCGCTGAGGATGCTTGTGGCCACGCCGAACCAAAGGCCCCAGAACATCGAGACCACGACCACCGCGAGCACGTACAGAACGCCGAGCGAGAGCACGGGCGTGACCTGCTTGAGCGGGTAGATCACGGCGGTCGCCACCCCAACGCTCGAGAGCGCCACGAGGACGCCCGCGACACGCGAGGGCCGGTCGGACTTGAGCAGCAGAGGCGAGAGCACCGCGGATGTCATCGACGCCCATAATCGTGCATAGCGCGCCACACGAGACACGGACCCACGAACGGCGTTGCCTTCTCAGGCCACCACGGGGACGCGCTCGTTGCCGTGGGCCGACCGGTTCTCCGTCTCGATGATCACCCGGCAGGGTCGCTTGCTCAGCAGGTACACGGCGGTGGGACCGATGCGCTGCTCCCCGGAAGGGGCGTGTATGGCCGACCAGTAGATGACGTCGCAGCCAAGTCGTTCGGCTTCCTCGACGAGCGCCGATCCGGGGTTACGCGTGCGGATCAGGCCCGTGTGGATCTTGATCCCCGCGCGTCTGGCCTGGATGCGTGCGCTCTCGAGCACCGAGCGGCCGTTGGCTTCCTCGGCCTCCAGGCCGTCATCCAGAGACAGCTGGCTCGGGACGAGCAGCACGTAGATCGCATACACGACGCCCTCTTCGCCGATCAGCTTGGCGGCGCTACTCAACGCCGACGCGCTGACGTCATCACCGAAGATCGGCACGAGCGCGCTCTTGTAGTCGAGCTCCTCGAAGTCGGGTGGGCGCTCGCGGCGCGGCGCACGCGTGGTGGTGCGCAGGTCGAGCCCCTGGCGGCGGCGATAGCCGATGTACAGCAGCATTCCTAGCGAGATCCAGACGACGCCCGCGCCGGCGACCGTGAGGTGCAGGATCGTCACGGTGACGAACGCCAGGCCGGTCCCGAAGAGCCCGAACAGGGCGAACAGCGGCAGCTCTCTGCCCGCCACGCGCAGCGTCCCGGGACCACGATACGGGCGCGGACGGTCTGGCTCCTTAATGCGCAGCCTGATCACCGACAGGTGCGCAATCGAGAACGAGAGCATCGCTCCGAACGCGTACATGTTCCCGAGGAATTCAGCCTCTCCGGGAATGATCGTCAGGCAGGCGATCCCCCCGAACAGCAGGATCCCGATCCACGGCGTGCCGTAGCGCGGATGCAGCCGGCTGAGCCGGTCGGGAACCTGACGGTGCAGCCCCATCGAGTAGACCAGCCGCGAGGCGCCGATGATGCCGGCGTTGGCGGCGATGAACAGGATCGTGGCGGCCAGGATCCCCACGTAGACCTCGCCTGCGGACTGCAACGGGCCGAGATGCAGATGCTTGACGATCCCCAGCACGGGGTCGCCCGCGAAGCCGCCCTTTTCGTCGCTCGTGCCCAACAGCGTGCTGTACTTCCCATCGGCGAGCCTGTGCACGGGCAGCGCCGAGAGCGCGACCATCGGCAGCGCGGCGTAGATCGCGAAGACGGCCGCGACCACGGCCTTGATCGCTCGCGGGATCGTCTTGGTCTCATCGCGGGCCTCCTCCGCCATGTTCGAGATCGTCTCGATCCCGGTGTAGGCGATCATCCCAACGGGAATCGCGACAAGGAAGTTCTTCCAGCTGGGCGCGACTCCGAGGTGGACGTTGTGGATGAGCACGTGGGGCGAGAGCACGAGTGCGATGCCGCACGCCACGAGCAGGAGCTGCGTCGCCAGATCGGTGATCGCGAGCACGATGTTCAGACCGGCCGCCTCTTTCACGCCGACGACGTTGATCACCGAAAGCAGCCCGACGACACCGATGCCGAACAGCACGTCGCCGGGCCCATGCTGCAGCGCCGGCCAGAAGAGCCCACCCAGATAGTGAGGCACGAAGAACGCCGAGATGGCGATCGTGATCGTGTAGTTGAGCATCTGCGCCCACGCGGCGAAAAACGACCACAGCTCGTTGAAAGCATGACGGGCGAAGCTCGAGGAGCCGCCCGCCTCCGGGTACATGGCGGTGGCCTCCGCGTAGGTTGCCGCGGTCAGATAGAAGATCACGCCCGTGATCACGAAGACGACCGGCGTCAGACCGAGCGCGTAGGACGCGACCAGCCCCAGCGCGTAATAGATCGAGGAGCCGACGTTGCCATACGCGGTGGAGAACAGCGCGCTCGTGCCGAGCACGCGTCGTAGTCCATGTTGGCTCAGCCTCGCCACGGACCCCAGCGTATATGGGCGAATCGCGACGCCACTCCCCGGCTGCGCTCAGCGCCCCACCACGCGCCCGATGCAAAATCCCATTCATCAGGAGCGCGAAAAGAGGAACGCGCCGTATGATCCCGACGAGGCGGATCCCGACGGGCAGAGCAAGCCGGATCCAAGAACTGGGAAATGGAAACTGCGCGACGCGAAAACTACGATTCGGGCGAGGATTTCGTCCTCGAATACGGCGAGCTCCGCTTCACGTTCAACGAGATCGACTTCTCTGAGCGCTGCGAGCAGGCGGCTCTGAAGCTCGGGTTCGTCGGCGGGCGCCTCGGCGAGGAGGAGCTCGAAGACCTCGTCAACCTCGCCGTCAACGGCGAGATCGTAGACCCCGCCTCGGGCCTGGGCGAGCACGTCAACGATTGCTGGCCCGAACTGGTCGGCCCGGCCGAGCGTTCGCTCGTCCACTGGCTGCGGCGCCTCGTCTTTCGCGGAGCCTGGCTCGACCAACGCGTCAAGGAGGGCGAGCTCGCGGTCGTCTTCAACGAGCGGACGGGCAGCTTCAGCTACGTCCAGCCCACCGACCGCGGTGTACGCGGCGGCGGCGAACCGATCGAACTGGCGCCAGAGCCCTCCTGGAACCGCGTAGCCTACAGGCGGTAGCTGGCGCGGCGCGCTACTCCGCCTCGAGCGCGGCTGCACGGGCCTTGGTGATTGCCTCGGCGCCGTCCTCGCCGACGAGCAGCTCGGGCTTGACCGTACCGCTGTTTACGAGGTCCAGCAGCGGTTGACTTCCCGTTGCGGTGAGCGTCGCGTCGAGGGCGATCACGGTCGTCTCGCCGCCGAGCGGGTGGGTGGCGGTTGCGATGACCGTCAGCGAGCCGGCCTCGCGCAGGTTGCGCGCGGCGGCGAGCGCCTTGCGCGCGGCGGCGGGGTGCAGGCCGTCGAGCCCGTCGATCGCCACGAGCGCGTGTCCCCCGCGCGCGGCGACGCGCTTGCCGGCCTCCAGCGCACGCTCGACCGCCTGATCCTGGGAGTCAGCGGACGCGGCGAAGCTGAGTGCGGCGACCGGCGCCACAGGCCCCTCGCGCCACTCGGCGATCTCCTCTGGGCGGGCGCCGGCGAGGACAACCGTGACCTCCAGGTCATCGCGTCCCTGGAGTGCCTCGACGATGCGGCGCAGTGTCTCGGTCTTGCCGGCCTGACGGGCACCCACGATGACGACGCGAGAGCCGCGGCCGATCGGCGTGAGCCACTCGATCGCCTCTAGCGTGGAGTCCTTGGAGCCAAGCGCCAGACGCTCACGGGCCCAGTCGACCGCGAGCTCGTCGTAGCGGGCACCATCCGAGACGGCGTCAGCCGAGTCGCCGTTGATCGTGTCGATACGCACCAGCGACGGGTAGCGCTCGGAACGGCGGGGCGTACGCACCGGACCGGTCACCCGGTCGCCGGAAACGAGCTCGCAGCGACGTACCTGAGCGGCGGATATGTACACATCCTCGTCGGAGGGCTCCGGCGGGGACACGCGCAGGAACGCGGAGCCGTTGCCCAGCACCTCGACGACGCCGGCGGCGATGCGCGCGGTCGCGTCGCCCGCCTCCTCCGCGTCATCTGCACCGGCGCTCTTAGGGGACTCGGAGTCGGCGCTCGCACCGCCCCGGCCGCCACGGCGGCGACCCCGGCGCGCTTTCGAAGCACTTGCAGTACCGCCACCGGTGGAGTCGTCCTCTTCGGGGCTGTCGGGCGCGTCGCCACGGCCGGCCGGCTCGGTGTCGTCAGCAGCGTCGCTGTCCACGTCGGCGCGGGAGCGGCGAGCTCGGGCGGGGCGGCGCCGGCGCGCACGTGGAGCGTCGTCTGCGCGCTCGCTGTCCTGCTCGGCGTCGTCGCTCTCTGTCGCCGGAGCGGATTCGCCGAGGATCGCGTCGATCAACTCGGCCTTGCGTAGCCGCCGGAAGCCGTCGAGACCGACCTCGTTGGCGATCGCGTGCAGGTCAGCGAGGGGGCTCGCTTGCAGCTCAGAGCGCTCGAGTACTGGCATTTGGTTCCTTCTTTCGTGATGGAGGGGCGGTTGGCGTCCCACCGCGTTGGACAGCGGCGGGCACCCATGTAGGTCTTCAGCCTAGCGATCGCTCGCCAGGCGCTGGTATCGGATTTCCTCGGTGAGAGCGAGATCCCTGCTCGCCTCGGTCTCCCCCTCGAGCGCGGAGCGCACCGCGAGGAAGTCCGCGGCGGCCTGTACGTCGTGTACGCGAAACACGTGCGCGCCGTGATCCACGCCGTGGGCGAGCGCGGCGAGGGTTCCCGCCAGGCGCTCGCGCGGCGGGCGTCCCGTGAGCGCGCCGATGAAGTCCTTGCGCGAGATCGCCATCAGCAGCGGGCGCTCCAGCTCGTGCAGGCGCTCTAGGCCTGCGAGCAGCTCGATCGTCTGGGCGGGGGTCTTGGCGAAGTCCGGACCGGGGTCGAGGATCAGCTGCTCGCGCTGGACGCCGCGGGAGAGCGCCAGCGCGACGCGCTCGCGCAGGAAGCTCAGCACCTCCGCGGTGATGTCGTCGTAGAGGTCGGGGTCCTGGAGCCGTTCGCGAGGGGCGGCACGCGTGTGCATGATCACCAGCGCGGCACCGGTCTCGGCACAGACGTCCGCGAGCGCTGGATCGCGCAGGCCGCTGACGTCGTTGACGATCCTCGCCCCCGCCTCGATCGCGGCGCGCGCGACCGCCGGCTTGTACGTGTCCACCGACACCAGCGCACCCAACTCTTCGGCCGCTGCACGCACGAGCGGCACGATCCGCTCGATCTCGAGCTGAGCGTCGACGGGCGGGCGCCCGGTCGAGGCGGACTCCCCGCCGATGTCGATGATGTCGGCTCCCGCGTCCAGCAGCTCGCGGGCAAGCCCCAGCTGGGCGTCGAGGCTCGTGCGCAGCCCGCCGTCGCTGAAGGAGTCCGGCGAGGCGTTGACGATCCCCATCAGCCACGGGCGCCCGCCGAGCTCCAGTGAGAGATCGCCGGCACGCAGGCGGTGGACGGGCGACCTCACGACGCCGGTGTCGGTGGCGCGGAAGCGAGCCCTTGGAGGTCGTGCTGGGCGTGCGAATCGGTGAGGACCCCCTCGGCCACGGCCTCCTCGGCGAAGCGCTCGAGCTCGAGCGAGAGCCGCTCGCTGCTCCAGTCGAGCTCCCGTGCGAGGACGACGCCCACGCGCTGAACGGGACCGGCCTGCTCGTCGACTGAGACCCGGGTCAGCGAGCGGGCAGCCAGCAGGCCGAGGCGGGTGCGTCGCAGCAGCACGTCGCCGATGCTCCGCGCCTGCTCGTGGCGGGCGGCGAGCACGGCCTCGGCGAGGATGTCGGGCAGCCCGGGGACGATTGGCTGCGCGAGCTCGACGCGCTCAGCGGCGATTGCGAGCACCTCGCGCGCGGCGTGGCCGTAGCGGGAGGCGAGCGCCTCATATGGATCGGGTCCCATCTGCCCCACGCCCTCCACGCGCGGCAGCTCCGCGACGTCGATCGCCTGGCCGAGGGGGATCTCCTGCGTCCTGCAGGGGGCGTCGCGCGCGTCGCGCTCGACGAGCCTGTCCACGGTCATCTTCGCCATGCGCCGCCATGTCGTGAGCTTGCCGCCCGTGATCGTGAGCATCCCCGAAGAGGTCTCATACAGCTCCGCCTTGCGCGAGATGTCCACCGACTTCTTCGGGTCGCCCGTTGAGATCAGCGGGCGCACGCCGGCGAACGCGCCGGTCAGGTCAGATGCCTGCAACGCGGTGGCGAAGAAGGCGTTGACCGCGTCCAGCAGGTAGTCGACGTCCTCGGAGGACGGTCTGATGTGCTCGAGCGGGCCCTCGTAGTCGTTGTCGGTGGTGCCCACCAGCGTGTGCCCGAGCCACGGCAGCGCGAAGATCGTGCGCCCCGCGCCGGCGGGCACGATCGCACCGCCCACCAGCGGCAGGTCCTCGTGGCGCAGCGTGACGTGCGTGCCACGGCTGGGGCGAATCCGAGGCAGGTCCGCCTCGTCGTGGAGCTCCTGGGGGCTGAGCATGTCCGCCCACACTCCGGTTGCGTTGACGACGTTGGCGGCCCGCACCTCGAAGCGCTCGCCGCTCTCGACGTCACGCACTTGCACGCCCTGCGCGCGTCCAGCGCGCTCGAGCAGGCCGGTCACGTCGAGACGATTGGCGCACACCGCTCCGAAGCGCTCGGCCTCTCCGAGAACGGTCAGCACCAGTCTCGCGTCGTCGGTCTGGCAGTCGTAGAAGAGGTAGCCGCTCGTTGGCTCACGCCCCGCGAGCGCAGGCAGCAGCTCGACGACCTCCTCACCGGAGATGATGCGATGACGCTCGGGGCTCCAGGACTCGCTGCGGCGACGCCGATCGCGGTCGCGGGCCATCACGTCGTAGAGGTTCAGTCCCACGCCGACGAGGCGGTCAGGGTGGGCGCCCTCGAACGCGGGCACGACCAGCGGCAGCGGCTTGACGAGGTGCGGGGCGAGGGCGACCATCAGCTGGCGCTCCAGCAGCGCCTCGCGCACTAGCCCCAGGTCGAAGTTCTGCAGATAGCGCAGGCCGCCGTGGACGAGCTTGCTCGAGCGGCTGGAGGTTCCCGACGCGTAGTCGGCGCGCTCTACGAGCGCAACGCTGTAGCCGCGCGTGGCGGCATCCAGAGCGACACCGGCGCCGGTGATGCCGCCGCCGACGACGACGACGTCGAACTCGTCGTGCGCGAGTGCCGCGATGGCTTGGCTTCGCTCGATCATCGATTGCAGTCTCGCACCAGCGCGCCGAGGGCCATCGGCCCGCTGGCTAGATGTGGGCGAGCTCTGCGGTGATCTCGCTGACGGCCGCCTTGGCGTCACCGAACAGCATCGTCGTCTCGGGCTCGTAGTAGAGCTCGTTTTCGATGCCGGCGAAGCCTGGGTTCATCGAGCGCTTGATCACGATCACGGAGTGGCTGTTGGAGACTTCGAGGATCGGCATGCCGTAGATCGGCGATGACGGCGTGTTCTTGGCCGCCGGGTTGGTCACGTCGTTGGCGCCGATCACGAGCGAGACGTCGGTGCGGCCGAACTCCTGGTTGGCCTCGTCCATCTCCTCGAGCTGGTCGTAGGGGACGTCGGCCTCGGCGAGCAGCACGTTCATGTGCCCGGGCATGCGCCCTGCCACGGGGTGGATCGCGAAGCCGACCTCCACCCCACGTTTCTCGAGCTCCTTGGTGAGCTCGCGCACGGCGTGCTGTGCCTGTGCGACGGCCATCCCGTAGCCGGGCACGATCATCACGCGGTTGGCGTAGGCGAGCTGGATCGCTGCATCGGCGGCGCTGGTGGAGCGCACGGTGCCCGCGTGCTCACCGGCGCCGCTGGCGCCCTCGACCGCCCCTCCCCCACCGAACCCACCGGCGACGATCGCAGGGATCGAGCGGTTCATCGCGGTGGCCATCAGGTTCGTGAGGATCGTTCCTGAGGCGCCCACGATCATGCCGGCGACGATCAGCGCGGGGTTGTTCAGCGCGATCCCGGTGGCCGCCGCGGACAGGCCCGTGAAGGCGTTCAGCATCGAGATCACGACGGGCATGTCGGCGCCGCCGATCGGGAAGACGACCGCGTTGCCGAGCAGCGCGGCGCAGATGAGCATGCCGATGAAGATCCCTTCCGAGTGCGCGCCAGCGGCGATGTCCACGCCGGCGGCCACCGCGAGGATCAGCAGCAGCAGGTTGACGATCTGCTGCGCGGAGCCGAGGCTGATCGGCCTTCCGGGGATGATTTCCTGGAGCTTGCCGAAGGCGATGTTCGATCCCCAGAAGGACACGGAGCCGACGATCGCCGCGAACAGCGAGAAGATCGCGATGTACGTGGCGGTGCCCTGGTAGCCGTGCGTGAGGCGGAACTCAGACCAGGAGATGAGGAACACCGCGCCGCCGCCGACGCCGTTGAACAGCGCAACCATCTGCGGCATCGCGGTCATCTTCACCTGCCGCGCCGCGGGCACACCAACGGCGGTGCCGAGCGCGATGCCGAGCACGATCAGACCCCAGTTGCCCTCGTTGCGGTTCAGCAGCGTGGCGATCACGGCGATCGCCATGCCGACGGCGGCGATGCGGTTGCCGCGCACGGCGGTGGTCGGTCCGGAGAGCCCGCGCAGCCCCTGGATGAAGAGCCCGAAGGCGATGATGTAGAGGACGTCGAGGAAGCTCGAGGACTGCAGGAAGCTCGTGGCGAGCGGGGTTGCGCTCATGGCTTCTTCTCCTCGCCCGCCTTCTCCCCACCGGCTTTCGGTTTGGACTTGAACATCTCGAGCATGCGGTCGGTGACGAGGAAGCCGCCGACGACGTTGATCGTGCCGAAGGCGATCGCGATCACGAGGATCACCTTGTTGAACGCGGTGTTGCCGGACAGGCCGACGATCAACAGGCCCCCGAGCAGCACGATCCCGTGGATCGCGTTGGTGCCGGACATGAGCGGCGTGTGCAGCGTGTTTGGCACCTTGGAGATGACCACGAAGCCGATGAAGCCGGCGAGCACGAGGATCGCGAGGTTGGTCGTGAGCGTGCTCGCGAGGATCATGCGGAAGCGGCCTCCTCAACAGCTTTCTTTGCGCCCGGATTGACGATCTCGCCGTCTCGCACGATGCACGCGCCCTTGACGATCTCATCGTCGAAGTCGAGCTGCAGGGAGCCGTCCTCGCCGACGAACAGCTCCAGCAGCGACTGCACGTTGCGCGCGAACAGCTGCGAGGCATGCTCGGCCATCGTTGCGGGCAGGTTCAGCGGCGAGACGATCTTGACATCGTGGCGCACGACTGTCTCTCCGGGCACGGTGAGCTCGCAGTTGCCGCCAGCCTCGCCGGCGAGGTCGATGATCACGGACCCTGGCTTCATGCCTTCGACGGCCTCGGCCGTCACGAGCTTCGGCGCCGGTCGCCCGGGCACGAGCGCAGTGGTGATGACGACGTCGAAGCCCTTGATCGCGTCCGTCAGCGCCTGCTGTTGGCGGGCGCGCTCCTCGTCGGTGAGCTCGCGTGCGTAGCCGCCCTCGCCGCTGGCCTCGAGGCCCAGATCGAGCCACATCGCGCCCAGCGATTCGACCTGCTCTGCGACCTCGGGGCGTACGTCATAGCCGGTCGTGCGCGCGCCCAGGCGCCTGGCGGTCGCGAGCGCCTGCAGCCCGGCGACGCCCACGCCCAGCACGAGCACCTTCGCGGGCGGGATCGTGCCGGCCGCGGTCATCAGCATTGGGTAGAAACGACCCATTTCCTCGGCGCCAAGCAGCGCGGCGCGGTAGCCGGCGACGTTGCTCTGCGAGGACAGCGCGTCCATTGCCTGTGCCCTGGAGATCCTGGGAATCGCCTCCATCGCGAACGCCGTCGCCTTGGCGTCGGCGAGCGCCTGAGTCGTCTGCGGGCTGGTCAAAGGCGCGAGGAAGCCGATCAGGATCGAGCCGGAGCCGAGCCCTCGGATCGCCTGGGGATCGGGCGGCGCGATCGTGACGACGACGTCGCTGTGCCAGACCTCCGCGGCGTCGTGGGTGATCTGCGCGCCCGCCTCCTCGAAGGCGGCGTCGGTCAGCATCGCGTCTGCGCCTGCGTCGCTCTGCACGACGACGTCCAGACCCTTGGCCTTGAGCTTGCTGACGACCTCCGGCACGAGCGCCACGCGACGCTCCCCCACAGCCGTCTCCTTCGGAACACCGATCCTCATATGAGGTGCAGGAACGTATCCGATCACGCGCGGGAGACGCGGCGCGGTGTGCGAGACTCGACGCTGGAGCACGCGAAAGGCCGCCCGTGACAGTCAATCTGACCCGCATCTACACGAAGCTCGGCGACGGTGGCGAGACCCACCTGGGGGACATGAGCCGTGTCTCCAAGCTGCACCCCCGCGTGGAGGCATACGGCACGGTGGACGAGCTGAACGCGACGATCGGTGTGGCCCTCTTGCAGCCCGGGATGCCCGAGCGCTTCGCGCAGTGGCTGGCGCGCGTGCAGAACGATCTGCTGGACCTGGGCGCCGACCTGTCGGTCCCCGAGGCCCACGAGGACGTCGAGCAGGACGCCTCGGGCGCTGAGGATTCAAGTCGAGCGGCGCGGCCACGACTGCGCGTGGGCAGCGAGTACACGCAATGGCTCGAGCATGCGTGCGACGAGGTCAACGCGACGCTCGAGCCGCTGCGCTCGTTCGTGATCCCCGGCGGCACTCCGGCGGCGGCGCACCTGCATGTCTGTCGCACCGTCTGCCGGCGCGCGGAGCGGCGCACGATCGCGGTCGGAGCGGAGGTCAATCCTGAGGTCGTGCGCTACCTGAACCGGCTCTCGGACCTGCTGTTCATCCTCAGTCGCGCTGCCAACGTCGCGTCGCCCCCGGAGGGCGAGTCCGACGCTGGACCGCAGGCCGGGCCGGGCAGCGAGCCACTGTGGGCCCCGGGCGCCCATCGCTCAGGCTCGGAGCCCTCGGGCTCCTGAGCGCGCCGCGGGCGGGCCTTCTGCGCGAGTTATGCGCGCCGGCGCGGCGGCCAGCGACGGTCGGCAGCACGCAGAGCGGCCACGGCGAGCGCTGCCCACAACGTGGCGACGAGGTAGCCGCCGAGCACGTCGCTGGGCATGTGCCAGGCGAGGATCAGCAGCGAGACACTGACAGCGAGGACGAACAGCACTCCGATGACGGCCACGATCGGTCGCAGCCGCCGTGGCGTCACGAGCAGCGCCGAGAGGACAAGGATCGTCGCCGCCGTGGAGTGGCCACTGGGCCAGGAGGCGGCGACGACGTGGATGTACCCGATCTGGACGTGCGGGTGCGCGAGGATCGGCTTGAGTGTCTCTGTGGTCCAGGGCGCGAGCGCCAGGATCGCGGCTACGGCCACGGCGACACGCGGGCGCTCGCGGGCGAGGGCGACGGCGACGAGCGCGATGCCCCAGAGGATGAACAGCAGCGGGTTGAGCAGTCGCAGGAGGAACGTGCCGACCCCGTCGATGCGCGGGCTGCTGAGCAGCGTGAAGTCGTGCAGCACCTGCGCGTCTCGCCACTGCAGCGCCGGCACGAGCTCGGCGAGCACCCAGAGCAGGGCCATGGCGACCAGGCACGAGCCCGCGACGCCGAGCGCGCTCAATGGGCCTGAGCCACCGCGGCGCCGGGTGAGCGGCCTCGCGGGCATGGCTGGGGCTGTGTAGGCCTGTCCCTGCATGCTGTTCACAGGGTATGACGTTCGCTAAAGCTCCACGAAAGCCTTGCCGGTCGCTACCTCGGCAGCCCGAGCGCGCCGCTGGGGGTGAGCGCGACGGCGAAGCGGTTGGCGAGCGTGGCTTCATCCAGCGCCTGCGCGGCGCGGTCGACTCCGGATTCGTCGGTGCCGGTGATCACCCACACGGGCGCTTCCTTGGGTGCAAGCAGCGCTGCGACGAGACCCGCCCCGCTGGTGAGCGTCTGTGTCGCGGTCCCTTCCTGATCGAGCAGTTCCAGCCGCCTGCCTCGTTGCGAGAAGCGCGCGTACACGCCACTCGATTCCGGCCCGTCCTCGAGCTCCTGGGCCAGCACGCCTTCGAGACCGGTCCAGGGCGCGACCATCACGCGCAGCGTTTCCGGGGCGGCGCCGCTGCCGATCGCGGAGACGGCAGCCGGCACGCTGAGCGCACGTAGACGCGAGATCACCGTCTTGCACGCGCTCCCTGAGGCGGACGCGCATTCGATGCGCACCGGCAGGCGCTTGCCTTCGAGGCCGTTGAGGAAGGGCTCGGGATAGGAGCCGACGACGGCGGGCACCTCCTTGATCGCTCCGTTCAGGTCCCACCAGACGTGATCGCCCGGATTGACGGTCGTGTTGGCCAGACGCTTGGCGACGGCCACGCCGTTGACGTAGTTGAACCAGCGCTCTGAACGGTCGCCTTCGCGGCCGGCGGAGACACCGGCGATGCTCTGCACGAAGTACGGCGAGGAGCCTGCGGTGACCGCGTCGTGGGCCTGCAGCAGGCCGAGCACAGTCTCGTTCGAGCCGGCCTTCAACGACCCGCTGCGGCTGAGCACGCGGCTACCGAAGTCGCGGGTGACCACGAGGCGCACGGCGGGCGGCCCCAACCCGATGCCGCAGCCGGCGAGCGCGAGCGCGGCGAGCAGGGCGCCGATCGCGGCGCCGGAGCGCGCCAAGGAGAGCCTCAACGCGACTCGCGGTTCTCGACAGCGCCCTTCAGGCGGGCGAGTCGATCGTCCCAGGCGGCCTCGGCATCGCGCAGCCAGGCGGCGGCTGGGGCGAGTGCGCCCTCGCGCAGGCGATAGTGGACCTCTCGCCCGGAGACGGACGCGCGCTCGACCAGCCCTGCGTCGTCGAGCGTGCTCAGGTGCTTGGCGACCGCCTGTCTGGTGATCGGCAGCATCGCGGTCAGCGCGGGAACGGAGGTGGTGCCGTCGCGCAGCAGCTCCTGCACCATCAGGCGCCTGGTGGGGTCGGCGAGTGCCGAGAAGACGTGGCCGACGCTGTCGCTCAAACGAGCACCGCCACGAAGCTCGCCCGCAGCTGCGCCAGTGGGAAGGACGGGGCGCTCTCGGTGACAACGACGCGCGTGGGCCGCTCGCCTCCGGGCGCGGCGACGACGAGGAACTCCACCCGCGTCGCGGGCTGCTCCTCCCCCACCCACCACCAAACGAGCCGGTTGGGCGCGTCGAGCACCTCTATGTGGATGTCACGCTCGGGCTCCTGCAGCCAGCGTTCGCGTCCCTCCTCAGTGACGAGCGCCTCCCAGACATCCTCAGGGGACGCGTCCACCTCGATCTCCCGACTTACCGCCATGGTGTGACCTCCGTTGACAACCTTCTGGTTGCTATTGTGTGCTGACAACCAATCAGTTGTCGAAAGGATAGCCGAATGCCACTGATTCCGATGGTCGTCGAGCAGAGCGCGCGCGGCGAGCGCTCGTTCGACATCTACTCACGCCTGCTGAACGAGCGCATCGTATTCCTCGGCAGTCCCGTGGATGACCAGATCGCCAACCTGGTGGTCGCACAGCTGCTGCATCTGGAGAGCGAGGACCCGGAGAAGGACATCTCGCTTTACATCAACTCCCCGGGCGGCGGCGTGTATGCGGGCCTGGCGATCTACGACACGATGCAGTTCATCAAGCCGGACGTGCAGACGATCTGCTTCGGCGTGGCGATGAGCATGGGGTCACTGCTGTTGGCGGGCGGCGCGCCGGGGAAGCGCATGGCGCTGCCGAACTCGCGCATCCTCATCCACCAGCCCTCCGGCGGCTTCGAAGGGCAGGCGGCGGATATCGAGATCCACGCGCGCGAGACGCTGGAGCTGCGCCGCCACGTGGATGAGATCTACGCCCGTCACACGGGCCAGTCGCTGGAAAGCGTCCACGACGACATGGACCGAGACCGCTACTTCACCGCGGAGCAGGCTCTGGAGTACGGCCTGATCGACCGCGTGATCAGCTCGCACGAGCTGACGCGCGCCGCTGCGGGCTTCGCGCGGGCGGGCGAGAAGCGCTAGCCGACTCAGATCCAGCCGAGCAACGGCCCGAACACGAGCCCCGCGATCAGGTCGAGTGCGGCCAGCCCGCCGACAGCCTGGATCTGACGCGCGCGCCTGGGCATGTCAAAGACGGTGAACGAGACGACGTAGAACGTGAGGTAGCCGAAGACGACGATCACGGGGAAGCTGGCGACGTTCCACCACCAGTAGTACCAGTGAAAGACACGGTCGGCATGCAGCAGCAGCTCGACGCCGACGGACACGAGCGACAGCGCCACGGCCATCGCCCAGCGGTTTGGCAGCCCGAGGATTCGTGCGGAGCGATCGGCGGGCAGGAGCTTGGCGAAGATGACGCCGTTGATCGCGAAGAAGAGCGTGATCTCAACGGTGAGGCCGATCAGGATCACGAAGCTGCTGTGGCCGGTGACGGTCCACAGCGCGGCGTGCCCGTTGAAGTGCAATACGAGCGCGTTGATGATCTCGTTGAACCAGTCCATGAGCCAGAAGGCGAGGCCGGCGAGCACGACACTCCAGTTGGCCTGCTGCACCTCGACGGCGTAGACGTAGACGACGAGCGCGAGCAGGGTGACGGTAGACCAGTCGAACATCCCGGGCGCGCGCAGCAGTTGCTGCGCTTCGCGCGTGAACTGGGGAACGCTCGCCGCCAACATATAAATCCAAATAAGTGACGGTCGGCGGCGTGCGTGCGCCTAAACGCCGACTGCGGAGAGGTCCGAGTCGGCGTCACCAAGCGCGGCGCGATCGGCCTCCCCCAGCATCGTTGCACCGGTGATCAGCCGCCTGGCGTGGTCGAGGTCCTCAGAGCGCCCAAAGGTGAGCGCTGCCTTCAGGACGCCCTCCTGCAGGTACCAGATGGTGAACGAGCGCTCCTTCATGGAGCCGCGAGCGATCTCCTCGTCCCACTTGTATGCGGGACCCACATACTCGAGTTCGCCCCAATCGGCGAAAACGGAATAGAAGTAAGGGACAACGTCGTGTGGCACGTCGCGTCCGAGCATGTTCAGGGCGGCGGTCTTGCCCTGGTTGAAAGCCACGTCCCAGTGCTCGATACGCATGGGGGCGCCGCCATGGACGACGGAGTCGTACTCGCAGATGTCCCCCGCGGCGAACACCCCGGGCGTGGAGCTCTGAAGGCGCGAGGAGCAGCGCACGCCACCGCGCTCGCCGATCTGAAGGCCGGCACGCTGGGCGAGCGCGACGTCGGGCGAGACGCCCGCGCCGATCACGACAGCGTCGGTTGAGAGCTCCAGCCCCGCGCGGGTGATGACCTTGCCCACGTGCCCGTCGCCGGAGAAGCGCTCGAGCTCGTCCTCCCCGTGGATCGTGACGCCGTGCTCTTCCAAGAGCTCCTGGAAGAAGCGCCCGGCGTTCTTGCCAAAGCCGCGTTCGAGGGTGAGTTGCTCCTGCATGACGATCGTGCAGTGCTTGCCGAGCTTGGTCAGCGACGCGGCGACCTCGCAGCCGATGTAGGAGCCGCCGATCAGAACCACCTCCTCCGCGTCGGCGACGCCCTCGCGGATCGCGTCGGAGTTGCCGAGCGTGCGCAGATAGTGGATCTGCTCGAGGTCGCAGCCGTCGACGTTCAGCCGCCGCACGTTCGCGCCGGTGGCGATTAGCGCCTGCTCGAAGGCGATCTCCTCCTTGGAGGAGAGCTTGGCCGTGCGCGCCTCGACGTCCAGACCGGTGACGCTGGTGCGCGTCATCAGCTCGATGTTCTGCTCGCCCCACCACTCGTTGGGGCGAAACAGCGGCTCCTCGCGCGTCTCTTCGCCGCGCAGGTAGCCCTTGGAGCACTCGGGCCGGTTGTAGGGCGGGTCGGGCTCGCGCCCGACGAGCAGTACCTCTCCCTCCGCGCCTTCCTGGCGCAGCCAGCGGGCGCAGTTGGCGCTCGCGAGGCCGCCGCCGATCAGCAGGTAGTCGACCTTGCGGTCTGCCATGACGGGGACCTTACATGCCCGGCGGGTGGTGTACCGACCAATCGGCCCACGTGGGGATCTGATCGAGGATTCGCCAGCGTGGGCCGTTTTCGTAGCGGTTGGGGCCGACGTCGGTGCCGTTGTGACTCGTGTCGAGCCGC
>Ga0209006_10000138_pt1 | contig 78658 bp, 174 predicted proteins | sample JacPin_JW_Ref_O2_FD_188567 | JGI IMG/M metagenome (GOLD analysis project Ga0209006, IMG submission 188567) | Forest soil microbial communities from Algoma, Ontario, Canada - Jack Pine, Ontario site 1_JW_Ref_O2 (SPAdes) (version 2) | ecosystem: Environmental > Terrestrial > Soil > Boreal... | reverse complement strand
ATCCATGTAGCTACTGCAAGTACAATAGAACCACGGGACATGAGCTGGACTGTACCACAGTGTGCCGCGTTACCTACACGTAAGGAATATCATGCCTAAGCCTACACGTAAACGTATCAGCCACAAGCTTACTGCTCCCACCGGATTGTGGAGCGTATGCACCCCCGAAGGATACATTGCCGAGGGTGTGTCGGAGCCTGCAGCATGGAGTAAGTTTCTTCGTGCAACTGGCAGGGCTGTCTTGCTCAAGGGTGCGACTCGCATCGCAGAAAGGTGAGTCTCATGGGTAAGACAATACAAGTCACAATGATTGTTCATGCAGTACTCAAGGGCAGCAACTGTGAAACAATCACACATGACTGTGAACAGCTGAAATACCATCTCCTAAAAGGGATAGATGCTTTGCAGGAAGAAGGGGAATCTTGTACGGTAGAGTATACTGTGTCAGAGGTAGAGTAGACATCTGGCTCGAATATATGCTATCTTCCCCCTATCTCCTCAATAGTTCTTTCCCCCATATGTAAGTCGACAACTATAGCTCTCGACACGGGAGTTTAGCTCATCCGCAAGAAAGGTACGATGATGGATCTTACTAACGCAAAAGTAGGAGATGTAATCAAGATCTACGTAGATGATGACTTTGCCATCGTACATGGTAGGAGTATCTACAAGCATACACTTCGTGCTACAGTACTTCTTATCAGTCATGGAACTGTACTTCTAGCTTGGTCACAACATGATGGGATCTGCCCTGTGGGCGCCAAGCCGATCAAACTCAAGCTCAATGGTGTGGACTTTACAATGGGATCCTGGGTCCCTACTACATTAGTGATCGCGGAGTATACATCTCGCGGTGCTCAATCAGGTACGACCTCCGGGCATAAGTGCACTGGTCCCTGCGCACAAGACTATCCGTATGCATCACACGACCTTTCAACGGGTCCGTTTGTATGCAAGGGATGTCGTATGCTGCAGCAGTGGGCGACGAGCGATTAGCTTTCCACTTGACACGTTCTAAACCGTTACTATGTTAGGAGTCACCATGCAAAAGATCATCGGTTTCGCTGCGTTGCTTGCTCTCGTCGGTTGCGCCCACACCAATCATAGTGAGCCACCCGCTTACTATAGCGCCCCTGTCGCAACGGTTGCAGCACCTACTCACACGGTCGAATATCCGTGCGGCAAGAAGATTAGTATGCACGTGGGTGAAGGTAATATCGAGCTTCCCAAGCTCAATGTTGTCCTTGGGTACGGAAGGTAAGATCGACTCTGACGGGTACGTTCTTCACCTCAAGGATGTTACGTTCACTGTGCGCGAATACTGCCAGCACCAGGGGTAAGACCATGAAGAGGTATCTTACACGGCCCGCCACGCCTGCTGCAATCTCTCTGGCTGCGACAAAGGCCGTGTGTATCTGCAATGGAAAAGGTTGCTGGACATGTGGGTACGTTGGTACTGTACCGTGTCCCCACAATCCGGATGATACTACCTGTCAGTGCTCCGTACGACAGATGAATGCTGCCATATACAAACGAGAGTGCTCATGTGCGCGAAGCGTGCTGCTTTGCTCACAACATGGAATTCGTAAGGAGTAGGTAGCATGTCTCTATTCGACAAAGACTTCCGATACACGCAGGAAGCTACGAACTTCGAGAATGAGGTTTATGCTGCCCTTCGTCCTATCTTTGATAGGTACATGGCGTTAGGTTATTCACCTCGGGAGCTGGAATACCTTATCACTGGTGCCGGGACTCATCTCTCACTGGCTGCCATCCTTGATGCGCGCCTCCCAAAGAACGACTGATCCTCTCATACCAAGCGAGATAAGCTAATGCATTTCAAGCTCCCATTCATCGTCTACAACAGCGAGCTATGTGCGTTTCGGATCGGCCCTGCAAAAAAGCAGTGGGTCGAAGTCTGGTGGCGCTCTGGGGTTTGGTGTAGGCCAAGTGAATGGTGGTGGGGACGCGATTACTCGTGTGATAACGGGTGCGTCATTATCGACTGTGGGTGGTGGGGTTTCAATGTCCTCGCCGGTATCTGTAAAGATGAGTGGGATATCTGATATGGCAAACTACTTCCCCATTGATTCGGCAAAGTTCGAGTCGTTCCTGCAGGGACTAGGATTCACTCGTACTGTCTCACATAACGAGGTTGTGTACGAGCGCGCACACAAGAGTGAGCCTGCCCTCAAGACCAAAGTGTATACCAGTAGCAGGACTGGCGCAGAGAGTGCTCGTGATGTTGGCAAAGACGCTATCCGTATTATCTCCATCCTTCAGAAGGAGGGTAGTGATAAGTCCTATCCGATCTTCCGTGGAGCACGGGTCTATCGTACCACATCACAAAAGAGCGTAGAAGATCGCACCGCCGAGCGTATCGAAGAAGCTGAGACGCGGTGCGACCAGTGGCTTGCAGAGCGTGCGTCAAAGCGGTTTGTGCCACAGCATACCGAAGAGAATTGCCAGCCGTGTGCAGACGCGGGCGAATACTTCGGTAAGCTGGGCGAGACTGTACGTCTCACGCTAACCGTGAAGGATAAAACTCCGTGGCGCGACAAGTTCGTTTTCGTCATGCATGATGATGTGGGCCACGTGTTCACATTTTGGAGCGAGAAACAAGTGCTCATTGTGGGCGAGACTTATGACATGAGCGCACGTATCCGCGGGTTCCGGACTTGGGATGGCGTGCGACAAACAAACCTCGTCGATTGCAAGGGAAAGCGAGTCGTACAATGATCACAACTAGGGAAGTCCTTACACTCGCAATCATTGGTGCAACCATCGTTGGTGGACTTGCAGTTAGGGAGTGCGGGAAGGTAAATTCAATCCAGCCTCCTCCCAAAGTTGTTGTTGCATCAAAGCCACACTTTCCTGGGTGTCATGATTCGACTGTCGTCGTTTCTGTAGACACGAAGGTAGAGTGTGAGGAGGGTGCCGAACAGACAATCGAGTTTTGGGTAGACTGGAAGGGCAACACCGAAAAGTGGCCAATGACGGTGAAATGTCGGTGCCCGTGAATAAGGAGAATACAATGCGACCTGTCGTCAACCCCACCGTGATTGCAAAGCTATCCCTCATTGCAGCACGTCCGCCCATCGTGCCACAGCCAATCGTTATGATTGGTATTCCATCCTACAAAGAAATCGTGTCGCGGTTTCTCCGTCTATCGTGGCATAAGCGCGAGGATGTACTCAAGTCTTTGGGTATCGTAGTCTTCCATACAAACGAAACTCACAGGTACATGCTAGCATTCCGCTCTATCAGACGTGATGAGAAGCTGGAAGAGCTTGTGCGAGAAATCGAAAGGGCGGAACGTCTATGAGGGTCGTATACACTGTTGCAGCTGTTATCGTTGCATGGGGCTTTCTCTCATTCATCGCAGCTGCATTGTTTGCGTCGATCGCAAAGTATCTCAGAAAGGATACTGTGCGCGTATCCTTGAACGGAAAGAGCTGGGATGATATCCCGGCATCTGATGTTCGTGATGGGTGGCTACTCGACCACACTGTCATCGATCCAGATCCACACTCGCCCCTGTGTGCAATCAGGGGACGAAAGAACAAGTGCAGTTGCGGCAGTCGTCGCAACTCATACATGAACTGACATGCACGTCATAGAAATCAAAGACGTAAACGGCAATGTTGTGCGTGTCTATGAAACTGACGCGCTCGCAGCCATTGGTGATACACTGTTCGACGGTGAGAAGCTATATGTACCTCGTTCGAAAGATTCGATGTACGTGTGTGCAAGACTAGTAGATAATAGCGAAGTTCCGGGTTGAGGACAATACAATGAAGACCCTAATTCTCATGTGTGCGCTCATGTGCGCATGTAGTGGTAGCTATACCGTCGTCAAACTTCCTGACATGTCAAATGGCGCAATCATCTCCTGTCATACCAAGGCGGATTGTTTTCGACAGTCGACCTTGGCTTGTAAGGATGTTCCATACAGCGTGCTAGAGAATGCCGATGGTGTTGCAACAAACGACTTTGCCTTCCACGAGCATGGCATGATGTCGTATGTGATTCGATGTGCTGTACCTTCCGACAAAGAGGATGCAGCGCCATGAATAAGTTTCTAGCAGCTCTGCTCGGTGTCTTCGTCGGTAAGATAGAAGACAGAACTCTTCTGTCTCGTTCAGAGCGACAGTGTAAGAACTCTCCCACCAAGGAGCACGAGTACGAAGTCCTTGGCAGGTATCTTATTCCAGCTAAGACTATTCAAACGTGGTCTAGACTGGAGAGTAAACTCAAGTGTCATCATTGCGACCACACTGTGGGTCCCCAGCGGGGCTCTTCTTCCATTCGATGAGGTGTAGTTGTGTCAAAGAAGCACGCAGAGATACTTGAGAAGATACACGCCTTCGAAAATAGAATCCCTCCGGCATACAAGGAGTTTGTTCCTATCGTCGAGGTAGTTGGTACACCGGGGTTTTGCATCTTCTGCTATGCACACATGAGCGACGACAAAGCTACATGTACCTACGGCCTCCGACATGAGTTCTTTGTCAAGGTCGAGAAGCCGAAGCCAAAGGTCGTAGTGGATAAGAGGCTTTGTATAAAGTGCAGAATTCACATCAAGAATCCAAAATCGGCCACCAATGGCTGTGAACACGAGTACGAGGAATAGTAATGCATCTTCTAATTGTCCTGGTCAATGGTGATGTGGTCAAGTGCTACGGCGTGCCGAAAGCTCTTGCAGCTCCCGAAAGCATGCTTACATTGCGAGCCAAGGTGCATGAGAAGCTTGCGCCCAAAAATAAAGGTCGTAGTCCTAGCGAAAAGATCTGTGTGCGCTTGCAGCACACCGAGTGCGAGATGCTCGAATCATGCTGGGCTGCTAATGCAGCTCCTGCTACCTTCGACCATCTATCAAACGATATCATGGAGTATGTGGGATAATGAAAGTACGTGTGCTGAAAAGCGCCCCGTTCAACGAGACGCCCAAGATTCGTATTGTTGAAGGTAGTACGTTGTGGGATGCTGCATACAAGCTATATACTGCAGGTAAAAACCCTACAACGGATCCGGAGTGGAAGGATGGGGTGTTCCTTACTTTCGAAGATGTTCCTGATGTTGTCCCACAGCATATCATCATGCTAAACAAAACGCACATTCATACCATAGAGTTCCCACCGCGCTCCTATGGGCCAGCTGAGTGGGATTGGATTCACAGCGACCACAAGCGAATACGTAAGACGATTCCAGGATGCAGGGAGTTTGTTGTGTGCCACTGCACTGTTGGTGAAGACCATGAGAGTACATATGCCTTTTTGCCGATACCAAAACAACAAGGATAAACCATGTACCACAATATCGATTCACTCAGTGAAGAGGAAAAGGAAGCGTTATTCAGAGCGCTTGTCGCACATTTCGGTAAGCCTGAGCTTCGCAACCGTGTAGCACGTGGTATTATGTTTGCTGGTGGTAAACTGTACGGAGTGAACTCCTCTACCACTGCAGTATGTCTAGATGCTTTTATGGCAGGATATAGTGCTGCACGCGATAGCTATGGCGTGCACCCAGAACACTGTGATCCCAATGTGTGTCCAGAGTGTGCTAAACTACGTGCAAAGGACTTACAGCTCAGAACTAATGCCGATAAAGATCGCACTAAAGCTGAACAATGCAGTTGTGGTCTCAAAGAGATTCCTGTCGGTGTGAATGTAATCTCTTGGTACTGGCAGGAGCATTCACGCACAAAGTGTACGGCAGAACTTCCTAACGAGCGGTGTTGGTGTGGACTCCTGCGCTCTGAGCACACACAGGGTCATGCCAAGGAACATGATACACTACCCTACATGCTTGTTGCAGCTCCTGCGACGGATAAGTGTCCATTTGGACCAAAGTGTGGTACATGTGCTGAACTCGGTCTCAGAGCGGGTGGGGAAGAGTAATGAAATTCTGGCAACGATGGTATCGTATCTTTGGAGGTAGGCTTTATATTCGTTTTGAGCCCGATGCTTTCTTGGAGGCGGAAAGGCGAATAGCAAACCTTATCGATGATGGTAAGCTTATCGAAGCTAAAGATATGTTACTATCGCTGCCCTGTGATTGGCAGAATGACAGAGAGTTTATCAGACTCTTTGCTATGTGCGAGATGGGATATGATAGCAGCGATGATTGTCTTGGCTGCAGCGAAGTTGGCGCGCTACGACACACCTGTGGGAAGTGAATAATGGTCTATAGGACAAATGCCTACGTGCAGCCGAAGGGCTATCAGCCTTCTATGTTGGATCGTTGTAGCTATAACCTTGTAGGACATTACAACCTCTTTACCAACATAGCCAACTGCTTTGACGATATGGTCTCTTTTTTGCGGACTCGCCTTGGCGATGTACTTACTTTGTCTGCTAATCAATTGCATTGTGAGCTAAAAGATGGCAACAGCCGAAATGAAACCAGAAGTTGTGCGGAGCAATCTCCGGTTCTGCTACAACATCCTCCTTCCGCCCAATCCAAAGAAGAGTGATATGCGCCGAGCAGCTGCGCTCTTTCGTGCTATTGGTGCGACAATGTGTGCTCAGCTCTGTCTCAAGACCGAAAGGTGGTTGGATAAGTAATCATGCTGTATATGTGGTGCCTAACACTATTTGCGATTGTGTCCTACCTATTATACAAGGTATGGAAAGCACCTCCTCTTCGTGCGAAACGATTTCGATGTCCTACATGCAATGGACAGGAATGGGGATCCACAAGGCCTTTTGAGAAAGGAACGTGCTATGGATGCGGTTTCGTTTGGAAGCGGTCAGAGGACAAGCGCTACTGGCGCAATCCGTAAAGAAGCATCCTCGTGCCAGCAATGACCCCTTGACGAGCCACTGGGCCGTTGCAATGTTAGAGGAGCAAGACGATAACTAGATGCCTTTACGGCAGGATATGATGATCGTCCCGCAACACAATAACTTGTGTGTTGCGATCAGAAGTCGGTACCTAAAAAGGTTGGACGGAACCTCTCGCCGAGACCACCCACCTCACCCGACCTGTCAAGGCAATCGCCTTCTGATCGGAACACATAAGGTAGCTCCAAAGAGTAAGAGTCGGATCCTCCCATCCAAAATGGACGCATAGAGGAACCAGGACACTTCACACTAAACGAGCAATCTTATGCGTTCTGTACTACGTTCGTCTAAGAGTCAATAGCCTGACGTGTGCACTTTTGGCGTACACCGAGACTACCAGCGGCTTTTTGCCGCTGCCCTCCAAGTTATGTCCAAATAGGAGTTGATTGTAATCGGGCGCGCAAACCGATTCTCCGAACGCCTCCTTCGGCTCCAACTTACGGGCGAACGTAGTATAGAGCGTATAAGCTTTTGTGTTCTGAACTGCATTCGTCTAAAGTACAGCGACAATTGTCTCCTCTATCTGCAACACGCTTAGGCGTAATGCGGTACTGTGTGACAAAAAGCAGCAATCGGGCCCTCGATCGTGCGAGACGCCCTGCATAAATGATGTACCACGGGCGAATGTAGTTTAGAGCATATAAGCTAGTATGTTTTGTACTGCATTCGTCTAAGCTCCAACAACATATACCATGCCCGTGTACTGGCCCTGAAAAAGCCTATGTGACGCCACTGGTATTGCGCTGGACTCGGGCGGGTGCAGTACAAAGCATATAAGCTCTTGTGTTGTGAGGAGTCTCCGCACCGGAAAACTGCGCAACAATATCGATTAGTGCCCAGGGCGATAAGTTGCGAGGATAACACTGGTGGGAGACTCCTCACAGCATATGAAAACCGCGCTCAGATTCATTTCCGTCTTTGTGTCAGGCGCTCTCTACGAAGCGCTGGCGGTTGTTTGGGTACATCAAGCTACAAGCGGTGCCGCAATCAATACAGCATTAATCTCCGGCCTGCAAGCTCTCACAATCATTATTGGTGTGGGAGAGTCTACCAAGAACTGGCGTATTGCTCCGGCGTTTGTGCTGGGGTATGCGGTTGGGGCATACGCTGCTATGGTGCTGCCATGAAACGTAAAGGTGAACATGCTGCTACTCAAAGTGCCCGGGCGACCAATCTGCGACCATTGCGATGGAACAGGCTATCGCCCACATAGATTCAATGATCCACGGTTGAGCGATAAGCCGCGTAAGAAGAAACCTGTAAGCAGGCGACCTACACGAAAGCGCCTCCCAAGGCGTGAGGATGGATGATGGAACATTGCGTTATCTGTGGGCGACATAACGACCATATGCCAAAGGACTGTATTGCTGGGATGATTCGTGAAGGTGTCAAGGCAGAAGTCCGCCGCATCTTTGATGTGGTGAAGAGGGAGATGCCTGGCAAGTTCGCGCTTGCAATGCTGCATCCCACATGGAGCACTGTCATCAAGAAGATTGCGGGAGAGTGAGATGAGATGGGGCGTATGGGCTGAACCTACGGAAACCAATAAGGTTGGTGATCCAGGCTGGCTAACAGATAGCTATGATAACCGTTGTGAGTATCCTGCCAAAGAAGATGCCGATGCTGCATGTAAGTATGAGGCCGAACTGTGTAAGGAATACTGGCTCTACGAGTCTCGGCTTCTGCCCACTTGACAAGCCGCACGCAGAGCCCTAGATTGAGTTTTGGTAGCTGCAAGTGATGGAGGAAGAGGCCAGGGACCAAAAGTCTCTGGCTTTTTTCTTGTCCGCAATATGTAGGATAGCCTACGACTTTGTTTCAGTCTCAACCGCTGTTACCGTAGAAATTACGGTCGCGATTGCTGATGTAACAGCGAGAACTACTGCTACTACGTGGGATGGAACTAGTGCTGCCTGTGAGAGGTCTCCCACAATAATTGCTACCCCTGAACATATAGATGATGCGACTGCTATAACTTGAGATGTAGATAACGACATGTTGTCTCCTTGTCAACAATGACTTATTATGCATCTTGCGCTTGACAGCATCAAGCAGCGGCCTAATGATAGAACCATGAGCTTTCCTCGGCTATCAGTGGAGAACGCGATCTGTTGGACTGTTAGTGTGCTACATAGCGATGATATGCCTGAGACAAGTGTGCAGCGCTCCCTAGAAGCCTACGGGTTTTCTTCTGGTCGAGCTGCAACTATTGTACTGTGGGCAAAGCGCCACATCGCTGCTGCATATGAATTGCGCCCGCGCCGAAGTAAGCGTGGCATCTTCCAGAAGAGCCGGTAGCATATGGAGATAGATGACTTCTTTGCGCTGCTTGAAAAGGTAGACGCAATCAATACGATACAAGGCGCAGTAGAAATGCTCGCAGAAGTTGATGCTATCTCCGACCTCGATAAGAAGGAAAGGGAGATTATCGATGAGCATATTACTGAGTCAGTGGATATCTCACTGATACATACTAAGTTCTCTAGCTATATCTCCCAGCGTTATGGTACCAAGGAGTCGAAGTAGTGTTTCTATTCGCTAACGGCAAAGGCATTGTAAGTGTATGGGGAAGAAAAACAGATGACACCCGAACCGAAAAACAGACGAGAAGCTTGGCGCCGTGTAAGCCGAGGCGGAAGCATCACGAGACAGCATGTGGGAGGAATCTCGTGTCTGACGAATCAACGCCACAAGTTCATTGTGCAGGTGAGCAGAGTTCCGTATGTGGACAAGACTGCGACACCTGAATTCTTCGCTCTGTTCTATTCGGAAATGCACGGAGGCTTTACGATCAAGATCACTGCTAGTCAGGTACTGTCATACATTCGCTTTAACTACAAGCGTTAGAGTCTGTAAGTGAACTCATCCCACCTAGATGTGGGACAGCGATTCCGTTTCCAAAAAGGATGCAAGGTCTATCGTGTCACTGGACGCAGGGGCGATATGATTGCGTTTACCAGCAAGCACGGCAAGATCGTTGGAAGTTTCGACTGTCGCTCTATTGTTTGGGTCGAGAGGGTGTGATCAAAGTGGATGTTAGCCCTTGCCAAGCCAAAACCGATCATTACACTATTGAGTGTCGAGGGCAGCATCGCTCTCAAAAAACTGGAGAATCAACGTGAAAGCACTTTTTATCGTCTTGGCCCTCTTTGGCGTGATCGCTCTTTGCTGGCACGTCGGTGCCCTGCAGGCAACTGCTTTCTCTGTTGTAGGAGCTACCGTTTCGTGGGGCTTTCTGCTACTTGTTGGAGTGTTCTTCCTGGGTATCCTCAAGCTGAAGGCCAAGTAAAACACTGGTAAGTGTGAAAACGCGAAACGTGATAGCGCTGTAATCTCACAGCGCGGAAAGAAACCGGAGAAAGAAAGTCATGAGCAACGACAACACCGCCACGAATCCCACCCCGACCGACACTGCAGAGAAGCGTACTCGGACGAGCCCTCGATCCAAGATGCTTTTCGAGGTGATGGATATGCTCGACGCCTACAAGGTGGATGTCGAGGCGCAGAAGACGGAGGCTGTCGCAGAGGGTGAGGAAGCGAAGAGCTACAATGCCATCCTCAGCACCGTGTCCGACATTCGCGGTCGAGTCGAGGCGATGGTGGGTGGACAGATTCAGAAGCCGGTCTATGGTGGTAGGTGGTATATCGGTCGTAAGAACGATGGAAGCCACGATGCCTTCCAGGCCAACAGTCCTCCCACCCGACTCAAGTTCGGCAGCATGTATAGTGCTGTGTTCGGTCCGTGTCGCACCGAATCTGGAGCCGTGTATCGTACCGAGCATCCGGAGATGCTCGCAGAGATTCCTGCGCTCTTTCAGTAGTACAACGAACGAGGTAGCGCGTTATGGTTATCCAATACGAAACGTTGCGACTATTGGCAGAAGGTGGCGACGTGCAGGCTCAACTTGCATGTCGCTACTATAACCTCTTGCAAGTCTCTCCTGCAATTCGTGGTCGCAGTCCGCGTCTCACGATCAGGACTACGCCAGCAGGAGGATTTGTGATCGATGCTCCCGGAATGACGAATAAGCTCGCAGCTTTCACCAAGTAGAAAAGGGTAAGCAGTGAACTTTATTCCGCCCGCTGTAATTATGGCTGTAGGAGCCTCTATACTCATTCTGCACCGTGTCACCAACGGTAAGGGCATCCGTTCTACCAGGATGAGTGTGGCAGAACCGCAACTAGATCCGTATAGGCAGCCAGCACAAAAGTCAGTCTCACAACAAAAGGAAACGAAGATGTCCGAGCCCACAAGTAGGAATAAGCGTATCGCAGTGCAGAGTTTCTTGCTTGCCATCTTGGCTGCAATGATGCTCGTCGCGCATGGTGTTTTTTACCCTCTCATGAACACCGGGCTAGCTGTGTGTTCGATGCTCGCAATCATTGTCCTTGGTTTCGGTGGTGGTTTTGCCATCGCTTTGCACAACGAATAACACACAAGGAAAGAAGGACTGCCATGAAGGATATCGATAAGATGACTCGTGCTCAGGCCGAGCATGCTATTGTTGCAGGTGCGGACCCTCGATTGTTCGAGGCTCATAAGAACTACCACGTCCGATCTAAGGCCCTCCGTAAGCAGGGAAAGCTCGTTGCGTGCGAGCCCTGGATGATGGCGGACCTTGCGAAGCGCATTCGCCCCAACCACGTGGAGCGATTGGACCTTTTCTTCAAGTCGCTTGCGAAGCTGTTTTCATTCAAGGCGTAATAAAAGCGCGTTGGATATCTTGACAGTCGATGTAACGTCCTTATAGTAATAGAGCACGAAGGAAACAGCAGTATCGATTAGCAATGTTTGCGAATTATGGTGCTGCTGAAAGATAGTCCCACAAGATGTGGGAATGCATGGAGAGAAGAAAATGCCTAATCCGAATCGCACGAATGATCCCCAATTGCGAATTAAGGGTCGTGTAATCAACGGTTCCAGAGGGGAACTTATCACGTTCAACATTCCACTCGGTGCACACTTCGAGTTGGTTTGTTTGGTCAACATTCCGGAGGAATCGGACGAAACCGTTGTGTACGTGAAACACAAGGTGCGCAAGTCGTTCTATGAACCTCGTCCACAAGGTACGCAGACTCCTGCTGACAAGGTGGACGCCAAGGAGTCCGAGGAAGAGGAAGCTCTCGACTGATAGGGCGTACCTGTAAGATAAGACGTGGAGATGCTAAATGTGTCTCCACGTCTGTCTTATTAGTATAGCTCGTATTGTGCCGGTATTTACTCCAAACTTCGCGGAAAGCTTCCTATATCCCATTGTGCCGGTAGCATGCAGTCTTCTTATCTCTAGAACTTCCTCCTCGGTTAGTTTGGCTTTATGGCTCTTCTCACCTTTTTGGTTGGGCTTTTCTTTTGCCCACCTATTTTTGGCGATAGCATCTTGCACGTTTTCTTTCTGTGTACCGGCAAATAGGTGCTCTGGTCGGAGGCATTTTCTATTGTCACACGCGTGACATACATTCATACCATCTGGTATTTCGCCAAAGGTAAGCTCATATGACATTCGATGAGCTAACTTTGACCCGTTAGTACCATCGTCGTTTCTAACGCTAAACTCACCGTATCCTGTACTTTGGAGGATTTTTGCCCGCCACTCCCAACAATTTCCATCACACTTGCCAGGAGTAGGCATAGGTCCATCTTTGTTTACCTTCCCCCAGAATCTATCTTCTTCTGTTTTATCTCCGTTTCGTCTTCTCTTATCAGATAAGATCAGGTGGGACGGATTACAGCATAGTCTATTGTTGCAGGTCTGTATAACATACTTACCCGTTGGCACTTCCGTATTGTTAGTCACCATATACGCTGCTTTGTGTGCTCTTATGTGATTGCGATAAGATGTAAGCACCCCAACTCCGTTGTGTTCTACTCGTCCACACCAAAGCCAGCATTCATCGGCTCCACCCCGCGTCACCTTCGCCCATAGCCTTTCGGCAAGCTCTTTATATGCCGTTATCCCCTTGCGGTTCGTGCTGCCCATTGTTATACTAGATCGAAGCAAGGCACAAGCTCTCGACAAGAAAAAGGAAAAGCCACGGCCCTCTTTTTGCGTAGTGTGTAGGGCACCCGTCATAAGGCACCGGCCCACGAGGGGTATATGGTATCCCCTTCCGGTGAATGCGAATCAACCCGGCTTTCGCTCGGCGAGACAGCGATCCTATAGGCGAGTGTCCTACACAGTGCGTAAAAAGGAGACAAGGCAAATGAGCAACGAACAGACTGCGACCAAGACGCCCAAGTACAATTTGTCTTTGGACGATTCACTTCTTGCGGACATCCAGCTAATTGCCGGTGCCCTAGATATCAGTAAAGCCGAAGCTTTTAGGCGAGCTGTCGCACACTTCCGCAAGGCCGTGGAAAGCGGTCAAGTAAAGTAAACGCAATGAAGTGTCCCACATGCGATAACGATATCCATGGCTATAGGGATAACGCCCGCCCAGCAGATCCTCCCACACCTAAACTTCCGTTCGTCATCAAGATCGAGAAGGATACTGTGGCTATGCTTCTGCGTACTGTAGGCTGGATTGCTGTGTGGGTGCTTAGCTCTCTTGCTATCGCATCGTGTGGTAGAGCAATCTTCGTATCACACAACGATGCTGTTATGCATCGTAAGCAGTGGGAAGAGAAGATGGGATACGTTGTGGTAGAGTATTCGCTGACAAGCGTTTTTGACAACCGCACTGTACTAAAGTGCTGGGTTATGCCACCTCATTACTATGTGGAGGGCGATTACAGGGCCATCGAAGGCCCTACTCTTCCAGGCGATGACATACACATAGCTCACCCATATAATCTCGGTTGGATTGAAGTTCCCGACAGAAACGATATCGATGGTTTTGCACGACATATGGGCGTGATTGATCCTAGCACTTGCATCAGGTAGGCAGATGAAAACTCTATCACATCAAGAGTACGAGTTTATGCTAGGTGTTAAAACTGGCATATCCGGGTGCCACGGAGTGTGCGTCCGTGATTCAGGTCTCCAGTACACCGCTCCTAATATGCAATTAGCAGATATCCTTGTAAGGGATAAAAGGATTGAGGCTCGATGGTGCACGGGCGGGAATGTCAGACACTTCTACGTAACGCCACTAGGTCTATCCGCTATGATCATCTATGAAGCTATAAAGGCTGCAGGATGAGCCATAATCGTCCTATTCCTGGTAGTGGCACGGCGTATCGCACTGCTGCTATCGTAGCAAGGCGCAAACGTCCTACAGCAGGAATCATTCGTGCACCTGCCCCGATCAAACCACCTCCGCCACCGCGTCCACATGTATGTGCGCCTCCTGGCATCTTCGCACGTCTGTTCTATCTTCTCACGTTTAGACGACTATATAGGGGCAGTCTCTGGCGCTGCGAGTGTGGCAGTGTCCATATTTTAGAGACAAGATATCCAGGGGAGTCTAGTCCTCTTGAGTGGATGAGTACGAACCAGAATTCTAGTTGGGATAGAGTCCACGGCAATACTGGCGATGCTGGTATAAGAATGTGGGAAGAGCGAGGAGGAGCTAAATGATTTATCTCAAGGCACAGGTTCTCTGCGACAGTGATGATTGTGCGGCGTCGTGTGATGTCCTTGTGAGGGCTGATCTGGGCGCAAGAAGCCCCGTAGTAGCAAAGTATCCCGAAGGGTGGCTGTTCCAACCTAGGAGCAATCACACCTTCTGTCCCGATTGCACCGACAGGATGAATCTTGGAAAGTAAGATGAAGAAGATAACATTCTACAGCTGGCTCCTATCATTTGCAGTTGCTGCATTTATGCTACTGCTCATCGTGAGTGTCGTTGCTATCTTTACATGCGTCTTCTTTATCGCACTTTGGCTGTGGAATCTTACAGGCGGTCCATTTGTTGCTCTTTTCCTTGTGCTGCTATTCCTTCTTGCTGGTACAATCGCTATGAAGGAACATGTCTTCGACGACGACGATGAGGATGAATGAGCATGTGCGAAAAGACGAAGACCGGCGGGATCCTCTAAGGAATCATGCCTCCGAAAACTCTAAAGCAGTTGTCTCCTGAGATGCGCAAAAATGTGCTCACGTGTAGCAATGATGTTAACGTACAGACTGCTATCGTAGAAGGTATGTTCGACTGTATGAACCGTTGCGATACAGGAGTTAGTGATATCATTGAGTATGTAGAGCTTGATGAGCTTACTAACGATAACGTTCGTATGGCAATGTACGGTAAGTTAGACGACGATGACGACGAAGAAGACCTTGAAGAAGAAGACATTGAAGAGGAAGTTCTTGAAACATGCGTCTACGCTGACACCGATGCCCAACGACTTCTTATCGAGGAAGTCAAGAAGAATGTTCTACAAGCCGTAAAGAGGAAGTCATGAACAAGTGGTACAAGTCCGGCAACTTCTGGTGTCCTGTAGTGAATGTCATCGCGATTGCTATATGGATTATCAATGTGTTGCACGATGTATCCAAGCATAGTTGGTTGGGAGTTGTATGTGATGGTTTGTGGATTGCCGCTTCGTTGTCTATAACCGTATTGAGTGTGTTCAATACCAGAGGTAGACTTCGAGAAGGTAAGGGCTGGTAAATGTCTACGTTGTGCGTCAAGTGTGGCATTATGGTGCAAAACCTCGCTATCCATATGAATGTCGTCCATGCTGCTACGCAGTCGAGTACTGCACCTGGTATCACCACTTCCACCACTGTATCACTCCATTGGTGTGCGTACTGCAAGAAGAATGTGAATGCATACAAGGGCGGTCTATCTGGGAAAATGATATGCCTTAATTGTGGTGGGTATACTGCAAACGATTCTCCCACAGAACCGATGCTTGCTGCAGCCAAGCCGGTAGCAGTAGATAACACAATCGAGCTTGTGCTCTGCAATAAATGTGGCTGCACTTACAGTGCTGGTACGTGTCCATCTCACGGTAATGAGTGGCTCGCCCGCAAACGAGCTTGACAACCCAACGATCCATCCCTAGTTTTAATCCGAGGGCTGCAATGAACGAAGTCGTTTGTTCTAAATGTCGAGCCAATGTGGTAGAAGCGGATGCTGGCCCGTACAGGCATGGTGTGATTTCAGTTGAGCCCACATCTCCCCGCATTAGAGCGCCTTGGTTTACAGCGGAACGTAAAGCTTCTCTCAAGAAAGCTGCACGCGCTTGGCCCTTTGGGGTTGGCCTTGTGGGAGGACTGCTCTTTGTCCCTAAGGGTACAGTTGCGTGCGTTGTTGGACTCCTTGTTATTCTAGCAGTTGCCGTTGCTGCGTTCATAGTCCCACATAAGCTCGGTGTTGCCATTGCACGAAGATGTAAGTGGCATTGGTTACATTCCAATGGGGAGTATGATTTGGAGTATGGCCCGCTCGCTTGGGCGACTGGACTCCTCACAATCGGTTTTATACCAGCTCTTTATTACTTGGGGCTGTATGCTCTCACATTGTTTGGAGGAATGTGATGCACTTCTTTATCGCTGATATTCCTGTGCCCGACTATGATGGTGTGCGTGTTGGTAGTCAACGTGTATACATCAAGTGCGAGACTCATAACATCTCGCTCAGTGATGTAAAGGCTGTCGTTGAGCGCATGCACGATCGAGACAAGGATAGCAAGCTGTACGACAATTGCTGGCAGAAATGCCTAGATTCACTCGCAGCTGCCGAGGGAGATATTAGGCTGTATCCTGGTGTTGCATCAATCAATACCTTTACACGAGTCAAGCTAGCGCGTGGTCTTGTATCGGAGCAGCGCTGTCCTCTGTCGATTACTCACATCGATTTCGAGAGTAAGACATCTACTACGCAGGTTATGAAAGCTGCAGCATGTAGCAATCCTAGCTGCGATAGCTATAGCTGCCCTACTCACGGCGTGTAAGGAGAAAAGAACATGGTCCTCAATAGAAGTAGTTTGCACTACAAGATTTGGGTAAGTTCATTTAGCAACTATTCTGACATCCCAGACACGACTAATCTTTGCTCCTACTGTCAGCGAGTTTTCTTTTCTGGTATTCTGTGGCTTACTGTCATTGCTGTAGCTGCAACAATTGCAGCTACGATGCTTTATGGTATCTTCTATATCGGATTCTGGGAGCATACCAAGATTGCTTTCATCGTGCTTGGAGCAATTGTTGGCGCTATCGCACTTACCATTAGTGTCTTAGCTTGGAAGTATAGTCTCGAATATAGCGAGCCAGGACTTGTCAGGCAGTGGATGAAAGCAAAGAAGTCGCGTGTTTGCCCCATTGTAGAGTTCGAGTAGTACAATGAATATCGAAGACGCTATCGCTTGGTTCAATGAAAAGTACGCTCCTGACGCTCATGTCGTAGAGTATGCTGGTATCTCATACTACTATGCCTGTGAGGAAGAGTACGAAGCTCGTGAAATAGATCCGATGGAGCCCGTTGTGCCCACGGCATGGCGTATGTGTATCAATGGTACTCGTGTTATGTTCGCGCAGAACGAACTTAGTCCCGACCTTACGATGCAAGTGCGAATGATTGTGGCACAAATGATTGTCAATGAGCGCAATTGGTTTATGGGGCGATTGGAGGAAGTTGCAACAGAGCATCCTCACTTGGACCCGGAGGGTGCTTCGGTTTTGCGACGTGTAAGAGAAGCGCTCCGTGTTCCGCTTGTGCTACCGATCTGCCCTATATGTGGACTGCGCAACTGCAAGCAAAATAAGAAGCACGATAAGAAGAAGGGAAAGAAGCGATGAGAGGCGCACTGCTAGCAGTGCTTTGCATTGGGTGTGCAAACGTCCCGACCACCACAGAACCTTCTGATGCTGGTGTGGTAGAAGAGCACACACCAGAAGCAGCCATCAATCCTGGTAGTCTATGCTGCACCGGTCCCACAAACCAAGTGTGGGGTAATGTATGGCAGTGTGATAATGACGCCGAGACTCCTTGGATTTGCGGCGAAGACGATGGTGGCATTGTGTTTGCCTGCGATGATCCACGCTGCAATGTAGGCAGCTGGTGTCAAGGAATTACCGGGTACGGAACAGTAGGGCTTTGTCCTGACGAATGATACTGCATATTCCTATCTGGCAGTGGGTGCTTTTGTATATCGCCGATATAGTGATACTATGGTGCATCATCGAATGGCTCAAAGTCTGCAAGAGATACTACTACTGAAATGACTACATGTATCACATGCAAAAGCGAAAGTGCCGAGGTGTACAAGGCATCCTTTGGCGCTGCTATTGTATGTCGCAGGTGTGATCCGATTTCTGATGCTGTAGTAGTTTCTACCTCTGATGAGTGTTCATCCGCTGCATTAGTATTCGCTCGTGAGTTAAGACGTCGTGGCATTCGTACAGAATGCGACACACGTAATGCCAAGCTCAAGAAAAAGCTTGAGCTTGCGTCCAAGTGCGGCGCGTATTACGTTATCGTTTTCGGCGAGGATGAGATAGCTCGTGGAACTTGTCAGGTCAAAGACCTCGATGCCAAACCCTCCGACCCCAATAAACAGCTAGAGCTTAGTACTGGCGCTGCAGTATGCCTGCTAGAGTACATGCTCGTACCTGGTGGTAAGGTGAGCGGTCGCATCGAACCGCAACAGATCATTGAGATAGGATAATGGAAAAACGTTTCATACCGAAAGGTGCTTTCTGCGTTCATAGGCGTATGAAGTACGCTTCATGCGGTGATTATGATCTAGTGTGGATGCTATATGAGGGTATCTACGGATAAACAGGTGGGATAATGGTTATTGTAATCATACTTCTGACGCTCGCCTGGGTCGCTGGTGTTGTGTTCTTTTATCTGGTGGGCAGCGCCCTAGATGCTATGTGGCATTGGTTTTCCATACTGCTGCTACTTCTTTGGCCTATAGTTGCTGCGATCATACTTCTCCTACAAGCTTTGCAGTCTCCGAAGGAAGAGAAAAATGGCTCGTAAGTGGAGTGAGATTGCACACAAGATGGCTTCCGGGCGAATTGCTCGATTGAGGCGTCTTGTGCGACGTGAGCTGTTTCGTATCCGATTCAACGACACTGTGTATCGCATTATCTTCTGGCTTCAGAAGTATGTTTTCCTCTGGTCTATCTGCACCGAATGCAATCACCCTAACAGGTGGCACATCTACTCGAAACATGACAGTCATCCCTACTGTTGGCCAAGGCTAGGACAAGGTATCGTTGCGCACTGTTCGTGCGGATACCACGCAGGACGCTGAGGGTAATACAATGCGACTAATCGATATCAATCCCAAGATGGACGATAGGGTTACGGTGTATATTAACCCAACGGGGGAAGTGTGTAGCCTCTCTATGTCTAGAACTACTAGCGTTACAGTTATTGGTGTCTACAATACGGTTGGTGGTAGGCCTGGACTATATCTCATCGGATGGAAAGCTGGCGAAAATAAGCCTACCGATGCACGAATTGCGAAGGTTACAAGCTTTATGGGCACGTCTCCTATGTTCAAGTTCAGTCAGAACAAGTTCTCATACTCGGATGCGATGTGGTGTCCTGTTGAGTACGAAGCTATAGGTATTATGACGGAGCCAATGCAACAAGTACACACAAGTACCGAAACCAGATGCAAGAACAAAACCTGCGGGAATAAAGTCTTTACTACGGATGTAAGTTGCTGGTTCTGCGAAACACCTAACCCGGGGAAGTCATGAAAGTAGGAATAAGCTTTCCGGACAACGACTTCTATAGGACTCTGCGTGCTTTCATGCAAAGTCTGGTAGATGCGTACAATGGAGCCGATCACGAACGATATAAACGCAGAGGTGATCCGCCGTTCCAGCAAATGCTTACAAAGAAACGCATTGTAATACTGTTCAATGCGTTAGCGTATGGGTTGTATCACCTAAAGCAAAACCAATTTCCGTACGATCTCAATGAAGATTCTGCTCACCTACAGAGGTATTTGCGTATCGAAACAAAGCATGTCTTCCTGGGTTCTGAGATAGATCATTACATAGAAGATAGTAGCGGGTGGGCCAACGGTGAGTTTCAGTACGTTGATCTTGGTGTGAGCGGAGAGATAAAATGCCTGTGATTGTTAGTGATTGCTATCGTTGCCGGACTGCAAGGCAGCGGCCGTTTCCCGGCCTCTAAAGACGCCTAGGAAGCACGATCTTTCCTTGGAGACATCCGAGTGAGGTGCAACTGAAATGAAGCTCGAAAACGTTCCCCTTGGTGCTACTGTTAATCTCTATGTGCGGGATGGCTGTATTCAACAGTACCGCACAAATGATACAGTGAGCGCTACTGTCGTTGCAATCAATGTCGTAGAGAATGCCTTACCAACTAGATATCTTCTAGGGTGGGATAATCGTCCGTCGTATGCGAATAAGTATCTGCAGGGACTTGACTATACTGACTTCAGTGATGCTAGGGGATTGCTGCGTGTGTTTAATCTTGACAGAATGGATCAGTTTATTCCGGGCCATCATCACTATGCTGCATACAAGCTACATCCCAATATTGGTACGTTTGTCTATGGCAAGTTCGTATATTATGGCATGGAAGTTCATAGCATCCATGACACTCACTTTGGCAGTGGTCCAATTGTTTCGCCAGCTGCAGGGCCGCTCAAGTTTATTGCTGCTACCGATATCAGACAAGGTGATACAGTTGCATGGTTTACTGAAACAAAGAACCTTCTTACCTACGCAATCGTTTACGATGTGGACGAAGGTGAGGATATGGTAGAGAACGCTATAATTGTTTTGAATGCCAAGGTCTTCTGCAAGGACGGTATTTTGTCTTACCCAAACGGATATCCGCTTCAAATGGAAAGCAAAGTTCTACTCGTTAATAGGACAAACAATGGCTAAACGAACAGAGCTACGTTTCGCCACTCTTGGCGAGAAGATTAGCATATACATCACAAAGAGGGGTGCTATCGCACGCTCTAAGTCCAGTGATGTGATTAGTGCTACCGTAATAGGATTTGATGCTTCTCGACCCTACCATGGTATCTTAGGACCTATTGTACATAACGTTCTTCTTGGATGGAAGGCGGGCGACGAGATGCTGACGTCCACGCTATATGATAATGCATACACCGTTGAACGTGCTGCACAGTACAAGATGGTTAACCGTGTAGGAGATCATTATGAACCCAATGCCCTGCGTGATGGTATGTGGTATTTCTTTGTCGAGGACATCAAGGACTACTACCGCTGTATATGGTTGGCAGGCAACACACTTATACCAGCCGGTACAACGTTTACCAACCATCCCGACAAGCGGGGACCTTTTACCTTTATCAGCGCAGTCGATATCCAACCGGGGGATACAGTTGCTTGGAACGATGATGGGAAACTTGCATACATTAGCGTACAGGAGATTGATGAGTACGAAGGTGCTCGTGATACTCCGATGGTTGCATTGCGTGGTGATGTGTTTAATGCGAAAGGTATGCGGAAATTTACATCTGGATACCCTATGGGACAAGCCGCACAGGTGCTGCTAATAAACAGAGGCGAATAAGCTTGCTATACCCCTTGACTTTCCCAAACTAGGCATTACGTTTACAGCAGGAGAGGAACTTCAGATGGATCGTCGTACAATGCTTCCACCTCCTTTCTCCCACAGGCAGGCTGCCGAGCGTGTATCACATCGGGCGTGCATTGCTTGCAGCGTGTACTACGCACAAGTTGACAGTGCGTTCTGCGATACGTGTAAGGAAGACTCGAACAGAGCGCGACGTAAGTTAACGCATTATATCCAGCGTTACGAGCGGACATTCAATGTCGGATTCGAGCTTCTTTTCCCAGGAGATGAGGAGTTCTTCGGCACCAATGCAGTGTCGTACAAAGGTAGTGGACTCAATACGATTCCTACCGAGCAGGATGTTGTCGCACAGATCGATACTATCCCAGTTCCTACAGAGGAAGGAGAGATCTTCATCGACATTACTGAGGAAGACTTTATCGAGACTGGTATCGAAGACGATATGAGTCTTACATACAGAAGCAACACAACGGATACAGACGAGTACATCAAAGGACTAATCGATGAGTTGGCGAAAGCCCGCAATTCGATAAAGGATGTGTGAGAATCGGTTTCGCGCGACATTCAGCTACAGGAAGAAAAAGACAATGGCAATCAAGCAGTGTGAGACGTCTTTCCACAAGGTCAAAGTCGGTGGCAGGAGCTATGACGTAAGATCGTGGCAATGCGTGTGCGATTTCTGTAATGCGTCCGCCATCAAGACTGGTGAGGACCCCGGACAAGCGCACGAGAAAGCTTGGAAAGAGGGCTTTAGGCCGGTTTCTATGGGGATCACGCGTCCGATGCGGTGGGCTTGCGCCTCTTGTGTTGACAAGCGGGCGAAGGCTGCAAAGCCTGCCCACGGCGTGGCAAACGGGGCCTGATAAATCATGTACGGATTTCTACCCTGGTACAGAAAAAGCGGCTCCCTGCAAGGCATCTTTGCGCTAGCATGTCTTGTTGTATGTATCGGTGGTCTGGTGTGGGGCGGAATCGCACTGTATCATGATCCGGAACCTAAGCGAACACACGATTTTTATATCCTCGCTACGATATGGAGTTTCTGCCTTTTGGCGAGTATTTCCAGTAAGCTAAGCGACATTCGTACAGAACTACGGAAACTCAACGCGAGGCGATAAAACGTGTGGATTCGTCCCTCACTAATGCATCACGCACTGCGAGGTTATATTATGGGTATCATCCTAGGCACCGTTCCTTGGTCGTGGGAGACAACAATGGTGGCGGGTCCTGTATGTCTAGCAGTTATCTGGTGTGGCTGTATTGCGTTTCATGCAATCGACAATTGGGATATCGCTCAAAGGCGAGGCTAGTTGCCTCGCCTTTTTCATTGTAGCAACTAGCTAACGTCTGTCAAGCAAAGGAAGGACAAAAACAATGAACATGCCGATGCGACCACCCAAGCCTCAGCCGCGAGCCCTTACGACCCAAGAGCAGCGTAATAAGATCATTGGTATGGTTCGGAGCGGTCAGGCCACTATCGAAGAAGACGGTAGTGAGAGCAACCAGCTTGTCATTTACACGGGTCTCTTTCGGTGGACTTCTGACAATAGCGTTCGTGAGGAGCAGGAGCCTGCAGAGCTTGCGCGCAAAGAGGACGACCGGGTCCTGTGAATAGAAACCCTTATGCTCCTCCTGCAGCAAATTGGCAGGAGGATACGGTCAAGATTAAGCGTCCGGTTATTCTTACGTGGCCAAAGTACTTCGTTATTCTTGGAACAGGTATCCTTTTTGGGCTTGAGATAGCTATTGGTGTTCTAATCTACCTACATCACTGCGGACTCGTGCCAGAGCTGGAGAAGTTTAGTGGACGACATCTATAAACACCTACCTTCGGTCGCTCGCGAGTACACTGGTACATACAGCTATATCTGTGGTGGCAGTGCCGAGTTTGAAAACAGCAAGCGTCCCACCGTTATCCGATATGCAAATGGTGAGTGGATTAGAATCATTGGCGACAAGGTAGTGGAAGTGCATACTCTAGAAACGATCGAAGAGTATGCGCGAGACTTTGCTATGAAGGCACACGGTGAGCAGATGTATGGTGATAAGCCATACACATTCCATCTTAAAGCAGTACATGATGTACTTGCTGACTTTGGATACAGCGGGCTTATGCTTGTTGCTGCGTGGCTGCATGATGTTGTGGAGGACACTATTACATCCAAGGCAGATATCGAGCGTGAGTTTGGCCCCGTGGTGGCAGAGTATGTGTGGTCTTGCACGGGTGTCGGGAGAAACCGACATGCTCGCAACGATAGCATGTACGACAAGATGGTCAAGAATTCTGCTGCGCTCCCCTTGAAACTTGCCGATCGAATCGCTAACGTAGAGAACGCGGCAAAGGACAATTACTCTCATTTGGTGATGTATCGTAGGGAACACCAAACGTTTACCGAAAGACTACGCTCTCTCAGGCAAGACCTAAACCCCATGTGGGAACGTCTAGGACACGCGCTCTGGCCTACACGCGCGTGAGTGCGAACATGCTCGAAACTCTCACATTGTCTGCGGACTCTGAAAGTTGGATGGCAGCTGCATACAGCTTCCAGAATAGAAATCTGCCGCGCCAGCTAACAGCTTACGCTGCGATGATTGAGAGTCGCATACATTACAGCTGGGTCAATAATCACATCGTACATCCTGTTTCTCATGCGGAGTGTGTCGCATGGCGTCGAATCAATGATGCGATGATTGATGCAGCTGTTGCACTTACACATGTTGAAAGAGGTATTGGTAATTGGTGCGATGGGTGTCGTTATGACTACAGTGGACACCAGACTGGTATTGATAGAGGTGCGCGAGCACTAGGACTAAGGTGAAGAAATGACTCCTGTGAGTCCCTACAGAACAAATGTGTTTGTAGCGCAAACTCCTGCTGTCATTATCCTGACAAAAGAGCACATAGTAAAGACAAAGAGGGCGTCTATCCCGGTAAATCAAGCTATCTTTTGGAGGTTTCCGGTAGTACTACTAACGATGTTTACACCGCTACTATTCTTAGTACTGGCAATAAGTCTGAGAGAAGGGATGAGGAGACGGTAAATGGAAAGCAAGCTGCTACTCAAGTACGCTCAGCAGTTCTTTAGGGAGCACGGTGATAAACCTGCTCGCTGTACCGATCTCGTATCATACATCAAGGAAGAGTCCAAGTGCGATGAATCCATCGTTGATATCTGGAAGGATATCAAAGACGCCATTAACAATGGTGAGATGAGCGACTTTAGTGTTCTCACAAACAGTCCAGGTGGTATGGTGAAGTAGCATGGCAGCGGTAGAATTCCCCTCATTCGTAACGTCTCATCCGATCTTTAAGCACCATAAGGTCGAGAAGGTATTCCCTACTATTGGATTGAGTGATGCATCCAAGAAGATTGACATCAATCCTAATGAGCTATCGCTCGGCATTCAATCCCACCGTGTAGTTCTAGATGCTCTTCTAAGGAATGCAATGGTGATGCCTGTCGAGAAGAGACTTAAGCTGTATGATATTGTTCCGCTGCAAGGCAGCTACGTTGAGTTTACATCAAGCGCATTTGATATCATGACAATGTCCATGCGCGGACTCACGTCGTGCATAAAGTGGGATGGAGAGCGGAGGCATACGTTGGTTGGGTCTGTCATTGATCCTTACTGCGGTATGATCTGTATTAACAGAGGTGATACTGAATACGGGAGTCGTATATGGTATCGTTCCGTTGTGCGTTTAATTCAGCTTCTAGATAAGTCATACGGTTTGTTTCTAGAGAAAACGTACTGTCATTCCGAACCATATGGAGCTTATGCCAGATGGATATTCAAGGAGTTTCTAGCTGAGCGCTGCCCTCTTCCAATTTACACCGGAAATACTGAACCAGGCCCGGTGCTTCCAGAGAATGCTACAATTCCCCTGTCAGAGCCTGTGAAGGAGCTTATTGATTATGACTATAACAGCGTTTGGACAGAGAATAAAGGTTGGGTTTGCTACAGGGATAGCAACATAAAGTACGGTAGTAAGATCGATTGTGATTGGACAAAGATCATTCCAAAGCCAATGGTCGAAGCAGAGAAGAAGGAGTCGGTGCAGCTATGAGAGTCATTCAGAGCTTCCTCACAGCAAGCGAACTCTTTACACTGCGGAGGCTGTCAAATACATGCGTTCATTATGAGGGCGCCCGACCAGGTATCTATAAGTGTGGCACAGTGCACAGGTTTGGAACAGGCTATGGGATTCCAGACGCTCTCTACCAGAAATTCTTGACTGCTGCCGGACTTACACCCCCGTTTGAGGGTCGCAGTATCCAGCAGTTTATTAGCTACAAGGAGGGAGGTTTTATACAGCCCCACAAGGATTGGGTATACGATGTAACTTTCACGCACCAACTGCATGATCTTGCAACAGAATCTAGAGAAGCCTGCAAGCTCCATCGCGTGAACGTGATGGTTGATTCAGCGGCAAAGGGCGGGGAATTGTTTGTCGATGGTGAGGAAGTAAAGCTTAATGAGGGCGATGCTCTTGTGCTACGTCCAGAGTTGCAGGAGCACGAAGTGAAAACGATAGTGGAAGGATCTAGGATGATCTTTACCATAGGCTTTCATCACAAGGCGACACTGCCACGGATGCTTGCGTGAGCGCTTGCGTGGACTTACTATGAGACAAACGTTCAAGGAGTAGGGCAAAATGAACTGGAAGCTTCTTCTCAAGTCAGCAGGTCAAGCGTTTGGTATCATGTTCTGTATTGTGCTTGCTGTGGCCGCGATGACCCTAATGCTGCACTTTCTTGGATTCTATACATTCATAGTATTAGGCATTCTAGTACTGTTCTTTTGGCTTACATGCATCATTTACGGCGAATCCCGGAAATGGAAGCAATGAATCTCACTAGAAGAATCCTTAAATCGTTTCAACCGCGCTGTACGATGGCCAGAGATTGGCCCGATCGGAGACGATGCGGGTATGCTGCAATCGCACGCAATAAGTTCGGTGGATATGTGTGTCCATGGCATCATTACTTGCCGCGTGATACTCAGCCTGATAACTACTTTAAGCCCGGTACACTATGCAGCGAGATTGAAACTGATACACTACTTGGTAAGCTGTATCTCAGTATTGCGTTCTTCTTTCATACCAAGTATGGTGTGAGGCTAGGAGCAAAGCGATGAAGTGTGAAGAAAGGTGCAAGCTATGAAGGTCTGCGACTTTGAGATAGATTACGATCATGGAGGTTTGTTTACGTGCTGTCAAGACCACGTGATGAACTGCAATGATCGTGCGGAAGAAGGTATGGAAATTGAATGTGAGCACTGCCAAGCTACACTAGTGCTTCGCAAGTGCAAGGATGGTAAGCTCAGGTGGCAGGGCGAATGACGGAGGAGATGGACAATGATTAGTGCTGCTGAGTTTTTGGCGAGTGAGCAAGCTAAGAAACTTCCAGACTGGATTAAAACTAATCCTACCTGGTCCTTGCCCATCGTCAAAAAGGCGTTCCCTGATCTTGGGTTGGAAAACTGTAGGCAGCAGTGCGAAGAAATGATTACTCCTCTTGTACCGTACTACAATAATGTGCCTGCACCTTTGAGCGCTCCTGCTCCGGTTAAGATGGATATCGTTTTCTCCTCCGATGGAGTTGATGGACTGTGGGATCTTCTTACCAAGAGTATGCGCGGAGTACTGTCCTGCAAGAGCTGGAATAATGCGCAGCACTCGAAGTATATTGTTGACGAGGCAGTTCATCCTACTGTCGGTATCATCTATCTAACTGACTGTAGTATGACCGAGTATGGGGAGTCAATTAATAGGCGCGCACTTGTTTACTACTCAGGAAATAACCAGTGGGATGGTATTATCAAGTCACGCCTAACCATTGACAGAATCTATACGAAAAGCACCAACGTCGACCCGTTGGTGTATCAAAACGTAGATCCTGATGCTGTCAAAATCCGAGATATCTTCAAGAGGTTTATCAGTAGCAAGCTGAAAGATGACCTGAAAGCAAAGGTTGCTGTTGGTTGGTAGATTGCGAGTGAACCTTGACAGACATTTACGATGCCATTAGATTACTACGCTATGGGGACAGCGCTTGGATTCCAGATCGCGGTAAACTTCCTGCGAGCTATGGGCTATAGTGTCCATGCTGCGAGTTTGAACCGGTATAGAGTTTCACGCAATAACGCAAGCAAACTGATGTACTTTACAGACGTTGTAAAGTATGCAGAAGATGTGCAGAATCTCGTTATTGATTGGATGCTCTCCCAGGAGGAATAGTAGCATGAGGGTTTTTATTCACGCAAGTGAGCTATATCCGTACTATGTAATCAGCCCGCCAACGGAAAGAACCGACAAGTATTCTGTTGACGTTCCACAAGAGGCGCTAGATCGCTGGAAGGAAGCCAAGAAGAACTTCCTTTCATCACAGGAAGAAATAGCGCGCATTCTTGGTAAAGCAGATCTGCTAGATAAGGTATAACATGTGGGTCCGAAGAGAAGATGCAAGCCACGAAATATACGACTACATCCTACTAGACCCTCCTAACACTAGAAGGCTTGCTAGTATCCAAGTATTGCCTAATGGCAGCGCAGGATATTGGTTTATTAAAGGCGAAAAGGCTACGGCTTCTTCTGACATTGCTGCTGCTAAGAAAGCCGTGCTTGCCGCTCTAAGTAGATGTAAATGATAAGGTGTAAGTATGAATAAGAAAGTGTTCGCCGAGGCCGCAAAGAAGGGTATTGCTGCAGCAAAAGAATTAGATGAGCCCGCCCCGATCAAGTCGGTCGTAGAAGTTCCATCATCAGAGCTGTCAGGGCATCCTGGCTGGATTGTTCGAAGAGCAACCCCACCTGCACACTATGATCCCAAGTATCACGCATTGCTTGTTATAGAGAATTTGGATACTGGTAAGAGCGAAAGCGTTATTCTCTACCTATATAACTACATTCATAGCTACCATAGCAATGGTAAGCCAATGCGGTACACTCTCCAATACTTCGGTACCATGATGCTGAGTAAGATTCCTATGTATGTGCAGGATGCACTCCACGAACTTGCTGCAACACTTGCCGAGGCCAGGATTGCAGAAGAGAAAAAGAAGAAGCCTGCAAAGCCCCTAAAACGTTCTAGTATCTACTAAACGGCCCGCCCTTGACGCTCCGGCCGATGCGAGCTACTGTGGGGATTGAACCTGCTGCTCGTCTGCTCAGAGAGGCTCGGGAATGCGATAAACATTCTTCGGGCCTTTCTTTTATCCTACGACTGGTTAGGTTGTACATAGCCATCGGTGACTTAAATGTTCTGCAAAACATCCAAATCGATGACGTTCCTGGTGTTTGAGTATGATTCGGATACGCATAGGAAACACAGTACGAATAAAGAGTTTACTGTTACGCTCCAAAAATCCAATGAACAGTTGCGGCGCTTGGGTTATGCCGATTCACTTCGCATTGAGCCCCTTGGCGTTATGATGATCATGTTTAAGGAGCTTTATGGCTTTACCTCTCGAAGCGGACATGCTTTGACATGGGTTGAGGAGTTTATCAGCGCAACTATCTCTTGGCATGCGAATGTGTTCTTTATTAAGCGAGTAAGATACTATGGCGTGTCTGAATGTTAAGGAAGCATCGTTTGAAATGTATGCGTTTGGAGCAGATGCATACGATTATCTTAATGCTGTACCTTCCTATGATGATATTCATAGCATGAATGATACCTTGGTTGTAAGTCCTGATAAGGTTAGATGCTTTATGGAAAAGGATCCGATAGTTGCTAGTGTCTACGGTGCGCCTAGGTATGAACAAAGCAAACTCGTACAGCTATGGCATATTCCTGCTACATTACTATTAGAACGGTATCATTTTAGCCACTCTTACCTTGCATCCTACGTTGCTACTTGGTTTAATGATCAACGCCAAGTAATCATCAAGTATGGAGCAGTACCAACATGGCTATTGAAAAGGATATTCTAGTTACAGTTATAGTTGGTGCAGTGTATGCATTTCGGACAAAGCTCGAACGTACTGTTGCCAATACCCCTATGGGCCGTTATAACTTATCTGCTAGTGGGGTGCATCTCTTTCACATGAACAATGAGTATGTGCGCAATCATCGCAAGTACATTGAACTATCGGAGCGTGTAATAAACCAATGGGAAGCCAAGTGAGGTGAACTTTGGAAGCTTCAAAGCAGAATAAACTCTATCATGCAGTTATGGTTCGTAGTGGCACTGTTATTTACCTACCGACTTCCGTACCAACTAACCTACTACAGTTTATCGACAGTAAATACCTTATTGCCGATACCGAACTAGATGCATTCAAACGTAAGATGGATAAGAAACTCGGTAAGTAATGGCAAGTGATCGTTTTGAGCTAACAGCATTTTGCAAGTGGGTATTTTCTAGACAACACATTAGAGCTTACCAGGCTGCTCTTCATAGTATCGACCGGTACATTGAGCAACATTTCGATAGGCTCAATGCTCCTATCGGTGAGTTTATGGTAGCTAGGAGGATAAAGCTGTACGTTGTAATACCACTTACCAAAGAGTTTACCGCTGATACCGGTTTATTTCTAGGGGCCACGAACCAGGACGTAAAGAAAATCGTTGATCAGTTAACTATACAGGTCCTAACCAAGTATAGCAAAACACACGCAATTAACTATGTGCCGGAGGGTGCATGGGTAAGACATATTAATCGAATGCAGCTTAATCGAATGCAGCAGGATGAATACTACAATGAGTAATGCGAATGCTTGCAATGAGGTTGTGAGAGAATTCTGTAAATGGGTTCATACGCAGCGTCCTAACCTAGTTAAAGACTATAAGGCTTTTGTAGCTCAGCACAATGCCTTAAATCACAGGACGCTTTTCTCAGCGTATTTCGTTCCACTAATGCGCGACTATGCCAAATCAAAAGGGTTCGGCCGCGCTCCCGGCGTCGCGAGCTCGCTCGCGCCACACGTCGCCTCTCACCCGCTATTCGGCAGTACACTAAACGATTTTATCTTTGAGAGGGTAGAGGAGATGATTAAATGAACGATATTGTTAATGGAAGATACGAGAACATTGTTTGCGCAGTACCGCTTACAAACAAAGGAATATCGCTATACATTCTTGACTCTATTCGCAGAAAGTTCTTCCCAGATTATACCTTCTACCTGAGAGAGAATAAAGAGACAATGGAATGCGAAGTGTGGTGCAGAACTAATTTCGAAGTGGCAAAGAATGTGCTTGACGTAATGCGCGGCAAGCAATCGTGGCGAGCTTGACGGACACGCTTTCCTATGTTACAATCTACCAGCACAACCAGAGAAGGAACCAAAGCTATGCTAGCAAAGACAAGCTACCACACCATGGCAGTAAACATTATCTCTGGAGCGTTAGAGCGTGGCGCTATCCTACAAAATGACAGCGGTGCTGCATATGGTGGCAAGTCTGACAGTAAGCCTGACGGACGGTCCTTTTATCACGCGATGCGTAAGGTATTCAAAGGCCACGATGGCAGTGAGGAATGTAAGACAGAGTATGAGGGTAGCTCTGTCAAGGAAGCAGCTGTAAAGCTCATAGAGATTTGCGGCCTGTTTGACGCTATGGGTTTAGGGATAAAGTGGTACCGAGAAAATGCTAATGAACGACAGCCTACGTTCGACGCCTGATGCACTCAATCAGTTCTGTAAGTACGTTGAGAAAACAATGTGCAGGATGCATTGGTACCAAGCATTTATAGCGCAGATAAAGCGTGGTGATGTGCTAAGGTATGATGTGAGAAGCTTTATTAGCAACACTGCAGCAGCTTACAATCAGAAGCAATTTAGAGCTGTGTCGTATTTTGACCAGGGCCTACCGTATATGCACTATGAGCCTGAGTTGTTGAAACATATCCACGAAGAAGACTATGACACATTGACAGATAACTTCGTCAAAAGTCTCGGTGGCAAATGTTTGTAGGACAGATAGGCAAGTTCATAGAGACCAAAATTGTTGTCGTTAGAAAGATACATCGCGCTAGCTGGGACAATACGAACATAAAGAGGTATCTGTACATCCTACTAGATGCGAATAAGAACATCCTGACAATTACAACTCCGTCCAATGCATTCAATCCAGGCGAAGAGTGGACGCTGCATGGTAGAGTTAAACGACATAAAGAGTTCAAAGGCAAACCTCAGACACATATTTGCAAATGGAGTATGGAGTCCAAGCCCCAAAAATAGGGAAAGGTAAGTAGTAATGGCTTTCTGTAAGGGTGATAAAGTAAAGGTCAGTGCCAAAGGTATTGCTGCTGGTGTTAGCGCCAAGACCGATGGTAAGGTAAAGTATGTCGCGTGCTACCTCGCAACAATTGGCGGTGGCCAGAAGTGTGATAAGAAGACCTGCACACATACTATTAAGGATCATGTATGGGTAGAATTTGATGGAAAGGTCTACTCGTACCATCATCAAGAGGTAGAGAAGATTGGTGCAGCGACGCAAGCTATCCCAGATGCCGCAGCTTTCAAAGCCAAAGCGATTGAGGTAGCAGACAAGATTAAGAAGGCCGAGCAAGCTGGTACTCTTGGCGCCGATAACGGTAAGAGATGTGATATCGATTGGGACAACTACAATAGTCGCCTGCCTGGTGATAGTCGTCCAAGGAGAACGCAGCGTAGCCTATTCGAACCTGACCACATTGAAAGTGATGACCAAATCGATTGGGACTGTTATAATGGTTTCAAGCGTGGCCCGCTGCGTAAAGCTGGAGTAGATAGGAAGGGATAAGTGTCTCTTTTAGTATCAGTATCTATCTGCTATATACTGGCTGCCGCAGTGGTGTTTGGTATCCCGGCCGCAATACATTACGGTATCGTGGCTTTGAGAAACCATACGGGCAGAGATTGGTCTTTGCTCCTATTAGGCATCCTTATGATGTACCTTGCGCTAGTCTTAATTACACTGTGCGTTGGTTTCTACTGGATGTATTCTAGGTTTTTCGGCTGTACGTAAAGAGCTTCGGGGAGAAATAAAATGGCGTGGATACTATCAGTACTTGTTGCAATCGTTATATTAGCTGCTGCGTGCGGAGCGGTATTTGCATTAGCTGTATCATTCGATGAGCTTTCTAAGTACACAACTATAGCTTATATTGGTCGTGCAATTGTCTTGGTCTGTGGTGCTGCTTTAATCATCGGAGCCATTGCAGGAACAACTATCATTGTCCATAGAACTTTCGAACATAACAGCGATTCTCCGGAACCAATTGCAGTTGTAGTGGATACGAAACCTATCGTTGATACACCTGCTGCAAGCAAAGATGCTGGCACCGAAAGAAAGCTATTACTCCTCGAACACATTATCGATGGTCCAGAGGATAACATCAAGTCTCATAGATGGTTCGAGCTTTATGCAGACGCATCTGACAAGCTTGAGTCTAATAAGTGGCGAACAATTAATGCAGATCTTGGTGCAGCGAGAGCTAATCTTATCCACGCAAGTCACCCAGGTGTTACAATGTCATTAGCAACGTACATACGCAACGGTAGTGGCGAATATGTTCTTGTGGACTATAGTACAAGCGAGTCTGATTCTACGCCTGCAGCAGAAGCTATCCACGTAGATGAGCCACCGAGCCCAAATAAAACCGAAGATATCACCTTGTTTAGGACAAACGTACACTAATGCATAGATATCAAATCTACGAAGTGAGTGAAGGCCAGTGTTCTGAACTACCAACTGGTAAGATAGTTGAGCTTGATAGCCAAAGTTCTGACCGTCTCTTAGTTGTCAAAACCGTATTACAAGCTTATGGATTCACTGAGTATTCGAATTACTATGATAGGTTTGGAATCATTGGTGATGCAACTATTACGTTGAGGTATAGTGGAGATCGGACCGTTCATTGGGTGCTGCGAAAACTTTGATGCTGGCCCTTGACGCTCGGCTAGAAAGCCATTAGGTTCAAATGCCGTGGACGATTTAATTCATAAGGCAATTGCAAGAGTGTTTTTAGACCACCATGTGGGATATAACAGAAAGCCAATTCTAGTACATACTCTTGTACGTCTTACTGCCCAAAAGATGGGATACACTAATCCAGAGCCAATGCTGACACTGAAGATTGCGTGTGTCATATATGGATCTGATAAGTATGTGTTCATTAAGCAGGATACTGTAGACACTGTAATCTCAAGTAAGTGATGATATCTAAAGGTGATATTGTAGAGGTCATTAGCAATCCGCGGCCAGCTCTTGCTCTCACTCAGAAATATGTGAACGAGCCAGCCGATGTCATTGCTGTTATAAACACCAGAACCTTTGTTCTAAAGTTCTGTGATGAGATGCAGTTCACCGTAGACATTTCGTGCATCAAAGAGCTGTAAGAAAGGGTAAGAAACCAATGAGTCAGAGCGCGCAGGATGCTTACACCGTCAAGCCTTCGGAAACCTCTTCGGCTATGCCGGATGATCGAAATGATCCGCCCGCCGTTGAGGCTACGAGCCTCATTGATGCTATGGCGAAGACCGTAAACGAGCCTATCAAGCGAGAGGTTGGAGATACGGTTGCCTTTTCCAAGGGTCGTGATTATGATGTAGTAAAGGCGCGAGTGATTCCATCGACTTTTTCCAAGGCGGAGGATCACGAATTGGCGCTTTACCTCAATCAAGGTAAGTCTGGTGGTATTTCTGTTTCATTGAATACACTGAAGGATATTATCGAGTGGGCAAGTAAAGAAAAGTGAAAGGTATACATGTCTGATACGAAGAAGATTATTAACTGGAGTGCTACAGAGAAAGTTGCTCTTGCTGAGAACCCAAAATTCCGGGGCTTTATCTCCCAGGTTTTGCATCCATACGGCCCTGGCGATCCAATCTTGTACCTAGTACGTTGGAACGGATTTAGTCAGGACTACCAGTACCTTAGTGAAATGCTTATTAGTGAAGAGGCTGCTAATGAGATTAAAGCTCGCCTCGAAGCCGAAGGTGCATTGAAGGCTGAGAAGAAGGCAGAAGAAGAGAAGAAAGCCGCATGATTGCTGCAACTTTAATTCCTCTGATACTTTGTGTCCTTCCTATTAGCTTTCTGGTTCGAAACTACTACGTTTATTCTGAACGTATAAGGATGATTGATATCGTATATCGACAACCAGATTGGAAGTATTATTCTCGCCTAAGAAATAGTGTTGGTTATCATTCTATGATGATGTGTTTCTGGATATGGCCCGTGCATAGAATGTGGCCAGCTGAATTACAGAGACTTCGAAAGACTACATCGTGATTGATCTAAGCTATAATCCCAACGTTAGAAAACTTTGTCATGACCTCGATCCATTGATTCTATCTCGGTCCGCACGAGGACGCGATCGACAGCTGTATAGCACTATCAGGGTATAGTAGAGATGTGTATTGTCGCTGGTCCATCACCCACAGTTCAGCACCATTACGAATTACAGAAAGTGTGTGATTCATTTATTCATGATGCCATATACCAGCGTTACTATAGTCCTGGTAGGTACTTTCGAGAAAAAGAGATGCTTGGTATGATGTCAAACCTTTACGAGTACTTCTGTAGGAGATATCATGCTGACTGCGGAGCCTGCCGATCGCTAAACTTATTTGCCACTTCCACTTGACGAACTGCTCTGCCGCTGCTATACTAGACAGGTCGAACCAACGAGGTTCCCAAAATCTTTGAGCGGGAAGCTGTAAAGGCAACCGACTCACAAGCAAAAGAAGCGTGGGTGGGAGGTTGTGCAAATACCTGCGAAAGGATTCGACCCAACCTCCCACCCACAAGGACTATCATGAAGACTCTAACGACTCTTTTCATCCTCCCGCTTCTCATTGGTTGTGGTACCTCTGGGTACGTCACGTCAGAATCTGCTGACAGTAGCTCAGATAGTTCTACTATGAATGATAGTGGGACTGGTGGTGAAAACGCTGCGGACAGTGGCAGTGGTTTTGCTGATAGTGGTTCTGGTAGCAGTATCGATGCTGCAGTCGCCGATAGTGGTAGCCAATGTCCTATCAATGCGCCAGCTTGTGGTCCATCGGGACTTTGCTGTGAGCTACCATTTGAGTGTCTAGAGACAGATGCTAATATCTGGGGCGTAGTCTGCACTAATCCTGTCGCTCAAGGCATCAATCCAGCCGATGGTGGTATGATCGACGGTGATGTTATTGACAGTAGCGCTGTTGACAGTAACGCTGTTGACAGTAGCACTACCGATACCGGTGTCGAGTCCGATGCTGGATGTACGCAGCGGTGCGAGATTAAATTCAAGTCTTGCAAGAGCGACTGCGGCATGTGCGATGACTCTTGCGTCGATAGATGTAAGTGCGGCTATGATAGCTGCATCAAGACGTGCTGTCTCTAACAACGAGGAAGACATGAGAAAGATTCTTTTCGGGGTTCTACTGACGACTGCGATGATTGCGACTGTCAATGCAAGCGCAGCCGATCCAACTACGAACGCTCTTACGGACGATGATCCGTTCCATCCTCCGCCAGCTGCAACTCCTACGCAGAATGCACCTGCGCCCCTGCCACCCGCCCCTAGGCACGTCTTACGTCTTGGCTTTGGTGCAGACCTGGGAGTGCCTAGCGGCCTCGCGATTGGGCTTGTCGTCCATCCAATGGTGGATTGGGTAAGCCTGCAAGCATCGTTTACGGAGACTTATGTGGCTCCTGGTGGGCGTCTATCGGTTAAGCTTGATCCCTTTGCTCTTATGCCAAGACTTGCGATTGGACTCTTTGCTGATTTTCAGGGAGGTTTCGCCGCTCGTGAGGGATTGCCTGCAAGCAATCTCCCGGCCGTAGGGTATGATTATTTCAATGCATACCTCGGCCTGCGACTTGGTAGGCCCAATGGGTTTAATTGGGTGATTGAGTTGGGTCCGACTTATATGCACGTTAATACGGATGGCTTTCAATCTGTTATCAGTCAGTCAGGAAACAGTAATCTCAATGGGTTGACTGTGAACAATCCTACTGTTAATGGTTGGATGGTTCCCACTTTCGTTACGGGATTTTCAGTAGTGTGGCCCTAAGAAGGAAACCGACAATGAATAAGACAAAGACAGTGATCTCGACACTTGGTGGTATCTTCGCTGCAATTATCATGGCAGGATGCGTATCTGCGACAGCAGATGAGCCTTCTGTTTGCGATTCGAAGAACGTTGTATTCGATCTTCCTACTCTGCCAAGCGTCCCGCCCAATGCGCCATCCGATTATAGCGCTACGATCCCATCACTTTCTACAACTACTACAAGCGTAGACTTTTCTACCACACTTAATAAGGTGTCAGATATCGCAGACAGTGTGCAAATTGCTGTCAATCAGCTAGTACTATCTAACCCCAATGGACAATTTGATTGGGTACAGAACCTATCTGTATCTATCAATGATGGTGATGCCGGTCCAAGCGTAGTAATTGCTACCTATACTGCGTCCAATGTTAGTGGCAGTGCTCCGCTGACTCCTACGTTGGTTGCAAGCAATGATACCATCTTCCAATACTTTAAGGCAGGGCCAGTAGAGCTTACTATTACGTTGGGTTCTGCTACCGTTAACGCAAGCACTCTTTCAATGCTAGAAAGTCTTAACGGTAATATCGGTACTACAATCAGTATTTGTATGGACGTTAACGGCCACGTTAGCAAGTCCCTATAAAAGACAAGCAAGGATCATAATGAAACACATCATCGCTGTTTGCGCAACCATTTTTGCATGTGGTTGCGCTAATGGTGGGCCAGATGCTACATGGTCAGTTGATGCGTCATCCGATGTTGATGCTAGCGTCGCACAAGAACTCGTTTGTGGAAGCGATTTCTGCGGTAATATCGTGGATAAAACCACTGGTGCGACCGCAAATTGTGGTAGCTGTCCGAGCTATGCCGAGTGTGGCGACAATGGTATCGCTAATATCTGCGGTGCTGCATGCATTCCATTCACATCATTGCGTGAGGATGGTGGCATCTATCCCGTAACACAAGCATGTGATTACTACTTTGGACCAGCATGGTGGACAGGGTATGCTTCTGGAGGAGAACAGTTTCCTTCTGCATGCAACTATATGAACCAACTGTACTGTGTGGAGATTAATAATCCACAAGAGCCTAATAAGCCTTGTGCTAACACCGTGTGCGGAAGTTTCTGGTGTTGTTTGTACGACATCACTGATGGCATCAATCCTCTTTTGCCCGGCGCGGTTGCCAATAACGATGGAGGATCTCCGTGAAAGATAAGAAGACGAAAGAGCACATCTCAGTCCGCAGTACAGTTGGGTGGCTTGGATTTATCACAACGATGCTCGGTCTTGCGCTTTACTTTATGGTGCGCGTTGGCGAGGACAATAACTATACCACTGGCAATATTGTTATGGCTGTAGGACTTGTCGTTATGGTTGGATCTCGCCTGTTCAAACACTAAGACTTTCTGACTTTCCAAAGGTGATAAGTCAGTGGAGCGGGACCGCCGCGGGTAGTAGTTGCCTGTAAGCCTAGTCCACCGCAAGGGTTTCCGGCTCGTTTTATCCTTGGAAAAGCGAGCCCTGTTTCTACTGCGAGAGACCCCTTGACAACGATTCGCGCGACCCTATAGTAAAGAATGTGAAGACCGATTGGCCCTCTATTGAATGGTGCAGCAAGGTTTCCCCCTCGGTAGAGATGCCTCCCGAGGAAGTGAAAACTCTGGTGCGCAAATGGTATCACAACGGCAAGTCTGTAGAGGAGATTAAAAGCCTCCTAGTGCAGATTGCGCAAGCACGTAATCATAAGCTTGTATTCGTCGGTACACATGGAACAAACTGATCATAAGTGGGGCGACAAAGCAAATGAGCAGGTTTTTCTGTTCATTGATAGTGCTTACACAGCGGCTCCTCTTTGTGCAGCAATGAGTGCTTGGGCAACGAGGCGCTGGAATGAAAGTTCGCTCGTTAATTTCTACTACTTACTGGATAGTAACAATGCTAGGTATGAGATTAGGTGCACAAGCTGGTTTAACAGTATCTGTTTTGATCAAGCAAGAGTTTACGCACACGGCTACCTTGACGCTCGTAAACTGATCGACGGACGATAAATGACTACTAAACTCGAAGAGCTACAAGGGCGAGTTGTCGCACTAAAGGATACTCTTCGTGGTAACCAGCAGCGGCGAGCATTCATCCAAAGAGATCTCAATAAGACAGAAGACTCTATCGTCTCTGTCAAAGAGGAGCTTCGCCAGGCAGAAGAGGACTTGTACAATTACGAAAGGACATACGTCCTTACCAATGTCGATGAGGACTTGCGCGCTAAAGATATCGAAGCATTCCGCAAAAGAATCCCTGCTGCGATGAAAAAGATTGAGGAGCAGGATAAGAAGAAAGCGGACCGAGAGGCGCAAGTAGAACTAAACGATTTCAAGCAGAAGATTCAGGATTCGGTTCTCACTAGAAAGGTCAAAGATAATGGCGACGAGTAGTGCGATTAAGTCTATGTGGCGCAAGTCTGGTAAGCATCTCACTTTGAAGCACTTTGCACAAGGGTTGCTCGAAGGTGGGGAAGGTGAGCGCAAGACTCTTGCGATGAATTGGTTTGCCCACAAGGAAGGCGTTCTTACAAGCGATGCCAAGAAGGAGCGCATTAAGAACAAGGGTGCTCAGCTCGCAGAGATCAGAATCAAGGTACGAGCCGCTCGCCGAAAGAATGCTAGCCCCGAGGCTGCAAAGAACAAGAAGGGCTGATGCCTCGCTTTAATAACGAAGAGAAGGAGGCGCTAGAGTTAATCTGGCGCTTTGCCCAAACTCCCAATGACATCAAAGTATGTAAGCAGGTGCTTGGTATTAAGGTAGCCACTATGGCTACTCTTCGTCTAAAGGGAGCAATTGCAGGCGCGCCACCTAAACTAACGCCCATGGGTAGATTAGTTCTGCGCGGATGGCGTACATGTCATGATTGCCACCATGAAACTACTACTGTAGTACATGATTGTCCGGCCAGGATGTCGCCACATCCATATCGTTACGCCGGGTGTTGACTTTTGTTCACGCAGCGCTAGGATAGCCGTATGAAAACAGCTCTATTATTCGCAAATGGATTCGTACTATTCAATACTGTAATGAGCCTTGTAAGCATTGCAGCTTGCCCCACATGGAGACCAGTAATCAATCTTGTCTCATTAGCATTAATCAAGTCTCATAAGAAGAAAGCTGACAATGAGAGGTTGTATCAGAAAGCTTTGGCAAGAGCCAGAGGTTCTGGACTGCATATGCATATATGGCCACCTAATGCAGCACGTTAAACTCCTTCTCATCCATGCAGCGGATGCCATTGACCACTATATTCTTGGTCATAGGTTCTATGTTGTATGTGATTACATAGCGAGAAGCAATTGGTGGGGAACTCATAGCTCTATTCACTGCTGGTACTGTGATAAGGTGAACAAGTTCTAGGTACACCAAATGGACGACCTGCAAAGTAAATTCAATTGGTACGTTGCTCGGAAGAAGCTAGAGAATGGCAGTTCTGTCGCACAAGAATTCCTTATCAAGCATCGCACCAAAATTGATGTTGGTCTCAGAGTATCCAAAGCCGTAAAGAGCTTTGTGCTAGACCGCACTCCGTTAGCTCTTGTCGAAGGTGTGTTCGACGTTATGCAAGGTGCTATTCTCAATAAGAGCTACTACTTTCACAGTCTAATCAATCTCGAAAACGGATGGAAGAAACTGTTTGTTGGTACCAATTATGGTGGCGTAGGCGGTCTTCTTGTGCCAGCACTTGCAACATTTCCATATCGAACACTTAGTTTCGAGTACGAAAGAAGTATCAATGCTCGTGTCTATACAACACCAATTGGTGAGATTGTACATCATGAGCGAGCTTCGGAGTACGAGGGTGGCTCCAATAATGGCATCTTCTACAGGTTTAACCAGGTAAAGGAAAGTGATGTCATAGACTTTCTTGTCGCAAAGACTATTGAGAATCTCAATAGCAATATCATACTCCTAAACAATGAGGACAAGAAAAATATCAAGCTCGTTGGTGAACCAGCAGATGTTAATTCCTCGAAGCAACTTGACGAGTTTATTGCATACATCAATGCATGTTTTAAGCTCGGTGTAAACCGATCCTTTATCTTTAGAGGCCCGCCAGGTACAGGTAAATCATCTCTTGCACAGAGTATTGTTTCGAACCTTAAGCTAAAGACCCTTATCTATAAGGACGAAACATACAGTCATATGAATACCTTCTTCTTCCTTATCAAGAAGCTTGGTATTCAGGCCATTATTCTAGACGATTTTGACCAGGTTTTGCACAGCAATAAACTCCTGAGAATGCTTGAGCGACTAAACAAGGAAGTAAAGCTCGTCATCGGTCTTACGAATTCGATGAAGACTTTTCATCCTGCAGTTATTCGTCCAGGTAGGTTCGATGAGATTAAAACGGTTGATGCGATGGACGAGGATGTTGTTCGTAAAACACTTGCTACTCTTAATGAGCTTTACTTTGACAAGGTTCGCACCTGGCCAATTGCATATATCAATGAGCTTGTAATACGGAGTAGAACTTATCCGGCTGACACACTTGATACTCATTACGATGAGCTTAATGCACGAGTTGCAAAGCAGTTGGAAGAGCTTACAGATACGGATAGTGAGACGTCTGACAAATCGAAAGACTTGACAGATGAGTAAAGATGATTAGATTCCCGCGAATGAGCCGTGAAAAGAAGGAGACAATCGTCGAATTGACTCCTAAAAACGAGTCAGGTAAGAAGAGGATGTCTTACCACGGTGATAGGTGGGTTCTCAGGCAGGAGATAGATACATTAGGTACTGGAAGGATTTCAGGACCATGGCTAGGCTGTCGCAGTAGAGATGGTAAAGCATTTCTATGGATACATAAAGTGAATGACGCTGATTTTACTGTGAGAAAACTAGGATGAATCGGTACAGAATTACTGAAGGAACTGATATTAGTCTAAACGATATCATCGTGCAGCTCAAAGCCATTAAGGAACTACCCTGCATTCTTCGTATCTACGACAGGATCGTCACTATCTCTGACAAGGAAGAGATGTGGGCCTTGATTAGTGGTTTTGAGATCGGTTGGTACATGGCGGAACAATTTGACGAAGATAACAAAGCTAGATGCAAACTAAAGCAGTCCCTCTGAAGAGATAACAATGTACGAAACTTACTTTTGGTCACTCCTAATTATGGTGTCGGTTCTATGGGGTTTTACTGGAATCTTTTTGGTCCCCCGCGATTCTAGAACAGTATGGCGCTGCTTGTATGTATTCGTTGCGTTTAGTACATTCTGGTGGCTTTATTGGACTATGGAATTGATGGTACGAACCGGGCTATTTCGTAGTGCAAATGCGAAGGGCCCGTTTGAAAAGGATGACAGTGTATTTTTCAATAGGTGAGAGATGGGTTACAAATTATCGCACGCCGCTTGGCCAGCGTGTTTGAAGGATAGGTCCGAAGTTTCCGGAGTATATGTAGGTGGTTGTATCATCGGCCACGATGCAAGATTCTGGCGTACTGAAGACAATAAACATGTCGCACTAGCTCATTCCCACATAAAGGGAAAGCATACTGGATGGATTTGCGTACCATACAAAACACGATTAAGAAGTAAGGAGCTTATGCTACATGAACTAGCTCATCTAATCGTAGGTCGTAAAGGCCACGGAAAGATGTGGCGCAAGACGGTTAAAGAGGTGGGCGGTACTCTTAAGTCCTACCAATTAGTGGGTAGCACACTTTCTGCTAAATGCAGATTGAACTTTATTCAGAAGCTATTGGATTTGCTTTTCCGCGAAAAGGGTGTATCATGAACGTAATCAAACTCTTTTTCATCACGCTATGGTATCGTATCCTACATTCTATCTCACCAGATTGGATTAAGAACGAAATCAACTACTCAATGCTCTGCAGTGAGCACAAGGGAAGTGCAAGATGTGATTGTTGGGAGCAACGTATCCTTGGTATTACAAAGAAGGAATACGAGAATAAAGAGTTCCAAGCTAAGTCCCACTTTTGGTACGAGAAGCAGAGGCTTTCTACCAAAGTCGAGGAGTTAGAAGCCGAACTATTCAACTCAAAGAATAGCGCTAAATGCTGGCATGAAGCGTGGTTTGATCAACGTGATGCTACAGGTAGAGCTTACTGGAAAGGATATGCCGATGGTAAGCGAGTTGCAATCGCTTTCCATACAAACGAAGCAGCAAAGAGACGCAGTGCTGCAAATGGTTTCTCTAACGAAAAGGATAAAGCCTCGCAGGAACTTGATGCTAGGTATCATGATTGGTCCGCGAACCAAATCATGCTACAAGGCTACGACGTAAAGAACAATGCACATTGTGCAGCATGTACGACAGGAGAAACTCATCCTGTAAACTGGAAGCCAGAGGGCGGTTTGCGGCGTGGCGAGAAAGACCGTTGACACGGAAACAAGCAACCACTATAGTCTATGGAGCTGAGGAATCATCATGTCGAAGGCCATTGAAGCTGCTGCTCGTCGCGTCGTTAGTTCTAACTTGGAGCGGGCAAGAACCTACAAGAAATATAGGGACGCCATTAAGGATGCCAAGGATTCAAAGGAGCTAGAGCATGACGCTGTATTCAGACAGCTGCGCGATGATATGCAGCTAGCTCGCGACAATAACGAAAGCGCACAGCAGTCGTACGAAGCAATTTGTGCGTTCCCTCCGATTGAGCCGTAACATGCATCACGTCGTCATATTCCTAGTTGGAGCTATCGTAGTAGCGATTATTATCGCTATTCTATATGCTATTGGTCGTATATTTATGCGGCCAGGTGATCTTCCTGATCGTGTATGGATCGTACTAATTGGTGCAACGGCAGTTATGACAGCTATAGCAGTATGCTATATGGTGTATCTCATCGGCCTCGTTATTTACAACTACACCATGCAATAATAAGGACTAAATAAGTAGGAGATAAATAGATGCTAGTTATTGGATTTCGCGATGGCGAGAATTTCACTTTCGCTCACACCATAGATATGGATCCTGATGTGGATTCACCTCGTAAGATTCACGATGCGCTAAAGAAAGCAGCCAATGGAGCTGACTTCTCTACAATCGTTTGCGTGATAGATGAAGAAGCTGTTGGTATTTACGTAGATGGTGAAGACTTTGATCTCACCGATGAAGATGAGGAAGACGACGACATCGATGATGAGGAAGATATCGATGACGATGATCTGCATGGCGTAGAGGATGACGAAGACGACGAGTAAGTAATGAACACTGCAACATACCTCATCGAGCATCCCGAAAGCGGCTCACGAGTGTTTGTAGAATTCGCCTTGTGCAAAGGCACCGGGGTTCGACTTGCAAGCATCGGCTTCGTACGCGGCAACGTCGTGTCATTAAACGCCATTCGCGACAGGATGCCGGGAGCCTATAACTATCTGATTAGTAGGTGTGGTTAAATGTTCACAGAGGAGCAGCTTGCAAGACTTACACCTGATGAATTAATCACTGCCAAAAGGTGGGAGCGTGAGCGACAAGAGCGTGATGCAATCCTTACCCGGTATTTCAATGGAGAGCTTACAGTTAAGCAAACTTCAGCATTGATTCGTCAGCAAGCTCAAATGTGCGAACATGGCAGATCCATTCTTAGTTTACACTGTATTGGTTGTGATGAGATAGAGGCCAAGCTTTATCCGGAACGTTTCGATGAAGAGGGTTATCGAAAAGAAGACCAGCCAGCCTTGACTTTCCGAAACTACTGATTACAATACTAGGACAAGGACGGTGCTCAAATGGCAACCCTCGATCGACACAGCGGAATCTGTATTGAGCTGAGTAATCTTACAAGCGTTATCGTTGACGCTGCAGGAAAGGCCATTGACGAAGCTGTCAATGCTGGTCATACTATCCCTATCACCAAGCTATCGGAGAGTCTCGCTCTCAGATTTCAGAACGCTGGCGCTGATGTGGACAAGACTATTGTCTATCATCTTGTTAGCGCATATGTTAAGAGGCGTGATGATTTGTTTATTCGCAATGGCCCAGGAGGCGGAATTTCTAAGCGGGGGTAGTTGGAAATGAAAGCTACACTGTTGGTATGTCTACTTGGTTTAATGGGCTGTTCTAATACTGAGGCCCCAACCAATACGCTGCATTATGGTGTAATGTGCTTTGAGAAAACTACCGATGACAGCAAAAAGGTAGCTTATCCGATCACATATGGCATCGCGCAAGTGTGGTTTAAGAACGACCAGAAAACAAATCCTCAGAACATTTCCCTAGTAGGGCTTACTATCAATGCAAATACATCACAGCAATGCATTGTGCTCCATTGAAAGATAAATCATGGCTGTAATTGTTCCCCGTCGTGGCAAACCATTTAGACATTTTGGTTCGCCCACTAGCAGTAGTTCGGCAGGTAAACTGCTACTACTTGTTCTAGTAATCATCGGATGGTCTTGCTTGTGTGGCCTTGTTGGTATTGAATTGTCTCACTTGCTTAGAGTCTGTCAGTAAGAAAACTTAGTTGGAAGCTGAGACCAATAGCCCCTGCCGGGTTTTTCTAGTCCGTACGTTTTAGCCCACTTCTCAATAGCTTTGTCAGATACTCCAAAGTCTTTTGCAAGTTGTGATGTTGGTTTTTGCCACAAAAGCTTTTGCAGTTCTTCTTTGGATGGGCGAGCCACTTTTCGATGCCTCTCATCTAACTCTTTTCTTTGTGGAGTTCCAGCTTTGAATACGGGATTACTTTGCCAAGACCGATTTAATTCAACACCGAAATCTCTATAGATTCTTTTCTCCGCTTTATCTGTAAGCGATAAAAAATCCTCCCACCAATAAAAAGGAGTAGCGGAGTTTGGAACTTTAGTAGCGATTTTAGCTCCGCCAAACTTAATGGACGGGTATACAATCTTATTTACTGAAGGAAAATAGATTCCATAATAGTCAAAATCATTATTGCCGTAGTATTTTACATGTGATCCGTGTTTATCGTTCCACACATTCTTATGTGATATAAGTCCAGTAGAACTATACTTCGCCTGAATTCTTAAACACTTATTGTCCTTATAAGCGATAAGATCAAATGGTAAATGCTCGCTAACAGTTGGTGTTAGAATAACATATTCCTTTTCAGTTAAATCTGCTATAACTTTTGCAGTTGCAATGTCGCCTTTTTCTTTTCTTAAATGAACCATCGAAGCCTCCATAGACTTATATATCGCCCTAAACTAAAGTTTCGTCACAATCTCCTCGTAATTCAACGGAAGAAATTCGGATTTCTACTCCGAAAGCTGCAGGTTCGAATCCTGCCGAGGAGACCACGCAGGTTCGAATCAAAATGTATCCAACCTACCCACAACTAAAGTATCGCGCATACCTACTCTTGCGCCAACTTCTCTGCTCATATAACGTACATGACTACGAAGCATTAGCAACAACACCCGAGTACGCAGATCTATATTGCTTCTACTGCGATCATAGAAAGCGTAGTCATATACCCAAGTGAAAAAGACACTCCTATTCATTGAACTGTTCTCTATACAGCTCGTACTGTATCTAGTGCTTGTCATTAACTTCCGAGCAGTAGCGCAGGCCAATATAATCTGGTCTATGTTATCTGACACTATCATCGCTGGTATGAACTTCTTTGTCATCAGAAAGATTGCCAAGTCAGAAGACTCTGTGCTTATGTTTTTCGCATACACATTTGGTTCTGCAGCAGGATCAGTTGTTGGTATATTGTCATCCAAACTCTTACTGGGACATTGAAATGACTCGTAGACCATTAAGACCTATTAAGGAAGAAGGCCGCTATATCTCGCCAAAAGAAGCGGAGGAGCGTCGCAAGGCACGTGACGAAGGAGTGAATTCACAGCTTGTGTTTTATGCTTTCATGGGCGTGCTGTATGTCATCTCTTATCCGCTTAGGCTGGCAAAGAAGCTGTGGGATAACCTATGAGCAGACCTGCTAATGAAGTTAGAGAGCTAATGCGCGCTGTTAGCAGCAAGCTCGAATCTGCGGACACGGATACGTGGGAGTCCGAGGGTGGTGCATGCATTCAATACTCTTCTTTGGAAGAAGCAACTAACGATCCATACATCGCGGAACTCCATAAGACTTGGAGTAAGTGTGCTTTCTGTGGTGCTTCGAATGGTAAGCATATGTCGGTACTGCAGCAGCATCGGCCACGTTGTAGGTGGATGGGCGACGCCGATAAGTTTGCTGCAATGCATCCCAATTACAACAAGATGATTGCGGAAGATGATGTTAGACATCTATCTGCAATGCGTGCGCAAGCCGAACTCATAACTTGCAAGCGTGAACTTACCAAGATAAAGAGTAAAGCGCAGGAATCACATGGCTAGGTTTAAGGTTGGCGACAGAGTTATATTGGGAGACCATGTCATAAATGGTGTTCAAGTAGATTGGAATCCCAATATGTTGCAGTATGTTGGTAAAGTTGCTACGCTTGTAAAGCGTTATAAGTATCCAGTCCCCATCGGCCGCGTTGCTTGGAACGTTGATCTTGATAACACCTACCATTACTGGTACGAGGATAATATGAAGCCAGCTATTGAGTACCCCGACCAGAAATGTATAGAGTGTAATATCTCAGCGCCACATGTCGAGCCAGAAGATGGAAAATACGTATGTGACTTTTGCAAGGTGCTAGTAGAATTGAAAGAGCCTACATCACAAGATCGGTACGAGAAGAATTGGCACGCTATCTTTGGCAAGAAGTAGAAACCATCATACTTGACACACATTGACGCAGCGGCTACGATGGGAGGAACCACATGGGTGCCAAGAAGAAAATCGCAAAGCTCAAAAAGAAGCTTCGTAAGATGCATACATGTCTTGTCCTTACAAGATCCGATCTAAACATCAAGCTAGATTCAGAAACTTACCGAGCGAATCTGGCCGAAACCAAGGTGGATAGTCTTACATATGAACTCGATACCATCAAATTCAAACTTGCAGTTCTACAACGAGCCACTACCGAAAAGCCTGATGGAACTAACACCGCTGCAGAGATCAAAGATACTCCAATTCCTATCATCGAAGTCTTTGAAGGAACTGCGAGCGATAACGGAAGTGCTCCAGTCGCTGCACAAGTTAGCTAAAGAAGAACACAATCCAGATAAACTGGATAACATCAAGGTAATGATCAACTGCATTGCCGAAGCAATGCTCACAAAGATGATGCCAACATGAAGCCCAATCTCTTTAAGACGTTCAGGTCGTATGAGAACATGCACATCGCATTATGGCTCCTAAAGGATTGCTTTTGGGTGATGACTTGGCGCCTTGCCGGAATGATTATGATCGTTCCTACGCTGCTTGTTGCTGCAGATATCACATGGCGAAACAGGAAGAATATCCACGAACTGTTTCCCAATCTAGCTGTATGCTGCTGGATTTGTGCCAATGCTACTTGGATGACATCGGAGTTTTACTTCTACGATCAGTATCGAAACTATGCCAAGATCTTCTTTGGCCTAGGGTTTCTGCTCGTTGTAATCTACTATGCGTTCTTCTTTAAGCATCACGCTTCGGAAGAGCATAGCGCGGGACAGTGATGGAAGGCTTTAGTATGTTCGACTACCTATGGCTACCAGTTGGTATCTTTATGGTATGCCTTGCTGCCATTGTCGAGCGTCAGCTAAGCATCAGGGCGCGTATTATCTGTGGGTTTAGTCTACTACTGCTTGCAGTTCCTGCCCTAATAGGATTCATTGTTGTATCTGTCCGTGAGAGATTTGTATGTAAGCAATCGAATCTCTGAGGCTTGACGCGGTGGCAAACGATCCATAAACTAGGATCCTGATTGGAGAATTCACATGGGTAAGAAAGCTCGTACTCGTAGATCTGAACAGCGTAAAAAAGACAAGAGGTCGCGCAAATCGACGCAACGTGCTCTTTACGAGTCTTACAAGGCCTCCGGTCAGAACAAGAAGAGCAAGCGTGTATCTCTTGGTAGTGCAAGAGCGCGTGTTGTGGGCGTAAGAAGCCATCCCAATGGCGCTTGTGGTAATCATGGGTGCGAAAAATGCAGCCAAGAATATGCCCGCCCCCGAATGAACGCACTTCCTCCTAGGTAATCCAATGAAGGGAACAGAAGATCAGTTTGAACGAATCGTAAACGAGCTTCGTGGGAACATCAAGAATTACGAAGACAAACGCATCAAGTATATTCAGTACCTAGGTACTATCGATGCTGTATTTGCTGGCTATGGTTGGGGTAAGAAAGACTTCTACGAAGAGCTGAATAAGCGCCTCGGTATTGAAACGAACGACAGCCGAAGAGAAGAAAAAGAAAAGCGGAAGAAGGAGCTTGCTGCCCCTGTTAAACCCGCAAAGAAAGCCGGTAAAAAAAGTGAGCTAGATGATTGGATTGTGTGCGGGCTTTGCGGAAAAAAACTAGCTGCGAAACACCTTAGCGCGCACATAGCAACACACTACTATCAATGGTAACCGATGTTTGTATCACAGAGCGGCAAATATCTCGTTCGTAGATTACCGGAGCCATACTACTTTGATGGTGGCTTCTTACACGAAGATGTTGTCGCTGGTATTGAATTTCTTTGCGATGGCCAAATGCTTTGTCGTGCGTCGCTTACCGCATACGACAAACCTACAGCTATCCGAGGACTTAAAACACTCCATGCTTGGTGTTTATGGCTTCATTGTAGTACCAAGGTTTACAGAAGCATTCCCCAGCGAGTGAGAAAGATTTCAGAGGGAATGTGCTACAAGATTATCGACAACCTAAAGAAATGAGAGACAAAAATATTCAGCAGGCAAGAGTGTGTGAAATCCTGCGTCATTACGTGTGGGCATCAATCATGTGGCGACGTGCAGGGTTGTCAGACGAAGCTGATAAGTGTGAGCGAATCGTTGTCGCTATAGCAGAGAATGAGAATATCAAACTGCTTAGTGAGAAACCAGTCATAGTGGTGTAGCAATGGACCTGAAAGAATACCAAGCGAAGGCTCATCCTGGCAGAAGAGTATACATCATGCACGAGGGACAGAAGGTGTACGGTACTGCCGGTAATATGTATGGTAGTAGTGGCATCGAATATGTTGTCAGATTCGATTTCGGATCTATAGCCAAAGTAACAGAGGAGACTGTTCACCTATTTTACTTTGAGGAGCTTCACTGATATGTATGTCCTGTTTCTAGATGACATGCAAGAACGTCATGACTTGATTGAGAAATATCTTGGCCCGCACCATTGCGTACTGCATGCTTGGAATTACGACGAATGTATTGGTATTCTAAATGCTGAGCTTCAACTCGGTCTCATTATGTTTGATAGGGATTTGGGCGATTTCGTAGTGGAAAACGAGCGCAAGATCGAGCGCACCGGTCATACAGTCATTCATTACATGAGAGACCATATCCCACAAGAGAAGTTTCCTCCTATGGCTATCGTGCATTCATACAACGAACAAGCTAAATACATGGCAGAAGATCTGCACAAGATGGGCATTGCCACCAGACAGATTATGTTCTCTGGTGATCTTGTGAAACAACTAGTACAAGAGCTTGCGGCTCAATGAGTATGGAGCATGCTGTACGCAAGCTAGCATTCAAAGCTGAGGAGCTGCGCGCTAATAGCAGAAGAGATTTCGAACTTGATCTAAAGCTTCGTGCTATTGCTGACGCTTGTATCGAAGCAGCAAACTTGCTAGCTTTGAGAGAACGAAATGGCTGACACTCGCGAATACTATCAGGGGCGTGCGATGTATTGGTGCAGAGAAGCACGACGCGCTATTGCATTCGCTCACAGAGATCTTATCCTCGGAGATAGGAAAAGCTATACCGAGTGGATGGGAAATGCGGTATGGCTGCTTACAGAGGCAGCAACGTGGCGAGAAGAAGCAAGACAACTACCTTGGACGCAACGATCTGAAATGGAAGCTGACATGAGTGATAGCTTTCTTGAGCAGGTAAAGAAGACTCCCATTCTTTATCGTCATGTATCGGACGTATGTATATTCATGACGCTTCTAAAGATGCGGACTATCGTTTGGGAGCGCCACTATAAAGATACGATGATGCTACTTTGTAGAGCAGATCGCCCCGCTACGTTCGGAATGCTCTTTGACAATGACTTTCTCCTAGCATTATGCAACGGAGAAGAGGAGCAGAAGTCTTTCAAAGCTGACATTGAGGCTTACAGCTTTTATAGTGGCCTCATTAATAAGTTCCACATTCGTGATCTGATGTACGAAACGAGGCGCGCAAGCAGCGTGAAGGTAAAAGACTGGCAGTATAAGGAAAGAAAGAAGCCTACCAACATAAGTGAAGCATGTTTACACAGTCCGCCGGGTAAACATTCTCCATGTCCAAAGAAATGTGGATGCTGGTGTGATGATTGTGAGGCTGTTCGAAAACAAGTTATCACGGGGCATTGACAAGCTCGCATTTCGTTGCTATAGTGGGCATGATAGGCGAGGATGCAATGGGAAAGCAGATTGAAAAGACGGGCTTCGAAAAGTATCTCGGCACAAAAGTGCTTGTAAACGAGTCCGAGCATGTAGAGAATATCGGTGGTAAGGAGTGCGGATGCACTATCTACGATATTGCAGCAGAAGATACGAGCTTAAATGAGCTTACTGCCGAAGCGAAGGGCCGGGGCTTACAAGTTCGCACTTGGCTGCCCAATACAATTGGAACAATGGAGCTTCGAGATGATAGGCTGAATGTTCGAATTGAAAAGCAGGACAGCGGTTCATTCGAGATCACAAGAGTCTATATCGGATAATAAGTCTAGCTGAGACCTACTGCCAGGATCTATCCAACCAATTCGAAAAGTCTCCAAAGATAAAAGCTCCAAAGCGGAAAGCCCAATTTGTCGAGACGAATTAGAATTGCTGCGTTCCAGGATAGCTTTAGGAAGGAACTACTGGCACTTTTCACTAACGAAAACTCTCTTGGCATAGAGAAGACTAACAACCAAATGGAGCTATAAAATGCAGTTATCTGAAGAAGAAGTTCGTACTATTATGGGCGGGTTGGCAAATGATACGATGCCTGATGATTTGTCGCATGACAGCAACGGGCAATTAATACTTCATCTGGGAGTATATAGGTGGGAAGATAATACCTACCATGATGAACCGGAGGCAGCATGAGTAATCGATCAGATAAGAAACTGCGGCATCGCGAAGATGTTAAGCCTATGCCATCATTCAAGGAAAGGTCGCAGCGTGGCGTGCAAGGCGAAAGTGTTTGCCCTAATCCTTACTGTCGAACGTTCAGTAGGACTTTGCTCCCTAACAAGCTAGGTTGTGAGCACTGCTATGAGATTCCCAAAGCTCATGTGGATATGCTTAAGGAACGGCTTGCATCTCTTAGTAAGGGTGAAGCAGAACCTATTCCAAGCGATGAGGTTCATTTAGATGAGCATGTTCACGGCCCTGATTGCAACCACTAAAATAGTATGGGTAGCTATACCTGTAATGGTAAGGTGAATATGCATTGCGATAAGTGTTTTAAGACCATCGAAGAGGATGATACTTACGAGCGGCTTCTTTGTGGCAACTGTCAGAAAACCGAGGAGCTTCCAGCTGAATTACATTGTGCCACGTGTGGCGGTATATTGAAATGGCTACGATTTACTGAGCGTGCTGCGGATGTAGCACACAAGCTTAGGTTTCTAAAGTATCCGGCATGGATTGCATTCATCCTTGCAGTACTAGCATTTGAGTGGCGCAACATGCTGTATACGCAAATCCTACTTGGTATTGCAGTTGTTCTTGTTGCATTAGCTGCTCTTCTCATAGCGATTGCAACAGCATTCCCAGGGTTCTATTTCTTAGGACGATATGTAGGTAAGAAACTCAAGTGGGATGTGCCCGACTTTCATGACAGTCCAGCAGGGATTATTACATGGCTCTTCGGTACAGTTATTGCTAGCTCTCCGATTCTTATCTGGCTTCTTGGACTACTTTTTCTCTCTATCGGTAAACGCTTTTTCGGATGACAAACATGATTGCTTCGAGAAGTGCGGATTGGAAAGAAGCTACATCGGCTGCATCTAGAACTGCCGATTGGAAGGAGCACTATTCTTCTATGGATGAGGCTCAAAAAGCCACTTCTCTTAACGACGTAAGAAGAGAGTGTGGTCTACCAACTGACAGCAGTCCCACATATAAATCGGTTCCACCGATTGTAGCAGAGACACTTGCAACGAACTTACATACCGAAGAAGAGGACAAAAGACTTCTTACCAAGAAAGATGCGCGAATTCTTCTTGAGGTTCGCGATATGATTAGCTTCCACCTAAATAGGGAGGAACGTCTTCGTAGAAGTAATGCTATTACCGTTATCGATCCAGACCAGTTCCAGATTTCCCCAACATCAATTGAGTCTTACATTGCCAAAGTCCTTCGTGGAAACGATGATGGCTTACATCTAAGTGAGATTATCGAACGCTTGGAGCAGATTGGATGGAAGACTACCTCTGTACACCATAAGTATGCAGAGGTTAATTCTGCTATCAGAAGACACTATTACATGTTCGACAAGGTTGGGAAAGCTAAGTTCCGACTGAGAGCTGCTTTTGAGCCACGTCCTATAGAAAGAACTACTGCTGCACATCAAAGCGATCCTAATAAGGATAAGCTCATTACGATTAAGGATATTGTCGTAGGTGTTGTGCAAAAGTTCTACGCCCCGCCAGGACTTTACCCTTCTGTTGTGTATGCTATCTTGCAGCGGATGGGATACAACTGTTCTTATAGCGCAGTATATAAAGCAATGCAGGACGAAAGCAAATTCGTTAGAGAAGGATTTGTCTATGCGCTGGCAGGTACCAATGCTAACAAGAAAAGTGCCACAAAAAGTAAGCGTGCCTAAACTATCCGACCTATCAATTGCTACTGAAGTAGGTAGACTTCTAGCTAAGTATGGGTATGGTATGACTTCGTTTGGTAGTCCAGGTGTTGGCATCTACAAGAAGTCCGAGCTTAAGGACGGAAGTGTACCCGTTGATTGCTGGTACTTCTTTAGCAAACGTGAGTTTGCTCTCTTCTATGAGGTATTGACTCGATTAAGTGAGTCGGATACAAAACTACATAACCACATCAAGCATCTAACAAGACTGGGTTTTTGAAGGAGAGAAGAACATGGCAGCCACAAAGAGAGAAGTCGTTGAAGAAATCAAGAAGTCTTCTGAACGTTTGTCGCGCGAAGCTGGTGACCTGGCCCGTAAGGCAGCCCCGCTTGGCGATAAGACCCTCACAGAGAAGATTCAGAAGGTCTCGCAGGACGCCAGCGAGGTATCCAAGCATATCGAGGAGCGTACTCAGCCCAAGAATGGCTAACCCATTCAGCAGTTTACGTTAGTAATCGGAAATTCACACGAGTATTTGACCTTCTGCCCTTGCAATCGTCCGGAGCGACATTACAATGTTCTTTGTCGGGAGCAAACAACGCCCCGCAGGTTCAAAAACAAAGAAAGAGAAGGTCAATCATGAGCAACGAACAGAATGCTACGGCGGACGAGGACAAGGGTACTGGGATCAACTGGGGCCGGGCCCTGGTGCGAGACGCGCACGGTACGGCGGATCTGGAGGCCACGATGCGCAAGCTTGAGGCAGAGGCCCGCAGCTACGTCGTCGCGAACGAGGTTCCCACGGAGCGCATCCGCGCGGCTGTTATTTCGGTGTACGAGCAGTTCCCGAAGACCAGCTTCGACCTCGGTTCTCTCACCAACCGCGTTGTCACTGAGATGAAGGTGGCTGCCGGTTCGGAGACCAAGATCGGTGAGGCTGTCAAGGGCTTTATCCGAGGTGAGAGCAAGCAGGTCGATGCCTTCCTGCGCGGTGAGGCTGCCGCGCCCGGTCTTTTTGCGATCGCAAGAGGCAAAAATGGAGGCGTGCGCCCGGCTGGCGCCGAGTATCTGGATAAGGCCCGCAAGGCCCTCGCTGCGAAGAATGCGCAGTAATTCGCACTTCGTCTCACATAAAGCCGCGTAGGGAAACTTACGCGGCTTTTTTGTTTTGCGCTCTAATCCAATAACCATTAGGTGGTTTTGTTAATCCCAAGTTTCGTATCGTTCGTATTACGTAACCTTCTGATACTCCTATATCCTGAGCTATGTATTTGATTGGTTTTACCCACACAAGCGTTTGGAACTCCTCTTTTGTTGGCATGATTTTTCTCAACCGCGTCTTTTTAGCGGAAGCACTTCTTTCAGCGATTGTTGTGTAATACTCTTCGTTGTTAATCAGAACTAGGTGAGTTGGTTTCACACAGTGAGCGTTATTACAGGTGTGTGATACAACTTCGTTTGGCGCAATTTTCCCGTAATGAAGCTCATAAGAATATCTGCTAGCGCGTAAATCCTTCATCTGTCCATCAATAATAGCACTGAATTTTCCAAAGCCATCTCTATCTTTGGAAGCTGTCCACAACCAACACTCACCAGATTTATCTACCTTTGCCCAGAATCGCGCCTCATTGCCAGCGAATAGATGTTCAGGATTAACGCAGGTCTTATCGCAGTAAGAAAAGATGTGGCATTTTGGCGCAGGGTTTCCTGCCAGTTCCAATGATAACCTTCTAACTGAACAGTCACTGCTATGCGCATATTTTGCCTTCTGATACTTTATATGTGGGAGACCCACCTTATCAAAGGTAGCAATCCACTTCCAGCATCCATTATCTTGCTTTTCAATATGAGACCAGAAGTATTCTTCTAGATCATCTTCGGATACGAACTTCGTGTCCTTAATTAGTCCGCTCGGCCCTTCGCCACCATCTGTGAGATTGTAACCGAACTCTCTTGACTTTGAATTGTATTGTGCTATCCAATACCTCTCACGCTCAAAGATTACATTCTCGTCTTCTGCTGAATCAATTATAGTGAACTCAAAACTATCAGCTCCATGCCTGTTTATAGCACGATGAACAAATGAATGCCCCGGGTGATTAGGCCTACTGGCCAACCATAAATGCATCTTGTGTCTTTTTTCCGGATCGTTAGTCTTCCCTATATAGACCTTGCCGGTGGTTTTGTCCCTCAAAGCATAAATGAAGTACATCAGTAGTACTCTGATAGCATTAATTAATCTCTCGACAAAGGAAGCCTTGACAACCGCCCCCGCAATCCCTATGATAGTAACTGCTAGAACCAACGAGGAGATAGAACCGATGGCTTTGAGAATTTACTACCTGCGTGACAATGTAAACGTCCGACGTAAGGATGATGGTAGCATGTCACGAGGCAATCCAGTAGCATGCGTTGTTACAAGCGTCAACAGAGAAAATGGTACCATTCGGTATGCAGTCTCTACCCTACATCCTCCTTACATGGAGGATGGCAAGCTTATCACTCCTCATTTCGATAGGGAGCTTTCAAAGAAGATTGCGAGCGGTCGTCTTGCAAAGAAGCCCCTTGTCCTACAAGGTATCCCGGGTAGTGGTCATGAGATCACTATGAAGGTGATGCAGCATATTGCAGCGAATACTACGGCTGTTACATTACGCAGTCTTGCTCAGGAGTGGGTAAGAACTGCTTCTGTTCCAAGGCCCCTGCGCGATGCAGTTACAGCAGAAGCCGCACACATCGAAGCTCTGGTGCGAGAGTCGCATAAACTCCACGCTTGACAATAAAGCCTAGCCAGAGTTATAGTTACAGCACTTGGTGGGAACATTCTTTACGCCCACTACTCATTCAAAAGGGTAGCTTGGGAATATTGAATGTTGGCATATCAACAACAGACTAGGGAGAACCTGAAAGTTGGCTTCGGCTTGCATAAAGGGGTTCGTTGATCTGGTTAACTGAAGTTATTACGCAACTAGGGTATAAGATATCCAACGAAGTAATAATGGTTCAGACTGAAAATCTGGACCTGTTAGATATAAAGATGTAGTTCGATTCTCATCCCTGCCACCAAAGAATACAATGAAGAATAGATCAGTTGGTGATATTGTTCTTATGTCGGATGTCTGCCATTGTCAAGACCTCCCAGCAAAGTATAGGCCAAGTAACTTTGGCATCATCGTGAGTGTGCAGAAGCATACTACTTGTCCATTGTATGCTATAGTTGATACTAGCAGAGACATTCGATTGACTTGGTACTCGAATGAACTGTCTCTGAAGACTGAAGTTAAGCACGTTCCTCATGATGTGCAAGAGGAATTAGAGACTAGACTTATCCAGTATAGACGAGCTGGTTTTGATCCGTGGTTTTACACATGACATTTAAGCAATTCAACAGCCGGAATAACGCATTGTGGCCGTGTATTATATCGGTGATGACAGCTTTTGTATCTGTCTTTATGATGTATTGCGCATTGACATCTGCATTTTCACGCCATGATTATTTAGCTGTTGCGTGTGGATTCTTTTACGCATTATTGTTTGCTTGGGTATCGTGGATGCTTGCAGGAACAGCTTTGTACTTGCATAAGAAGCATAAGAACGCTCAGGAGAAAACACAATGAGTATCCCGAAGAAAGGTTCTCGCCGCGTCCATCTGCACGATAAGGCGTACCGTTATGTTTTCAACTGTTATGGTGGCGAGGAGCCGCATGTGTCTCTTTTTATTCAGGAAGACTGCGATGAGCCTGGTAATGTTTTGCAGGTGAACCTTGACAGTGTTCTGATTGAATCGGGGGCTCTGCCTGACGTAAGGAACTTTCCAAACATTGACATGGGTAGCCTCGGCCTAGGGCCTGGTGATATTGTGGAATTAATTGGACTATCCCGTATCGCAGGCTGGGAGCCCTCTAAGAAGGGACCAGCAGTGAAGTTTGACAGAGAGTTTATTCTTACCCGTAAAGGTCGTACTTAAAAGGAATTGAATGTGTGATATTTGTTCTGGTCAATCTAACGAGCCACATGAACACGATATTAATTGCGTGTTCTGTGGCGCGAAGTCATCTGTAATTGTAATGTCAAATCCAACAGAGCTACCTAACGGTTGGTACAGTGCCAAAAGTATGGACACAAAAGCTTATTGGACGCTGTGTTCTACTAAGTGTGCGCTTGGCTGGGCTGCTGACAAACATCGGATAAGATTCGATAGGAAGATAGACTATGTTTCAACTAAGTGAGAAGGTTAAGCTCTCCGATTTTTATCTGTCCAATTATCCTGGAGTTTGTCATCTAAAGGACAAAGCCGGAGAGATTATTAGCATTGATCTGAAGTACATCAAAGCTGAAGACCTTATGGAATCGAAAGAAGGATATACAAGATTCCTCGCTAAGTATGGCAAACTTGAAAAGTACGAGTGCTTTACACTAAAGGTGAAATACCCTGACCAAAATCTTGTATACATCATGTCTCAGTTTGGAGTTGATCCGATTGATGAGTGAATATCATATCATTGAAATCGGTCGTTTGAAGTAAAGGAATAGAAAATGAAACCGTATCTTAGTTTAGCTCTGGTTCTTGTATGCGTAGGCGCCTGTGCGAGTACGAAACCTCAACCATCTAATGCCGCGACCCCTGATGATGCCACAAACTCTTACATCTTTCGAGAGGAAGTCGAGCCAAACTTTACCGATCCAAAACTAGCTGTGGGAGAAAAGAAATCTGTAATTCATCCAGACACAGTTGTGGATGCAAATACTGCTTATACAAACTCCATTCAAAGTATTACTCAAACAATGATCTACGAAGCTACTGTTCTAGCATCATGCATTCACACAAAGCAAAATGATCCATGCGCGGTTACCCAAAAAGAGTTTTGCGCCGTTGATGAACTTATTGATGCTCATGGTATCATCCATAAGAAACCATACTGTTTGCCAGCGTGGAATATGAAGTTGAAATAGAACTTGACAAAGCTTACTCTTATGCCTACGTTAGACTATAACTAGGAGCTGCCTTGGTGTGGCAGATCCTAAGACTCTAAATTTAATAACAGACTCATCTGGTAGGGTGAGAACCAAAACAGAAGTATCCGTTCATCAATTCGGATACATAAAACGAGTACAGTAAGTCTTCCAAAGCGGAAGAACGACAGTACGCGAAGTTGGTAGATAGTTCTTCTAAAAGTGAACTATAAAAAACTTTAGGGCTTCCCCATGTTCACCTGAACGTAACAATGGCATTGACCTTACAACCTAGGGAGAGCAAGATTCCTTTTGGTTTCCGCTGTAAGAATTCGATGGGTGAAAAGCGGAGAGCGCCAGCATGCCCATGCTAAAACAAAACGTTGAATTCTGAACTGGCAATCAGGATGGCGCCTAAGAAAAACAAATCTACTTACGTGCACGTGCACACGTATCTCAAGATGCGGAGAGATTAATGAACCTGCTAGATGCAATAAAACTTTACTGTCATATTATGCAACAAGCTAGTGGTGGATTGCCTGGCAGAGAAGCTGCGTCTTCCGCCCTAAAGAATCATGGGTTTACTGAAGTACTTATTGAAGCAATTGCAATCTGTGTAACTAATGAGGGCCATCTCAACTCAGGTAGAGGTGGTACTTATGCTATTACACAGATCTCTGCTTCGTGAAAGGTAGATATGAATATAAATCGTATCATTGTACACATTATGTTTGTGTGTACTCTATCTGTATTGTTTGCGAAATGTGATGATGGTGCGCCAATTTCTGGACTTGTCCTTATGAATGCGCTACTGCTATTCGCTGGCATAGTATATGGCATGTTTCTTATGAGAAGCAATTATAGAAAGCAAATTAAAGACGCTCTGGAAGATCTGAAAAAGTAGTCTTGACAAAACTATACTCAGCTAGCATCCTCAAAGAGGTAGACCATGCAACAGAATGATTTCATGCTGCCCTATAGACTTGCCAATGAGCTTCAGAAAAATCGTGGGGAAGATTTTTCCAGCAAAGATTTCCTCAACATCGTTGAAAGCTTCCAAGCTGCAGGCGGAAAAAAGGCACAACTAAGAGCTTTAGAGGTGTTTAAGAAACTTCCAGAAGCTGAACTCATTGAACGTTGCCACATTATTTGTAGACTCTCTGCTTTGCTGAAAAGGATTCAAGCTAATAGAAGATGATTTTTAGAGTACATAAACCCGTCATTGACGGTTACGGCAATCTTGGGACATTTGTTGGTTACATTAATCTTTGCCATGGATACATTTCGGGTGCCGCTATCCTTGCAGAACTTATTAGAGGTAAGCTGCTTCAGCCGAATCGTGTCAGAGCGGATGAGATTGTGGCTTCTCCTGGCAATGCCGTGGGCGGGCTCCTTTCATATATGATACATAAGAAACTGCCACGTGCAGCTGCGGTAGCCGCTGCAGTACCGCATGATCCACTAGATCTTCTGCTGGCTCCTAGAAATCCGAATCCTGCTCCTCGCCCGCCACGTTTCGAACCGCTTTTTTATTTGCATCCTCTTGAATCCATAAAAGAAAAGGTGGCGCCCGCAGAAACAAGGCCTTATGTATTAGTAAATACAAATCCAATAACGTTTACAGTAAATACCTATAACTATGTTTGGACCGATGGATACATAGGTAGAAGATGAGAAGGCAAATCCTCGGAGCTACATTAGCGCAAGTATTGGCAGCTGGTGGGCATCCTCCTTTAATTCGTGAAGTTGCACTCAACTTAATGCCTAAATCATTTATTAGACCATCCATTATTCCAACTTCTATTCCTATGAAGAAGAAAAAGAAGAAGCTCGTTTCTGCTGTCGTACCTATCATAGCAAAGCCAGAGGTCCAGCCAGATACAAAACCAGAAGAAGCAAAGGTTGAGGAAAAACAAGAGGATAAGAAGTCTAAAAGAAAGATGAGGAAATGGCCAGATGATGAATCTGCGCTAGTTGATTATCATGACATCGTTCGTCCCCTCAAAGAGATTCTTAGGCAAGGGTATAGGCTTTTTAGGAAGGATCAGAAGGAATTCGATTACGAAGGCTATAGCATCGGGCCGAATGAGTTAACACATTTCCCACCACCGAAGTATAGATTTACCGAAAAGCTTCTTGAGTTTGATGACAAGCGCGGTAAAAAACTTATCGACGTTGTTCTAAATGTTATGTTCCTTTTAGGCGTTGAGCAAGGTCGTCGCGCTGAGAAGAGAGAAGGTAAACCCATGGAACTTGTTCTAAAAGCCATGGATAAGTACCGTGATGAAAATAAGAATCTTCGACTCAAATTAGATGAGCTTGAAGTGAGTTTAGAAGTACGACAGCAGCATCCAGAATTGAATGATGACGATTTTCAAAATGCTGTTTCCGATGGTGTTAGGCGCAGAAGAAACATTCGTTTGTACGAAGCAAAGAAAGAACTCGGCATTGACCCTGTTCGTTCCGCTTTTGAATTCAAAACTCCTAGGAGAGTAAAGTTCAAGGAACTAGAGAGTCTTGCGAGGACCTTGAATAAAGATATCTGCACCCAAGAACAATGGAAAGATCTCCTCAAAGAACGTGGATGGACTTACGAAGAGTGGCAAACTAGATGCAAGAAGAAGTTTGTTCGTACAGATTTCTCTTGACAAACGAGCGCTGCAGGTTATAGTTTCAAGGAAGCCCGTGTTTGTAAGATACATACGAAGTCAAAGCGATGGACGATGAATCTCACAATACAAACCCGTGGTGGCTTTTCCTCAATTGCAGCGAGCTTCAAACGCTTCTTTCGCTAAGAAGTAATCCGCTGCGCGCCATCATTAGGTGAACAGTTGAGGTCAGTTTACACCTTTCGGCGTGGTGGGAACAATTATAAAGCACCCGGTTAAACCAGGCCAAATCTCTTTGAGACACGTTAATTTCTAGAGGAACAATGTTGGTATACGCACACTTCACAAGAGATGGTTCACAGTATCTTCAGGCGTTTAATAAACCTGAGCGTGCAGTAGATTATGCTTACAATCAAATTTACAGCTACTACACTGCTGATGAAAGACATTATTCCAATCCGACATATGGTAAGATGCCCACTGAACTTGCTGCTGTAAAAACAGCGCTCGATGCATTGAAAAATGGTAGAACCATAGAGCAAATTCATAAGCTAATCGAAGCATATGAGGACTATTGTCGTGTCATCGGGCAAGAGTCTCCGCTGCATTCTATCAGGGACATTCCGCTCGTAGAATAATTCTGCTGCCCTTGACATCGTTAAGTTTAGAGTTACTCTGCTCATGTGAGACCAGTAGTACGCACTCCCTTCGACATCGTACGTTTGCACGATGAAATGCTGGAGCATTCAATTTTATCCAATGAATGTGATGTACTAGCTCTGTACAGACAATATCTTACGATGCTCAGCTTTTTTGGTTGGTCTCAAATTGATTACGAAAATGAGCTACTCAAGATAATTGATCAAGAGTGGATAGAAATTCATAGACAAGTGCACGGATAATATGTCTTTCGAAATAAAGTACCAAACAAAAGCGGCCCTCTTTCATGTAAAGATAGAGCGCGATGTGTCCGCAAAGGAGGCCCACGAGCTGGCGCAGCTAGCATTAAACATCACCTCTGTCGCTGAAACAAGCGAAGAGAAGATGATTGGTCCTGCATTACCTCCGGGGTATAAGCCACCTGGTCCTGTAAGTCAGGATAACCTTAGTTCCCATTTGGGAGGGCATTTCTCAGTAAGGGAACTGTCTCCAACCAGTTTCAATGCTCAAGCTAAATTAGGTCAGAAACCCGTCGATAAAATCGATATGACTGGTTATGATGAGCCGAAAGAAGGCGTTAGAATTAAGATGCTTGCTATGCCTGAACATAAATCGTACGCTGTTTTTGCATTCAGAAATCTAACTGGTATGAGACTTGGTAGTAGTAAAGATATTGTGTATGGCAATCATATGTGTCCTATCCTAAAGCCTGAGATTGCAGATAAGATCATGGAAGAATTCCGTAAGCTCAATGTTTACGCAAAGGTCGTGCCAGCGGACAATCGACAGATTGCCGCTTGACGTCGCAACGATGCCGGTTATACTAAGTGGGGTGAGGCGAGAATGAGTGAAAGCATTACGAAAACACAGTCTGTTATCAATCAGTTTCTAGAAACTGTTGAAGCACGAATCACGGAAGCTCTTGCCCAAGGTAAGAATCTTCCAGCAACTAAGCTTGCTAAAGACCTTGCTCCCAACTTCGGTTGGGAATGGCCGCAGGCTTATCACCTAATCAACATCTATATGGACTCACGTCCTGAATTGGAAGTTGGTAAAGGTCCACGTGGAGGCATAAGACTTAGGAAGGTAGAGCTAGCCGCTGTAGCTGAATAAATAACCTTCGTAAAGGTAACGGCCTCATCGTCTAATGGAGGACAGCCTATCTTCGGATAGGAGAACGTAGGTTAAAACCCTACTGAGGTCACCACTACATAAAAGTTTGGCCCGGTCGTCTAAGGGAGGACAACTTGCCCTCGGGTAAGTCAACGTAGGTTAAAACCCTACTCGGGTCACCATCTCTGCACTGAACAGCGCCTTCCTTCCTGATAGTCACAATGTTCAATGCAGAGAATCACGGCCTCGTCGTCTAATGGAGGACGCTTTGCCTTCGGGTAAGGTAACATAGGTTCGAACCCTATCGAGGTCACCAAGCGAAATGCAGTTGGGATTACATGGAATTGAAGTCTCAGCAACCCTTGTTCGCTAATCGGCCCAGTCGTCTAATGGAGGACGTCTTGCTTTCGGGTAAGATAACGCAGGTTCGAACCCTGCTTGGGTCACCACTTCTTTATTTGTAAGACAAGGAAAATAACAATGAGACGTAATCTTCGCATTCTTTCGGCACTCACTTTAGGACTATCCGCACTACTTTGCGGACCTAATGCACATGCCGAGGACTTTTCTCTGCATCTAGAGCCTGGTATCGCACAACCTGTATCGCAGCCTCAAGATAACATTTACGGTACTGGAGTAGTTCTTGGCGCAAAAGGTATGTTTGCCTTAAAGCCTTGGCTCTCACTTGGTCCTAGTGTTTCCGCTATGTACCTACCAAAATCGACCGATGACGGATCGAATGCCGGTGTTCTTTGGCAGTTTGGTCCATCTGTGCGATTCCAACGTACTCGTAGCGATAGGGTTGATGGTGTAGGATTCTCGCCATGGATCGATCTTGATGCGATGGTTGCACACACTGGCGATCTCTGGCGTCCCGCTGTTGATGTGGGCGTTGGTATGGAGATGGCGCTCGATAAGAATAACTCTGCATGGTGGGGACCTGTCTTCCGTTATACCCACGTGTTTCAAACTGCGAGCACACAAGATAGCAGTCTTCTCGATAGTCGAGATGCAAATGTCCTGCAGGCTGGTTTGTCGTTCTCGTTTGATTTCCCAACCAAGACTCATACGAAGTATCTTGTTAAGACCGTACCGGTTTATCTGACAACAGCAACGACTGTAAGTCAGGATGACAAGCCCTGCCCGGTTGCCACAAAGGAACCGGATAAGTTCGAACTTACGGAGCACGTTTACTTCGATTGGGATAGTTCGAATCTTCGCTGGGAGTCGCGCGATAAGCTCGATGCTGTCATTGCGAAGCTCAAGGAACACCCAAGTGTTTCTATTAGAGTTCAGGGACACGCATCTTCTGATGGTCAGAAGACGCACAACGTGAAACTTGCCGCTGGGCGAGCAGCTTCTGTACTCAAGTATCTCACTTCTCATGGCGTCGATGCGTCGAGATTGACAGTGGACAACTTCGGTATCGATCGTCCTTCGGTGGCCAACTCTAATAAGGAAGGCCGTGAACGTAACCGTCGAGTTGAATTCGAGGTTACATTTACTTCGGTTCAAAAGTGATAAGGAAAAGACAAATGCGTACACGAAATATTCTCACCACAGCCTTTTTAGCCGTTAGCTGCCTAGCCGTAGGGTGCGGTCCTTCCTCGTCGGTTATTCCTCTTGTGGATAACGATAGTAGTTCTGACGATGGTGGTTCTTCTTCCGGTTCTAGCTCTGGTAGTTCCGGTTCTAGCTCTGGCTCTTCCTCCGGAAGTTCATCCTCTGGTGGTTCTAGCGGCTCTAGTTCTGGTTCTTCTGGTTCTTCTGGTTCTTCTGGTTCTAGTTCTGGAGTTTCTAGTAGCAGTTCTAGCTCGGGTTCTGGTAGTGGCTCAGGTAGTTCTTCTGGAGTTAGTAGTTCTGGTAGTTCCGGATCTGGTTCTTCTAGTGGTTCCAGCGGAGGTTCCGGAAGCTCGTCTGGCGGAAACTCTTGTACTGAAAAGTGCAGCTGCAACTACGATGATTGTGTAACTGCTTGTGATTGTAAGCCTGAATGCGACCGCGCCTCCTGTAAACAGCAGTGCGAATGTGACAAGGCTGAATGTGACAGCAGGTGTGGTTGTTGATGACTAACGGACAGAAATCTCTTTTACGCACCTTCTCGTGCGTTTTCTGGTGGGTATGCCTAGCAGTAAATATCTTTGGTATACTCACCGAGGCAGTAACACATATTTGGATTGGATTAGCTCTTAACGTTATCGGAACCGTATGTTGTGTTAACATCTTACGGAACCATTATAAAGGAAAGTAGTATGTATAGATATCTCATTACAGCTTTGGCTATATCAATGTGTGGTTGCGCTAACCACACTGTAACACCTGCTGCAGCTCCGGTTGCTGCAGAGGAAACTCCTGCACTTGGAACTCCTCCTGCTACTCTAGTTGCTATTACAGTTGAACTTACAAGCGGTGATACTGCATCAGCAATGCGTTGCAGCGATCAGTTAGACTGTTTGCAGAAGCTAACTGGTTTTTGTCCTAATGGTTACAACGGTGGCAGAATACTTACTAACGGCAATAATATAGTTGGTACTCTATTCCGTTGTGTTACAGATCAGGAAAAGGCACAAGAGGCTGCAGAGAACGCACGGGAAGCTGCTTTCCTTGCTGCAAAAAGGCGCGCGGAAGAAACTGAGAAAGCTCCGGTAAAGAAGTAATGAGTACGGATAGATTTGGCCTCATCGTCTAAGGGAGGACGATCTACTTTCGAGTAGACAAACGTAGGTTAAAACCCTACTGAGGTCACCATCTGCATTAGACCCTTAAAGTGTTTGTTTGGTGAAAACCCCAACACTAATGCAGAGATAATTAGAAGGGTGTGGTTGCTGAACACCTTGTTTCGATTGGATGCCAGCGTTGAGATTTAATCAGGGCCTTTTAATATATGGCCCGAAATTAAATTGAGCTGGTTGAAAGTTGAGCAAGCTGCCAGTAATCACACCTTTCGCTTTTTTGTTCTGAGTGAGGCTTGCCACTTGACGCTGGCAGACAAGGCGGTTAAGTTATAACCATGGATCCTACGCAAGTACAGAATACTATTACCGAAAATGGTATGGGTGAAAACAAGCCCAATCATTTACGGCAATTCATTGAGTTTCACTATGCTGTACTATGCAGGTTCTGCAATAAGAAAGTTCTTGACCCCGACAAGAAAAAGAATCAAACTCATCTCAAGGGCAAATGTCCATCGTGCGGTACCAATTCAGTTGAAGAGAAGCGCAACAAAAAGAAGAACAAGAAGCATAAAGGTCATAGAGCCAAGTATTAATGGATGCGCTTGGTAGAGAAGAGCTTGTTAGATTCTATGAACTGCACGGTGTTACGCCTAATAATCCATGTCCAAACTACGTTCAGTATTGTAAGCTAATGACAGATGCTCATAGGATCAATTATCAGTTCGGATGCTTCGTTAGAGAGTCTTTCGTTGGAACTGAATTGAGGATGGCATTCGAATCATGGGAAGAGCTACTGAGTTGCTATTCCAGCTTTATGGCTGGCTTCATTGGGAGCCGCTAATGAAAATGGTTCGTAAACCAGAGGGTTCGGACGAATTCAAAAGCTTCACAAAAGGACGAACAATGGCGAACGAACAGAGGTGCAGTCTCTGCGGGCTTTGGGCTTGCGAACATATCAAGGCTGCAAATAAACCCGATATCTCTCTTGGCGAAAAAGTTGGCCAACCTTTGGCTGAGGAGAAGACTTTTCCTTCCCCTGTTCCACGTATTAGGGTAACTTCTGCTCCGTCGCCTTCGCCCGGGTGGCTTGCTGCAAGATCTGCCTTTTTGCGCAAGAAGGATGTTGATGAGTCCATTGCTCGTGTAAAGGTTACTGATACCGACACGACACCTAGCCGAGTTAGCTTTGCGGCTCTGCAACAGACCGGTGTGCGAACAAGAACAGCTAAAGAAGAAGCAGATAATACTTTGTACAAGATTAGTTCTACAATTCCTATGGGAGCCCCCGCTGAAACGCAGCGCATCATTATCCCACCTCCTCCCAAGGTTCCGTCCATTGTCGGACCAAACTCTCCGATTACCAATATCAATGATCCTGCTACACAGGATGCGTGGGTAAACTGCAATATCTGCAAGGCGAAAGTACTTGTCAAGTATCTTGACGAACACCAGAAAATGCATATTGGTACACATGCAACTAGAACTATTGCGAGGGATACAACGAGTTCTGCTATCACGGTTTATAATCCCCCAAAGAATGAGAAGAAAGATAGCAGCAAGCCCAAGCTATCTCCTATCGAGCAGTATAAGTTTCGCCAGATAGGAGATGTTTGTGCCGCGTCAAGCATGTCACAAGATGGTAGATACTCTGACATGACCGTCATCCTTTGGATGAAAGAATCGACCGCAGTTACAAACACCTACTACGCCGGTGGTTCATCCACTTCCACTTACAAGGATTGGGAGAGACTCACGGTACATGTTGTGTACGACAGCATGGAAGATTACTACACAGTTACTACCAAGCTTCTTAAGCGAAGCTCATACGCTACATTCGACAACGAAGAAAACGTTCCTGACAGAATCTGTCTCACACCTCGTGAGCTTAACGAAGAGATTAAGCGAGCACTTCTTTTCTTCCGGATCTCTCCTAAGGGTGCGTATAAGAGATTCAGAAAGCTTTTCAAGCAGGAACTAAAGATCGATTACGATAACAAGGGCCGTGCATGCATTGCACAAACAGAGAACTCCGAAGTTCTTTCTGAGAGACTAAAGAAGAGTTCCTTCTCCTCCTCCGACTATACTGGACATGAATATCATGGCCACGGGTGGAGCGGCGATTGATTCTATGGAACGTAAAGATATCCAGCTAGATAATGGTGATACATTTACTCTCACCACTCTAAGTGGAAGAGGTTATGGAATTGGTATACGCAAGTGGCGAGAGCCAATTGACACGGATCATTTTATCGTCAAGACCGTAATCTCCAAATTCGATAAGGAGAATTTCCTGACGCCGCATTTTCCAATTGTGATTGGAGAAGTGTATGACACAGAGAAGTTCTCTAACGTTAGGAATCTAAGGGTGCTTGATTGCCCTATCAAGTTTCCTGGCTCCAATGAATATAGAGTGCCTCACGAACTAGATCAGTTCGATGATGTCATTGCGAAAGCCGCTTCGCACGAACACGCCATTAATCCAAACATCGATCAGTTTTACGCCTACCTCACTGTCGATCAAAAATACGTCGAAGCCGATAACTTTCAGCGGAAACCTGGATGTCATGTTGATGGATTCCAGGGGCTGAGGATTAATCCTAAAAGGCTAATCAATAGATCGTACATTGCTTATGACAGGGTACCAACAGTTTTCTATGGCCAATCGTTTGAAACAGAACACTTGGACGAGGCTAAGCACGATTTCTTTTTGTCATTCGATGAGCAGGCCAAAGAAGAGGCCGAGATGCGGTTCGATCCGTACTCTATTATTCTTATGAACGCATATTCTGTTCATAGAAGCGATAAAGTTACCTATCCGATTTACAGGACATTCTTTAGGTTGTCCTATGATGTAAACAGGTTTGACCGATTCGGCAATACTCATAACCCAATGTTTGATTACAATTGGGATATGGTTACCAGAAACACAAAAGACAAGCTTTCATTCAAACGGAGATATAACATCAATGCTTTCTAAGTTGGATTCTTTTATTCTGCATACGGCGAAAGTGGTACTATCCGTAGCATACATTGCTTTTATTAGCACTGTATTGGTATTAGCTCTAACTGCAGCTGCTGTTGGTCTAATGCAGTTTTTAAGTGCTGCCCCCATTTATCCTTTCAGTCATATAGGCAGTCAAATGTTATGGTTACTGTGGACTACAAGCTCAATGTATATGACATGGAGTATTATATGGGGAGCTCTATTGAACGCCAATAAAGCTAATTGGACGTGGTTCATGAGAAAGTTGTGGGACAATGGAGAAAAGTAAGAACAGAACTGGTATTATCGCGTTCTTCGCTAAGATTGGCGGTAAGTTTCTTACAGTCCTACTCAAGTTCGCGAAGGCATTTAAGCTTCTAAAGTTTGGACTTATGGCTGCATCGTTTGCAGGCTATGCGTATCTTTTTACCTGGAAGTTTGCTCTTCTCATTATGATTGCACTTGCGTGGCATGAAAGTGGTCACGTGTGGGCAATGAAAAGAATGGGTATTAAGACTAAGGGATATTTCTTTATCCCTTTCGTGGGTGGAGCCGCAGTTGCGACTGAGCGGTGTAAAACTTATGGGCAGAATTCGTACATCGCAATCATGGGCCCCATTTGGGGATTCACATTAGCTCTAGTATCCTATATTGTGTTCTTGGTTACTCAGCAGCCTTTATTCGCTGCGGCTGCCTGTTGGCAGGCAACCATTAATCTGTTCAATCTATTTCCAATCATGCCCCTGGACGGTGGACAGCTAATGAGAAGTATCACCTTCTCAATCAACAGAAGGGTTGGAATTGTATTCCTTGTTGTCTCACTAGCGGTTTGCATCTTCCTAACATTCAAACTGAAAATATTCCTGTTCGGTCTTTTCGTTATCATTGGCGCTGTCGATCTCCTAATTGAATGGAACAGACGTAGGAGCAATAAAAAGCTCGACGATGAGGTTGCTGAAAAGTATCAGCAATATAAAGAGTGCTGGGAGAAAGCGTCTACGAAACCATTTCCTATCCCCAAAAAAGAGCCATTATCGCCGAGTGGACCTTCGCCCCTAAACCGCAAGCAATTCATCTGGACCGTTTCATCGTATGTTCTAACGACTCTTCTTCTCATCGGTGTTGTCAAACTCACTCAGCATGTTCCGGGCGCGGATATTGCTGCAAACTTTATGGCGGACAAGTAAATGGCACCCTGGGAGCTAAGAGGCTCTGACGAAGCACTGTTGCCCTATTGGCTAAAACTAAAGCCAGAGGATTTTTATTTCGCTATTAGACGTGAGGTGGGCACCACCATTGTATGTATTACACCTGGTGAATACTATGATGCTAGCGGAAGAATGTATCCAGATAGTATTCCTATCAATAGGTTTCTGCCACAATATCTTGTAGAGACTATTGAGGGTATCTACGAAACAGAGACAGAACTTAGTACAGTATTCGAAGATCTTGTGCTAGCTGGCTTTATCAACAATCACGATTTCCAGAGCTTTATTTTGACGAATCACAATGATAGTTTTTGAGAAGGACTCTGTCCTACAAGAGTTATTTACCATAGCCTGCATAGAGGGGCGAGAAGACGATCTAAGAGATGAGGCAGATATCTACCATCTAGGGTTTGATTCTTTGCAGCAAGCTCTAGAGTTTGGATTTAATCTTGGGGTGTTCATAGGTCAGTTTCATTTCGGGAAAAACTGTTACGAGTTTCGTGTACCGGAAACTAACGTTAAGATGTACTTCATTGGTTCATACGAAGAAGTGAGAAGGAAAATCTATAAGGCACTCTAATGGCAGAAGAGAAAAGTCTAGACCAATATCATGTGTGGGTTACGGCGCTGTTATCTTCGTATGAGAAGGGCATCGTTCATGGTTTAGTGAACAAAGGATATACAGTTTCTCCTGCTGATTTTACTGGTAGCATATCATATACTTACAAAGGCGCTGCAGCTTCGGTGGTTGCTGTCAAAGTACAGAAGACAAAGATTGTTCCAACCGAATTAATGGATAATGTAAAGGATATTCTTGCAGGGCTGAATGCGAAATACTTCTCGGTTGTTGTTTCAAAGTTCACAGAAGATTGTACTTGGTTCGGGACCAATATAGTTATACCGGCAGATACTCAAACGGAAATTAAGGCGGTCGACAAAAAGTCAAACTGAAACCTTGACTTCCCCAAACACGTTGCTATGTTGGAGAGACCATGAGAAAGCAGAGTCTAGCTGTTCCGCTCACTATCATCCTGGGAATTGCAGCGAACGCGTGTGATGACCCCGCACAATGTGTGGATGCTAACGGAACAGTGGTAGACGATGAGCAGTGTGCCAATGCTAATAACGTTGATGATGCCGGGCAGCCTCTAAATCCTGGCAATGGCCACTCTGGATTCTTCTGGTATTACGGAGGAAGAAGCTTCTATCCTGGTGATAGAGCTAGCGGTGGCAGCTATCATCCTTCGCCTGGTAAGTCCTACTCTTCCCCGGGAGGATATTCATTTAGTCCTGGTGTCAGTCATGGGGGATTCGGTAGCAATGGCGCTGGTCATGGTGGCGGTGAGTAGCTTCGGGGGCTGAACAATGATTCGTTGTATAAACGATAAACGCGCCGGGTGGGAGAAGACTGTTGAAAGACAGGGGCTCATCTTTCATACAGCTGAAAAAGCTACCTATTGGGATGAGAGTGTTTATTATAGCTTGAGAATGAAACAAGTTGACATACTTGAATCTGCAACAAACAAGCTTCATGAAATGTGTCTTGAGGCTGTCCAGCATGTGATCGATAAGAATCGATTCGCTGAGATTCATATTCCTGAGTCAGCCATTCCACTCATCAAGTATTCATGGGATAACGAAACCCCTGCTATCTATGGCAGATTCGATTTGGCTTATGATGGTGAGAGTCCGCCGAAGCTTTTGGAGTATAATGCGGATACTCCAACTAGTCTTCTTGAGGCTGCTGTTATCCAGTGGTATTGGAAGGAAGATTGTTTCAAGCATCTCGACCAGTTCAATTCCATTCACGAAAAGCTTGTTGCCAAATGGACTGAGCTAAAGGATTACCTTATGCATGGCCCCCTTTACTTTGCTCACCTTGATAACTGGGAAGATGCTATGACAGCAGCTTACATGGCCGATGTTGCTAGTCAAGCTGGTATTGATGTTAATAGCATTCTTGTTTCAGATATCGGCTGGCATTCCCTTGAGAATGTCTTCGTTGATAATCGTGAAAACACTATTCGAAATCTCTTCAAGCTATATCCTTGGGAGTGGCTTGTTGCAGAAGAATATGGTCCTAACATTGCGAAGACTATCGAGGATATGGTTTGGATTGAACCGCCCTGGAAGATGGTTCTCTCCAATAAAGGAATTCTCCCCATCCTGTGGGAGATGTTTCCCAATCATGAGAATCTTTTGCAAGCATCCACTAAGCCTCTCAAGCTTGACGAGTACGTGACGAAGCCTTACTTTTCCCGCGAAGGGCAGAACGTCACTGTCGTAGAGAAAGATATTCATGGTAAAGAAACTAAACTGAGTCGCCTCGGAGATTATGGTAAGGAAGGTCTTATTTATCAGGCGCTCGCTAAGTTGCCCTGCTATGAAAATCGATTCTATCCAGTTATCGGTAGCTGGGTTATCGACGGTGTTAGTGCCGGTATTGGTATTCGCGAATCTATTGGGCCAATCACCGACAACACAAGCAGATTTGTACCACACGTGATTGATGGATAACATGAGAAAGTTCACAATCATTCATCGTAAAGGTACGACTGCTGTCCAGGAAGTGGAATGTATGGAAGCATTCTGTCATCCTTGGGAGGTTCGTCCTGGTGAGAAGAAGTACTGTATTTCTGCGCCAGAAGAACTTAAGAACCAACTTTTGATGAGCTGGGCTCTAACTGATACCGAAGGTGATGCTCTTGCTAAAGCAAACATTGAACTCCGCGGTGAATTTGAAAGAGACTCTAGGAAAAGCCACACTGAATTAAACGAAGCAAAGTTTCTTGCAGCTGTTGATGCAATCAAGGTAGTAAGATTATGAGTATAGCAATCTCTATTTTGCTGGGTGCAAGCATACTACTTGTGTTTTGGCTTATTTGTCATGTAGTTGGATGTAGTCTACTCCGAATGATTGGAGTGAATGATTACGATGACGCGCCATCACTGGTAGGTGTGGTTGCTATTAGTATTGCTATTGCTGTAGCGGTAGCACTTTACGCAGTAGGTTCTCCGCTTTTGCAGGTTCTAGAACATGGATGGAAAAACAAATGAAGAAAGTCAATAACAATCGTAAGTATCCCGGTGAGAGCAGGCCTCGTCCTGACAATGCCAAGTTTAAGAGAGAGGAAGCCGCAAAGCGTCAAGCTGATTATGACAAGCTCTCTATTAAAGAGAAGCTTGCCAAGCTTGATGCAAAGCTAGGTCCTGGCCAAGGTGCTGAGCATCAGCGTGCTAAGCTTATGGCGGAACTTGAAAGGCAAATGAATCCGCCTGTTCCAGAAAAGAAGGAAGAGGTAAAGGAACCTTCTGCCGAGGAGACTCCGCAAAAGAGTCATGTCAAGGCCAAAGATCGTAGACATCAAGAAAGAAAGTGAATGCTGCTATGAATAAGCAATTGAATCACACTCTTTCAGATGGCCTCCTAGTTACATATGTCAAGCTGCGCAAAGGAACTCCCTTGGCAGTTTGTTATGTAACAGATCTAACTGCAACTGCGAGAATCGTTCTAGACTTGGAGGGGAAGAAAATTGTATCGACTCAAGTACAAGTTACGGATGCTGACATCGCAGGTCTCGTCGAAGCTATTCAAAAAGCTTAAAAGCTCTGGACGTAGAGTTGCAAACTTTGCGATAGACAAGTTCATCGCGAAATGGTTTCCTGACTTCCAAGAAGATGAGGAATAACATGAGCAAGCCACAGCCGCGAACGATAACATCGAAACTCTATCCTGGGTTTATTCGAAACAATGCAAATCTTAAACGAGTTCTAGGCAAAGAGCATGAGAGAATTTTTCCCCGGATTGGTCTCGACAATTGCGAGGAAAAAATTGACAGCAAGAGAAAGATTGTCTTCTCTGGTTCCGGCAACCGTGCTCTTTGGGATATCGCAACAATGAGCATGCGCGGTATCTCATCCTGTCAAAGCTGGATTGGTTCACACAGAGAAAAACTTATCGGGTCTATGGCGGATCCATATTGCGGAATCATTTACATCACAACTGGCAAAGAAACTTCGAAGGGCCTTCGTATGGCGAAGCGAGCGCTTGTACGATTTGTTGTTAACGACTCAACCCAAAAGCCAGCTCTTTTGATCGAACGAATTTACCCCATAATTGATACGTGTTATGACTTCGACGTTCGTCGCCGTACCTATTCTTTGTTTGAATCCTTCTTGGCAAGAAAGACAAACAATAGATACCCTATCATTGCTGTTGGTAACGATCATGCAATTCCTATGAGCTATGCAGTATCTGAAATTCCAGAACACTGCCGGTCCTATAGAGATAGCGATATTGATTACGTGCATTATCCTGACTTTGTCAATGTAGCGATAGCTTCCGTAGCGATAACTACGGCTAACACGTAGTTCATAAACAACTTAGTTGGAAGAGTTCCTGTGGAAAGCCCATAGGAACTTTTCGCATTTCTAGGCTTGACAATCAAGTCTATTGTCCTTACATTTAATTGTCGGGAGACCATCATGCTTGATCTTTTGCACCTGGCAGCAAAGTATGCTGCTCTCAAGCATGATGATGATCGTGTATTTCTCTTGGGTGCCGTTGGCGTACGCAATGATGGTCGCCTTGTTCATGCTCAAAACTCTTCTGTACTTGACACATTGAAGCATGTTGATTGGGCCAAGAAGTATGTCTATAAAAGGTTTCCAGAATCTCATGCTGAGGTTAGGCTTACTCGAAAGCTTGGATTCGGAGCAACTGTATACGTCGCCCGCGTAACAAGAAACGATGGTGGTCTAGCAATGGCTAGACCCTGCGAGTGTTGCCAACATGTACTAAAGGCGTTTAGGGTTAAGCGAGTCTATTACTCAATAAACAATTTTGAGTGGGGCGTGTGGGATCCTAAAAAGAACATCGATATGCATTATTCAAAGAGCGGCAAATGAGCGGCGTTAAGCAAGCCTTTGCTAGATTTGCGGTCCAACTTGGAGTCTCTCTTATTGAGCATGAGATTAGACGCAGACTTACCGAGCGAGGTATTAACCCCGATGAGTTTGAGCAAATGCTCAAAGGTTTCATTGATGCTGCCAACCATAGAAGTCCATCATTGAAAGTTGGATTCAATACTACACAAGCCTTTAGAGAGCTTGGATTACAGCATAATGCTACGCCACAGGAAATCAAAACCAGATTCAGAGTGCTTGTGCTAGAGAACCATTCAGATCGAACTCAAGATCCTAAAACCGAGAAAAAGCTTCGAAGTGTTATTGAAGCATTTAATACCTTGAAAAAAGCCGGATTGGCAAAATGAGTTTTACTCGTAAAGCAGTGATCGATCAAGCTGCAGCCGATCAGGCTATGATTGAAAAGCTCTGTCTGTTCGCTGCCAAAATTGGATGTAGTACCAAGAGAGCTTTGAATGATGGATATTTTATCCATACTTCAAGTTGGAATATCGTTCACAAAGAGCTTTACGCCGGTTCTACTAATTACATATGGCACATCCATAATCCGGTTCTTATTCTGCCTGCAGGTCATGGCACTAGAAGACTTCACCCTCTTTCCTATATGCTTGTTAATCGTATCACAACTACGGTTAATAGAAACGCTGACATTGATAGAATCATGTGCTTTCCTTCTCAGACAATGGATTATGGGTTCGATCGTGCATGGAGAGCAACAGGAAGTAGTAGCTACATAAGAGACTATCTAGAACAAGCTATTCAGCGCGATAGAGAATACAAAACAAATGCGTATTCATTATCATTCAACCTTGGCGCATACTGCGTGAATTTATTGTTCGGTCATAAGAATGAATATACTCTCCCAGATGTTCTCAAATCAGCCATGTATACCGCCCTTGACCGCCTCCCCTTGCCGCGGCGTGGTGGTTAACCAATGAGCGATAAACTCTTATCAAAGCCGAAACTCCCAGAGGGATGGATAGACTTCTCCGTGGGGGAGCCTCATGTTGTGCGGGAGAAGTTTGTAAACACATTTGGGTTCGACAAATCGTACTTTACTTACACTACTTGTAAAGAAGCTTGTGAATATCCTCCGCCAAACGGTTATGAGCCTTTGGTCAAACTTCTAGAGGAGAAGCATCAAGCGCCAGTCATTATTACTAATGGTGCCAAGCAAGCTCTCGGTGCCTCGTTCTATGCAATGAAAAAGACTGGCAAATCAAATCTTGGAATGCGCTCCCCTTTCTGGGCTTTGATTCCGCCGCTGGCAGAAGCACATGGATTACAGGTTAAAGAGAAATACGATTGTTATCTAGCTATCCTACCAAATAATCCCGATGGGCATATCTTCCAACCCGACTATACAAAATATCTAGCGGACTACCACAAGAGGTTAAACATTCCTTTCATACACGACGCGGCATACTACACTCATGTGTATCTTCCGGATGATTATAAGTTGGGTCCCGTGGGAGACATGCAAATCTTTAGCATCTCCAAAATGTTCGGTCTCTCCGGATTAAGATTGGGATATGTAGTAGTTCACAACGAAAGATACTACAAGTACATCCAAGAATATATGGAGACAATGACTGTAGGAGTTTCTACGGCGTCTCAAATGATTCTGCACAAGATCTTTTCCATTATGAAACTACAACCTGAACTTGAGAGAAGGTTTATCATTGAGAGTAGGGACGCACTTTACAAAGCCAAATTTCTCAGTAGACTTTTCCACAAGGATGTTCTAGAGATTCCAAATGATGTCGAGCACGTCCCAGGTATGTTCGGATGGTTTAAGGTAGGGCCCCGGTGCGACTTTACAAGAGCGCGCATCCACACGGTTCCCGGTGCACTGTTCGGCGGACCCGGGATGGTACGGATAAATTTAGGATTGCCAGCCGAGACCTTGACAGAAGCAATTAACAGACTTAATAACCAATAAGAAAGAACAAACCATGAGTAAGAATACAGACTATCAAATTCCGTTCGACGTGCAAGGAATTATGTTTCAGCTTGTCTACTGGAGCATATTCTTTGCAATCATTATTGCTGCATATGCCAGTGCGCTTCGTCATACACCGACCCCAACTACAGAAGAGCTTATCAACCAAATTGGTCATCACAACTAAAAAAGCCGTATGAACATCATCGAAGAATTCAAATGGCGTGGATTCATTCACGACATAACGCCAGGTGTCGAAGAGCAACTGTCTAAAGGTATGACAGTTGGATACATTGGAATTGATCCGACAAGCGATTCGCTGCATGTTGGTCATCTTGTTTCTCTTATGATGATGGTTCATTTTCAGCGTGCAGGACATAAACCCATTATCATTATTGGTGGTGCTACTGCTTCTATTGGAGACCCTTCCGGCAAATCCGAAGAGCGTAATCTTCTACCACGCGAACTAGTCAAGAATAATGGCGCTGCAATTCGAGATCAGATTAGAAGACTAGGAAACGGAAACCTATTCATTAGTCCCACCGAAGATTTCAATAAGCAAGAAGCGAATAGTCTAGTCATTTGGGATAATGGTGCTTGGTTTGATGGTATGAATATGATGACCTTCCTGCGAGATATCGGGAAGCACTTTTCAGTTAACACAATGATTGCTAAAGACTCTGTCCAAAAGAGATTAGAGACAGGGCTTTCTCTCACTGAATTTATGTACCAGGCAATGCAGGCTTATGATTTCTATAGTCTCAATGCTGACAAACAAATCAACTGCAAGATTCAATTCGGTGGTTCCGACCAGTGGGGCAATATTACTGCTGGTATTGATCTAATTCGTCGTATGAATGGCAATGAATCTTTCGCCATCACTTGTCCTCTGCTTACAAAAGCAGATGGCAGTAAGTTTGGCAAGACCGAAAAAGGAACTGTGTGGCTTGATGCAGAGAAGACTTCTCCATTTGCTTTCATGCAATTCTGGCTCAATACTTCTGACGTAGATGCAGAGAGATTGATTAAACTCTTCTGCCTAGAAAATAGAGATCATATCGAAGCTCTAATTGCAGACAGCAAACAAAAGCCACATGAACGTCTATTGCAAAAGACTTTAGCGCAAGAGATTACTGTTATGGTTCACGGGCGCGATGCTTTTGAGAAGGCAGCTAACACCGCAGACATTTTGTTTGGTAATGACGCTAATGCTTTGAGGACTTTATCTGTCGATAGTATTGCATCTTTTGCAAGAGACATCCCTGGCGGAGAGGCAAAACGCGAATCTATTGGTAGCAATGTCGTAGACTTCTTGGTTTCGTGTGGGGCATTTAATTCTAAAGGCGATGCTCGGCGTACCATTCAAAACAATGGTCTATCCATAAACAAAGTTCGCATCAATAACCCAGCGTTAGTAATGTCTAAAGAGCACTTGTTGCATGACTCATTTATTCTAACGCAGGTTGGAAAGAAGATGTTCTTCTTGGTTAAAGTTGCATGATGCATCCACTACTATGGCTTATAAGCGGTACGTTGTATGTGATATGTCTATTAACATACTATGCCATTTTATCATTCGGTAAGGCGAAAGTAAAGCTTACTGATATTTGGTTCGTTGTACTGCAGTTTCTTATTTGTGGTGCAACAATCTTTGCATTGTTCTTTCATACGATGATGTATTTCGAATTAGCGATATGTATCGCAATAGTGTTTGCCATACTAACGTTAACTGATTCAATTAGTAGAGAAGAGCTTGAGTTCTTTAGCTATCTCATTATAGTGGTAATAGTAGCAGTATTTGCCTTCTTTCTTATTCCATTGTTTGGGTTCATAGCTTACTTTAAGCTTGACGATAAGGGCAAAAGGAAATGATCGACGAGCGCTTGACGCTCGGCGTCGCAGACTTTATACTTGGCTTTAGCACGACCAGCGCAGAAGAAAAGGTAGTAAATGAGAAGTAAACTTCTAGGAGCACTAGGATTATTCGTATGTATTTCTTGTGCTTCGGCTGTGCATTCGCAGCCAAACAATCCACCAGTATCACAAACAACTTGTAGCGAATCTGCCTGCCCAATTCAAAAACCACATACTACAGAACGCAAAGAGCAAGCAGCAGAACCACCGAAGATTCTATCTACACCACCAGAAACTGAAACTGTTGCGCAGTGTCCTGTTGGTATGATTTATGTCCAAGGAGAATATTGTCCAACTGTTAGACAAACATGTTTGTATGCAGTCGATGCAAACGGAAACAAGATTCCTTTCTCTAAACCATTTAAGAACAAGCTTGGCAAAACAATTAAATGGCCCGACCGTTGTGGTGAGTGGAAGTATCCTACCGAATGCCTATCGAAGAAGATTCACAAGTCGTTCTGTATCGATAAGTATGAGTATCCAAATATTAAGGATCACATCCCACAATCATGGATGAGTTGGCATGATGTGAAAGCAGTATGTGAAGCACAAGGCAAACGCCTCTGTAATAAATCAGAGTGGACTTTTGCATGCGAGGGG